>Ga0302326_10003992_pt1 | contig 34443 bp, 37 predicted proteins | sample Palsa_T0_3_FD_202264 | JGI IMG/M metagenome (GOLD analysis project Ga0302326, IMG submission 202264) | Peat permafrost microbial communities from Stordalen Mire near Abisko, Sweden - Palsa_T0_3 | ecosystem: Environmental > Terrestrial > Soil > Palsa > Peat permafrost | place: Sweden: Abisko...
ATCGGGTTGCGAGGCGAACCCAGCGCGATAAAGGGCCGGGTAGAGAAACGCACCGGAGGCGTCGCCCGTAAACGGACGCCCGGTGCGGTTGCTGCCGTGCGCTCCGGGCGCGAGGCCGACGATCAGCACGCGCGCGCGCGGATCGCCGAAGGAGGGAACCGGCTTACCCCAATACTCGCAATCGCGGTGCGCGTGCTTGCGCTCGCGCGCGACGCGCGCCGTGTAGGCGCGCAGTTCGGGGCAGCGGCGGCAACGGATCACCGCCGCCGAGATCGCCGCTAGATCCATTGCAGCACGTCGGCGTACTCGATGCCGGCAGGCGCGATGACGTATGCGATGCCGTCGTTGCGCTGCCAGATGCGCTCGATCGCGCCGCGAGGATAGACGACGCGGACGTTGGGAGCCGCCGGGTCGTTGACCGCACAATCGCCGTCGCGCGTGAAGCCGCAGAGTACGACGAGATGGCCGTCGGAGTGCGGGAGCGGCGCGCCGGGCAGCTCGCCGTCGCTCCACGAGTAGGAGAGCGCGAGCGGAAGGTTGCGTTCGACGAGGCGTAGCGCGTGATCGAGATTCGAGAGATGCGCGACGACGCCGCGCAGCCCGAGCCGGCCGCTATAGGCCACGTTGAAGGCCCAGTTTCCGGTGCCGTTGTACGCGCGATCGAAGACGGCGCGCGCCGTCTCGGCCACCGAACGGTCGATGCCGTGAAAGGCATGGATCATCGAGAGGCTGGCGGGGCTGCACCATCCGCGCTCCTCGTGCGGCGCGCTCGCTCGCAGCGGCGCCGACGCGTATTGCGACCGAGCCGGCACATCGAGGACGAACGCGTCGCGCGCGTACGGCAGCGACGGCCGCGCGCGCACCGGCGCGGAGAACGCGACGAGCTCGAAGTCGACCTCACGCGCGCGCAGTTCGATGCCGTCGAACGGCATCGTCGCGCGGATTACGTCGGTCTCGACGCGCGTCCCCTCGTGCTCGGGGCTGAGCGAGGTTGCGCCCCCGGGCCGCCACTGCACGTAGTCGAGCCAGTCGCTCGCGGGTTGTCCGGCGCGCAGTAGGCGAAACGCGAGCAGGCCGCTCTCGGCGTGGGTGTTCCAACTCAGCACGCCGCTGCGCGTCGGCTCGAACTCGAGCCGGGCGCGCTCGCGCGCGTGCAGCGCCTGAGCGAAGACCGCTTCGCTCAAATGCTCCACTGCCACGCGTTCCAACTGTCGCCGATGAAGGCGGCCGGAACGTAATTGCGCACGTCGCGATTCATCGCCGTGTAGTTCTTGCGCCAGCTGAAGAAGACCGCCGGAACGACCGCGCGCAGCCGTTCCTCTTCGCGCTGGTAGAGCCGCTTGCGTCGTGCGGCGTCGAACGTGCTCGCCGCTGCGGCGCTGGTCTCGTTCACGATCGGATCGTCGAGCCACGACGTGTTCGCGCCGCGTGGCGGGATGAAGGCCCCGTTCCAGTCTCCCGCGTTGTCGGGATCGGGACCGTTGGTCTCTATCGACCATTCGAGGTCGTACTTGCCGCTGTAGAGCGGCCCGTCCATCGCGAAGAGATAGCTGCCGGGATAGTTGCGGACCGCGACATCGATGCCGACCGCGCGCAGCATCGACTGGATCAGCACCTGCGATTCCGTGTTCTCTTGATGACCCGTCGTCGCGTAGATGGAGAGATGCATCGCGAGCGTCCCCTTGCGGAGGAATCCGTCGGGGCCGGGCGTCCAGCCGGCGCGCGCGAGCAGCCGGCGCGCGTCGGCCGGATCGTAGCGGTACGGCGGGAGCGCCGGCGCCGCCCACGATTCCGGGAAGACATCCGAAACCGCCAGTTGGTCGATCCCGCGAAAGACCGTATCCTCGATGCGCTTCCAATCCACGGCTTCTTCGATCGCGCGCCGGACGCGCACGTCGGCGAGCTGCGGCCGGCTCACGTTGATGCCGAGATGTCGCCACTCCGCGATGAGGCGGCGATCGACTCGAATCCCGTCGATGCTCGAAAGGCGCGCTATAGCGTTGGGTGCGACGTTCGGATAAACGTCGATCTCGTGGGTGACGAGCTCGTTGAAGAGCGTGTTCACGTCGGGAACGATTTTCCAGACCACTTCCCTGAGTTTCGGCGCGCCGCGAAAGTAGCGCGGGTTCGGAACGAAGACGAGCGACGAGCCGTGATTCCATTCTTTAAGCACGTACGGTCCGCTCGAGAGCGGCCGCTCGTTGAATGCGGCGGCGTTGAGGTTTGGAAGTTTGGCGAGCAGGTGCGCGGGCAGCGGCGGGTATCCAGCACCGCCCATCGCGAGAATGCCGAGCACGGCGACGTTCGGGCGCTTTAGGCGAATGACGATCGTGTACGGGTCCGGTGCGGCGACCGAGTCGATCGCGTCCCAGCCGTATCGCGTCTTGACGTTATTAGCCGGATTCGTTACGGCGCGATAGGTGAAGATCCAGTCGGCGGCGGTGAGCGGCGCGCCGTCGGCCCAAACCACGCCGCGCCGAAGGCGCACCACGATGCGTTTGCCGTCCGGGGCGATGCCGCCGTTGCTCGAGCTCGGCACTTGAGTGGCCAAGTCCGGCACGTAGTTGCCGCGCGCGTCGTAGCGCAGCAAGAACGAGAAGAGCAGGCCGGAAATCGTATCGCTCGCCGCAGTGTGTGCGAACATCAGATTGAGGTTGTCGGGCTCCTCGTCTTCGCCCAGACGTAGAACGCCGGGCACCGTCCACGGGTTGCGCGCACCGCCGGTCGCGGGCATCTGGAGGCGCGTGCAGGCGCACCCGAGGGTGAGCATCGCGAACGCCGCGGCGACGCAGCGTAGCGCGTTCAAGCCGGCGCGCCCGCGCGCCGCGGCCGACCTTTGACGAGCGCCGGCGCGATCGCCGCGTAAAACGGCTCGGGCCCGAAGCGAACGAGATCGTCGACCGGCAGCCGCGTCTGCGCGCGCGCGCGCTCGATCTCGGCGCGCGCTGCCGCGTCGCTCATGCCGTGGGTGTTAAGCGCGATGCCGATCACGCGTGCGGGCTTGACGGTCGCAAGCAGCTGCTCGTGAACTGCGATCGCCTCGGCGTACGGCAGCGTCGGCGTTGGATACTGATCGATCTGCAGGCGCTGCGGATCGGCGACGAGCACCAGCGCGTCGGGCGCACAGCCCGTCATCAGCGCGAGCGTGACCGCGGCATACGCGGGGTGGTTGATCGCGCCTTGTCCCTCCACCACGATGAGATCCGCGCCCTCACTCGCAGCGTAGAGTACCAACTGCTCCGCCGCGCCGGCGGCAAAGTCGGCGATCACGCGGTCGACCGAGATGCCCCAGCCCGCGACGAGCACGCCGGTTTGACCGGTCGGGACAAAACGCGCGCGTCGCCCGGCGGCTTTTGCCGCGCGCACGAGCTCGAGCGAGACCGTCATCTTGCCGACCGCGCACTCGTTGCCGACGGTCAGCAGCACCGGCGCGTCGATCGCGTACACGTCGCCGGAGAAGAGCGGAACCTCGGGCGGCTCGCGCACGTCCCAGATCGTCGTGCGCGCGGCTTGCGCGGCGGCGCGGAACTCGGGGTCGCTGCCGAGCACTTCGTGCAGCCCGCTCACGATCTCCAAGCGCGCGCGGATCGCATCGAGCACGGCGCCGCGCCATTGTTGCGGCAATCCGCCTCCTTTTGGAGCCGTGCCGATGAGCAGCGCGGTGGGACCGTACTCCAGCGCTTCGGCGACGTCGGCAACGATCGGTGCGTCGCTCTCCAAGTAGGGAAGGACCTCGCGCGCGCTGCGACCGGCCGAGGACGGGTCGATCACCGCAACGACGTCGTCGCTTCCGTAACGCATCACGCCGTGCGCGGTCTTCGCATCGGTTGCGAAGCGGTCGAGCGCGAGAATCGCGTACCGCCGGCTCACGCGGCCACGCTTTCGGAGACGCCGAGTCCCGGCGCGCCGGGGAGCAGAATTTTTCCGCGATCGTAGGCGATGCCCGCGAACGGATCGCGTGCGATGAGCAGTGGCCCATCGAGATCGGCCCAATCGACCAGCGGCGAGATGTGCGCGGCGGCGGTGGCGGCGATCGCGCTCTCTACCATGCAGCCGAGCATCAGCTTCATCCCCATCGCCCGCGCGGTGTGAATCATCGCGAGCGCCCCGCGAATCCCGCCGGTCTTCGCGAGCTTGACGTTGACGCCGTCCACACATCCGTAGAGCGCTGGTAGGTCGGCGGCAACGTGTGCGTCCTCGTCGGCGACGATCGCAATTCTCACGCGTTCGCGAATCGCGCGCAGCTCGTGCGGGCGGCCGGCCGGAACCGGCTGCTCGCAAAACTCGATGTCGAAGCGCTCGAGCTCGCGCAGGACCGTCACGGCCGTCTCGACGTCCCACCCTTCGTTGGCATCGATGCGCAGCGCGCCGGCGTAGCGCCCGCGGATCGCCGCGATGGTTTCGACTTGTTCGGCCGCGGTGCCGCGCCCGAGCTTGATCTTCAGCGTCGGAAAGTCGGCGGCTTCGGCGAGTTTGCGCAGCGTCGTTTCGGGATCCGCGATACCGATCGTAAACGACGTTACCGGCGTTGCCGACGGATCGAGCCCGAGCAGCGCATAGAGCGGTTTGCCGAGCCGTTTGCCGATGAGATCGTGCAGCGCGAGATCGAGCCCGGCGCGTGCCGCAGGAGGGATGCCGGCGTGCAGCAAGGTCTCGAGCCGATACGGATCGTCCGAAGCAAGCGCATGCGTGTTGAAATACGCGAGGACGCTCTCGATCGATTCGCCGTAGCGCTCGATCGGCGTCGCTTCTCCGATGCCTTCGACGCCGTGGTGCGCCACGCGAATCACCGCCGTCGACGCTACGGTCTCCTCGCCGCGCGCGATCGCAAACGGATGGCGCAGCGGAAGATCCATCGGTTCGATCGAGACGCGGAGCATCGCTCGTCGCTTTCAACCGCGCATCGAGCCTTCCTCGCAGCACGCGCTCCGCGCGGCCTTGACGACGGTGATACGGTAGAGGGGCTCGACTGCGCATGGCGCGCAGCTCGCGTAGGTGCCGAACCGACTTATAGAACCTAGGGAGCATCAGCTCCGGTAACGACGAACCGGCATGGGCCACGCGCCTAGCCGGATCGGCGCCCGGGCCGCACCCACCTGCGAGAATGCAGGTTCGAGCCGCGCGCGCAGACGCTATATGTGGTCGAGTATTGCTTTACGCCATGCGCGGAGCGCGGCTTTGAGCTGCGCGGCGTTCGCAGCGCCGGCCGCATCGTCGAACGCAAGATATCCGCGGAACTGCGAAAAGGTCGAAAGCGCCCGCGCGGGGAGTCCGGCGTCCTGTGCGGCGGCGTCGCTCCACAGCAGCACGGTATTCGGCGAGAGGACCGCGGGGTCGCTTGCCGCGTCGAGCTCCTGCGGCGCCGGACCGAATCGCAGCCACGCCGAGTCGGATTCTTTCGCGACGCGCTTGCAATCGTGCGAGGTCGCGGCGAACGTCCCCGGAGCGTTGCGGAGCGCGAGCGTGACGTTGCGCTCCTTTGCCAGTCCCGTCGCGATGCCGAGCCGCACGAGCTGATCGCTCCAGGTGCATTCGGTCTCCTTCGCAAGGGGCGCCGCGACGATCGGCGCTCCGAGCGTGACGGCCTGGGCGAGCGCCTCGCGCACGCGCTCCGGCGTCGCCGAGAAGAATCCCGAATCCGCAAGCGCCGCAATCGTCAGCCCCCGGTCGGTTGCCATCTTCTTGACTTGGGCGAGGTAGTCGTCGTCGGTTCGCGGAAAATGCCGCACGTCTAACACGACGCCGTCGCATGCCAGCTCGCGCGCGCACAGGTCCAGGAATTCGAGCTGCGTTAGCTCGCCGCGCTCGATCTCGCGGTGAAGCGAACCGCTCGCGCACGCCAGCTTCATCGGCGGTCGACGTTCGACCGTCTCGCGCTCCTCACCCTTGGACATGATGAAACGATGAAGATCGCACTCGGCGCCGATCACGCCGGCTTCGAATACAAAGACCGCATCGCGCAGGTGCTGCGCGATCGCGGCCACGAGATTCTCGATTTCGGCACGCACGACGCAACGCCGGTCGACTATCCGCAGTACGGCTACGCCGTCGGCGAGGCCGTCGCGACCGGTCAGGCCGAGCGCGGCATCGTGGTCTGCGGCTCGAGCCTCGGCATCGCGATGGCAGCGAACAAAGTGCCGGGCATTCGGTGCGCGCCGGTCGCGGAGCCGTATTCGGCCGAACTCGCGCGGCGGCACAACGACGCCAACGTGATCGCGTTCTCCGAGCGTCTCACCGGCTGGGAGATGATCGAACGGATGCTCGACGTCTACCTCGACACGCCGTTCGACGGCGGCCGCCACGCCTATCGCATCGAACAGCTCTTCGAGTTCGGCGACGCGCAGCGCGCCCGCACGCTCAAAGATCTCGAGCGCGGCGAAGTCACCGACGCGCGGACGCCGAAAGACCTTCTCGGAAACACCTAGGAAAGAACGGAGATGGACATCCTCACGCGCAGTACGATCGAGACGCAGGACCCGGAGATCTTTGCCGCGATCGCGGGCGAAGAGCGCCGGCAACGTGAGAATCTCGAGCTGATCGCTTCGGAGAACTACGCAAGCCGCGCGGTGCGCGAAGCGATGGGCTGCGTGATGACCAATAAGTACGCCGAGGGGTATCCGGGCAAGCGGTATTACGGCGGATGCGAATGGGTCGACGTCGCCGAGACGCTCGCGATCGATCGCTGCAAGCAGCTCTTCGGCGCCGAGCATGCGAACGTTCAGCCGCACTCGGGCGCGCAGGCGAACATGGCGGTCTTCATGGCGCTGCTGCAGCCGGGCGATACGGTGCTCGGCATGTCGCTCGCGCACGGCGGTCACTTGACGCACGGCACCAAAGTGAGTTTCTCGGGCAAACTCTATAACGCGATCGCTTACGGTGTGACTCCGGATACCGAGCTGATCGATTTCGACGACGTCCGCGCGAAGGCGCGCGAGTTTAGACCGAAGCTGATCGTTGCCGGCGCGAGCGCCTATCCGCGCACGATGGAGTACGCGCCGTTCCGCGAGATCGCCGACGACATCGGTGCGGCGCTGATGGTCGATTTCGCGCACATCGCCGGGCTGGTCGCCGTGGGCCTGCATCCGTCGCCGGTGCCGATCGCCGACTTCGTCACCTCGACGACGCACAAGACGCTGCGCGGTCCGCGCGGCGGCTTCGTGCTCAGCACGCAGCGATGGGCGCAAGCGGTCGACAAGAGCGTCTTCCCCGGCATTCAGGGCGGTCCGCTGATGCATACGATCGCCGCCAAAGCCGTGGCCTTCGCCGAAGCGCTCCAGCCCGATTTCACGATCTATCAGCGCCACGTCGTGGAGAACGCGGCCGCGATGGCCGACGTCTTCCGGTCCGCCGGTCTGCGATTGGTCGCCGGCGGTACCGACACGCATCTGATTCTCGTCGACGTTTCGGTCAAGGGCCTCACCGGTAAGGCCGTCGAGGCGTATCTCGACGAGATCGGCATCACGGTCAATAAGAACGCGATTCCGTTCGACAAGCAGAAGCCGATGGTTGCCAGCGGCATCCGTATCGGTACGCCGGCCATTACCGCGCGCGGGTTCAAAGCCGAGGAGTGCCGCGAGGTCGCGCGCATCATCTGCGACAGCTTCGCCGATATCGAAGCGCGCAACGAGGTCGAACGCCTGCGCGACCGCGTGCACGAGCTGACCGGGCGTTACGACGTTCCATAATGCGCCCTGGGTGGGACGAGTACTTCATGCAGATCGCCCGCACGGTCGGCACGCGAGCGACCTGTCCGCGCGCGGCCGTCGGCTGCGTGCTCGTGCGCGACCACCGCATCCTGACGACGGGCTATAACGGAGCGCCGCGCGGCGTCGCGCATTGCACCGAGGTGGGCTGCACGCTGGTCAACGAACATTGCCTGCGTGCGACCCATGCCGAAGCCAACGCCGTCGTACAGGGCGCGCTGCACGGCGTCAGCGTTCAGAACGCGACCGCATACTGCACGCATCAGCCGTGCGTCAACTGCTCGAAGCTTCTCATCAGCGCCGGCGTGACGAAGATCGTCTACGAACAAGCCTATCCCGATCCGGTCGGCAGCGCACTCCTCGCGGAAGCCGGCGTGGCACTCGTCGCGTACGCGGCGCTCGAGGCGGCGCGAGCGTGAACCCGCACGAGCTCAACGCGGGCGTCGTATACGGCGCCGCGTTTCTCATTGCCGCGATCGTCAGCGTGCTCGCGACGCCGCTGGTCGTGCGGCTCGCGGTGCGCCTGGGCATCGTCGACCGCGGCGGCGACGAACGGCGGATGCACGATATGCCCAAGCCCCGCGTCGGCGGCATCGCAGTTTTCTTCGGCTTTGCCTTCGCGCTCTTCGCGGTGCTGGGCGTCGCGCTCGCTTCGCCGCGCGGCTTCCTGCCCGCGGCCGACTTGTTCGACGGCACGCATAAACTCGTCGGCCTGCTCTTCGGCAGCCTGCTGATTCTCGGCGTCGGCATTTGGGACGACGTGATGCAGATGCGGCCGCGCAACAAGCTGATCGCGCAGATCGTGGTCGCGCTGATTTCGATGCTCTACGGTTTCGTGATTCCAGGCATCACGGTTCCATTCGATCACAATCCCGGAACGAATTGGATCGACTTTCCGATTTGGGTCGGCGTGCCGTTGACGCTGCTCTGGTACGTCGGCATGATGAACGCGATCAACTTCCTCGACGGCCTCGACGGGCTGCTCGCCGGCGTCGCCGCGATCTCGAGCTTCTTCCTCTTCGTGATCTCGGTTCTGCACGGCAATCCCGTCGTGGCGATCGTCGTCGCCGCGCTCACCGGCGCGGCGCTCGGATTTCTTCCGTATAACTTCAATCCGGCGCGGATCATTCTCGGCGACGCCGGCTCGCTCTTCATCGGCTACGTCTTCGCAACGGTCTCGATCATCGGCGCGAGCAAGACCGCGATCGCGATCAGCGTCGTGATTCCGCTGCTCGTCCTCGCCCTGCCGGTGCTCGATACGGCCGCGGCGATCGTGCGGCGCGCCCGCAGCGGCAAGCGCATTACCGAGGCTGACCGCGGGCACTTTCACCATCAGCTGATTTTCCGCTTTGGGCTGAACGTGCGTCAGGCCGTGCTCTTGCTCTACGCGGTCTGCTTCGTGCTCGGTGTCGTCGCGCTCGCCTTTTCGGGCGAGTTCACGCACGTCTTCCGCCACGCTACGTAACGCGCGCCGATGAAGCGGGTTAACGTGATGAGCGTCTTTGGGACGCGTCCCGACACGATCAAGATGGCGCCGGTCGTCCACGCGCTGCGCGCCCACGCGCAGATCGACGATATCGTCTGCGTCACCGCGCAGCACCGCAAGATGCTCGACGATCTCTTGGCCTTCTTCGCGATCGTGCCGGAGTACGATCTCGACGTGATGACCGAGGATCAGACGCTCACCGAGGTCACGACGCGCGTGCTGATCGGCTTGGAGCGGGTCCTGCGCGAAGCGCGGCCCGACGTCGTGCTCGTGCACGGCGACACCACGACGAGCACCGCCGCGGCGCTGGCCGCATTCTACGCGCGGATCCCCGTCGGGCACGTCGAGGCGGGCTTACGCACGCAGAATCGCTGGCTGCCGTATCCCGAAGAGATGAATCGCCGGTTGACGGCCGCGATCGCGTCGTACCATTTTGCGCCGACGGCGCTCGCGCGCGAGCATTTGCTGCAGGAGCACGTGGCCTCAGACGACGTGTTCGTCACCGGCAACACCGTGATCGACGCGTTCTTGGAGACCGCGACGCGTGCCGATCTGCCGCCGCCGCCGCGGTGGAACGCGATCGAGCCGGGGCGCCCGGCGATCGTCGTCACCGCGCACCGGCGCGAGAATCACGAACACATGCGCGAGATCGCGCTGGCGTTGCGCGAGATTGCCGAACTGCCGGCGCGTCCGCAACTCTACTGGCCCGTGCATCCGTCGCCGCACGTTGCGCCGGTCGCGCACGAGGTGCTCGACGGGGTTCCCGGCGTCGTCCTGGTCGAGCCGATCGAATACGGCGCGATGGTCGCCGCGGTCAAAGCGTCGACCTTCGTGCTCACCGACTCCGGCGGACTCCAAGAAGAAGCGCCGTGTCTCGGCAAGCCGGTGCTGGTGATGCGCGAGGAGACCGAGCGCCCCGAAGGTCTCGCTGCCGGTACGCTCGAGCTGGTGGGTCACGATCGTGCGCGCATCGTCGCCGCTGCGCGGCGGTTGCTGGACGACGAGCGAGCCTACGCGGCGATGGCGCACGCCGCCAATCCCTACGGCGACGGCCACGCGAGCGAGCGGATCGCACAGTGGCTGGCGGCACGGCTCTTGGGCGCCGCGAATCCGGAGCCGTTCTCGGACCCAGCCGCCCGAGCGACCGCGAGGCGGTGAAGACGGTGCTGCCCGTCCTCGTTGCGGGCGGAACCTTTGCCGCAGCGGCGATCGTGGGACTTCTCGCCGGCATCTATGCCGCCGGCCGATTGGGCCAGCCGCTCGCCGTTCCCCTCGGGCTCGTGCTCGGCGGAGCCGCGGGCGGGTATTCGGCGATCCGGCTCATCATGCGGGCGATCGAGTGACGGAGTACTACCACCTCAAGTGGCGGATCGCCGGGCGCTGCGCGGGAATCGGCGTAGCCCTGTCGGTCGTGCTGCTCGTCTGGAGCTGGCAGGCAAGCCTGGCGCTGGGCGTGGGATTTGCCTGCGGCATCGCCAACACGCTGGCGATCATGCGGGGGAGCGAGCGCTTGGCCGAGACCGGCAACCCGGTCTTCTTTGGGTTAAGTAGTTTACTGCGGCTAGCAGGCTTTAGTATAGTAGCCGCGGCATTGGCGGCCCGGGGCCCATGGTGGTCGCTCGGGCCGTTTCTTGCCGGTTTCTTCTTCCCGCTCGCTGCGTATGCGTGGGGCGCGTCGCGAGCCTTCCGACAGACGGACCAGTAAAGCTTGCAGGAACAGATCGGCGAACATATCCTATGGCATCTGCCGGTGCTCGGGCCGGTGCATGCCGATACGATCGCGACCACTTGGCTCGTGATGGTCGTCGCTTTGCTGTTTTTCGGATGGATCGGGGCGAGCTACCGCTCCCCGTATATGACGAAGCGCCAGGCGGTGCTCGAAGCGGTCTTCAACTACATCGCCGACCTGGTGACCAGCGTGCTGGGCGAGAGCGGCGAGCGGTTCGTGCCGTTCTTCGTCGCGCTCTTCATCTTCATTTTCTTGCTCAATCAGTTCGGCATGCTGCCGTTCAAGGCGCTCGGGCTGCCCTTCGGGGGATCGCCCACCGCCGACCTCAACACCGTCGTACCGCTCGCGCTGGTCGTTTTCTTCACGATCCAAATCGTCGCGTTCCGCAAGAAGGGGCTTTCGTACTTCGGGCACGTGCTCAAGCCGTTTCCGGCGCTGCTGCCGATCAACGTGCTCGACGAGATCCTGCGGCCGATCACGCTCGCAGCCCGTCTCTTCTTCAATATCTTCGTCGGCGAGCTGTTGTTCGTCATCGTCACCTCGATCATTCTGGCGCATATCAGCATCGGCTTCTTCAACCTCTCCCTCGGTGTCGCGGTCGTTCCAATCCTGATCCAGTTCTTCAACTTCTTCGTCGGAACGATCCAAGCGTTCGTCTTTACGTTGCTGGCAATCGTCTATCTATCGTTGGCGGTTGCCGAGGAACACTAGAAAGGAAAGTCTGTGAACCCTGAATCGATAATTGCAGCCGCGGCGCTGCTCTGCTTCGGAGTCGTGATCTCCGGGGTCGCGTTCGGCTCGGCCGTCGGCGACGGTATCGTCGCGTCGAAAGCCGTCGAATCGATCGCGCGCCAGCCCGAGGCCCGTCCGAACATTTTCCTGTTCATGTTCTTGGGCGTCGGCGTGCTGGAAGCCGTCCCGTTCATCGCGATCGCTCTCGCGTTCTACATCCTGCTCGTCGTCGCGAAGGTTCCGCAGATCATCACGGCGCTGGTCAAGTAGGTACGTGGGCTTTCTAAGCATCGACGGGACGCTGGTCGTCCAGCTGATCAACTTCGCGATCTTTTTCGCGGTGTTGAACGTCGTCTTTTTGCGGCCGGTCGCGAATGCGATCGCGAAGCGTCGCGCGTATATCAACGGGCTCGTCTCCGATTACGAGCGGTATCAGGTCGAAGCGGCCGGCCTGCGGGCGCAGGCCGAGGCGGTGCGTTTTGCGGCGCGGCGCGAGGCGGAGCAACTCGTCGCAGCCGAACGCGCGCGTGCCTCGAACGAGGCCGCGGAGATCGCGACGAACTACGCGCAGCAAGCGACTTCCATCGCCGCGGACGCGCGGAAAACCGCCGAGGCCGAGCTGAACGCGGCGCGCGCCGGCCAAGACGAAGCGGCACGCAAACTCGCGTCGCTCGTTCTGGAGCGCGTGCTGCCCGAGGGCGCACCGTGAGCGACTCGCAGCTGTACTTCGAGATCGCGATTTGGAGCCAGGTCGTCTCGTCGATCGTCTTCCTCGGCGTGCTGGTCTTTATGTGGTTCAAGTGGCTTTTGCCGGTCTTCATGGCCGCGCAGCAGCGCAGTAACCAGCAGATCGCCGAAGCGGAGCGCCATCGCGACGAGGTCAAAGCCGCGCTCGAGACGCTGCGCGGTGAGATCGAGACCGCGCAGCACGATGCGAAGCTGATTGAGGAGCGCGCGCGCGCCCGCACGGTGCACGAACGTGAAGCGACGCTGAAGGAAACCCGCGACGCCGGCGAACGCGCCGTCGCCGATGCCGCGCTCGAGATCGATCGCGCGCGCGCCGCGGCACGAGTGCGGCTGCGCGACGACCTCGCCGATGCGGCCCTGCGCATCGCGCGCGATGACGCGCAGCGGCGCGTCGGCCCCGCAACCGACGCGCGATTCGTCGAGGAGTTTACCGGATCGCTCGAGGAGGCCGTGCGTGGTTAATCAGACGCTTGCGCGCCGGTATGCGATCGCGATCTCCTCACTCGCGCGGGATCAGAACGTCGTCGAGCGCGTCGGCGACGATCTCGCGGCCGCCGCCCGCGCGATCGGCGAAAACGCAACGGTTGCCGAGTTCTTCGTGGCGCCGGTGATCGGCCGGCCCGAGAAGGAGCGCGTGCTGATCGAAACGTTCGAGGGACGCATCCATACGATCGCGCTCCACGCTTTGCTTCTGTTGGTGCGCAAGCGCCGCGAGCGGCTGCTCGCCGCGATCGTCGCCGAGTATCGCGCGCTCGAGCGCGCGGCGCGCGGCGTGGAGACGCTTACGCTTCAATCGGCACGACCGCTCGACCGCGCGGAGTATTCGAAGCTGATCGCGCGGCTCGAAGGGGCTTACGGCAAGAAGTTCGAGGTTACCGAGGTCGTCGATCCGGCGCTCATCGGCGGCCTCCGTTTGACGATGGGCGACCGCCGCATCGACGCAAGCATATCCGGACGGCTCGGCGCGCTCGCGCGCGAGCTCGCTCACACCACTTAACGCTGACGAAAGTTGCACCATGATAAACGCTGACGAAATAGCGGGCATACTCAAACGCCAGATCGAGCAGTTCACGACCAAGATCCAAGAGGACGAGGTCGGAACCGTAATCGAGGTCGGCGCGAATCTCGCGCGCGTCTACGGACTGCGCGGCGTGCGTTCGTCGGAGCTCGTCGAGTTCGCCAACGGCCTCCAAGGCGTCGCGCTCAACCTCGAAGAGGATAACGTCGGCGTCGTGATCATGGGCCCGGACGTCGGGATCAAAGAAGGCGATACCGTCCGGCGCACCGGGCGCATTGCCTCGGTTCCCGTCGGCGAAGCCATGCTCGGACGCGTCGTCAACCCGCTCGGTCAAGCGATCGACGGCAAAGGCGATATTCAAACGACGCGGTTCCGCACGATCGAAAACATCGCGCCGAGCGTCATCGAGCGGCAGCCGGTCAAACAGCCGCTTCAGACCGGCATTCGCGCGATCGACGCACTCATACCGATCGGCAAGGGACAGCGCGAGTTAATCATCGGCGACCGGTCGACCGGCAAGACCGCGATCGCCGTCGATACGATCATCAATCAGCGGGGGCGCAACGTCTTCTGCGTCTACGTCGCGATCGGACAGAAGAACTCGACCGTCGCGGCGCTGGCCCAGACGCTCGAACAGAAAGGCGCGATGTCGTACACGACGATCGTCGCCGTGAGCCCGTCGGAAGCGGCGGCGTTGCGCTGGATCGCGCCGTTTGCCGGCTGCGCGATGGCCGAAGAGCTGATGTACGCCGGCAAAGACGTCCTGATCGTCTTCGACGATCTCACCAAGCACGCGCAGTCGTATCGCGAGATGTCGCTGCTGCTGCGCCGTCCGCCGGGCCGCGAAGCCTATCCGGGCGACGTCTTCTACCTGCACTCACGGCTGCTAGAACGTGCGGCAAAACTTTCCGACGCGAAGGGCGGCGGCTCGCTCACCGCGCTGCCGGTGATCGAGACGCAGGCCGGCGACTTCTCGGCGTACATTCCCACCAACGTCATCTCGATCACCGACGGCCAGATCTACCTCACGCCGCAGCTCTTCTTCCAAGGCATCCGGCCCGCGGTCGACGTCGGTCTCTCGGTCTCGCGCGTCGGCGGCGCCGCGCAAACGAAGGCGATGAAGTCGGTTGCCGGTCAGCTCAAGCTCGAGCTCGCGCAGTATCGCGATCTCGCCGCGTTCGCAAAGCTCGCGAGCGATCTCGATAAAGCGACGCAGAATCAGCTCATGCGCGGCGAGAAGCTCACGGAACTCCTCAAGCAGCCGCAGTACCAACCGCAGGCGACCGAAGATCAGGTCGCGATCATTTACGGCGCGACCCACGGATTCGCCAACGACATCGCCACGCCGCGTCTGCAAAACTGGGCTTCGGCATTGATCGACTACCTGCACGATAAGCACCCGGATATTCCTAAAGCCATCGCCGAGAGCGGTCAGCTCTCCGACGAAACGGCGAAGAAACTCGACGCGGCGTTCGCGGAGTTCAATAAGAGCTTCTGATGAAACAGGCGAATCCGCGCTTCGCGCTCCTCGCCCCCCCTCTGCAGAGCCGCCGGGGCCCCCGGCCTTCGGCCCCCGACAATCGACTTGGGCTGCGATTGGCCCTTCGGGCCACTGTTAACGCGATGGTGCGATAACGTGGCGACCGTTCGAGACTTACGCGACCGTATCCGGTCGCTCAAGAACACGCAGCAAATCACCAAGGCGATGAAGCAAGTCGCCGCGGCCCGCATTCGCCGCGCCGAGATCGCGCAAAAGCGGGCGCGTCCGTATGCCGACGCGCTCGCGCACATGCTGGGCGACCTCATCAGCGCGGTGAGCTCGGTCGATCATCCGTTCATGAAGCCGGGACGCGAGGGCGCGCCGGTCGGCATCGTGCTCTTGACGTCCGATAAAGGGCTCGCGGGCGCGTTCAACTCCAACGTGATTGGCGCCGCCGAAGCCTTCGCGCGCGAGCACAGCGCGGTGCGTTACTATACCGTCGGCAACAAGGCGCGCAACGCGGTGCGGCGGATGGGCATGCCCGACCGTCACAACTGGCCGCTGGGCGGCTCGAAAATCGACACCGCCCGCGAGGTCGGACGCACCGTGACCGACGATTTCAATGCCGGAGCGATTTCACAGATCGTGCTCGTCTCGCAGCGCCTCGTCTCGATGATGTCGCAGAAACCGCAAGTCCGCAAACTCGTGCCGATCCTCGCAGAAGATATCGCCGCACTGCACGGCGGCCGCGCGCCCGAGCGAAGCGAAGCGGAGCCGAGGCGCGAGTCGAAGGGATCTATCGAGTTCGCCCCGTCGCCCGAGTTCGTGCTCTCGCGCTTACTGCCGAAATATCTGGAGTTCACGCTCTACTCCGCGATGCTCGAGACCGACGCGGCCTTCTTTGCCGCGCAGCTCGTCGCGATGACCAACGCAACGGACAACGCATCGAAGCTCATCGACGAGTTCACGATCCAAATGAACAACGCTCGCCAAGCCGCGATCACGAAGGAACTCCTCGAGATCGTTGCCGGCGCAGAGGCTTTAGGCGTTGCGTAACGCTTCGGCGCGATGGTCCGCCTCGGAGACGCTCGCTTCGGACGTCCTGTCTCGCGCTCGCTCGGCTCAGTTTTTGGAGGAGCAAGCTTTGAAGAACACGTCCTGTGTTGTCCCAAAACTGAGACGCTCCGAAGCGGACCATCGCGCCGCCCCGTTATCGCAAAGAATAGAAAGCTAGTTAAGGAAACGATAGAGAAACATGACAGCAGCTACCGGTAAGGTCGTCCGAGTACTCGGCAACGTCGTCGACGTTGAGTTTACGCTCGATACGCTGCCGCACATCAACGATGCGCTGCACGTCGGCGTGAACGAGGGTGCGAGCGCGCGCAACGAGACCGCCGCGTCGGGCATCGAGCTCGGCGGAACCGCGATGGCCGCGCGCCAGATCACGCTCGAAGTGCAAGACGAACTCGGCGACAACCAAGTGCGGTGTCTCGCGCTCGGCTCGACCGACGGCCTCGTGCGCGGCGCGGAGGTGCGCAACACCGGCGCCCCGATCCAGGTTCCCGTCGGCGAAGGCACGCTCGGGCGGCTCTTCAACGTGCTCGGGGAGACGATCGATAGCGACGAGCCGGTCAAGGCCGCGGCGTACTGGCCGATCCATCGTCCCGCGCCGGAGCTGAAGTATCAGGAGCCGACGGCTCGCGTCTTCGAAACCGGCATCAAAGTCGTCGACCTAATGGCGCCGTACACGCGCGGCGGCAAAGTCGGACTCTTCGGCGGCGCCGGTGTCGGCAAGACCGTCTTGATTCAAGAGTTGATTCGGAACATCGCGTACGTGCACAAGGGCTTCTCGGTCTTCACCGGCGTCGGCGAGCGAACGCGTGAGGGCAACGACCTCTGGCTCGAAATGAAAGAGTCCGGCGTGCTCGCTCAGACGACGCTCGTCTTCGGGCAGATGGACGAGCCGCCGGGCGTGCGCTTCCGCGTGGCTCAGACGGGCGTCACGATGGCCGAGTATTTCCGCGACGAGCTCGGCGCCGACGTATTGCTCTTTATCGACAACATCTTCCGCTACATGCAGGCCGGCTCCGAAGTCTCGGCGCTGATGGGTCGCATGCCGTCGGCGGTCGGCTATCAGCCGACGCTCGGCACGGACATGGGCGTGCTCGAAGAGCGCATCACCTCCACGCGTAAGGGCTCGATCACCTCGGTGCAGGCGGTCTACGTACCGGCCGACGACTACACCGATCCGGCCGTCGCCACGACGTTCGCGCATCTCGACGCCACGACCGCGCTCTCGCGTCCGATCTCGGAGCTGGGCATCTATCCGGCCGTCGATCCGCTCGCGTCCACGTCGCGCATTCTGGATCCGCAGATCGTCGGCGAGGAGCATTACGCGGTCGCGCGCGGTGTGCAAGAGGTGCTGCAGCGCTACCGCGACCTGCAGGATATCATCGCGATTCTCGGCGTCGAGGAACTCTCCGAAGAAGACAAGGTCGCCGTGGCACGCGCCCGGCGCATTCAGCGCTTCTTCTCGCAGCCGTTCTTCGTTGCCGAGCAGTTCACGAACCGGCCCGGCAAATACGTCAAGCTGCCGGAGACGATTGCGTCCTTCAAGGAGATCCTCGAAGGCAAGGTCGACGACTTGCCGGAGGGCGCGTTCTTCTACGCCGGCACGATCGACGAAGTGCGCGAGAACGCCGAACGTATGACCCGTGGCTAGCACCGTTCCTTTCAAGCTCGTCACGCCGACACAGGTCGTCTTCGAAGGCGACGCCGAGCTCGTCATCGCGGTCACGACCGAGGGTGAGGAAGGCATTCTGCCGCACCACGCGCCGTTTCTCGCCGCGTTGAAGCCCGGCGTGTTGCGCGCCAACATCGTCAAGGAGGGCGGGACCTCGCGCCTCGAGCTGGCCACCAGCGAAGGCTTCATGCAGGCGCTCCCGGACCGGGTGACCGTGCTCGTGGACGAGGCGGTCCGGTTTGAAGACGTCGTCATCGCGCAGGTTCGCGACGAGCGCAACGAGGCGCTCGAGCGGCAAAAGACCGCCGGCGCCGATGCCGCGCTCTATGCGCGCGAGCAAGCGATCATCGACTACGCGGACGCCAAACTACGGCTCACCGGCCATAAGTAGGCGCGCGGGCCGCCTACGCGAACCGTAAGTCGCAGTATGCTGGATCGGCTCGAGACAACGCTCCGGATTCGGGGCGGCGCGCGTTTGGAAGGCTCCGTCGCTACGCACGGCGCCAAGAACGCCGCGTTGCCGATCATGGCCGCCTCGCTCCTGGCCAAGGGCACCGTTACGCTCCATCGCGTGCCGCGCATCACCGACGTGTCGGTGATGTCGTCGCTGCTCGAGGCTCTCGGCGCGCGGATTCGCTACGAGGGCGACAACACGGTGACCATCGATGCGAGCAATGCCGCGTCGTATCGCGCGCCGTATGCGCTCGTGCGCAAGCTCGCCGCCTCGTTCGACGTGGTGGGCTCGCTGCTCGGACGCTTCGGCCGCGCGGAAGTGCCGCTGCCGGGCGGATGCGTGCTCGGAACCCGCGCCACCGACATGCACGAGCAAGCATTTCGTGCGCTCGGCTGCGACGTTCATAACGCCCACGGCTATTTGATCGCGCAGTCGCGGTCGCCGCGGCTGATCGGCGCCGATATCGAGTTCCGCATGCCGAGCGTCGGTGCCACCAAGAACGCCATGCTCGCCGCCGTCTTGGCGGAAGGCACGACGCGGCTGCGCAACGTGGCGATGGAACCCGAGGTCGTCGACCTCGCGAACTTTTTGGCGGCGATGGGCGCGCGCATCTCCGGCCAGGGCACCGATTCGGTCGTCGTTGAGGGCGTCGACGAACTGCACGGCGTGGAGTACGAGATCATCGCGGATCGGATCGTAACCGGAACGTTGCTGCTCGCGGGCGCCGTGACGCGCGGCGACGTTACCGTAAAGAACTGCCGCCCCGATCATCTGCAGTCGCTGACCGATAAGTTGGTGGAGTGCGGCGTCGTCACGACCACCGGCGACGACTGGATTCGGGTAAAGGCCGACGGGATTACCGGCGGCACCGACATTCTCACCGCACCGTATCCGGGCTTTCCCACCGATCTGCAGCCGCAGGTCGTCGGATTTCTCTGCACCTGTCCCGGCACGAGCGTCGTGGAAGAATCGATTTTCAACGCGCGGTTTTCATACGTCAACGAGCTGGCGCGCATGGGCGCCGACGTGAAGGTGACGATGGAAAGCAACGCCGCGGTGATCAAAGGTCCGAAGACGCTCTCGGGCGCGCCGGTCGAGGCGCCCGATATCCGCGCCGGGGCAGGGCTTGTGATCGCGGGCCTAGCGGCGATCGGCGAAACGGAGATCATCGGGCTGGAGTACATCGACCGCGGTTACGAGCGTCTCGAGGAGCTCCTCTCCGAGCTGGGCGGACAAGTGCAGCGCAGCAGCGGCGTGACCCCGCTGGTCGAACCGGCAGGTCTCTTTGAAACGAGCGAGTATCCGCGCGTCTCCGCCACCGGTTAAGTCGAAGCAAATCGACGAGGAGCTACTTTGGACATCGGGATCGACCTCGGCACGGCAAACGTGCTCGTTCACGTGAAGGGCAAAGGCATCGTCCTGCGCGAGCCGTCGGTGGTTGCCAAGGACGTCAATACGGGCCGAATCTTGGCGGTCGGCGAGGAAGCCCGCCAAATGTTGGGACGCACCCCGTCGCACATACAGGCGATTCGTCCGCTGCGCGACGGCGTCATCGCCGATTTTGAAGTCACCGAAGCGATGCTCTCGTACTTCATCAAGAAGGTTATGAAAGATCGCTCGTGGTGGTCGTCGATCGTGAAGCCGAAGCCGCACGTCACCATTTGCGTGCCGGCCGAGATTACGAGCGTCGAGGAACGCGCGGTCAAGGATGCGGCGAAGCTCGCGGGCGCGCGCGACGTGGGCATCGTCGAGGAGCCGATGGCCGCTGCGATCGGCGCGGGGTTGCCGATCGACGGACCGTCGGGGAGCATGGTGGTCGACATCGGCGGCGGCACGACCGACGTGGCGGTGATTTCGCTCGGAGGAATCGTCGTGTCGCAATCGTTGCGCGTCGCCGGTAATAAAATGGACGAAGCGATCGTGCGCTATATCCGCCGCGTGTACAACCTCATGATCGGCGAGCGCACCGCCGAAGAGATCAAGATCAAAATCGGCTCGGCGTATAAACTCGAGCAGGAGCTGGCGATGGAGATTCGCGGCCGCGATCTCATCAACGGTTTGCCGAAGACCGTGAAGATCACGAGCGAGGAGATTCGCGAAGCGCTTTCAGAGCCGGTCGGTGCGATCGTCGAAGCGGTCAAGGCGGTGCTGGAGAAAACGCCGCCGGAGCTCTCCGCGGATATCATCGATCGCGGCATCATCTTGACCGGCGGCGGCGCCCTGCTGCGCGGCTTCGAAAAGTTGCTCTCCGAGGTGACCGGCGTTCCGGCGATCGTCGCGGACGACCCGCTCTCGTGCGTTGCGATAGGTACCGGCGCCAGGCTGCGCATTTAGGTGGCTCCCTAAGGGATGCCGCTCGAGCGATTCGGCCGCATCATCGACGCCAACGGCGCCAAGCTCGACGAGGTCGCCGAAGAGGTCGCCGCGGTCCTCTTTGCCGGCGGCACCGTCATTTTGCCCAACGATACGAGTTATCTCATCGGCTGCGATCCCTACGACTCCGATGCGATCGATCGCGTCTACGTTGCCATGGGACGGCCCGACAACCGTCCGCTCACGATGCACGTTGCGACGGCGCAAGAGTTCGTCGAGTATGCGACCGACAATCCGCTTGCGATCAACGTCGCAAAGCGTATGCTGCCCTCGCCCGTCATTCTCTTGATCCGCAAGCCGGCGTTCGTCAGCGACGAGTTGGCAGCCGGACTGCACACGCTGGCATTCCGCGTGCCCGACGACGCGTTCGCGCGCGGATTGCTCGAGCGGTGCGGTCCGATCGCGGGCACGACGGTGAACCCGCGCGGCGGTCCGCGCTACGCCGGGGGCGAGGATCGCTCGATGCTGCCCGCGGCGGATCTGCTGGTGGAGCATGGACCGACGCGCTACGGTAGCGAATCCACCATCGTCGACCTTTCGGGCAGCCACCCGCGCCTCTTGCGGGAGGGGGTCGTTTCCGAGCAGCGCCTCACCGAGCTGCTGGGACCGATCGAACGGCCAACCGTTAAGGTGCGCACGCTAAAACAATGACACGCATGACACTCACGCTGCTCGCGCTGCTCGCGCTGCTCACGCCATTGGCGAGCGCGGCCCCGCCTGCTACGCCGCCTCCGGGGCCGCCGCGCGCGGCGCCGTCACCGTCGGTGCGCGCCTCGTCGAGCCTCGCGCCCAACGCCGTCCCGAGCGTGGCTCCGGCGTCGTTCGACGTGGGCGTGTGGACGGTGCACGCGAACTCGCTCGACGCCAACTTCAAGAACGGCGACTTCAGCACGCCCGCCAAAGTGGTGATGACGCGGACCGGCGGCGACGTGACGGCCGATCGCGCCAACGGAAACTATAAGAAAAAGCTGCTCTTCCTCAACGGCCACGTGGTGGTGCACGATTCGCAAGGCACGGCGGAAAACGTGGCCGGCGGCAACGAGGCGCAGCACGCGCCCAGCCCCTCGACGCTCACCGCCGATAAGGCGCAGATCGACGGCACCGCCAAGGTCTATAAAGCCATCGGCAACGTGCATTACGTTCAGGCCGACACGGTCGTCGATGCCAATACCGGAACGCTCAACGACGCCGAGCACACGCTCCTGCTCGAGGGCGCCGTGCACATCACGCAGGGCACGCGCAGCATGAGCGCGCGCAAGGTGCTCTATAACACCGTCAGCGGTACAGCGCACGCGGAGGGCGACGTCACGATGCAGTTCCCCAGCGAGATACACAAGAAGCTCGCCACGCCGCGGCCCCTCAAGGTTCCCAAGAACGGGCTTACGGAGCCGGTTTCGAGCCCGGCGCCCTAACGGCGCCGATGCTCGGGTTTGCTCGCCAGGAAAGGCCGCTCGCGGCCCGCATGCGCCCGCGAACGCTCGACGAGTTCGTCGGTCAGGACGATTTGCTCGGTCCGACGCGCGCGCTGCGGGCCGCCATCGAGCGCGACGCGGTACCGTCGATGATTCTCTGGGGACCGCCAGGAAGCGGGAAGACGACGCTCGCGCACATCGTCGCGCGCTCGACCGGCGCGCATTTTGAAGGCCTCACCGCGGTGAGCGCGGGGGTCGCGGATCTGCGGCGGGTCGTTTCGGAGGCAAAGGCCCGCGGCCGCCTCGGGACGCGCACCGTGCTCTTCATCGACGAGATCCATCGCTTCAATAAGGCGCAGCAAGATGCGGTGCTGCCGTACGTCGAGGACGGTACCGTCACGTTCATCGGCGCGACGACCGAAAATCCGTCGTTCGAGGTGAACTCCGCGCTGCTCTCGCGCGCACGCGTCTTCGTGCTGCATCCGCTCTCCGACGACGACGTCGGCGCGATCGTCGACAGCGCACTCGCCGATACCGAACGCGGTTTGGGCAACAGCGGCGTACGCCTCGCCGACGAAGCGCGACGCTTACTCGTGACGCTCGCGAACGGCGACGCGCGAACCGCGCTCAACGCGCTCGAGTTCGCCGCCGCAACGGCGGCCGCGGGCGACGGCGCGCGTACCATCGATGCGGCGCTGGTGCGCGAAGCGTTGCAGCATCGCGGCTCGCAATACGATAAGGCGGGCGACATGCATTATGACGTCGTCAGCGCGTTCATCAAGTCGATACGCGCGAGCGATCCGGACGCCGCGCTCTATTGGCTCGCACGCATGGTCGACGGCGGCGAAGATCCGCTCTTCATCGCCCGGCGTCTAGTGATTCTCGCATCCGAAGACGTCGGGCTCGCCGACTCCAATGGGTTGCCGATCGCGATCGCCGCGCAGCGGGCCGCGCACTTCGTCGGAATGCCGGAGGGCTTCTTTCCGCTCGCGCACGCAACGCTCTACCTCGCGACCGCTCCGAAGAGCAACGAGGTCGGCCGCGCGTTCGGAGCGGCGATGGAAGATGTGAAAGAAACGCGCAACGATCCGGTTCCGATGCATCTGCGCAACGCGCCGACGCGGTTGATGCACGAGCTCGGCTACGGCGCGGGATATCACTATGCGCACGACGACGACACGGTGACGCAGCTCAACTTGCCGCCGGCGCTCGAAGGTCGCCGTTACTACAAAAAAAGGCGGCCCGAGTGATTTCTCGGACCGCCAGTTTCCCGTTGCTACTTCTCGGAGTGTGCGTTGGAGCTTCGCACAGCCCGATAATAGAGCAGCATACTGTGAGCGACCTGTGAACATGGACCGAATCTATCTCGATCACGCCGCGACGACGCCGCCGCGCGCGGAGGTCGCGGAAGCGATGCGCGCGTCTTTAGCTGATTCTAATTATAACCCAAGTTCACTACACGCCGAAGGACGGCGCGCACGCACGTTGCTCGATAACGCACGTTCACAAATTGCGTCGCTCCTCGGCGCGGCGCGCAACGAAATCGTCTTCACTAGTGGCGGCACCGAGTCGGATAATCTTGCGTTAATCGGTGCCGCGCGCGCGGCCGGACGACCGGCGCGAATCGTCGCGACCGCGATCGAGCACCACGCCGTGCTCGGCGCGCTCGAGATGCTTGCCGGCGACGGCTTCGAGACCGCCGTGCTTCCGGTCGATCCAGGTGGGCATCTGGACCCCCACACGTTCGAAGCGGCCCTAACGACCGAAACGCTGCTGGCGTCTGTCGGCTATGCCAACAACGAGATCGGCACGGTTGCGGCAATCCCATCGCTCGCCGCCGCAGCCCGCGCGCGCGGCGTGCTCTTCCACACCGACGCCGTGCAGGCGCCCCGCTGGCTCCCCGTCGACGTAGGCACGCTTGACGTGGATCTGCTCTCGCTCTCCGCTCACAAGTTCGGCGGCCCGAAGGGCGTTGGAGTGCTCTACGTGCGCGCAGGCACGCCGCTGGCGCCGATTGCCGGCGGAGGCGGGCAAGAGTTCGGCCGGCGCTCGGGCACGCCGAATCTTTCGGGCATCGTCGGACTCGCTCGCGCCCTCGAGTTGGCCGTGGCCGAGCGAGATGCGGCGGCGTCACGGATCGGCGCGCTGCGCGACCGCCTCGAGGCCGGTATCCTCGCGGCCGTGCCGGACGTCGGGGTCAACGGGCGCGAGCCGCGGCTGCCCAGCATGCTCAACGTCGCGGTCGCGGGGGTGGCCGCGGACGAGCTCCTCATCGCGCTCGATCTCGCTGGTGTGTCGGTCTCGGCGGGGAGCGCCTGCACCTCAGGGAGCCCCGAGCCGAGTCACGTGCTGGCGGCCCTAGTGGGCGGACGAGTCCATGCCGGCGGCGGAATACGGATCTCGTTGGGTATCTCGACTACGAGTGCCGAGGTGGACCGATTCCTGGCGCTTTTGCCGGGGGTGGTGGCCGGGCTGCGGCGCTCCGCCGGGGCGCGACGGGGGGATGCCTAGGCTCATGACGAACCGCGCGCCGCTGGAGGCAGTATTGAGTAGTTCTGAGTGGGGGCCGTTGGTGCTCGACGTGCTCGTCGGTGTTGGCGCCCTGCTGATCGGGATCGGCGCCTTGGTCGGCGCGTTGGCGCTGGCCAAAACCCTCGCGCGCCTGCGGACGACCCTCGACGGGGTCGACCGACAGCTCGAAAACATTGGAGAGCCGGTGACGAATACGTTGGCTCACGTCGACGAGGTGACCAAGTCCCTCGAGAGCACGGCCGGGACGCTCTCGAGGACCGCCGACTTGACGAAGAGCGCCGTCGTACCGGCGATCATCAATATCGGCGCGACGCTCGGCGGAGTCACCGCCGGTTTACGGCGCTTGGTACTCGGAAAAGACCAGAAGACCAGGGAGTAACAAAAAATGGGTAAGGGCAAAGGCGGAGGCGGATTCTTCGCCGGTTTATTCATCGGCGCCGTCCTCGGCGGCACCGCTGCGGTGCTGCTGACGCAAGAAGACGCTCGCGACCGTCTCGCCGGCAAAGCGAAGGAGGCCGGAAACTTCGCGATGGGAGCCACCGACGATCTGCGCGGCAAGGTCAACGACGTCACGACGCAGTGGCAGTCGAGCGTTTCCGAGTTGTACGAGCGCGGCCGGCAAGTCGTCGAGAGCGCGCGTGCCAACATCGATGCGGCGGTCGCCGAAGGCCGCGCCGCAGCCGACGACACCGCCGACGATTTACAGCGGAAAGCTGAGGGCTAATCCTTGGACATCAAGGTCAACGTTCGCGAGGCGCCCGGCGATTGTTATATCGTCGAGCTCAGCGGCGAGATCGACGTCTATACATCGCCGAAGGTCAAAGATGCGATCGGCACCCTCATCGATCGCGGCGTCTATCATCTGGTCATCAACCTCGAAAAGGTACGGTACATCGACTCGACCGGACTCGGCGTGCTGATCGGAGGCCTCAAGCGCGTGCGCGAACACGGCGGCTCGGTTAATCTCGTCTGCACGAATCCGCAGATTAAGAAGATTTTCGATATCACAGGGCTCGTGAAGATTTTCGGCATCTTCGAAAGCGAGGATGCGGCGATGAAGTCGCTGGTATGAATCAAGCCGTCGAGCAGTCGTTCCCGGAGTTCGTCGAGCTTCGGATTCCGTCGCGCGCCGAGTGGGTCGCGCTCGCGCGCCTCGCCGCCGCAACAATTGCCAACCGCTTGCGCTTCTCGATCGAAGAGATCGAAGACGTCAAACTCGCCGTCGCGGAAGCGTGCACGGCGGTGATCCAATACGACGGCCATGGCGAGTTCATCGAGTTGTCGTGCGAAGCCCAAGGCGATTCCTTGCGCATCCGCGTGCGCGACGGCGGACGTCAGGCCGCACTCTCCGGCGTCAAAGAGCGCATCGGTTTTGAAGAAGCGCGCGTCGCGGGTTTGGGAGTCTTCTTGATTCGCACCTTGATGGATGAAGTGAGCTACGACGTCCATCCCAAGAACGGGACGGAACTGCTCATGGTAAAAAGGCTGGCCGGCCGCCCCGACTAGTGAACGATTTCCGCCCCGATCGCGAACAGACCCGTGCGCTCTTCGCCCGATTTGCGCTTGCACGGACGCGGCACGAAGGCGATCCCGAGCGAGCCGATCCCGATTACGAACGGCTGCGCGACGAGCTCGTCGTCGTGCATCTCAATCTCGTCCGCTTTTTGGCCGTGCGCTTCGCTAATCGCGGCGAGCCGCTCGACGATCTGATCCAAGTAGGAACCGTCGGTTTGCTCAAGGCGATCGACCGGTTCGATCTCGATCGCGGCGTGGAGTTCACAACGTATGCCACGCCCACCATCGTAGGCGAGATCAAGCGGTACTTTCGCGACAAAGGCTGGGCGGTCAAAGTGCCGCGTCGCCTGCAGGAGCTCAATCTCGCCGTCAATCGCACGAGCGACAAGCTCGCAATCGAGCTCGGACGAAGTCCGACGGTCGGCGAGCTGGCGAAGCGTCTCGACGCCGGCGAAGACGAGATTCTCGAGGCACAGGAGCTCGGACAGGCCTACAACTTGCTCTCGCTCGATAGCGAGCTCTCGGGGGAGGCCGACAAAAAGTCGCAGACGCTGGCGGAGACGGTCGGCATTGCCGATGCGGGGCTGGAGTTGCTCGAAGATCGCGCGAACATCGAGCGCGCCTTCGAGGTGCTCAGCGGCCGCGAACGCGTGATCATTTACCTTCGGTTCTACGAGGCCGTCTCGCAGACCGAGATCGCCAAGCGGCTCAACGTCTCGCAGATGCACGTCTCGCGGCTGCAGGCCAAAGCGCTCGAGAAACTCCGCTCCGTCCTCGTCGAGTAGCGCTCCCTGCTGGGTCTCGACGTAATGGCGAGGAGGCTCGGGACGACGAGCGGAGCCATGGAGGGCGAGAGCGAGGAGCCCGGCAGCAGGAGCGCAGCCTGGAGGGTGGCGCGACGAGCGGCTCCAAGTCGTTACGTCGAGGTCCAACGCAGCGGAGCGTTATAATCTAGCAGCGTGAAGAGTCAAGAGCTCCGGCAGGCGTGGATCGACTTTTTCGTCGGCAAGCAGCACAAGCTGCTTCCGCCGGCGAGCTTGATTCCGCACGAGATGTCGACGACGCTCTTCACGATCGCCGGGATGGAGCAGTTCGTGCCCGTCTTTCTCGGCGACCAGCCGGCGCCGGCGCCGCGCGTGGTGACCGTGCAGCGGTGCTTGCGCGTCGCGGGTGCCAAGAGCGATATCGAAAGCGTTGGCCGCACCGGGCGGCACGGCACGTTCTTGGAGATGCTCGGCAACTTCAGCTTCGGGGACTACTACAAGCGCGAGGCGATCGCGTGGGCGTGGGAGTTCGTCACGACGGTGCTGCGGCTCGATCCGCCGCGTCTTTACGTGACGGTTCACACCGGCGACGACGAAGCGGAGCGCATTTGGACGAACGAGATCGGCGTTGCGCCCGAGCGGATCACGCATTTTGACGAAGAGAACTTTTGGACGATGGGGCCGACCGGTCCGTGCGGGCCTTGCACCGAGATCTTCTACGATACCGGCGCGGAATACGCAAGCGGTCCCGACGATACCGGGCCGAATCTCGGCAACCGGTACGTCGAGATTTGGAACGTCGTCTTTCAGCAATACAATCGCACCGCCGACGGGACGCTCGAGGATTTGCCGCGCAAGGCCATCGACACGGGCGCGGGGCTCGAGCGTATGCTCGCGGTCTGCAACGGCGTCGCATCCATGTATCAGACCGACCTGTTTACCGATCTGGTCGCGGCGCAGCCGCCGATCGGGCGGACGACGCTCTCCCCGCAGGAACGGATTGCGCGCCAGAACATCATCGCCGATCATGCCCGCGCGGCTACCTTTCTGATCAACGACGGCATCTATCCGTCGAATACCGATCGCGGGTTCGTGCTGCGGTTTTTGATCCGGCGCGCGATTCGCAACGGACGGCTGCTCGGCTACCCCGACGGCTTTCTCGCCGAGTTGGTGCCGGCGGTTGTGCGTTCGCTCGAGCCGGGCTATCCGGAACTTGCCGCGAGCGCGCCGCGGATCGTCACGGCGCTGCGGCAAGAGGAACAGATCTTCGACCGCACGCTCGAGCGCGGCATGGCCATGCTCGACCGGATCGTGGAGGAGGCGCGCAAGCGCGTCGATCGCACGATCGGCGGCGAGGAGGCGTTCACCCTCCACGACACCTACGGCTTCCCCGTCGAGCTGACGCGCGAGATCGCGGGCGAGCACGGCGTTGCCGTGGACACGATCGCGTTCGACCGGCTAATGGAGGAACAGCGCGCGCGCGCGCGCCGCGATGCCGCGTCAAAGCGCGAGGTTACGGCGCTCGCCGATCTGCCCGCGACCAAGAGCGAGTTTACCGGCTACGATGAAGGCCTCGAGACGCAGGGACGGGTGCTCGCGATTCTGCGCGACGGCGCGGCCGTCGACTCGCTGCGTGCGGGCGAGGAAGGCACGCTCGTGCTCGACCGCACATCGTTTTATGCCGAACGCGGCGGCCAGATCGGCGATCGAGGCACGATCGAACGCGACGGTGCGCGCTTCGAGGTTCGCGACACGCAGTACATGGGCGAAGCGATCGCGCATCACGGCATCCTCGCGCGGGGCGAACTCGCCGTCGGCGATACGGTGCGCGCCCGCGTATTCGACCATTGGCGACGAGAGGTGCGCCGCCATCACACGTCGGCGCACCTCCTGCAGCGCGCACTCAAAGACGTCCTCGGCGATGAGGTCAATCAAGCCGGATCCTGGGTCGGCATCGATCGCATGCGCTTCGATTTTCGCTGGCCCGGCGGGGCGCTGACCTCCGACCAAAAGCGCGCCGTAGCGCATCGCGTCAACGGGATGATTCGTGACGACTCCCACTTGGTCACGCGCGTGCTGCCGCTCGAAGAAGCGAAGAAAACCGGCGCGATTTGGATGGCCGGCGAGAACTACGGCGAGATGATTCGCGTGGTGCAGGCCGGTCCGTCTACCGAGTTTTGCGGCGGCACGCACTCGCATACCACCGGCGAGCTCGGCATGTTCGTGATGCTTTCTGAATCGTCGATCGGCAGCGGGATCCGCCGCATCGAATCGTGCGTTTCGGAGGCGGCCGAAGAGTACGTCGCGCGCCAAGCTGACCTGATCGGCGCGCTCTCCTCGACGCTCGCGACCTCGCCCGAGGAACTGCGCGAGCGCGTCGAGCGCATGCAGCGCGACGTCAAGGATCTGCAGACTGCGCTCGGCCGGCTTAAGGCACGCCTCGCCGCAAGCGACGCGGAAGCGTACGTCGAGAAAGCCGAGCGGTCGGGCGACCGAGCCTTCGTCGGAGCGGTCGTGCACGAAGCGAGCGGCGAAGCGCTACGCCATCTCGCGATCGCGATTCGCAGTCGCTTCCGCAGCGGCGTCGTCGCGCTCGCCGGCGTCGATAACGGAAGCGTGAGCCTGCTCGTGAACGCGAGCGACGATCTCGTGCGCGCGGGCGTGCACGCCGGCAACCTCATCAAGCTCGCGGCGCCGCTCGTCGCCGGCAAAGGCGGCGGACAGGCCGCTCAGGCACAAGGCGGTGGCAGCAATCCGTCGGGCGCCGAGGCGGCCGTGCGCGCGATTCGCGACGCCGTCTTGAGCTGATGCTGCGCGCCGCGGTTCTCGCGCTTGCCGTTGCGGCGCTCGCCGGCGCGGCGCCGCGGCCGTACGACTCGCAGTACGTGCTCGAGCGCTACGCGGCCGCGATCGCCGATGCCGTTCCCCCGAAGGTCGTTATCTATTCGTACACCGTCTCGCAGGCCGGCCCGAGCAACATCGAGCAGCATCACCGCATCTATCGCAGCGGAACCTCGGTGCGTGACGAGACGATCACCGTGGACGGGATTCCGCTGACGCCGAAAGTCGTGCGCTTTTCGCACCGCGAGGAGCGATACACGGTCGCGCGTTTCGCGCCGCGCTCCGACTCCTACGAAATGCTTTTCATCGGCACCGCGAAAGACGGTCACCATCTCGACTACATCTATGAAACGACGCCGCTCAACCGCTCCGTGGCAGCATGGGTCGATCGTGTGACGATCGACGGCGTTACGTTTCTGCCCCGAGCGGTGCACTTTCATACCGGAGCGGGCGACGCGTACGGCACCGGTGAGGTGGCGTTCGCGCCCTTTGGAAAGTATTGGATGCCGGTCGTCGCCGACGCGCAAGCGCACGTGAAAGGGAAGCCGGCCCGGGAACGGATCGTTTGGAGCGACTACCGGTTCCCGAAGAGTCTGCCGCCTTCGACGTTCGAACCGCCCGAACCGCTACAGGCAACGCCGTCGCCGTAGTGTCGCACCGGGTGCGCGGCGCATACGTCGCCGGAGCGGTTGCGTTCGTTATCACCGCGATCGTCTCGCATTTCCGTCCGACGCCTTACAACAATTTCGTCTTGCTCGCGCAAGCGTTTTTGCAGGGCCATGCCTGGATCGATTGGCCGGGCCCGTACATCGACGCGCTGGCGTACGGCGGAAGATACTACGTGATCGAGGCCCCTATGCCGGCGATTCTCCTGCTGCCGCTCGTCGCGGCCTTCGGCACTGCGGCGAATCAAACGCTGCTCGCAATGGTGCTCGCCGGCGTCGCGGCCGGGGCCGCGTGGGAGCTCGGCGAGCGCTTCGGACTCAACGGCGAGACCAACGCCTGGATTTGCGCCTTTCTGCTCGCCGGAACCGACTTGCTCTGGTGCGCGACGCTCGGCGATGTGTGGTTCGTCGCGCACGTCTCTGCGGCGTGCTTCACGTTGCTCGCGCTGGTGGAGCTTGCCGGAAGGCAGCGCGGTTGGCTCGTTGCGCTCTTCGCGGCGGCCGCATTTGAATCGCGCTTCACTATGATTGCCGCGCTGCCCGTATACGTCTACTTGCTCACCGCGCAACGACTCGTCGACGAGCAAACACCACCGTGTCATCCTGAGCCCAGCGAACAACCACAACCGTGTCATCCCGAGCGCAGCGAGCGGAGGCGAAGGGCGGCCCTCACTTCCTTCTCTGCAGTCATCGCGGGCGTGGCGGTTCTCTGGGTGCTCTACAACCACGCGCGGTGGGGGACGTTGGGCGACATCGGCTATACGACGTGGTATCACCAAGATCAGGCCGGCATGCCGACCGGCTCGCCGTTTCGCTTGACGTACCTGCCGAATCAGCTCTCATCGTTCTTCGTGCAGCTGCCGACGCTGCTGCCGGTCTTTCCGTGGCTGCGTCCCGAGCTTTCCGGCGTGGCGCTCACGTGGACGTCGCCCGCGCTGGTGCTTTCGCTTTTTGCTCGGCGGCCGATGCACTGGGTTGCGGCGCTCTGGGTTGCCGTCGCGCTGACCGCAATTCCGAATCTGCTGTATTACGTGAACGGTTACGCGCAGTTCGGCATGCGCCACGCGCTCGATTTTGAGCCGTTTCTCGTCGCGCTCATGATGCTCGCCGTGCGCGAGCGGCTTTGGTGGTGGGGAAAAGCGCTGATCGCCTATTCGTGCGCGGCCGGGCTCTGGGGCTGCTGGTATTGGTTCACGTTCGTTCGAACCTGATGCCCTGTCGAAACAACCCGGTTGTCGGCGGGGTACCGGAAGCATGACGGACGCAAGCGCACGGCCGTCGCCGCAGCGTATCGCACGGGCGGCGGGCGCGTTTTATCTGATCACCGTGATCACGGGCCTTTTTGCCGAAGTCGTCGTTCGCGGTAAGCTGATCGACTACGGCGATGCCGCGGCGACCGCGCACAACATTGTGGCGTCGGAAGGGCTCTACCGGCTGGGTTTTGCCGCCGATATCGTCGGCAGCGTTGCGTACGCGGTCGTCACGCTGCTGCTCTACGAGCTGCTTAAACCCGTCAGTCGCCCCCTTTCGCTGCTCGCCGCGTTTTTCAGTCTCATCGGCATCGCCATCGGCGGCGTTGCCGCGCTGGGCCATCTGGCGCCGCTGCTTCTGCTCAAGGATTCCTACATGGCGCCGTTCGACGCGTCGCAGCTGCAAGCGATGGCGCTGCTCGCGCTCAAGTTGCACGCGCGCGGGTACTGGATCGCGCTGGTCTTCTTCGGATGCTACGAAGCGGTGCTGGGTTACCTGATCTACAAATCGGATTTCTTCCCACGCCTCCTCGGCCTGCTCGTCGCAATTGCGGGCTTCGCATTCCTCACCAACAGCTTCGCGCTCTTTCTCTCGCCGCCGGTCGGCAACGCGCTCAATCCGTATCTGCTCGCGCTCGACGGGATCGGCGAAATCTCGCTCACGCTCTGGCTGCTCGTCGCCGGCGTCAACGCCGCGAAGTGGGAGGAGCGCGTTAGCCGATGAGCGCGTCGTACGCCGCGCGCAAGCCGGCGGCATCGCGCACGGGAGCCCCGCAGGCGCCGGCCACGCACACGTAGGCTGCCTCGTCCGGCGGCATGCCGACCGCGCTCGCGTCGTTCGGTGCGATGGTGCGAATCGCGGTGAAGGGCGACGGCAGGCGCAGCGCTGCCTCGCGGAACGCATCGGTTGCCGCAGCGTTCCCGACGATACGCACTTCGATCTCGGGCGCCAGATAGCGCTGCAGCGCGCGCGCGTATGTGGCCGCGAACGATCCCGAGGCACGCGCGCTCGCCGTATAAAAGCGCAGCACGCGCTCGGCGCGTTCGCGATAGCGCGCTTCGCCCGTCAGCGCCGCGAGCCGGAGCAGTGCCTCAGCGAAGATCCCGTTATCCAGGATGGGACGGTCGGGAATCGCGAGCCGGCCGAACGCACCGTCGGTCGCGCGGCGGTCGTAGAACGCGCCGTCGAACGCGCCGAAGTTCGCGATCGTGGTCTCGGCCGTCGCCACGGCGCGCTCGAGAAACCGCGCTTCGCCACCGATCTCGTGTGCGTCGAGCAACGCGCGAACGTACGCAACGTGATCGCCGAGCAGGCCGGGCACGGCCGGCTCCTCCCCGGGAACGAGCAGGTGATAGAGTACGCCGTCGGCGCCGGTCAGCCGCTGCGCGACGCCGTCGAGCGTCTGCAGAGCCTCGGCGAGAAGCGCCTCGTCGTCGAGTGCGCGTGCAACCACGCACTGCGCGCCCGCGAGCGCACACGTCCAGTTCGTATACGATCGCCGGTCCACGTACGGCGTTGCGAGTTGCCGGCGCTCCTCGAGCGGCAACGCGTAGTAGGATTCGTCGGCATCCTGACTCCCGGCGAAGAAACCGGTCCGCGGATCGCGCAGCACGCGCCGGACGTACTGCATCGCGGAGACCAGCGTCGCACGAAACTCATCGTTGCCGGAAAAGAGCACGAGCGTGGCGAGCACTCGCAACAAACCGGCGTGGTCCTCGGCCATCTTCTCGAAGTGCGGCACGCTCCAGTCGCGCGTCGTCGAGTAGCGAAAGAAGCCGCCCTCGACGTGATCGTACGTGCCTCCGCGCGCCATCGCCAGCATCGTCTTTGCCGGCATCTCGTAGAGCCGCTGGCTGCCCGAAAGCCGCCATTGCGCTAGCAGGAACTCGTGCGCCTCGGGTTGCGGAAACTTCGGCGCGTCGCCGAATCCGCCGTACTCTTCGTCGTACGCACGCTCGAGCTGATCGATCAGTTCGGCGACGGGCGCGTCGGTGAGATCGCCCGTCGCTTCGGCCGACACGGCCGGGCGCCGCGGCTGCGCCCCGGCAACGTGCTGCGCGATCTCGTCCTTACGCTGCGCGTAGAATTCGGCAACCTCATCGAGCGCGCGGCGCATTTGCTGCGGAGGCAAATAGGTCGCGCCGGTGAGCGTCGTGCCGTCGGGAGCCAGGAAGGCCGTCGTCGGCCATCCGCCCATATTGTAGCGCGCGTTGACGTCGGGTCGCGTGTCGTTGTCCACCCGAACCGGAACGAAGCGACGATTGATGGCATCGATCACGCCCTCGTCGGAGTACGACGTTTCGTCCATCACGTGGCACCAATGGCACCAGACCGCCGAGATCGAGAGCAGAATCGGCTTGTCCTCGGCGCGTGCGCGCTCGAACGCGTCGGAGCCCCACGCCATCCAGTCGATCTCGCCGGCCCGGTTCGGGCGCGGCGAAAAATGAAACTCACTCATCGGGAGCTCCTTGCAGAAATGATGCGGCGTAGAACACGGCGACCAACGCATACAGCGCGAGCCCCGCGATGCCTGCCGTGACGAGCCCGCGCACGTACGTCACGGCAAAATACGTAGCGAAAAGCAAGCCGACGATCGCGTATCGCCGGTGCGTCGAGGCATCCATCGCGTAGACCTCGCGCGCGTAGAAGCCGCCCTGGGAACGGCTGCAGTGCCACGCTACCACCGCGACGATCGCCGCGAGCACCAGACCGGTGAGACTCCACACAGGTTCTACGTTAGCTTCCGAGCCTGCGGGCGATGCGGTCCTGGGTTTCGGCGACCCGCGCCAGCCTTTCTAGAATTGCAGCTTGAACGGCATGCAACGACTCGAGTTCGGCGCGGTTCTCGTCGGCAAGCGTATCGAGCGCGGCGCCGACGCCGCAGGCTAAAGCGAGCAGTGCGTCGGTCTCGTCGGGCGCGTACGCCTCGCCGTCGCGTTTAGCACCGCAGAGCAGAACCCCCATCAGTTTCCCACGCGATATCGCCGGAAATGCAATC
>Ga0302326_10003993_pt1 | contig 34442 bp, 28 predicted proteins | sample Palsa_T0_3_FD_202264 | JGI IMG/M metagenome (GOLD analysis project Ga0302326, IMG submission 202264) | Peat permafrost microbial communities from Stordalen Mire near Abisko, Sweden - Palsa_T0_3 | ecosystem: Environmental > Terrestrial > Soil > Palsa > Peat permafrost | place: Sweden: Abisko...
TTCGTCCTCAACGAACACCTCCAACGTTTTCCGCCAGGCGGCTTGCTGTTGGTCGTTAATCTCTCCCAAATACAGCACCGTTCGTTGCGCCGTTTTGCCGCTCGCAATGCGGCGGTTCTCGACCACGCTGAAGTAGCGGTGATCCTTGCCGTCCTTCTTGCGATTTGTGCTGCGCAAAAACATCTGAAGCAGCAGCATGCCAGAAAGCTCGGCGTTTGAAAAGAGGGTAGGTCTTCACTCAGGGCTTTTGGAGAACTTCACTTTGCAGCCATTGCACTTCCGGCCCCGCTACCCATGAATTTCGCTCCGAGCTGCGAAAGTCAGGCCAGGCCTGGCCGCGCGTCAGCATGCGGTAAATGAGCCGCGCTAGATGGGCTGCCATGGCTTTAGTGGCTTTTCCCGGCCCCAGACGGCTGCGCAAGTGCCGGAACTTCGCCCCCAGATAGCTGTCACTATGAATCAGCGAACTGGCCGCCATGCGTAACGCCGCGGCCACACGGGTTTTCGTTTTCGGGCGAGCTTGTTTGACGGCCTTGCCGCCGCTCAGCGGCCGAAAGGGCGCCAGCTTCAGCCAGGACACCTACTGGTCTTCGGTTTCCCCACGGCGTCATATCGCTTCCCAGCTCGAAAAGGAAGGTGGCCACCGTCATCACATCCACGCCGTCAATGCTCGTCAGATTGACACCGCAGATGCGCGTGAGTTCCGCTTCCAGATCCAAGCGGGGCTGGTTCTTCTGGAATTTCCGCCCCTTGCGCTCATCTTTCTTCTGCTTCTGTGGCGGCCATTTCACGGCACTCCCGGCCGCCATAACATCGCAGTTCTGTATTTTGACGTGAACGGCGGAGAAGCTCGCTTTCAACTCGCCGTCGGCGATCAAGTGGTAAGAGCCTGGACCGCCGCGGAGCATTTCCCCACTAAGACGCTCAATGGCGATTCGGCCACTCGCCTGACCATTCCAAACGTAAAATTGCAGCCGAATGACGTGATCACTCTAGAAGGCATACCGGACGGTGACGATCCTGCCGCTCTCGATTATGTAGAGGTGAAATAACGGGTGCTCTGAAATAACCCTTGTCCGCAAGGCTACCTATGTAGTATGCTACCCTCATATGCTCGAAGTGCGGTCCCTCACCAAGACCTACAGCACCATCCCGGCTCTCGAAAATGTCAGTTTCACCATCCATCCAGGTCAAGTTCTGGGCTATCTGGGTCCAAACGGTTCCGGCAAAAGTACCACCGTAAAAATCATCACGGGCTTGCTTGAGCAAAGCGCTGGCAGCGTTCTCTTCAACGGCGCGAACATTAGAGACGATCTGGCCGCCTATAAGCGAATCGTTGGTTATGTTCCGGAGGAAGCGAATCTGTATCCCTTTCTTACCGGTCTCGAATATCTCGAACTCATCGGCCGGCTGCGCGGCTTGCGCGGCAGCGTGATTGCCCGCCGCGCCGGGGAAATGCTCGAGATTTTCTCCATGACACCCCACCGGCACTCGACCATTGCCACTTATTCAAAGGGTATGCGCCAGCGGATTCTATTGATCGCGGCTTTAATGCACAATCCCGATCTCATCATTTTCGACGAACCGCTCTCCGGCTTAGATGTAACCTCCGCGCTCATCTTCCGCGAGATGGTGAAGGCGCTCAGTCGGGCCGGCAAGGCGATTTTCTATTGCTCGCACGTGCTGGAGGTTGTCGAGAAAGTCTGTTCGCACGTCATCATCCTGCAGAACGGACGGCAACTGGCGTGCGGAACCGTCGAAGACTTAAAGACGTTTCAGCAGATGCCTTCTTTGGAAGCGGCCTTTGCGCATCTGGTGCAAGAGCGCGATGCACCGGCTTCGGCAGCGGCGCTCGTTGAGGCGGTGAGTCATTGAGGGACGAACTCCGATCGCCGTCCCCCTGGTTGCCGCGCACTCCTTTCTGGAGCTTAGTGGCGCATTTTATTAAACGCATGTTTTCCGCCGAGGGAGATGAAAGCGATGAGGGCATGAGCCTGGGCTTAGGCGTCGTGCTCGCCATTCTTTGCCTTCCTGGAGCGTTCGCTTCAATCTTCCTGCTCGATAAATACTCCACTCTCCTGCAATGGCTGCGCGGACAACGGCATTTCGATTTTTACAAAGCCTCCGCGGCCGACGAATATTTCTTCATCGTCCTTTCCATGACCATCACCGGCTTAGTGATGGTTATGCGCTGGAACCGCCTCTTTCCCGATCGCCGCGACTTCGCAAACCTCGCCGCTTTGCCAATCCCCATTCATCAAGTCTTTCTGGCAAATTTTGTGGCGCTGCTGGGTTTAGCCATCGTGTTCGCCATTGACGTAAATGCAGTCTCTTCGTTCTTCTTCCCGGCCTTCGTCACTATCAGCGATGGCCGCTTCGGGGCCTTTGCGCGCATCGCCACCGGCCACGTGACGGCGGTCTTTAGCGCCAACCTGTTCAGCTTTTTTGGCGTCTTCGCTTTGGTGGGCGTGTTGACGTTACTCTTGCCCGCGCGCCTGCTGCGGCCGGTTTCCGTTTGCGTGCGCATTGTGCTGGCGGTAGGCTTTTTGGTCGAATTCTTCTCGAATCTCTTTCTCCAGCTCTTCTTGGGCCGCTTACCGGCCTATGCCTACGTCAGATTGCTGCCCTCGTTCTGGTTTCTGGGACTGTATGAAACCGTAGCGGGTATCGCCAAACCGGCCATGGTTGAAATGGCGCACTGGGCGCTGATCGCGCTGGCGTTATCCGTCGTAGTGACATTGACCACTTATGCTCTTTGCTACCGGCGGCAGTTCTTGCGCCTGGCCGAATCGTTTGACAACTTAGCCGGCAACCGGCACGGCGCGTGGTTCAAAATGCCCGAGTGGCTGAAGCGAATGTTCTTTCGCTCGGCTTTTGAAGAAGCTTGCATTCTGTTTGCGCTGCGAGTGCTCACGCGCAGCGAACGGCACGTCATGTTTCTCGGCGGATATCTGGGCGTCGGCCTCGTTTTGGTGGCTCAGGCGGCTGCGGGGGACCTGAAGCAGGTTCCGCTGCTCATGGCCTTCTTCTTGATTAGCGGATTGCGTTTGGCTTTCGATATGCCGGCGTCACCGGCCGCCAATTGGGCGTTCCAGTTCTCAGCGAACGACGTCGCGCCCAGTCCAAACGCTGTCGCCCGGCGCTTGCTGATGCTTCTGGTGCTACCCTGGCAACTTCTGCCGGTCGGTTCGTTCGCTCACGTGCTGCTCAATCTGGCATTCGCCATGTTAGGCATCGATCTCGTTCTTCTCGATTTTCAACGCATCGCTTTCACTTACCGTGTACAAGCCGATTCACGAAAGATGGTGATGCGATTTGTGCTCGCCCTGCTGGGCTTTTTGATGCTGGCTCCGTTTTTGGCTTGGCTCGAGAAATGGGCCACGCGCGACTGGTGGCATTATGCAATCGTGGCTGCGGGCATCGCCGCCGGCTGGTTGGATTTGCGCCGCCGCCGGCGCGCCAATGAGCGCGATTCAACCGGCCTCAGCTTTGAAGAAAGAGCGCCCAGCGAATTTGAGCTGTTAAAACTCGCCTGAACAAGGTTAGAATTTTAATAAGGGTTATGAGTGATTCGGCCAAGCTTTCGCATACCGCGGCGTTAATTCTGCAGACCGTGGATAACGGCTGTAGTTATGGGTTCGACATCATGGACGAGACGGGCCTTCCCAGCGGCACGGTTTATCCGGCCTTGCGGCGCATGGAGAAGGAAGGCTGGATTGCGTCGCAGTGGGAAGCGGAAAAAAAAGCTCTGGCCGAACAACGGCCGGCGCGCAAATATTATCGGGTCACCCGCGCGGGAGCGCAGGTTTTGGAACAATCGCAAAGGCGCTATCCTTTGCTGGGGAAGCTAAGTCAGAAATCTCGCCGCTAGGAGGCGAATCATGCCTGAGGAACCCAAACAACCGCGGTTGGTGTCGGTAAGCCAAGCGTTGGTTCGCGCCGCCGCTCCCCTTGTGCCCCGCGCGCATAGAGACGATTGGCAGCGCGAATGGAATGCCGAAATTTGGCATCGCTGGCAGTTTCTCTTCCATACCGGCGAGTGGAACCGCCGTGAACAATGGCTGCTGTTGCGTAGCGCGTTAGGCGCTTTCGCAGACGCAGCGTGGCTGCTGGCATCGCAGGAAGCCGTTCGATCCAGGATCAGCGAATTTGCGCGCTCGCCCTTTACCTGTTTGTCGGCATTCGCCCTGATTCTTTTCTCGATTGCGGCTGCCAGTTCCGGCTTGCACGCCACGCGCCAGATGTTGTTCAGCCAGATGCCCAGCAAAATGGGCGATCTCACGTTCATTTGGCTGCACCAGTATATTGGCGGCGGCGATAAAGGATTGCCCGGAGACGTGGTACCCGCCTGGGCGCAAAGCAGCAAACTTCTGAATGGAGTGGCGGGGATAGAAGTGAAGCATCGCGCGGTGGCTTTCCGGGGGCGAACTTTGCCCGAAAAACCGCTTGTTTTGACGGCCAGTCCCACGCTGTTCAATCTGCTGGGGGTCAAACCGGCAGCGGGCAAGTTGCCGGCCGAAAACGAAGTGGTGCTCGACAAACGCGCGTTGCTGATGCTGGCGAATTCGAAGACCAACGTGATTGGATCGGAAATAAAAATCGACGGCGAGCCGTACCGGATCGCGGCGGTCCTGCCTGGAGGCTTCGAGTTTCTTTCGCGGCAGCCAACCGTTTACCTGATGGAAACCTTGACTTACGCGCAAAAAGCGTTCGTCGTGGCGCGCGTGAAACCGGGCGTGAGCGATGACCGTTTGAGCAAAGAATTGTCGCGTATTGCCGCCGAAATCACTGCCTACTATTACTTGCAGGGGCAAATGCGCTTCTCAACCTGGCGCGGGGCATTGCTTACGCCGCTCATCAGTTTCAGCATCGCGACGCTATTGGCCAGCCTGATCGCCTGGATGGCATTCCGCCCGCGGCTGAGGCAGATTCGGATTGCGTTCGAACCGGAACACCGCCGGACTGCCGCGCGCCGGGTGCTGTTCTTCTTAAGCAAAACCGGTCTTGGATTGGCTTGTGTCTTCGTTGGTTGTTTGGAATGGAGCCGGTCGGAGTCTTCGGTTTTGCTCGCCTCGCGTGACCCGGGAAGCGGCCCTTTCCTTCTATGGTTGTATGTTCTGGGTACCATGGGCGTCTTGTTTTGGGCCGTGGCGGATCAGCGGGCGCGCTGCCGCGTGTGTCTCCGGCTGATGGCGTTCCCGGTACGCATCGGCTGTCCGGGTTGCCTGCTCCTCGATTGGTCTGGCACCGAACTCTTTTGTAGCGAAGGACATGGCTTGCTCCATGTCCCTCTTATGGCGCCGAGTTGGGATGAAGAAGCCGACCGCTGGATCTCGCTGGACGATTCGTGGAAGGGCTTGTTTGCCCACGAAAAGTAAAACCAGAATTTTTCCTAGTCCATTCAGACTGAACGCAACAGGCACAATTCCCATCAGAGACATTAAGGGATCCTAATTTTCGTTGAAGAGCAAAAATCAGGCTCGCGAATGCGTTTTGTACTAGCAGTTTTGGTACTGTCGTTCTAAGATAGGCAAGAGGGCAAAGTGGCAACACAGGTGTTAAGTATGGAATTTCCCCGTCCGATTCCGATAGATAGGGTGTTTACCCTTGGCAGCAGCGTTTCGGCAATTCAGATCTTGCCCACAGAAGACGGGGAACGAACCCGGTTAGGCCTGATCACTCAGTTACCCCAAGGGGCAGAGATTGAAATCGGCGGCCCCGGCTTTAGTGAGCGCACGGTTTGTGTGCGCTGCTCTGGAGCATCGTACTTTGTGTTCCTCGACGATCTAGACGCGCTCAATTGCGCGGCCGCGGCGGCGCACGCCTGACAGGTGGTTTAAGACAGGTGGTTTAAATGCACCGGACTGGTGGACGAAAGCCAACGGCGCTGCGTTCTTACGTTTTTGTTTCAACAACTTAGGCTTGGCAGACGATTTGCAGATTAGCGCTGCGAGGAGTTTGAAATGAAAACAAAAATTCTTGTCCTTTTTCTGCTGGCCGGCAGTTGCGTATTCGCTGGTCCACGAGTTTTTTTCGGAGTGGGTTTCGGCGGCGGTTACTATTATGCTCCGCCTCCGCCGGTTCCGGTGTATAGCTACGCAGCTCCCGCCTACGCGGCGCCCGGGTACGGTTATGCATGGGTTCCCGGTTATTACTATCCCGTGGGCGCACGCTATTATTGGCACGCTGGCTATTGGGCTTATCCGCCGTTTCGGGGAGCATACTGGGTTGGTCCTCGCTACTACGGCGGTCGTTACTATCGCGGCTACTGGCGCCGGTAATCAGCCGGACACTCCAGCGGCGAATCGTCTTCTCGCGCGGTGACTTCATAGAGCGGCACGGGCTGCGTCTGAGAATTTCCCTTCTTGGACAGTTTGATGCCCCTGTGCGCACCCGGCCGCTCACCCGAAGGTTTGGTGCTGGTTAAGAAAACCCGATCCACATATTCCTTGGAAAAGCGCATTTCGCGGTTATCCACAAACAAGGTGAGTTGGTCTTGCGAAACCCCCAGGAGCGGGCCTTTGAATTCTCGATTGTCGGAAGTAATCACCATCAGATCTGAATAATAAGGTGGAGTCTGAAGAGCGATCAAATCCGCCCAGGAACTGCGGGCGCTGTAAACGGCAGAGTGAATATCGGCCGTTTCGCCTAAGGAGATGCGGAGAATATCGGGCCGGGAAAGCCTGTGTTTGCCCTGCTGCGGAAGGTCGAAGACAATTTCTTTATCGTCGACAGAGACAAACGCGCCGGTTACGCAAGCACCATTGCGGTTCAGGACAGTATAGACATGATGTTTAGAAAGATGGCGCAACGCATCCCAAGACGTTTCGGCCGGGCCGGCCAACACCGACAAAGCCACGAGAATCGCACACAGATGGTATCTCACTGGGATTCCACCACTCATTACACCATCACCGGGGCTGAGCAGTAGACTGGCGTACAACCAAGCGCGTCCCCAGCCGGTGTTCTCGGCCTTTCAATTCGGGATCGGATAGCATGGTCCAAATAGCCTCGAAAGCGGTCTTGCCGATTTCGCTGCGCGGCACGGCCACCGTTGTCAAGGCGGGTTGCGTGTATTCGGCAAACAGAATATCGTCAAAGCCAACAACCGAGAGGTCTCGCGGCACATGCAAGCCGCCATCGTAAGCGCGATGAAGAACGCCAATCGCCGTCAAATCGTTTCCCGCCACAATGGCAGTCGGCGGGTTGGACTTCAGGAGCTTCGAGCAGGCGAAATAACCGCCCTGGACGGAGAAATCGGCATCGATCGTCCGGCTCGGATCAAGGCCGAGACGAATTGAAGTATCGATGAAGGCTTGTTTTCGGCGTTGAATGGACATCAGCTTCGGCGGGCCGCCGATGTAACCTATACGCGAATGGCCCAAGGCGGTGAGATGTTCCAATGCCTGGGCGATGCCATTTTCGTAATCGAGAACGATATTGCTGACCGCGTGAGACACTTTACCCAAATCGAGATAGACGGCGGCGACATGGCGGTTGGCCAGAATGTCGACGACCGAGGGTTCGATTTGTGAAGTGAAGATAGCAACGCCCGGCACTTGCAGACCAATCAGACGGCGCACGGAAAGCAGCGTACGTTGCGCGTCGTAATTGGTGTTCAACATGATCGCATCCATCTCGTGCGCCAGCGCTTGATCTTGAAAAGCCGCGGTGATTTCGGGGAAAAACGGGTTGCGGACGTCGGACACAATCAGACCGAGCAAAGAACTGGTGCCGCGCACCAGGTTGCGCGCGGCTTGATTTTGAGAATAGCCCAAATCGCGAACAGCGGCGAGAACCCGCTCGCGGGTGCGCGGACGGGTGGCACGCGTACCGTTCAGTACATGCGAAACGGTAGCGATCGACACGGCCGCTTTCGCGGCAACGTCTTTTATGCTGACGGCCAAGGCTGCCAACAAGTTTAAACGTTTACCTAGGCCGTTTCAATAGGAATGCAAGAATACAAAGGGAGCGAGCTAGGTACGCCAACGTATATCGGTACAAGCACTCCCTTGCGGTCGTGGCTCCGTTCCGAGCCGCGCGCGCCAGCAAGCGGTTCCGAATACGTGGGCACTTGGCGAATTAGCGCGCAGTCGCCTTGCTGTTCGCCAGCAGGTCTTTCAAAGTGGGGCCGATTTTCAAAAATTCTTCTAAATCGGGCGGCTTGGTGATATACATGGCGACCTTGAAGTCTTCGATTTTCGCCCGGTCGCGGCGCGATGACGACGAACTGAGCACCGTCACGGGCACCGACGCGAACGCTTGATTGCCGCGTATCGCCTCCAATATTTCCAAACCGCTGTGTTTGGGCAGATTCAGATCGAGAAGCACCAGATCGGGCACCTGTTCGCCGGCGCTGTTGCGCGGCCGCTGGACATAGGCCATCGCTCCTTCTCCTTCGTCGATCACCTGCAAATCGCAATCGACGCCGGCCAACTCCAAGGCCATGCGGATGAGTTCGACGTCTCCAGGGTTATCCTCGATCACGAGGATGCGAATCTTGCCAGCGTCGGTTCTCTCAATCATTGAAGCATCTCCTGCGGCAGCGTGAAAATAAATTTCGAGCCCTGCCCGGCCTTTGATTCGACCCAAATCCGGCCCCCGTAGCGTTCCACCACCCGTTGGCAGATCGCCAGGCCAATGCCTGTACCCTCAATATCCTTACCATGCAGCCGTTTGAAGGCACCAAAGATCTTCTGATGGTATTCCGGCGCGATGCCAATGCCATTATCCACTACCGCAAAGCGCAATTGACTCGCACTTTTTTCAAACGAGATGTCGATACACGGCGGCCGTTCACTTCGGTACTTTATAGAATTCCCAATCAGGTTCTGAAACAGCGGGATAAAGTGTCCGTGGAAGGCGCATAACGTCGGCAACCGATCCACCGTGATCAGCGCATCGGTCTCATCGATCGACGCCTGCAAATTCTGCAATACCTTCTCCACGACAGCGTTCAAATCCACGGCTTCGAGCGGCTCGTCCACGCGGGCGCCGATTTCGGCGTAAGCGAGAAGATCGGCGAGCAGCTCGCGCATGCGCTTGGTGCTTCCCACAATGTTATCTACATACATCTGAGCCTGGCGGTCGAACTCGCCGCTATGAGCTTTGAGGAGGAGTTGGGAATAGACGGAAATCATGCGCAGCGGCTCCTGGAGATCGTGACTGGCGACGAAGGCGAAGCGTTCCAGATCCTCGTTGGAGCGCTTCAAATTCTCGTTCGAGCGCTGCAGGTCGGCGTTCAGTTGCGCCAAACGTTCGACGCTGCGTACCTGTTCGCTAATATCGCGGGCAATCATGGACGCGCCCGTAATTCGCCCGAGCGCATCGTGCAGGGGCGATAAGGTTATGGACACATCGATTATTTTGCCGCTTTTGGTGCGCCGCACGGTTTGGTACTGGGCAATCGATTCGCCGTTGCCGATACGGGCCAAAATGACCGGCATGTCGTCCATTCGATCCGGCACCGCGATCAGTGAGGCTGCTTTGCCAATCGATTCTCCGGCGGCAAAACCAAAAATATGTTCGGCGCCGCGGTTCCAACTGGTGATCAAGCCGTGCAGACTGATCCCGACGATGGCATCGTGTGAGGATTCGACGATGGACGCCAGGAGCTTGCCGGTGGCTTCCGCCGCACGGCGCGCCGTTACGTCCCTAAAAACCAGGACCGTCCCGAGAATCCTGCCGCCTTTTCCGCGAATGGGCGCGCCGCTATCGTCAATCGGAACCTCCGTTCCATCCTGCGCGACCAGAACGGTGTGATTGCCCAATTCCACAATCGCGCCTTCGCGCAGAACCTTGCTTACGGGGCTTTCCACTTTGGCGCGCGTCAATTCATTGAGAATCTGCAAGACCTCATCCAGATTCTTGCCAACGATTTCGCGGCAGCGGAGCATGGTATGCGCCACCGGATTGGCGAACACCACCCGTCCGCCGACGTCGGTTGAGATAACGGCGTCTCCGATACTCGCCAGCGTTGTTTCTAGAGATTCCCGCGTGTCTTGGGTTTCACGAAGCGCCTCCTCGCGTTCCAAAAGCGCCCTTTTCAGATTGTTGTCCCGCGATTGTATTCCCGCCAACATTTCGTTGAACGCATCCACCAGAATGCCAAGCTCATCGTTCGAAATCTTGCGGGCTCGAATGCTGTAATCCTTGCTTTGCGATACGGATGCGGCAATGTCAGCCAATTGCGACACCGGCGTGACAATGATGGCGCGCAGGCGCGATGAGAGCAGAAACACGACCAAACTCGATACCAGCAGGACTCCCAGCACGGTTGTGCCGTAGAGTTCAATCCGCTTGATAACCTCGCTGCGATCGTAGAGGAGCACCAGTGTGCCCACGCGGCGGCCGGACAGAATGATGGGATGCGAAAGCAAAACGTTTCCACCGGTAAACTGTACTTGCTCGCCCGCACTTGGCAGTGGACATCCCGAGTTGGCGCCGGGGCGCAGATAGCGCGCCAGCATTGAGCCATCGGCCCGGTAAATGCAGGCGGTGATCAAATGTGGCCGCGCTTTCAAAGCAGCCAGCGTCTCGCGAGCGGACTTGGGTTCGTCAAAGGCCAGCGAGGCGGTGGTGTTGTCGCCGATGATCTGCGCCAGCGTTACCAGGTCTCGTTCCATGTATCCGCGAAAGAAAATCGAATCCGCGATTACGATGCCGGCGCCGGATAACAGGAGTGCCGCTATGGTGGTCACCATCATAATGGCCAGCAGCTTCTGCTTGATGGGTGTATCGCGGAACGGAGACATAGCCAAAGCGGATTTACTTCTCCACTGACCTCGCTACTCTTAGCAGTCTGGAACTGAGCTTTAAGCCCTCGGTCTCCGCCGCGCCTTGATTGATATCGAAGCGCACATGCCGGTTTTCGATGACGAAGGAGATCACTCCGCCTTCTCGGAGGAAGTTGTCGCTTCCCTCCCCGACCGTGAGAACTCCCGGTCCCAGACTAGTGAGAATCTGAGAAACATCTTTTATGACCGGGCTTACGAACAGAACCTGACACTGTTTCGCTAGCGGCGGCTCCTTGATCCTGCGAACCACCACCCGGCGCCCCTCTACAACTTCTCCTTCCACAATTTGGTCCAGCGCGCTGCCGAACGGATCCTCGCCCAAAACGCAAATGGAGATGGGTGAGTGCCCGTCGCCAAAGGCCGCCTCCGGCCACTCGACGAATTTCGTAAAGTTCAAAAGGAAAGCCGCTTTTACTTGATGCTCTGAGACCTGTTCTTCCGCTGCCTGGCACTTAAAAGATGCAGTGAGGCAAAGAAGGGAGAGCAGCCAAAGGGAAATCGTTCCGTCCACTGCAAATTTGCTACGGTCTGGTCGCCTGCGCGATCTGTGGCTGAAGAAGCCCATTCACTTCATCCACGTTACTTGCACGTAAGCGCTTCGCTTGATGCCGACGAGTGGACCGGGATCGCCTCCGTATTCGGGGTGCGAAGGTTGCAGCAGGTTTCGCCCGACGAATGATACTTCAAACTGGCGGTTTACTCGGTACGCCAGGCGCGCATCGCCCGTCGAATAAGCCGGAACCAGCTGTCCGGGCAGGGCGCTGACATAGCGATAGTCCAGATCAAGCTGAAGGACTTTAGCCAAATCGAAGGCGGCTTGCATCATGGCCTGGTGCTGCGGGCTGGAGCCTACTATACCTGGAGCTGTGCCTACGTCGCCGGAATTGGGCGACTTGCCCAGGTTCATATGAAGATAAGAATACGATCCACGCAGCCGGCAGAAGTTGGCCGGGCCCCATTCAGCAGCGATTTCGCCGCCCTTCGTATAGCCGAGCAGACCATTGCGGAACTGTGCGGGAAGCAGAATGTGCGTCGGAGGTGGATCGTCATCTAAAAAGGGCGCGCCGATAATGTCTTCACTGAAAAGGTCGTGATAGTGGTTGTAGAACGTGGCGACATCGGCATAAACTCTTTTGCCGATGAGCCGCCGGTAGCCGAGTTCGTAACCATTGAGCTGCTCGGGTGCGAAATGCGGGTTGGCAATGAATTGGGCAAAATACGGAATGCCGGATCGCGTGGTGGCGATGTAACCTGAGAGATCGAAATCTTCCTCCACGTCGGACTGGGTTCGCACGGCGTGGGTATAGGCGGCCCACAGGGTTTGTTTCGCGGTCGGTGTCCACAAGAGCCGTGCGCTGGGCTCTAATTCGAGGCCGGTAAAATTGGTCCGCAGAAATTTGGTTCCAAGAGTCAGAGCGAGGCGATTGTCGATCAGACCGATGTCGTCCTGAAGGAAGGCGGTAAAGAGCTGATCGGTTGTTTGCGCCGGTGTAAAGGTTAGGCCGGATACCACCGGGAGCTCGTTGCCGTGGCTGAGACGAGCGCCCAATCCCCATGACACCCGTTGGCGCGCGGCCCAGCGAACACGCTGCAGGAAATCGACATCAAAGGTGTCGCGAATCTCGCCGAAATTCGGCTCGTGGCGGTTTGTCCGATCATAATAAGCCTGTATTTGGATGTCATTGCCTTCGTGGAGCATCTTGCTCCAGCGGCTTGTGATGTTGCCGCCGGAGAGTAACGCGTTCCCGTCTATGATCTGTGAATAGGGCGGTGTATAACTAACAGCGTCAACGCTTTCTCCGGCTTCTTCGTCGTACATGTCGCCTTGAATGGTGAAGGCTTCTTTGTTATCGCGTTTCCAATCGATCCTGAAGCCTATCTGCCCGGCGCGCCAATCATCGAAGTTGCGGTTGTCCGAGTGATCTTCAGGACTGCGGGTGAACGCTTTGAGGTAGACGCGGTAATTGAGATTCTGGCCCTGAGAGCCTCCGTAACGGAGATTGACGAAGCCTTGTTCTTCGTTGCCACCGCCGGCCGAAACCAGCATGCCTTGCGTATCTTTAGCATTCTTGGTGATGATGTTGATGACGCCATTCACCGCGTTTGGACCCCAAATGGTACCACCCGGACCGCGGATGACTTCGATCCTGTCGATATCATCCATGACTGTGTCTTGCACCTCCCAGTAGGTGCCGTCATAAAGAGTGGTGTAGACCGTGCGGCCGTCAATTAAGACAAGGACGGACCGTGAGAGCCGGGTGCCAAAACCGCGAATGCCGATGGACCATTTATTCGCGTCGATGCGAGCCACTTCTACACCGGGCGCCAAACGCAGCGCTTCGGGAATGCAAGTCGCTCCCGAGCGCCGGATTTCCTCGCCTGTAATGACAAAGATGGCCACGGGAGAACGAAAGGCTTCCTGCGGCTCCTTCGATGGCGTTGTCACCTCGATTTGAGAGAGTTCTTCCAGGCTTAGCTTCTTGAGCACCGAAGGGCCAGTCTGGCTTGAATCACCCTGGGGCGTATCTCCCTTGAGCAGGGGCGTGGCCAGAAGCAAGCTGAGAAGGCACACCTCGGGCCGCAGGCCACGGTAAGAACAAATACTTGTAGCCAGTGTGATTGGAACTAGCTGCAAAGTCTTTGGCTGACGCACCTAATCGTCCTCCGATGGTGTCAATAGGGTCTCCCCTTAATCATGGCGAAAAACCTTATTTGCTTAACAAGAGAGATTACCGATCGCCGAAAAGGGTTTCTGAACGGTGTGTTAGCCCGTATTTATCCTTAGATGGTTATGCTCCCTGGATGGTTGTCACTGCTCACCGGACCATGCGACCAAAGCACTGAGGTTTCGAGCCCCGGTCTGCGATCCTCCCAACCTGATCCGGCCTTTCACAAACTCTCAAGATACCTCCCTCGGGATGGGAGCTCCTGGAATTTCGTCGCGACATTAACCACGAGAATCGCGTCCAAAGCGGCCACTCTCGTTACTAAGGGTAAGACTCCAAAGCATGGTCAATCGCGATTTAAACGGCGTCGCTGTTCTGGCATGGTCCCGCCCGCGACGCTGTTTGGTCATCCGCAGCTACCGATTTCCGACTTACCTCGACAATCTGGTGCGATGAAAGCTGTCTGGCTCCGAAACGCGGAACGATGGGCGGCTTCCCTTGCAGTGTTGGCCGGCGCCGCAGTGTTGCTCGGGTGGCTGTTGGACGTAGCGCTTCTCAAGTCTGTCCTGCCTGGTATGGCGACGATAAAGGCAACCACTGCGCTTTGCTTCATCGTCTCTGGCGTTGCCTTCTGGCTTGGTATTCCGGAGATGAAAACGAGCAAGGCAAAGTTTGTGGCCATGGTTAGCTCGGTGCTCGTGCTGCTCACTGCCGGCTTTACGCTCGTCGAGTATTTATTCAGCTCGAACCTTGGCCTCAATGAAGCGCTGTTTCAGGAACGCGCGACCGCGACCGCGTCGTCCGCCGGACCAAGCTGCATGACGTATATGCGGCGCTGGGAACAAGGCAAGGCCGGGGCGTAAACCAGGGCGCGCGGATCGACACACGCGTTCTGTCTGCGCGGAAGGCGCTGCGGATTGCTGGAAAAAGGGGGTGCCGGTTAGTCAGAAGTAGTCTAAATGGCACGCGGAGTTGGCCAGCGGACAACGTACAACCCGTCGAAAACCAGCCCAGGAACGACGAAAAGGCAGCTCAAGCAAACGGCACAAGCGCGGGAATCCAATTGTGCAGGGCGCGTTCTAAGTCCAGCTGCGAGATTGGCTTGCCCAGGAAGTCGTCCATGCCTGCCGCGAAGCATTGTTGGCGTTCTTCTGAAAGCACCGCCGCAGTGAGGGCAATAATCGGAGTCCTTGGTTTACCGGTCTGCATTTGGCGGATGTTGCGGGCTGCTTCAAAGCCGTCCATAACGGGCATGTGGCAATCCATGAACACCAGATCGTACGCCTCGCGATCCAGGGCGCTGCAAGCGTCACGCCCATTTTCGACGATGTCAACTTGACAGCCGAGCTTTTCAAGAAAAGCGCGCGCCACGCGCTGATTGACTTTGTTATCTTCTGCCACGAGAACTCGGGCCCCCTTTCGAGTCGATTTGCGGGGAAGCCGTGAGGAAGTTCCACCAGAAACGTGACGCCCGCCAATCGCCATTTCGATTGCCAGCAGCAAGGCTGGTCGGCGAATGGGCTTCTGTACGAAGAAGACCGAGTTCAGCTTTTCTAGACTGAGCTCGTCCAATACCCCCCAATCGTGAGGACTCCCCATCACGAGGATCGGAGCCTCCGCACAGACGCGAGGCATGTTGCACATTTCCAGTTCGCTTGGATGCCGGATATCCGCCGAATCAACGAGTAGGATGTCGATTGGTGTGCCGGCACCCTGACCTGCCGAATTCAGTTGAGCACGCGCACTCAACCCTCCCGCATGCTCCGTTACAGCCAATCCGGAGTTCTGGAGATATTGCCGTTTGGAATCCGATAGGCTTCCGGCATAGACCAGATGCACTCCTTGCAAATGCTCCCAGTTCCTTTCTTTGTTTGCAGCGGTCAGGCAAATGTTGAACCAGAATGTGCTGCCCACACCGATCTGGCTTTTGATGCCAATCTTCCCTCCCATCATCTGGACCAGCCGTTTGACGATAGAGAGTCCCAAGCCAGTCCCGCCAAAATGCCTCGTTGTGGACCGATCAGCCTGAGTAAAGGCAGTAAAAAGACCTTTTTGCTGGGTGGGCGTAATGCCGATTCCTGTGTCATTCACGGCAAATCTAAGAACATGGGTGTTGCCCTGAAGAGCTTCCTGTGTGACGGATAGGGAAACTGAACCGAGCAGAGTGAATTTAACCGCATTCGATAAAAGATTCAGCAGGATCTGGCGAAGTCGGCCTTGGTCTCCCACCAAGTCAAGCGGAGCACATGGGTCAATGGTGAAGGATAATCCAATATCCTTGGCTATCGCGGCGGAAGCCACCAGTTCGGTCGCTTCTTCTATCACGGTCTGAAGATCGAAGTCTGTACTATCCAGTTCGAGCTTACCGGCTTCGATTTTCGAAAAATCTAGGACATCGTTAATAATGCCTAAGAGCGCTTCGCCGCTAGAGCGAATGGTTTCCACATAGCCGCGTTGTTCGGAGCTCAGCGGTGTATCCAACGTCAGCGCCGTCATACCGATGATGCCGTTCATGGGTGTGCGAATCTCGTGGCTCATGGCGGCCAGCAACTGCCCTTTCGAGCGAGCGGCGAGTTCCGCTCGGTCCCGCGCTTCCGCCAATTCGGCGGTCCGTTGATTTACCGCCGCTTCGGCGGCGATTCTGGATGTCACGTCATGAATCATAATCAGACGGCGCGGCACCCCGGCGGCCATTACGTCATGACTCACAAGTTCGACCCAGATCAAACTGCCATCTTTACGGCGATGCCGGTAGGGGCCTGTGATCCTGTGGAGGGGGGCCGATTCGTTTAAAGCCGCTTCCACAATCTCGACTTCATCCGGCATGCGAATCGAATGCAAGCTGAGGTTGAGAAACTCTTCCCACGTCCACTGGTAATGAGCGACGGCGGAAGCGTTGACTTCAAGGATGCGAAGGCTTTGCGTATCGTATATCCAGGCCGGCAAAGGATTCTGCTCGAATAGGTCGCGGTAGCGGGTTTCCGACTCACGGAGACGCCTCTCCGCGTCTACCCGATCGGTAATATCTATTGAGACTCCTCCCAGCAGTCTGCACCCGGAAGCATCGTCGAATGAAAACTTTGTGGAAAGAAATTGCCGATTCGAACCATCCGGCATCGGCACCACTTCTTCTCTTTCGATGGGAAGGTCGGAAGCGAGGACCGCCAAGTCAAATGCCCGAATTTGAGCGGCAAGTTTCGCGGGCCAGATCTCATGATCGGTCTTCCCGATCCATTCGTTAGGCTTCAAATTCCATTTCTCATCGCAGGTTGGATTGGCGTAGAGCATGCGTCCGTCGGCATCTTTGATGAAGTTGACGGAGGGAGCGTGCTGCATGAAGGCAGTGAACTGCAGCTCGCTGGATTTGAGTTTCGCGAGCGCCTCCTTGCGAATCGTGACGTCGCTGATGGTACCGACGAGCCGGATGGGGCGGCCGGCGTTGTCCCACACAGCTTCGCCGCGGGCCGCGATATCGCGCCACCTTCCGTCCCGATAACGCATGCGAAACTCCATATTCATTCGATGAGTGCGCCTTTGCAGATAATCGTCCAACTCCGCCTGCGCTCTCCCCCGATCGTCAGGATGAAGGCGCTCTGCCCAAGTCTCTACAACACCCGGCAACTCCCCGGGTAGATAGCCGAGGATCTCCAAGTAGCGCGGCGAAAAGAACACCTTTCCGGAGGTAAAATCCCAATCGAAGATGCCATCCTGATGCATCAGCATGTTCCAACGTTGTTCAACGTCCGCGAGTAGCCGCCTCTGTCGGGAAAAATGTTGGTCCAGTACGGCGCTGGTCACCGCCACGCCAAGAACGACGAAGGTAAGCAAAATCAACCCAATCACGCCGGCGATCGAGACGGAGACGGAATTTTCCGTGGTCATCGAGCCGGTTGAGCGGTGAAACGACACGGCCGCCATTCCGACATAGTGCATCATGGCTATGGCAAGCCCCATCACCAACGAAGCGGCAAGCCGAATGCGCAACGGCTGCCCCGCCTGGTTGCGGAGCCGGAACGCGATCCAGAGGGCGGCCAGGGACACGACGACGGCCACCAGCAGGGAGAGCGCCACGATTTCGGGATTATAGGAACAGTGCGCGCTCATACGCATAGCCGCCATTCCGGAGTAGTGCATGCCGCCAATGCCCGCGCCCATAATGACGCCTCCCGCCAGCAGTGGCGCCATCTTCATATCCGAACGGCTCACCACAAAAAGCGCTACCGCGGACGCAAAGATGGCCAGGCCCGCGGAAAGCAAAACGGTGGGAATGTCATAGAAGATGGGTATGGGGAGGGACAGGGCCAACATGCCGATGTAATGCATGGACCAGATGCCGGTGCCCATGGCGGTGGCGCCGCCGGTCAACCAGTAGACCCGGCTGCGACCCTCCGCATATGTCGTCCGTGAAGCGAGTTCTAAGGCGGCATACGAAGCGCTGACTGCAATGACAAGCGAAAGGGCCACTAGCCAATAGTTGTAATGAGCGAACAGGATTGAATCCGTCATTTTCCATGGACCACCACGTTAGGCAGTCCTGACCCTATGGCCCTTTTCGGTCGGAGACGCAATGGACAATAGAGCGTAAGAGGAAAGAGACCACGCCGATAGCGAACGAATCGGGAGGCAGTCGGACGATTTGGTCAAAGGGTGCGCTTCGAGGTTCGCCCTAGCGATGACCGGGTACAAAATAGAAGTGATGACGGTTTCGCATCGCACTGAATCTGACAGCATGGGCAATATTGAGGTTCCATCCGACCGCTATTGGGGCGCCCAGACCCAGCGCTCGCTTCACCACTTTGATATCGGGGAAGACCGCATGCCGCCGGAACTGATTCGTGCTTTCGGTATTCTCAAACGTTGCGCGGCGCTGGTCAATCACGATCTAGGGAAGCTGGATGAGGAGAAGACCGGCCTGATCGTCAAAGCCGCCGATGAAGTCATCTCGGGGCAACGGAACGATGAGTTTCCGCTCCGCATCTGGCAGACGGGCAGCGGCACTCAAACGAACATGAATGCCAATGAGGTGATTTCCAATCGCGCGATCGAATTAGCCGGCGGCGTGATGGGCAGCAAAAAGCCCATCCACCCAAACGATCACGTGAACATGTCGCAATCCTCCAATGACACTTTTCCGGCCGCTATGCATATCGCCGCCGCCAGCGTCGTGCAAGCGCGTTTGCTGCCGGCGGTTCAGGAACTGCGGAATACGCTCCACCAGAAAGCGCTGGCGTTTGTGGATGTGGTGAAGATCGGCCGCACGCATTTGCAGGACGCTACGCCGCTAACGGTGGGGCAAGAATTCTCGGGTTGGGTTTCGCTGCTCGACCGCGATCTGGAGCGCCTGCACTCGGCTTGTGATGGTCTCTTCGACTTGGCGATTGGCGGTACGGCCGTGGGCACGGGCCTCAACGCCCACCCGGAATTTGCCACGCGCGCCGCGGCCAAAATCGCGGAGTTCACCAAGTTGCCCTTCCGCTCGCATCCGAATAAATTCGCCGCGCTCTCCGCGCACGATGAGCTGTTGTTCGCCAGCGGCGCGCTCAAGACGCTAGCGGCATCGCTCATGAAAATCGCCAACGATGTGCGCTGGCTTGCCTCCGGCCCGCGCTGCGGATTGGGAGAAATTTCCATCCCGGAAAACGAGCCGGGCTCCTCTATCATGCCGGGTAAAGTGAATCCCACCCAGTGCGAAGCCCTGACCATGGTGGCGGCGCAAGTCATGGGCAACGACGCCGCTATCGGCTTCGCCGGGTCGCAAGGCAACTTCGAACTCAACGTCTTTAAGCCCGTGATCATCCACAATTTTCTGCACTCGGTGCGCCTGCTCAGCGATTCCTGCCGCAGCTTCAACGAATTTTGCGCTGTGGGCATCGAGATCAACCGGGCGCAAATCGATCATTACGTCGAGAACTCATTGATGCTGGTCACCGCACTCGCGCCGGCTATCGGCTACGACAAAGCTGCCAAGCTGGCCAAGACGGCGCACGCGGACGGTTCCAGCCTCGAGGCGGCGAACCTCAAGCTAGGATATCTGACGGCGGAAGAGTTTCGCCGGGCGATTGATCCCAAGAAGATGACGGAGCCCGGATAGCCGTAGGGCGGCCATTCTTGGCTGTCCTCATGGCTCTGCGAGCCACCTGGAGTTTGTACATTTTCGAAGAACTCAAAAAGGGACGGACGGCTCTGTCCACAAGAGGCGTTTCAGAGTGAGGCGGATCGACCGGTTGGGGACAGAGTCATCCGTCCCTTTTTGCTCGTGGCGATGAACGATGTGGGACAGGGAAAGTGGCAGGCTGAAGCCTGCCAAATGGCTCTGCGAGCCACCCAAAGGGATGAAAACCCAGCCTGAATCCTCGACGCATCTAATAAATAAATAGGGTTTTCGACCGTGCGAGGCGGCTTTCCAGCCGCCTCACGCGCGCCCTCTGCGCTTCTAAAGTTTACGACTCCTCCGGCCGATCATTCCTTATTGGCGGAGAGTCTTTACACAACCGATAATCTTACGCGCGGAACTACGCTAGCGACGAGTACTCGGATCGCTGGAACGAGTGCAGCGCGCCGTCGCGGCCTGCTCGCAACCGATTCGATGCGACCCGGCGACGGTTTGTGGATCGCTCCCTGTGAAGCCATTCATACGCTCGGAATGAAGTGGCCGATCGACGCCATTTTCCTCGACAAGAGCTACCGCGTTCGCAAACTTTCACCGCGCTTGCCGCCATGGCGCATTGCCGTCTGTTGGACGGCGGCCTCCGTGCTCGAACTCCCGGCCGGGGTTCTGCTGGCGAGTGGCACGCAAGTAGGCGACGAGCTGGCCTTTCACCCTACGTCCCATTAAACTTTCTTCCGCATCCGACCGATAGAGGTGACATTGCCTCTTTTCCTCACACTGACGCTGTTAGCGATCGCCATTACCGGCGGCCTTTCAGACCTGCGCACTCGACGGATTCCCAACTGGATCAATCTCAGTGGATTCATTCTCGGGATGGGGCTAAACACATTTTTCGAGCACGGGGAAGGCTTTCGATTGGCGTTGATTGGATTCGGCTTGGCCCTGCTGATCTATCTGCCGCTGTATGTGATCCACGCGATGGGAGCGGGAGACGTCAAGTTCATGGCTGCGATTGGCGCCATCGTTGGACCGCATAACTGGCTGACTCTATTCCTCATTACAGCCGTTCTCGGAGGAGTGGCATCTTTATGCCTGGTCATCGTTCGCGGGCGGCTGAACCTCACGCTGGACAATCTCTCCATCATCATGACTGAGTTGCGGCATGGGCGTATGCCGTACCGCAAAGATCCAAGCCTGGATGTGCATGATAAGCATGCCGTTGGTTTGCCCCATGGCGCTTCAATTGCCATTTCAACCATGTTATGGGTCGCCTTTTCCAGTCACTAGCCGTGGCAGCGCCGTGAAGACGACGTGAAAATACTCAACAGGCAATGTTTGCGAAGCAAACTTCAACCGCTGGACCGGAAACCAACAGTTCGGCCTGCCTGTTTTGGAGCCACTGTTGCATGTCCTCGATAAAGCGTTGTCTCAGCGGTGTCCGTAAAGCTCCTTGATTTTGGTCTTCGGTTACGGGTATAACCGTCTTCCAATCTAGGAAACTCGCACTCACCGCTTCGCTGCTCCCCGCCGCCTCTACCACCGAGCAAACCAATTCCGAACGTATCTTAGTCTTCGCTCGCTGGAAGGTACCGCGTCAGCGGTTTAGTTCACTGATAAACGCTCCTTCCGAAAATGAACTTTTGCGCCTTGAGAAACGAATCTTTAGCAGAGGCCCGATGGCGCGGTGAGGAACGAATTCCTATTTCAATGCGGCTTCGAGAATGGATGGCAGGCCGGCGATATTCTTCTGTAAATCGTTAGGGATATTGTGCCGGTTCGTGAGGTACTCCGCGCTGTTAAAGGAGAGCCGGACTTTCCCGTCTTTGTCTTGCCATGTCAATGCTTTCAATGGAAGGTCAATGGCCAAGGTGGGAGCGGCCAGCATCAAAGGCGTACCCGCTTTGGCGCTGCCGAAGATGAGTAATTCGGTGGGAGGCATTTCCAGGCCGACGGCAGCCGCGCCTCCGCTGTGGTCAATGCGGGCGAAGAGAGTGAGGCCGCGTTCGGAGAGTTGTTTTAGAACACGGTCGACTGTCTCAGGGACAGAATAGGGGCTGTCCAGGTGGATCAGGCCGTTGTCTGGGAGGGTGGTCATAACCATTTCAGTGTGCCACCGGGGAGGGCGGAAAAATGCTAAGCAACCCGGCGACGTTTAATTTGAATGTTGAGTTCCAGACCAGCGTCGGAGAGCAATTCGCGGCTGCGTGAGACGTCGGATGGGCTGACCGGGAGGTCAGCCGCAGGCCAGCCCAGCCTCCGGCGGTGCCCGATTAAACAGGCTGTGACTGTGGGTTGAGGTATCCGCTGGCGGCGGCTGGAAAGCCGCCGCGCTGCCAAGAATGGCCGTCCTACGCATCGCCGTATACGAAGGTTGGGCGAAAATCGAAGGGAAGTCACAGATCAGGAGGCCCGCCCTACAAACGCGAGAGCCCAGGGGACTCCTTGTGGGGTGAAACGGTTCTGCAATCTCGCTTATCCTCTATGATGTTAATTCGAGCTAAATGAAAGTTTCCGTCATCATTCCCGCCGCTGGACTCGGTACGCGCATGGGACGCAGCGCTCCGGAAAAAGAAGGCATTAGCAGGAAGCAGTTCATGTTGCTGAACGGCTCGCCGATTCTGATCCACACCATTCGCAAGTTTGTCAGTTCGCCGTCAGTGAGCGAGATTGTGGTGGCGCTGCGCGGCGACGATATGGCCTGGGCCAAGGAATTATTCAGGAGCCAGGGGTTGGGACCGGCGGTACGGCCGGTGGAAGGCGGCGAATCGCGGCAGCAATCGGTGGAGAATGCCCTTGCCTCGATTGAAGACGATACGGATCTGGTGGCAGTGCATGATGCCGTGCGGCCGTTTGTGGGGCGCGAGGTGATTGAGAAAGTGATTCAGGAAGCGCATGAAACCGGGGCGGCGATTGTCGGCATTGTGCCGGTGGATACGGTGAAACAAGTGCATCGCAACAAAGTGCGGGCGACGCTGCCGCGCGAGCGGCTGATATTGACGCAGACGCCGCAAGTGTTTCGTTTAAAGTTGTTGCGCCAGGCCTTTGAGAAAGCCAGGGAAGACCTTTTTGTGGGCACGGACGAATCGTCTTTAGTGGAACGCCTGGAACAAGTGGAGGTTTCGGTGGTGATGGGCAGCGACCGCAATATTAAGATCACCAAGCCCACCGATATGGATTTGGCGCGGCTCTACCTGGCGCTCGAGGGTTCACCCCTCGAAGTTTCCTAGTCGAATGGATCAAGAGGCTTTACCACAATTCCGGATTGGCCAAGGATGGGATTCGCATCGCATCGAAACCGGGCGGCCTTTGATCCTGGGCGGAGTAAGGATTCCGAGCGAGTTTGGTTTGGCGGGACATTCAGACGCCGACGTGCTGTTTCATGCGGTGACCGATGCTTTATTGGGCGCGCTGGCTTTGGGCGATATCGGCATGCATTTTCCCGATACAGCGGTGGAGTGGAAAGACGCCGCTAGCGAGGCGTTCTTGCGGCACACGATGGAGTTAGTGGCAAAACATGGTTACGCCATCGTCAACGTGGATTCCACCATCGTTTTGGAGCGGCCCAAGCTGAAGGATTTCCGCGCGGCGATTCGCGATAATCTGGCGCGGGTGCTGAACCTTTCCGCAGGTTGCGTGGGCATCAAGTTTAAAACCGCGGAGAAGGTGGGTCCGGTGGGCGAAGGGCGATCTTGCGAGGCGCAGGCGGCGGTGCTGGTCAGTCGGGTGAGGGTCGGCGGGTGAGATGAAATCGGCGGCGGCGTTCCTTTTACGCTACCTGCTGATTGCAGGCGCCATCGCGGGGGCCTACTATTCGAGCATCCTGGCGCGCGCTTCGTATCTGTACGGCCAGGACACAGCTACTTCGGTGCCGGCGGCGGTTCGCCTGGTACCCTATAATTCGCAGTATATTGCGCGCTGGGCTGCTTGGGACACCGACCGGCAAATTCCTTTGCTGAAAGAAGCGATCGCGCTCAACCCGTTCGATTATCAATCTTTGATTCAGCTTGGTTTGAACGCCGAGATGACGGAGGGCGATTCGAAAACGGCGGAGAGTTACTATCTGAAAGCGGCAGCGGTGAACAAGATGTTCCTGCCGAAGTGGACGCTCACGAACTATTATTTCCGGCAGCAGAATTTGAGCGAGTTTTTCCGTTGGGCGAATGAAACATTGAAAGTTTCGCCGTATTCGGGCGATCCGGTTTTCACGCAAATGTGGCTGATGAGCCAAGACCCGGCGCGGCTTTCGGCTGTTATACCGGACCGGCCTCGCAGTTTGATTCAATACATCTGGTTTCTGTCGAACAGCAATCAATACGGCGCGATTCCGCCGATGATCCAGCGGTTGGTGCGGGTGGTGGGCAACGACGATCCGCGCGCCTGGGGCCGCGACGATTTGATTGCGGCGTCTCTCGACCATGTGCTGGCCAGTGGGGAATTGCACACTGGTTTGCAGATATGGACGACGCTGCGCGATGGGCGCTGGATTGCGCAAAGCGTGCCCGACGCGAATCATCCAATCACTAACGGCGACTTCCGGTTGCCTTTCTATCGCCACGGTTTTGACTGGGTGAGCGCGGAAACGGAGGGCGTACGGATTCAGCAGTTTACCGATGAGCCTTTGATCGATATAGGATTGTCGGGAGATCAGCCGGAGCATTGCGAGTTACTGCGGGAGTATGTTGCGGTCGAGCCTGGATTTCTATACAAGCTGCAGTGGAAAGCGGACGCGCTGGGCATTCCCGCGGGCAGCGGGCTGGCTTGGCATCTGCGCGCCACGAACAGCGACGCGAGCATTGAATCGGGCGATTTGCTCAATGCACCGCAGGCGTGGGAGTTCGTGGCGCCTCCCAACGTGAGCGGGTTTTTACTCACCTTGGAATTCAACCGGGCGCTGGGGCACGTGCGGCCCACCGGCCATCTCACACTACGCGCGGTTTCTATGATCAGGCAGCAGTGAAGTGACGTTCCAGGGATTTCTGCAGAATGCCGTAAAGCTGGGGCAGTACTGGCAAGGAATCGGCTGCGCGGGCAAGGCTAATGCGGTGACTGATCGGGCGGTGTTGCGAGAGCTTAAGGGAGTTGGTGGGCCGCTGGTCATTTTCGACGTGGGCGCGAATCGCGGGCAGTTTCTGCGACTTGCTTTGAGTGAGTTTGGCGGTCGAAGTGTGATCCATGCGTTTGAACCGAGCAGCGCAGCGTTTGCGGACTTGAAGGTTCGCTTTGGCGGACAAAGCGGCGTGATCCTCAACAATTTCGCTCTCGGTAGCGAAGCCTCGCAACGGACTTTGTACTTCGATGTGGCCGGATCGGAACTTAGTTCGCTGTATGCGAGGAAAATCGAGCATCACGGCCATTCGTTTGGCGGCAGTGAACAGGTGCAGGTGAGAACCTTGGACGATTATTGCGCGGTGCAGGGAGTGAGCCGCATTGATTTGCTGAAGCTCGATGTTGAAGGACACGAACTGGCGGTGTTGAACGGAGCGATTGAGATGTTCGAGCGCAGGGCTATTGAGAGGGTCAGCTTTGAATTCGGCGGTTGTAATGTGGATTCGCGGACGTTTGTGCGGGATTTTTTTGAGTTTTTTGAGAGCCGCGATATGAAACTGGCGCGTGTGACGGCGGCGGGAAAGCTGTACCCGATTGCGCGTTATGAAGAGGGGCTGGAACAGTTCCGAACGACTTGTTTTTTGGCGAGGTAATCGAAGGATAGAGGAATCTATGCGGCGCATTCGGTATTGCGTGGTGATGAGTTTAGACGGCTACATTGCAGGACCAAAGGGCGAGGCCGATTGGATCACCACGGACCCGGATTTCGATTTCGCGGCGATGTTCAGCCAGTTTGACACTCTCCCGGTGGGGCGGCGGACGTTTGACACCATGGTGGCCGCTCGACGGGTATCGATGCCCGGCATGAAGACGATTGTTTTTTCGCGGACGCTGAGACAAGAAGATCACCCTGAAGTCACTATCGTTTCGGGCGATCAAGCCGAGACCTTCGCTGCTCTCAAGGCGAGTCCCGGAAAGGATATCTGGCTATTCGGTGGCGGGTCGCTGTTCCGCAGTCTGGCCGAAGACGGACTCGTCGATACGGTGGAAGTCCGCATTATGCCGATCCTTCTTGGTGCGGGGGTTCCTTTGTCGCCGGATTTGAAGGAGCGGATCAAGCTAACGCTGGGAGCTCACAAGGTGGATCGAACCGGCATTGTCTCGCTAGAGTATGCGATCAGGTAAGCGTGCGTTAATTTGTCGAATTCGGCACCGCTCCGCCCGTTTTCACAGGCTTCGCAATCAGATCTTTCATTTGCGGGAGAGACGCCGGGTCCCAGCCTCCTCCCAAGGCCATAACCAAGCTAACGCTGGCTGACATAAGCCGCAATTCCGAGGAAACCTGCGACTCACGATTACTCAACAAAGAATTTTGAGCGGTAATGACATTCAGATAACTGTCAACTCCCGTCTTATATCGGATCATGGCCAAGTCCAGATAGCGTTGCGAGGAGTTGATGGCGGTTTGTTGCTCCACAATCTCCTGTGACAAAATCCGCAACGCCGCCAGTTGGTCTTCCACTGACTGGAACGAAGTAAGAACCGTCTGGCGGTAGTTGGCCACTGCCGCATCGTACTGCGCTTGCGCCTGCTCGTTTTGCGCGCGTCGCGCTCCGCCATCAAACAATGTTTGCGAGAGAGTGGGACCCAAAGACCAGAATTTACTTGGCGAACCGAACCATTTCGTGAAGCTGTAAGACTCCAGGCCCGCGCTGGCGGAGAGCGTGAGTGTCGGATAGTAAGCCGCGCGAGCAATGCCGATATTGGCGTTGGCGGCGGCGATCATGCGTTCCAGAGCAGCGATATCGGGCCTTCGCTCGAGCAAAGTGGAGGGCACACCCACGGGAATCGGGGGAGGCGTGGGATTAAAGTTACCGACCTCAATTGTCAACTCCGCGGGTGGTTTCCCAATCAGTGTGGCAATGGCGTGCTCATACTGCGCCCGGGCCACACCCAAGTCTGTAGCTTGCGCGGTTGCTGTATCGAGCTGGTTTTGCGCCTGCACGAGATCCTGCTCCGAATCGATGCCGGTTTTGTAAAGCGTTGTTGTGAGATCCACGTTCTGGCGGTAGTTGACCATCGTGTCGTCAAGAATCTTGCGTTGCATGTCAGTCGCGCGCAATTCGAAGTAATAGGTCGCTAACTCCGAGTGCGTGGTGAGCAGGGCGGTGGCGACGTCGGCGGCGCTCGATTGCGCGCTGAACGCTTCCTCATCTATGGTGTTGCGAATGCGATGCCAGAAATCGGGCGTGTAAGAAACATCAAAAGGCAATGCATACTCGTTGATGGTGCCATTGCCCGACACCAGGTGGCCAGTGGTGCCGGAAACGCGCGAATTGCTATAGGAGGGACTCGCGCCAATGGTTGGAAAAAGCGCCGACCGAGCGGAAACCACCAGCGCCCGCGCCGCTCGAAAATTCGCTTCGGCCATTTTGACGCTCTGGTTCGAAATCGCTACCTGCATCTCCAGAGCGTTCAATTGGGGATCGTTATAGATCTCCCACCATTTACCTCTGAGCTTGTCGTCGCCAGGTTGGGCCAGCTTCCAACCGGTGCCTTCTTTACCAGCCGGAGCTTCCTTGTACGCAATAGGAGCCGGGGCAGGAGGTCTGGCATATTTCGGCGCCGGATTACAAGCGCAAAGGAGCAGAACACCGAGTGCCGCTACAGAAAGGAGTTTATTGTTCACTATCATCGCTAACCTGTTTGATCCAACGCCGCAAATACACCGGGCAGTTCACCAGCTTCACATTGTTCGCTGCTTGTTCGGAGATATATTGCACAGCCTTGCGGTCCACCAGCGTGACCTCACTCAAATCGATGTACACCAGCGGGTGCGACTCACGCGCTTCCACAATCGAGTGTTCCAGCTCTGGAATCGCATCCTCGTTGAACTTGCCGTTGAGCGACAGAGTCACTGATGGCTCGCTGGGGTTACGCGCGCTCACAATTTTGTAATGCGGCTGCAAGGCTTCCTAATCTCCCGACGGCGCCGGCGCGGGCGTCATGAGTCGTGCGCCGCCGCGCAGTCTGCGCAAGAATCGCGAAAGGCGATCCATATAGAGATAAATGACGGGCGTAGTGAACAGCGTGAGGCACTGACTGACGATGAGGCCGCCGACGATGGTGATTCCGAGTGGTCGCCGCAGTTCCGCGCCAGTGCCTGTACCTAGGGCCAGCGGTAACCCACCCAGCAGCGCTGCCATAGTTGTCATCATGATGGGCCGGAACCTCAGCAGACAAGCCTGGAACACCGCTTCCTCTGGAGACTTGCGCTCATGCCGCTCCGCCGAGAGAGCAAAATCGATCATCATAATCGCGTTCTTCTTTACCAGGCCAATGAGCAAAATAATCCCAATCAGAGCGATGACACTGAGATCGTTCTTGGTGATGAGCAAGGCGAGCAGCGCTCCCACGCCCGCGGACGGCAGGGTCGAGAGGATTGTAATCGGATGAATCAGACTCTCGTATAGGATGCCGAGCACAATATAAACCGCCGCCAACGCTGAGGCGATCAGGATGGGTTGCGAATCGAGCGACGCTTGAAACGCTTGCGCTGTTCCGGTGAAATTAGTGTTGATGGTGGTGGGCACGCCGGCGCGCTGGCTGGCTTGTTGAATCGCGATAACGGCGTCTCCCAAAGATACTCCGAGCGCTAGATTGAAGGAAATCGTCACTGATGGGAACACTCCCGAGTGATTCACAGTGAGCGCCGCCGTGGAGGGCCGCATGCTCGTGAAAGAGGCCAAGGGCACAGGAGCGCCCGATGTGGATGGCGCGTAGACCTGATTGAGTCCGTCGGGAGTTTGCCAGAACTTCGGCGCGACTTCCATAACCACATAATATTGGTTCATGGGAGAAAACGTGCGCGCCACCTCCCGCTCACCGAAAGCGTCGTAGAGAATGTTGTCGATGGCGCTCGGCGTAATGCCGAGCCGGGACGCCGTGGGACGGTCGATGTAAAGTCCTGCTTCGAGGCCACTGTTCTGTTGGTCGCTGACCACGTCAGTCAGTTGTGGCAAACGGCGCATGAGATTCGTCATGACCGGAGCCCAATGAGTGAGATCTTCCAGCTTATCGCTCTGCAAAGTGTATTGATACTGGGCAGCGCTTTGCCGGCCTCCGACGCGCAAATCTTGTGCCGATTGCAAGAAGAGCGTAATACCGGGCACGGAGTTCATCTTAGGACGTAGGCGCGCAATTACTTCGTCGGCGGTGGCTTTCCTCACCCCCCATGGACGCAGCGTCAGGAAGCACCGGCCCGTGTTCATGGTGGTGCCCCCACCGCCACCACTGAAGGCCTGAATCGTCGCCACATCGGGGTCTTGTTGCGCGATTTTGGATAGCTGTGTGATCTTGGCTTGCATGGCCTGGAACGAAATACTCTGATCGCCGATGAAGTTGCCGTTGAGCCTGCCGGTATCCTGCTGCGGGAAAAAACCCTTCGGCACAATGACAAATAAATAAATATTCAAGGCGAGAGTCGCGATGGCAATCGCCAGCACAATGCCCGAATTGCGCAACACCCAGCGCAGCATGTGCTCATAGATGCCGATGATGATTTCGAAAAAGCGTTCAGTTTTGCGGTACAGCCAGCCGTGCCCCGATTGATCCTTCAATATCCGCGCGCACATGGTGGGCGTGGTGGTAAGGGAAATGATCATCGACAGGATGATAGTCACCGAGAGAGTGATGGCGAATTGGCGGAACAGGCGTCCTACCACACCGCCCATCAGCAAGATGGGAATGAATACGGCGACCAAAGAAATACTGATGGAAAGAACGGTGGGTCCGATTTCGGCCGCTCCGCGCAAAGCCGCTTCCATAGGACCTAAGCCCTCCTCGCGATGCCGCGTAATGTTTTCCAGAACGACGATCGCATCGTCCACCACAAATCCGCTCGAAATAGTGAGAGCCATTAGCGACAGATTGTCGATGCTGAAGCCGCACAGATACATGACTCCGCAAGTTCCAATGATCGACACCGGAACAGCCACGCTGGGAATCAAGGTGGCTCGCCCTTCGCGGAGGAAAAGAAATACCACCATGACGACCAGCCCAACCGAGATCATCAGAGATCGCTCGACGTCGTGAACGGAGGCGCGAATCGTTATGGTTTGATCGAGTGTCACCGTGAGTCGAATAGACGGATCAATCGCGGCGTTGAGTTGCGGCAACGACGCTTTGATGGCGTCCACCGTATCGATGATATTGGCGCCGGGTTGGCGGAAAATAATGAGCAGTGCGGCATGCTGCCCGTTCGCAAGCCCGAGCGATCTGACTGTCTGTACTGAATCCGTTACTGTAGCGACGTCCTTGAGCCTTACTGCGTCGCCATTTTGATATTTCAGAAGAATCGGTTCGTAGTCGACGGCATGGAGGAGTTGGTCGTTGGCGGTAATCAGCCAGTTGTGCTCGCGATCGGAAAAACTACCCTTGGCTTGGTTGGCAGTTTGCGCAGATAAAACGCTCCTCACACTCTCCAGACTCAGGCCGTAATGATTCACCTGGGTGGGATTCAGCTCCACGCGAACCGCCGGGGCGGAGCTGCCACCTACCATGACTTGACCCACGCCACGTATCTGGGAGATGCGCTGCATCAGAATGGTGGAAGCGGCATCGTACAGTTGGGGCGGCGCCAGTTTGTCCGAGGTCAACGCCAAAATCATAATGGGCGCATCGGCGGGGTTCACCTTGCGGTAAGTCGGATTACCGGGTAGATCGGCAGGCAAATAGCCGCGAGCGGCATTGATGGCGGCTTCGACATCGCGCGCAGCGGCATCGATGTTGCGATTCAGATCGAATTGCAAGGTGACGCTGGTTTGGCCGAGCGAACTCGACGAAGTCATTTCCGTTACGGCGGAAATTCGTCCGAACTGGCGCTCCAAAGGAGTTGCCACGGAAGACGCCATGATTTCAGGGCTCGCACCTGGCAGAGATGCCTGAACTTGCACTGTAGGAAAGTCCACCTGCGGCAAGGGTGAGACCGGCAGCAGGTTGAAAGCTACCGCTCCCGCTAAGCCCACCGCGATGGTGAGCAGCGCCGTCGCTACAGGGCGATGAATGAAAGGGGAAGAGAGGCTCATCGTTAGTCGCCTTGCGCGGGTGCGTGCTCCAAGCCGGGAGTTGTCCTCTTCCTGGCATCTTGTCGCCTGTCGCGCCCGGAGATTCTCCGAGCTATACCGTCGAAAAAAAGATAGATCACGGGAGTCGTGTAGAGAGTGAGCAACTGACTCAGCAGCAACCCTCCAATGATGGTGATGCCGAGGGGGCGCCGCAGCTCAGAACCCGTCCCATGGCCAAAAGCGAGCGGTACAGCGCCAAGTAGCGCGGCCATGGTGGTCATCATGATGGGGCGGAAGCGCAACAGACAGGCTTGGAAAATCGAATCGTACGGCGACTTGCCCTCTTTGCGCTCGGCTTCCAGAGCGAAATCGATCATCATGATGGCGTTCTTCTTCACAATGCCAATGAGAAGCACGATGCCGATAATGGCTACCACCGTCAACTCTTGCCGGCAAACCATGAGCGCCAACAAAGCTCCCACGCCGGCGGAGGGCAGAGTGGAAAGAATAGTGATGGGGTGAATATAGCTTTCATAGAGCACGCCCAGAACAATGTAAACGGTAACGAGCGCCGCCAGAATCAGCAATGGTTCATTCGTGAGGGAGGCTACGAACGCTTCGGCAGTTCCCTGGAAGGATGACTGCATGGCTGGCGGAGGGGGAAGCTCTTTTTCGATTTCTTTGATGGCATCCACCGCTTCTCCCAGTGCCGCATTCGGTGCGAGGTTGAAGGAAACGGTGGTGGCGGGAAACTGCCCAATGTGGCTAATGAGAATGGGTATAGAGGAGTTCTTAAAACTGGTAAAAGCACTCATCGGCACGGACTCGCCGGTGGTGGAAGTCAGATAAATGCTGCGGAGGTTTTCCGGATTAATGCGGAACGAGGGCGGCACTTCCAGAATCACGTGGTACTGATTGAGCTGTGTGAACAAGGTCGAGATCTGGCGCTGGCCAAAGGCGTCGTAAAGCGTATTGTCGATAGCTGAGGGCGTGATTCCGAGGCGGCTGGCGGTTTGCCGGTCGATATTCAACGCGAGCTGTTTCCCATTCGTTTGGAGATCGTTAGCGACGTCGGCCAGCTCCGGGAGCTCTTTGAGCCGCTCTGTGAACTTCGCCGCGTAGGCCTTCAGTTCGTTGGCGTCCGGATCTTCAATGCTGTATTGAAACTCGGTGCGGCTGACAATGTCTTCCACAGTCAGATCCTGTACTGGCTGCATATAAAGTGTGATGCCCTCGATTTTTGCCAGTTGCGGCTGCAAACGCCGTATGATGTCGGAAGCGCTGCCATCACGCTGTTCAACAGGTTTCAAGTTGATTTGAATGCGGCCTGAGTTGAGGGTTGTGTTGACGCCGTCGACGCCAATGAATGAAGAGAGGCTGTCCACGGCCGGGTCCTTCAGAATCACTGTCGCCAGGCGCTCCTGCAGATTGGTCATCTCCGTGAACGAAACGCTTTGATCGGCTTCGGACACACCCTGAATCTCGCCTGTGTCCTGCACCGGAAAGAATCCTTTTGGAATGACCATATAAAGGTAGATTGTGAGACCTAGCGTGGCGGCGGCTACCAGCAGTGTGATGGTCTGAAAGCGCAGCACAAACTCCAAAGTTGTGCCATACAGCGAGATCACCTTTTCAAAAACCATTTCCGAGGCGCGGTAGAGGCGCCCTTCTTTGGCTTCTTCTCTATGGCGCAGCAGTTTGGCGCACAGCATGGGGGTGAGCGTCAACGACACTACCGCCGAGATGATAATGGTGACGGCCAATGTAACGGCGAACTCCCGAAAAAGGCGGCCCGTAATGTCTCCCATGAAGAGCAGAGGAATCAAAACCGCAATCAGGGAGACAGTGAGCGAAATGATGGTGAAGCCGATTTGTTCGGCGCCTTTCAGGGCAGCTTGAAGCGGCGCCTCACCCTCCTCCACATACCGCATGATGTTTTCGATCATGACGATGGCGTCGTCAACCACAAATCCTGTTGAAATGGTGAGCGCCATGAGTGTGAGGTTGTTTAGGCTGTAGCCCAGCATGTACATGGCGGCAAACGTGCCTACCAGTGAAAGCGGAACCGCCACGCTGGGAATGAAAGTGGCTGCGAGGTTCCGCAGAAAGACAAAAATCACCATCACCACGAGAGCTATACAAATCAGCAACTCAACTTCAACGTCTTCCACAGAGGCGCGCACGGTGATCGTCCGATCGCTCAAAGTGACTACGTTAATGGCTGCCGGTATGGTGTTCTTCAGTTTGGGCAACAGCGCATTGATGCGGTCGACAACCTGAATAATGTTGGCCCCAGGTTGCCGTTGAATATTTACAATCACGGCGGGCGTTTCATTGCGCCAGGCGGCGAGCTTTTCGTTTTCAATGCCATCCACCACGTTAGCGACGTCTTTGAGCTTGACGGGCGAGCCGTTTTTGTAGGCCACGACTACGTCCCGGTAATCGTCGGCTGTCAACAGTTGATCGTTGTCGTTAATTTGAAAATCCTGCCGTGGACCGTCGAAGCTTCCCTTGGCGGCGTCCAGGCTGGTGGCGGTCAGAGCCGTACGTAAGTCCTCCATGCCCAGACTGTAAGAAGCCAATTGCGATGGATTGGCTTGGATGCGCACGGCGGGCTTCCGGCCGCCGCTAATCGTAACGGCGCCCACGCCGGAAAGTTGGGCGATTTTCTGAGCCAGCCGAGTGTCGGCGTAATCCTCCAATTGCTGCAACGGCATGTTTGTGGCTGTGAGAGCCAGCGTGAGAATGGGCGCATCCGCCGGATTCGTCTTGCTGTAAATGGGAGGTAATGGGAGATCGGCCGGTAGAAAAGTTTGCGCGGCGTTGATGGCGGCTTGCACCTCCTGCTCGGCCACATCAATGTTGAGGCTGAGCGCAAATTGCAAAGTGATGACCGACGCGCCCTCCGAACTCGTCGAACGCATTTGGTTTAAGCCCGGCACTTCGCCGAGCTGCCGTTCGAGCGGAGCCGTAATCGCCGATGCCGTCACATCCGGGCTGGCGCCGGGATAGAACGTGACAATCTGCATGGTGGGGTAATCCACCTCAGGCAAGGCGGACACCGGCAGTTGTTTGTAAGCCACAATGCCGACCAGCAAAATGGCGCACATGAGCAGCGACGTGGCCACCGGCCTTAGGATAAACGGGCGTGACGGGCTCACTGCTTGTGCCCTTTGTGTGCCGCTGGGGCGCTGTCTGGTGTAGCGTTCGCGGCACGCGGCTGCCGCACCACCACTTTGGTGCCGTCTTGTAACTTATCGAATCCATCGGTCACCAATGTTTCGCCTGGCTCAACGCCCGTTACCGCGGATTGCAAACCATCTGTGGCGAGCACGGTGACGGGGCGCGACTTTACGGCTTTCGTGCCGGTATCAATTACATAAACATAGGAAGCGTCGTTGTTCCGTTGCAATGCGGCGCTGGGAACGATGTTTGAATTCTTGAGCGTTCTTACTAGCAGCCGCGCGTTAACAAATTCATTGGGAAATAAATGATTATCAGCGTTGGGGAATTCAGCGCGGATCTTTACCGTTCCCGTGCCTGTATCGATCTGGTTGTCGAGCGTGAGTAACGTCCCCTTAGCCAGCAACGTGCTGTTGTCGCGTTCAAACGCATCCACCTCCAGCTTATGACCGGCCCGGACCTGCGCCACAACTTCGCTGATGAAGTCTTCAGGGATTGGAAAAATTACGGTGATTGGCTGAAGCTGGGTAATGCTGAGCAAAGCCGCGGTGCCGTTGGCCGGCACAATATTGCCGGG
>Ga0302326_10003996_pt1 | contig 34423 bp, 32 predicted proteins | sample Palsa_T0_3_FD_202264 | JGI IMG/M metagenome (GOLD analysis project Ga0302326, IMG submission 202264) | Peat permafrost microbial communities from Stordalen Mire near Abisko, Sweden - Palsa_T0_3 | ecosystem: Environmental > Terrestrial > Soil > Palsa > Peat permafrost | place: Sweden: Abisko...
GCATCGCACTACTTGATAAAGAACCCCTAAAAGAGTTACTATCAAACCCTGTAAATCAAGATGTCAAAGAACGAGACTATATTCAACTCAATTTTGACCTACTTTAATAGGCCACTAGTGAAACACACCCATTACTAAATCAGGGTAACTGACTTAAAGGCATCGATTCTTGAGTGCCCGTAATCAACAGGTCAATGTGATTTTTCGGTATTTGGCGCTCCTCCTAAAATATTTTACCTTCGATTATGCAAACCACTGTTTCAGCCCCGCCCAAGACGCTTCTCGAAGTTTACCGGATGTTGCCAGAAGGTACGCGCGCTGAGTTAATTAATGGAATTCTATATATGTCACCTGCTCCCACTCTGGGCCATCAGGATGTGATCTTTGCCCTGATCGGCCAGTTTTATAATTTTACCAATAATAAAAAAAAGGCAGCGTTTTCGTTTCTCCCGTAGATGTTTATCTCGATCAAAAAAATGCAATTCAGCCTGACATCGTTTTTGTGTCAGGCAAGAACAAATCCATTCTGCAAGAGGATGGCATTTACGGAGCCCCCGATTTGGTGATCGAAGTGCTTTCGCCCGGAACGAAAAAATTCGACCTTGACAAAAAGAAAAAGATATACGAAAAGTATGGCGTTAAAGAATACGGGGCTGTGGATCCCGAAACCAAAGAAAGCCTGGGCTATCAGTTGAAGAACGCAAAATTCGTTTTACTGAAACGTGAAAAGGGCAAACTCACTTCCAGCCTTCTCAAACACGTATTCAAGTTCTGACATTTACCAACAAGGTTTGCTAAGAGATTCGTTTTTCCATGCCGACCTCTGTACCCTCCGTGACAGAATAGCGAAAAAATCAATTTAAATTAACCAGGCCCTTGATCAACGTCATCATCCCCTCCGGATAAACTCCAAACCAAACCAGCAAAACTGCCAGGATGGCCATGGTCACACCGCTCACGATATACACAGACGGATTCAGCATGCCTATTGGTTTATCTTCACCTTCGTATTGTTCAAACATAATGGCGATAATCCTGATGTAGTAATACAAGCCAATCACGCTATTCACCGCAAGCATGACGACCAAAAGCCAATGTTGTGAACCGACGCCGGCGGCAATGATGTAGAATTTTCCGACAAAACCGGCAGTCAGCGGAATGCCGGCCAGTGACAACAACATAGCTGACAACAACGCTGCTGTCCACGGACGTCTCCACAATAATCCTTTATAATCCTCGAGTTTTTCTGCGTCCCGGTCCTTATCCGACAAGGTGGAAAGAATACCAAAAGCCCCAAGGCTTGTTACAAAATATGCCACCAGATAAAAACTAACAGCCTCTACGCCCAACGCATCTCCGGCCAGAAAAGCAACCAATAAATACCCCATATGCGCTGTCGATGAATAGGCCAGAATTCGCTTGACATTATTTTGCCGGAGGGCCAGAAAATTTCCGATAAACATAGAGGCAATGGCTATAATAGTAAAAGCCATCACCATGGATGGATAATTGTAACCATGAATCTGTGAAAAGAAACGGACCAGCAACGCCACAATCCCTCCTTTCGATACGGTGGCAATAAAAGCCGTTACCGGAGCCGGAGCACCTTCATACACATCGGCCGCCCACATGTGGAAAGGCACTACACTTAACTTGAACCCCACACCAACGATCATCAATCCAAAACCCGCCAGCATCATCACCGGCACGTCATTCGTCGAGGCAAGAAACGCCGCAATGCCTGAAAACTCCATGGTTCCCGACGTGGCGTACACGAGGGCCATGCCAAACAATAGAAAGGCCGATGAGAAGGCAGCCATAATCAGGTATTTAATGCCCGCCTCATTGGAGCGCTCGCGCTTGCGCAGATAAGCAATCATAGAATAAAGAGACACACTCAAGATCTCCAATCCGAGAAAAAGCGAAACAAAGTGCTTGCTGATCACAAGAGCAGCCGCTCCCAACGTGGCCAGGATCAGTAAAATATAATATTCCTCTTTGCGTTCTTCGCGCTGTTCAAAATAGGCATAGGACATCATCGTCACGACCAGTGAAGTCAACAAAATCAATCCTGTATTGAACTCGCCAAAACCGTCGAAAATGAAAAGGGGCTCAATCACCCAGCGAGTGCCGGAAATATATTTTAGCAAATACACAAAGTCTCCGGCCAGTGATAAAGACGTAATTACATAAATGAATATATGATTTCGCTTTACGGATATCGAAAACAGGATCAGAATTGCCGAGCTGGTGAGAATAAACAGCGGTACTACGCTTAAAAAATCATTTTTACTCATGGGCGCCTCCTTTCGTTTTCTGTTCTTCACTAGCGTCCGAAAGCGTAGTCAAATGAGGTACTATTCCGGAGATGGATCGCTTGGCCGTGTCCAAAACGGATTGAGGAAATAATCCCAGCCAAACGATCACCATTACAAGAGGTACCATGATCAGTTTTTCCCGGAATGAAAGATCGGTTAGTGAGTAGCCTTTCCCATCCTGGCCCAGAAATACTTTCTGAACGATACGCAGGGAATACGCTGTAGCGGCTACGAGGCCAATGGTCGCTAAAACGGTAAGCACTTGATTGGCCTGCCAGGCCCCGATCAGAATTAAAAATTCGGCTATGAAATTACCAAGTCCGGGCAAACCCAGGGAGGCCATGGCAAAGACCATTGCAAGGGTGCCCATAAAAGGAACCTTACTCCAGAACCCACCCATCTTAAGAATGTCACGCGTATGAATGCGTTCATAAAGGGATCCGGCCAAAATAAATAAAGCCCCCGTACTAATACCATGTGTAATCATTTGCATCACCACACCTTGCAGCGCAATTTCTTTAAACGAAAAAACGCCAAAGATGACAAAGCCCATGTGACTTACACTGGTGTAGGCTACGAGACGCTTAATGTCGGTTTGGGCAAAGGCCAGCATGGCACCATACAATATTCCGATGACACCGAATAACATGGCCCACGGTGCAATTTCAACGGCAGCACCCGGGAAGAGTGGAATCACGAAACGAAGCAGTCCGTAAGCCCCGGTTTTCAGAAGCAGTCCAGCCAGAATCAAGCTGCCGGCCGTGGGCGCTTCGGTATGCGCATCGGGAAGCCACGTGTGGAAAGGAACAACCGGTAACTTAACAATGAACGCCGCCAGAAAACCCAACATCAACCACCGGGCAACTTCAGGAGAAAGCTCCGTATTCAATAATTGGAAATAATTAAAAGTAAATACGCCGGTTGCATTTCCATGAATGAAATACAATCCCAGGATGGAAAGCAGCATGAGCAGTCCACTCGCCTGGGTAAAAATGAAAAATTTATACGCGGCATACCGCCGGTTTTCGTGTCCCCATACTCCAATCAGAAAATACATCGGAATCAGCATGACCTCCCAAAAGAAATAAAACAGGAACAAATCCATAGTCAGAAAAACTCCCGTGATACCGGCCAGGACCCAAAGCAAGTTGAAATGAAAAAATCCTATTCGGTACTGAATCTCTTTCCAGGAGGTAAGGATGGCAAGGATGCCAAGGAAAAACGTCAGGAGCAACATGAGCAGACTTAATCCATCCATCGCCAGATGAAAACTTATGCCGAATCGTGGAATCCACGGCAAGTCCAAAGTCAACAACCAGTTGGAATCCGAAAGATTGACGGAAGCGTTGTAGTTAAGCCAGATAAATAATACTAATCCAAAGTTAAGAAGGGTCGCGATCAGCGAAATCCACCGTGGCAACATCGGATTCCATTTCTCCGACATCCAGGCGAGAAGTCCCCCGACCATAAGTACGACGATGAATATCAGTAATATCATAACAATAAACCTAACGTTAACATGAGAATAGCGCCGATGACAATGCCCATTACATACCAACGCATGAGCCCACTTTGCGTAAAAGAAAATACCCGATGAAAGAACTCTGCCATGGATACCAGGGCCGCATATACCTTATCGATCACATCGTTTTTATTGATCGTTGCCAAAAAGACAAATGGCCGGACAATTATGGTATTGTACAATGCATCAAAACCCCAGCCTGAAAACCATAGTTGATGCAGATCTGACATGGAATTCTTAATCTCTCCCGGTAACTCGGGTCGTTTTACGTAAAAAAAGTAGGCAATATAAACGCCGCTCAATGAAATTATTCCGGCCACGGCCTGCATAATCCATTCTGAATTTTCAGATACATCGCGTACTCCTACCCCCGGCAAGACGGGGGCTAGAAAATCCGAAAACAATTCCACATGGCCGAGCGTATGCGGTAATTGAATAAATCCTCCGACCAGCGACAAGACTGCAAGCACGACGAGCGGGATCGTCATCGTCTTTCCGGCAGAATGGCCCACATGTGTTTTTTCTTCGCCAAAAAAAGTAATAAAGACCATCCTGAAGGTGTAGATCGACGTGATGAAAGCCCCGATGATGGCCGCCAGGAAGAACCAGATATTTCCCTTCTCGCCTGCCCATGTCAACCATAGGATCTGGTCTTTACTATAAAATCCGGCTGTTATGAAAGGCAAAGCAGCAAGCGACCCTGCCCCAATCAAAAAAGTCCAATAGATCACCGGTAGTTTATTTTTAAGGCCTCCCATTTTGAACATGTCGTGTTCATGATGAAGCAACATGATCACCGCTCCAGCCGCGAGGAAGAGAAGAGCTTTGAAAAAAGCATGAATCATGAAATGAAAAATAGCAGCCGACCAGGCTCCAACGCCCAGCGCCAGGAACATATACCCAATCTGACTGATGGTCGAATAGGCAAGTACCCGCTTCAAATCAAACTGGGTAAGGGCACTAAACCCGGCGAGCAGCAAAGTCAGGGCCCCGACTATTCCCACGGTGGTTTGAGCGAGCGGAGCCAGTTCAAAGATCACGTGAGTTCTGGCGATCAAATACACACCGGCGGTCACCATCGTTGCCGCATGAATCAAGGCACTGACCGGTGAAGGGCCGGCCATGGCATCCGGGAGCCAGGTTTGTAACGGCAGTTGGGCGGATTTGCCAACTGCGCCACCCAGCAGCAACAGCGCCACGATCACCGCTGTCTCGGACCCGACTGTCCATGTGTGCGGAGCCTGTGACAGAATATCCTGAATATTCAGCGTTCCGAAAATCTTATAAAGCATAAACAAGCCGATGGCCATTGCTGTATCTCCAACTCGCGTCACAATAAATGCTTTGCGGGCTGCATATCCGTTTTTTTCTTCCGTATACCAAAACCCAATCAACAAATAACTGCACAAGCCAACACCTTCCCACCCCAGATATAAGAGCATCAGATTATCTGCCAGGACAAGAATCAACATGGAACCAACAAATAAATTGAGATAAGCGAAAAAGCGAGAGAACCCATCGTCGTCCGCCATAAATTCCGTGGAATAGATATGGATAAGAAATCCTACAAAAGTGATGACGAAGAGGAAGACCAGCGACAGCGCATCCAGATGAAACCCAAAATCGATGGTGTACCCGGTGATATTAATCCAGGTCCAGGCCACTTGAACAAACGAATGGGCGACCGGCGCTGTTGAAAGAAAATCCAAGCCAACCAAAATGGTCAACACGGCCGACAGTCCGACACTCCCTGCCCCAATAATTGAAACGACTTTGCGGGATAGTCTTGTCCCCAAAAGGATCAGAATCAGTGCTCCGGCGAAGGGCAGAGCAGGTATGAGCCAGAGAAGGTCTTTCATCGTCTACCTATTCATTAATATTCGTTTGTCAAGTTCTCTTCGATCCGATTAAAACTCAATCTTACTCGCATTCAAATGGTCACAACCACCACTACGAATTACCAAAGAACACTACGAGAGGCTTTTCATTTGAACTGTATCGTCGTGTCCTTAGTGCATTCATTGTGATCGTACTGACCTCACCTATTATTCCTTTCTAAATTAGTTACGAACTGACTAACGCTAATCCTATTATTCTCAAAGCCTGGTCACCCCCTCATTTTATTCGCTGCATCTCCATCGACCGTTTTCAACTGGTGATAGATTTGCAGAATCAACGCCAATCCTACCGAAACCTCGGCCGCTGCCATCGTCAAAATAAAAATAAACATCACCTGACCATCGGGCTGACCCCACCGGGAACCAGCTACGATAAACGCAAGTCCGGCGGCATTCAACATGATCTCAACCGAAATAAGCATGAAAATAATATTTCGCCTGATCAAAACGCTGATTAATCCCAGCACGAAAAGCACAACGGCCAATAATAATCCGGATTCAATGGGTATCGTGTCCATTATTTATACATTCTTTTTGATGCCATTTCATACGTTGTCACTCCAAAACGAATGGTTTACTCTTTTGCCATTTCCAAAAACCGGTGAACAATTTTTTTCTTCTGTCTTCCCAGGTGGTAAGCCCCGACAATTCCCGCCATCAACAAGATTCCCGACAACTCGACACCGATGACATAAGGTCCGTACAAGGACTGTCCCACTGCTTTGGAGTCCACCAGGTGTTGATTCAAATCAGCGGTTTGCGCGGTGACCATGATGTAAACTAATTCTCCGATAAGGATAATCGAAAGAATCGCCGGGCCAATCCATATTTCTTTGGTCAGCCATTGTTTTTCCTGTTCGGTTGATTCTTTCTTAAGATTGAGCATCATGATGACAAAAATAATAAGCACCACAATCGCTCCGGCATAGACGATCACTTCCAGGGCAGCTACAAACGGCGCTCCCAAAACAAAAAACACGACGGCCACCGACAGAAAAGAAATAACGAGGTACAGCAACGCATGCACAATATTATAACAGCTGATGACCAAAATCGTAGCTAGCACGGCAACGGCGGCCGCAATATAGAATGCAATGACCATACCTTACGGAATTAAACTTTTAATGTCAACCGGAGGATTTTCATTTTCAGCCTGTCCCTTATCTTTTCCGCCAATGGCAATGCCCGCCACATTATAATAATTGTACCCGTGATATTTTCCCGGACCATCAATCAGCAAATCTGCTTTCTCGTAAACAAGATTTTGCCGATTGTATTCGCCCATTTCAAAATCGGGAATCAACTGAATGGCATACGTGGGGCATGCCTCTTCGCAATACCCGCAGAAGATACACCGCGAGAAATTAATCCGGAAAAACTCGGGGTATCGTCGGCCGTGCTCATCCTCGGTCGCCTGGAGTGAAATGCAATCCACAGGGCAGGCAGCCGCACATAAGTAACATCCGACGCAACGTTCTCCCATGTCGGGATCACGGGTCAAAACGATCCTGCCTCGCCAACGGGTAGTAAGTTTATTTTTTACTTCCGGGTAGAGTATTGTTTCACGTTTATGAAACATGTGCAGAAACACAATCCACATACTTCTAATAATACTAAACATAACGGCCTCCTTTTTTTTACATCACCCGATGTATAACAGCACCTCTTTTATATATCGAACCCTCGCTCTTACCAGAGCGGATCTGTCTTCATTAAAACAATAAATGCCGTCACCATCAAATTCAACAACGTCACCGGTAGCAATATCTTCCATCCGTAGTCCATCAACTGATCGTATCTCGGCCTTGGCAAAGATGCACGCAACAGGATGAACAAACCTATGAAGCCAAACGTTTTCAAACTAAACCAAACGATCGGAGGGAGAAAATCGGGTCCCAGCCATCCTCCAAAATACAGGGACACCACCAGACAGGAGATGAGCGTGATCCCCAGGTATTCCCCGACAAAGAACATCCCGAACTTCATTCCGGAGTATTCGGAGTGAAAGCCAGCGACCAGTTCGCTTTCGGATTCGGGTATGTCAAATGGCAATCGGTGCGTTTCCGCTATACCTGCAATCAGGAAAATCGCAAACCCAAGAAACTGGGGTACGACAAACCACATTCCTCTCTGTGCTTCAACAATATCGTTAAGACTAAATGATCCCGCCAGCAAGACGTCCCCCATCAGCGCAAGGCCCATGAAAACTTCGTAGGAAATCATTTGCGCTGCGCCCCTCATCGATCCCAACAATGCATATTTATTATTCGAAGCCCATCCTCCCAAAATAATACTGTACGCCCCCATGGATGACATGGCCAGAAAAAACAAAATACCGATATTGATATCCATAACGATGACTCCAGGCGCAAACGGAATGATAACAAAACTCATGAGTACGGAGATCGCTACAATCGCCGGCGCCAGAACGAAAACGAACTTGTCGGCAAACGGAGGTATCCAGTCTTCCTTGAAAAAAAGTTTAATCGTGTCTGCCAAAACAATCAGTACACCAAACGGACCCGCACGATTGGGCCCATAGCGGTCCTGCCACAACGCCAAAAGTCTGCGCTCCAACCAGATGAGTCCAGGGGCAACCGTGAGCAGGGCGGCTAAAACACCGACCACCACAAGTAAATGATGTTGTGTCACCTCGTCCATTCCATTATTTTTTTAAAATGCTCCATGCGGGCAATTCCACAAAAGGAAGTTCCGAAAGACCATAAGGCAATCCCGCCATACCTTGCGGCATAGCCGGACTTATTTTTACAGGCAGTTTGTGCGAGTGTCCATCCACATCAAAAGCAAGCAACTGACCTTCTGTTATTTTTAATTCCAACGCATCCTGAGTGTTCACCACGACATATGGCTTTGCCGATCGTTGAGCGACGGCCGCGGAACGGGAACTTAATTCTTCAGATCCGAAAATATGATGAAGCGGAACCATCAGCAAATGGTCGTGCGAGTGCACAAAACCTTCCGGTACAGACATGAAATAATTGACCTCCGCATGCTGGGCCGGCTCGAAAAGCCGGATGCCGGGATCCCCTCCTTTCAAAGAACCACCCACTTCTTCCTGATATTTATTGATGGACTGAACGGAATTCCATCCCGGAGACCAGTAGAATGGCGTGAGCGTTGGCGGCGGCAATCCGCGAAAACCCTCCATCGTATACGACAAGGAGGAATCAGGATCTTCCGGCGGTTTTTCTTCGCTCACCGCGATGTTTGCATTCATGGCCGTTCGCCCGCTATAGCGATGTGGTTCGCGCGGAATCCGCTGTCCGGCTATTCTAAAACTCGGCGGTGGAGTAATTTGATCAATTCCTTTTAGTAAACTTTCTTCGTTTGAAATGGCCAATGTGATATCGGCGAAATTTTTCCATGCACTCATCCGCATATTACCAGCCGACACTCCAATGTTCAATAACCATCGCCAGCTTTCCTGAATAACATCCGTAGCTTCATATACTTGAAAAAAACGTTGAGCCCGTCCTTCATTATTGACCAGCGTGCCATCGGATTCAGCAAAAGTCCCGGCCGGAATCAAGAAGTTGGCTTTTTGGGTCGTTGCATGATTGGAGTGATCCAGAACAATTACCTGCTTACATTTTTTAAGGAAACTATCGACGACCGGTGCTTTCCCATGGCGATAAAGGTCGTTTTCCATAATAATAACCGTATCGGCATGGTCGTTGAGTACCGCATTGAATGCCGACTGAAGCCGATGACCACCCATCATGGCCAAGCCTAAAGAATTGCATTCGGGCATAGTAAGAACGATTCCTGTTGTCTTGTTTTTCCGGTGCAGAGCCCAGGCCACATTGGCGGCGGCTTTTATTACATTCCCTGTCTGACAGGAAGCACCGGAAATGATGATCGGCCGTTTCGCTTCCAGCAAAGTTTTGACGATTTGCTCCGCGAGTTCCTGCTCCCCGGGAAGAAGTTTCTCCACGGCGGGAATTGTATTGTCCAACACGTGAGCCACGGCAAATCCCAACCGGGCGATTTCATCCGGAGCGCCGCGAAAAGTTCTTGTGGCTACGTCATCCAGCTTCGTTGTATGAACCGTGGCCATAAAAAGGGGGCCCTTTTTATCCTGAATGAGTTCACGGGCGGCAGCGTCATTCCACTCCGGAATATTTTTGGCAGCTACATCCTGCATAGGTTGCCGCAGTACACTTTGACGGACAGCCAGCGCCAGCATGGGGGCGGTATTGGTTAAGTCTTCCCCCAGAATGAAAACAGCGTCCGCCGATTCAACTTCTTTCATGGAAGGCGTGCGGACCGGACCCTCTTTCAGGATTTTTATGACCAGCTCAGCAAGATTGTGCTCGTTCTCGGAAACACCATGATAGAAGTTATCCTCGCCCACGAGCGCCTTTAGTGCGAAGTTGGACTGCAAGGAGGCTCGCGGTGACCCGATACCAATGACTTTCGCTTTCTTCAATGATCTGTTGATCTCATGAAGTACTTTCTCCTTATCAACGACCTCATTGTTAAAACGAGGTTTACGCACACGATCGGGGGCGTTGACAAATTCGTAGCCAAAGCGTCCGCGGTCACAGATAAAGTATCCATTGACGTCGCCGTGATACCGGCTTGTTATTTGCCGCAATGCACCGTAGCGCTCACCAGCAAGAATATTACAGCCGAGGCTGCAGTGCTGACAGATCGAGGGTGCTGTTGTAAGATCCCATTTGCGCGTGTAATGCTGTTTCAATGTTTTGTCTGTAAAAACGCCGGTAGGGCAAACCTCCGCGAGGTTTCCACTAAATTCGCTTTCTAACGTTCCGTCTTCATGCCTGCCAAAATAGACCTGGTTACGCGAGGCGAACGCATCCAAATCCTTTCCCCCGGCATAGTCCTTGTAAAACCGGACGCACCGGTAGCACTGAATGCACCGGTTCATCTCATGATTGATAAAGGGGCCTAGATTCTGGTTTTTGTAGGTGCGTTTTTTGTAGTTGAATTTCCGGTAGTTGTGACCCGTCATCACCGTCATGTCCTGAAGATGACACGATCCTCCTTCATCGCATACGGCACAGTCGTGAGGATGATTGGTCATTAACCATCCGATGACGTGCCCCCGGAATTCTTCAGCCTCCGGATCCGTAATTGAAATGCGTTGCTTTTCGGTCACCGGTTCCATACACGACATGATGAGACGACCCTTTTTATCGTTCTCATCCTTGAATACTTTTACAGCGCACTGGCGACAGGCACCCACCGAGCCTAACGCAGGATGCCAGCAAAAATAAGGCAGATCCAGACCTAGCGTCAGACACGTTTCGAGCAAGTTCTTGCCTGGCTTTACTTCGTAGGGTTTGTTATCGATATATAGAATGGCCATTCAATTGACAATTATGACTCCCCGTTTTTTACAATTCCTATTTAATGATTCTAATTTTTCTCTAAAGTTATCTTTCTCGTTCCGGTTGCACTCCAAAGACATACGTCTAATTTATCCATACGAGCATTTTTTCTCATTAATATGTTGGTCAAAATCTTCACGAAAATATTTTAATGCGCTTTCCAACGGTTCCATAGCGCCGGGCGCCAGGGCACAAAATGTATTTCCAGGTCCCAAATATTTGGTATGAAACTCCAACAGTTTCATATCTTCTTCACGCCCCTCCCCTTTATCAATAGAGTTTAATATTTTTTCAACCCAGGGAAGTCCTTCCCGGCAGGGCGTGCAAAATCCACAGGATTCCTGCGCAAAAAAGTGTTGGAGGTTCTGCACAAAGCCAACCGGACAGGTTTTATCATCAAGGATAACCAATGTTCCTGTCCCCAGTCGACTCCCGGCCGCCGCTACCGATGTGTAATCCATTTTCACATCCAGGTGTTTCTCCACCAGGAAGTCTGTCGAAGCTCCGCCTGGCAAAGCTCCCCTGAACTTCAGTCCATCCTGCATTCCTCCGGCGTGCTCTTCGATCAACTCCCGCATCGTCACCCCCATAGGTAGCTCCCATGCCCCCGGCTTTTTTACTTTGCCACTAACCCCGTAGATCTTAGTACCGGAATCGCCCGTCAGACTCAATTTTTTAAACCAGTCGGCTCCTTTATTAACAATGTGAGGAATATTGCAAAGCGTCTCTACATTATTGACAATCGTTGGCTTGCCAAACAATCCGCTGACCTGAGGAAATGGCGGCTTTGCCCGGGGTGTCGCCCGCTTGCCCTCGAGGGAATTCAACAAAGCCGTTTCTTCGCCACACATATATCTCCCCACACCGGTGTGCAGATGCATTTCAAGATTGTATCCCGAGCCCAATATGTTTTTTCCCAGGTACCCCGCTTCATATGCTTCCCGGATGGCATTGGTGATGGTCTCCGCTGCTGTTTTATAGGCCCACCGAAGAAAGACATAGGATACATCCGCTTGAATCGCGTACGCCGAAACAATCATGCCCTCGATCAACTGATGGGGAGTGCCCTCCAGTAAAATTCTGTCTTTAAAAGTGCCGGGCTCCATTTCATCGGCGTTTGTAATAAGGTATTTGGGTTTGGATCCGTTCATCGGCACAAAACTCCATTTCAGACCGGTATTAAATCCTGCTCCACCCCTACCTCTCAGGTTGGAATCTTTCACCACGCCCTGAACTTCCTGTGGTGTCATCCCCTTGAGCACTTTGCGAACGGATTCATACCCACCCACCTTTTCGTATTCCTTCAAGGTAAGTGGCCTGCCGTCGGCACCAAGATGTTCGGTAAGCGGTTTTTCCATGTTATCCGATAATCATTTCAATCAGTGGTCAGTGGTACTTCTGTAATATTTCGTCCAATTGTTCTACGGTTAGATTTCTATACAAATCATTATCAATCATCAGGGCGGGGGCACAATCACACGTGCCCAGGCACGGATTCGGCAACAAGGTAAAGCGACCATCCTCGGACGTCTCACCATATTTTATATTTAAGCGTTGGGTGAGTTGAGTCAGGATATTTTCATAACCCATCACCCAACAACTAATACTATCGCACAAAAGGATAATATGGCGCCCTACCGGTCTGCGGAAGATAAGGTTGTAAAACGTCGCCACCGAATCCAGTTCTTCGGCAGACATTCCCATGAATGCAGCCACGTCGTTAAGACTCTCATCCGATATCCAGCGGCGACGTTCCTGCACTATTTTCAGCGCCTCAACGCAGGCCGCTTTTTTGGCAGGCACCAACAGGATGGCTTTCTCTATTTCATGTTTCTCTTCAGGCGTCAGCATAAATTACTATCTCTATCCCAATTTTTTTTACCGGTCGATGTCGGCCAGCACATAATCCATGGCGCCCAGTATGCTCAGTAAATCAGCTACCGAATACCCGCGGCTGATGTAGGGCACCATCTGCATATGTGCAAAAGAAGGAGTGCGTACCCTTACCCGGTAAGGAGACGTATTTCCATCACTAATGGCATAATAACTGTTAGCTCCTTTTGTCGCTTCAATGCAACTCATTGCTTCCCCCGGAGGAATGACCGGTCCCCAACTCACTCCCAGAAAATGAGTGATCAGCGTTTCAATATCTTTCATCGTATTTTTCTTGATCGGCGGAGTGGTCAGGGGATGCTCTGCTTTATACGAACCTTCGGGCATATTTTTATAACACTGTTCAATGATGCGCAGGCTTTGGCGCATTTCCTCGACCCGAACAAGCGCACGGTCATAACAATCGCCGTTGTTTCCGGTTGGTATTTCGAAGTCAAACATCTCATACCCTGAATAAGGGCGCTTTTTGCGAAAGTCCCATTCCAGGCCGCACGCACGAAGGTTTGCACCTGTAGCACCCCAATCAATAGCTTCTTGCTGCGTAAAAATCCCAATGCCTACGGTCCGGGCTTTAAAAAGACTATTCCGGATGACCAGATTATCATACTCTTTCAGTCGCTTCGGAAAATAATCGATGAAATTTTTTACCAGCGTTTCCCAACCTTTCGGCAAGTCCTGAGCCAATCCCCCGATTCTAAACCAGTTCGGATGCATTCGTCCTCCGCAAACGGCTTCCACAATATCAAAGACACGTTCACGATCGGTGAACATATAAAAAACCGGCGAGAGCTGCCCGACATCCTGGGCGAACGTCCCATACCAAACAAGATGACTAGCAATCCTGAAAAATTCACACATCATCACGCGGATTACTTTTACCCGCTCGGGGACTTCGATACCCGCCAGTTTTTCCACGGCCAGCAGGTAGGCAAGGTTGTTGTTCACTCCCCCCAGATAATCAACCCGGTCGGTGTAGGGAATATAGGTATGCCAGGACTGTCGTTCGGCCATTTTTTCGGCGCCTCTGTGGTGAAAACCGATTTCAGGAACGGCATCGACAATATCTTCGCCGTCGAGTTGCAGAATGATTCGCAATACGCCGTGGGTTCCCGGGTGCTGTGGGCCAATATTCAGAAACAGGAAATCGGAGTCTTCGCTTTGCCGCTCCATTCCCCATTCTTCAGGATTGAATTGTAATGCGGCTTGCTCGCGGTCTTGCTTTTCATCGTATAACCTAAACTGTCCCATTTCCGTAGCGCGGGCAGGATGTTCTTTGCGCAGCGGATATCCTTCCCAGGTCAACGGCATCAAAATCCGGGTCAGGTGCGGATGACCATCGAACTTGACGCCAAACATGTCGAACACTTCCCGTTCATACCAACTGGCATTAGGCCAGAGACCTGTAATGCTGGGGGCGGATGGGAAGTCTCCGTGAAGAGCAACTTTTATCCGAAGGAAATCATTACGTTCGAACGAGAACAAATGATACACCAGGGTAAAATCCGAGCTTGGATAATCCGGAAGCTTTTTGCGGCTTCGTTCATCAATCGCGGTGAGGTCATATAAGAAAGGAAAAGACTGCGGGATCCCGGTTTTGAGGTATGTCAGTACCGGTATTATGTCTTTCACCGGCAACCACAGGGTGAGTATATCATCTTTGGTTGTTTGCCCGGCGAAAGCAACATCGCTGAACTTTATTTTTAACTCCTCGCCCAGGTTACCGTTCTTTCCCATTCACTTTTAGATTTCGTCAGGAGATCGGAACGATGTCATTTTCTTCCACCCTTCCGCCTTGGTCTCTTTTACAGAAATCTTCGCTGGTTTGATAACGCCCTGATCCCCGATTAACCAACTTAACGGTCGTTGTTCTTTGCCGACCGACTTGGCCAGCAACGTTAACCCTTCCATAAATGCGTCAGGCCGGGGAGGGCACCCGGGAACATAGACATCCACCGGAAGAAATTTATCCACACCTTGAACTACGCTATATATATCATACATCCCGCCGGAATTGGCACAAGAGCCCATTGAAATTACCCAGCGCGGTTCCATCATTTGCTCGTGAAGCCGCTTAATGATCGGAGCCATTTTAATGAATACCGTTCCCGCAATAACCATAACGTCCGCTTCTCGGGGTGTTCCCCGGATTACTTCCGCGCCAAATCGCGCAACGTCATATTTGGGCGTCATGCTGGTGGCCATTTCAACAAAACAGCAGGATAGTCCGAAATGAAAGGGCCACATAGAATTTTTTCTACCCCACCCCAGAAGGCTTTCCACAGATGTGAGCATGATACTTTGACGCACCGACTCCTCAAATGAACCGGTTCCTTTTACAGTGCTGACCGGTTCTTCCGCCTTACTTAGCCACCATTTCATTGCTTGAGGATTTGCGGGTCAATTTTTTATACGCTTTCAATATCTTTCCCCCATCCGGACCAAAATCCAATGCACCGTTTCTCCATTCATAGATCAGCACCACAACAAGAAGGATGATGAACACCATGACGCCGAAAAATCCGAACCAACCGAGTTCCCTGAAAGCAATTGCCCAGGAGAAAACAAAAATAGTCTCCACATCAAAGATCACGAAGAGCATAGCAATGAGATAAAACTGAGATGAAAAACGGAGTTGTGCGGATCCCGTGCTAAGGATACCTGACTCATAGGGTTCTCCGGTGGCATGTTCATTATGATGCTGCCCCAACAGAAAAGAAAGGCCTAAAATTGCGCCTACAAGGCAAAAAACAAAGGCTCCATAGATCAACAGGGGCCATAAAAGAACAGTATTTTCAGCTGAACTATCCAAAACGCATTTGCCTCCAGCAAATCATTTTAATGTCCTTACTTTCTGATCAAAACAAAATTTCAACCTGGCGGCAAAACCTATGCCCGACGTTCAATAGTAAAATTTTTAAAGAACAAAAACAAGAAGTCTTTTGCAATGGGCACAAGAAATTTTTGTCACCGTTTTGGTTTCCCGCTACCGATTGAACAGGTAATGATTGTGGTATTTGATTCCCCGTGACTTGATGTCGTTGACCCTGAGGAAGATGATTACAAAATGTAAGTATCTCATGGGTACCTGAAGTCCGTCGTCGTATGGCGTCAGGAATTAGAACCCGTCTGCGCTATTGTTCCTTAAATCCAGAAATTCCTCCGGACACGATGAACTTCATGGCGGTAGTTCCGGGAATGTTCAGAGGTTTTATACTCTCTTTGGGCAGGATGTAATGATTTCCTGAGAAAGCATAGGAATGAGGAACATAGACGGCTACCATATCCTTGAGCCCCAGGTCCTCAAGATCCGCCTGCGTCACAAAACCGACCTGATGAAGATTATTTTCTTTATTAATCGTGACTAAAACCGGTTTATTGAATTTTCTTTTTTCCCCCACAAAGGCCGAAAGCAGGTCTTTCATGGAAGAATAGATCAATTTGATCAACGGGATTTTGTTCACGATGTGATCAAACCAGTCGGCAAAGGCCTTGAACGCGAAATTCGTGGTGAAGTAACCGAAAATAGTAATGGCCCCAAGGATGATGACGAACCCGATTCCCGGATAGGGCAGATTAAGAAGTCCATCCAGCCAACGGAAAGAAATATAGATAAAATAGGCCGTAGCGACGAGGGGAACAATGAAAAGTGTTCCACTGAAGAAGTACCTCAATATCCTCCCGAGGGAGCTTTTCATACCTATCGACCGGGATTAGTTTTGTGTTCTACGCGTACGATTTCCTTTACGGCCAAGCGGACCACTTCGTCAACCTGCTCGTCGATGGTGATATGGGTGGTGTCTATGACAATGGCATCATTGGCTTTGACCAACGGGCTTTCTGTACGCCGGCAGTCTATTTCATCTCTTTTCAATAGATTCTCTATAATGGTATCCAAATCTATCATGTCTCCTTTTTCCAGAAGTTCGCGTTGCCGTCGAAATGCTCTTACCAAAACATCCGCCGTGAGAAAAAGTTTCAGTTCGGCGCCCGGAAAAACAACGGAGCCAATATCCCGTCCATCCATGACAATTCCTTTTTCCTTCCCGAGTTTGCGCTGTTGTTCCACCATATTGCGACGTACTTCCCTGATTGTGCTCACCTGGCTCACGTTTTCAGAAATCCTCATTTTCCGGATTTTCTTTTCCACATTTACACCTCCGAGAAAAGTTTCCGTAATGCCTTTTGCATTAATTGCAAATGCAATTTTAATCGCTGACAGTGCTCGAGTGATTTCCTTAACGTTAGTAAGGGAAATATGATGATCCAGGAAGTACAAGGTTACCGCACGGTACATAGCGCCTGAGTCGATGTACCGATATCCCAAAATCCGGGCTACTTCTTTGGCCGTTGTGCTCTTTCCGCAGGCCGAATATCCGTCAATCGCGATAATAATTTTTCGCATGCCTAACAATCTTTTAGCGGGCAAGGAATGGGTTTCCCCTCCTTAAGTCTGACTTTATTGCGGTGAGGTTGCCGGGAAGCAGCACACGCCATGAAAAAAAGGGCCAGACAAAATACGATTGACTTTATGTTCAAAGTGAATGGCGGTTTGATACGTCAAATTTACGGCAAGGAACAAGAGGGATCAACTGGTTTGGGGAATTAAGATGGTCTGAACTGTGATTTTTTTGATTAATTCAATGATTTGGCGATTCGGGATAAAGTACCCAACACGAAAAGCCGCATCCATCCTGCGATGAAGATTTCAGGTTGAAATAAAATTGTGAACATATCATTGGTATTCAACTCAATGGGTTGATTATTCTGCTGCCAAAATTGACACCGCGTATTATTGCTATTTTTCAAGCCTGCCTTTTGCTCATTTTTGATTAAGTTCGCTGATTCATTTGATCTTTAATCGTCGAAATAGGATAAAAATAGTACGCATGGAAACGGGTCAGGAAGGAAAATCGGAGAAGTTTTTTAGGGAATTTGGTAAAAAAATGGACCAATTTCTCGTTGAATTAAAAGAAGCTGGAGACCGTGCTCAAATCGATTTTCAAAAAAAATACGAAGAACTGAAAAAAGCCGGTGAAAAACTCCGGAAAGAAGCTCAAAACAAAGAGCGCTGGAAAGAAGTGGAGGCCGGATTGAATAAAGCCGGCGAAGAACTTGAACGCGCGTTCAAAGCGGCGTTTAAGAAAAGGGAAGAGAAAAAATGAACCAGCTGTTAGCCTTTAGCCGTTTGCCATTAGCTATTAAAAACTGAAAATTGAACCATTATCTTGTCTCTTCCTTTGAAAAACTTGGAGTAGAGTTCCACAAATTATAGCCCTAAAGCTAACGGCCAATGGCTAACTGCCAAAAGCTAAATCTTCACCGTCTTCCATTTTCCTCTCCTGAAAATAAGAATCCCAACGACCGCCATGAGGGATTCAGCAATCGCAATAGCAGTAAAAGCACCGGTGGGTCCGAACCGAAGTTGGACTGCCAGCAGGTAAGCCAAGGGGATCTGAAAAAACCAGAAACCAAACAAGTTGATGATCGTCGGCGTCCGTGTATCGCCTGCCCCATTGAACGATTGGATAATCACCATTCCGTATCCGAAAAATATGTATCCGAAAGCTACGATGCGCAGACATTGTGTACCATAGTGAACCACCTCCGGATCAACAGAAAAAAATCTCATGATGGGCTCTGAAACAAAATAGAAGGCGATGGACATGAACCCTAAAAAGATCATATTAAAAAAACCGGCTTTCCAGACCGACTTCTCCGCCCGATCGGGCTGGTTTGCCCCAAGGTTTTGACCCACCAGGGTGGCGGCGGCATTGGCCATGCCCCAGGAAGGTAAAATAGTAAAGATAATAATGCGAATAGCAAATTGATAGCCCGCAAACGCGGCATTCCCGAAATTCACCATGATTCGCGCAAGGAAAATCCAGCTCGCACTGGAAATCAGAAATTGCAGGACATTGCCAACAAAAACACGTAAAAGCCGAACGATAATCGTCCAGTCGGCCTTCAGATTTTCTTTGTGAATTTTGATGATCCCTTTTTCACCGTAGAGATAATAGATTTGATAGAGCACGCCAACCATCCTGCCGATATTGGTGGCGATGGCGGCACCTTCAACACCATGTGCCGGGAAAGGGCCCCATCCAAAAATAAGAATCGGGTCAAGAAGCATATTGACGATATTGGCTAACCACAACGACTGCATCGCAATCGCCGCATTACCCGCTCCGCGAAAAATGGCATTCACAAGAAACAAGGCCACAATTGAAAAATTACCTCCCAACATCCACCGCATATAGCCGGAGCCTACGGTGATGGTGTTCGGAGAAGCGCCCATAATCCGAAGAACATCCCGGTAGAACAGAAGACCGGTAATACTGAGCGACACCGAAATAACGAATCCTATGTATAGGGCATTGACGGCTGCTAGTGCCGCACCGTTTCCATCTTTCTCACCTACCCGTCGCGCCACCATGGCGGTAGCGGCCATCCCGAGTCCCATGGCCATCGAATAAACAATCGCAAGAATGGATTCCGTAAGCCCGACCGCCGTGACGGCATCATTATCGTGCAAACGACTAATGAAAAGTATATCCACAACGGCCAGGAACGACTCCATCGCCATTTCTAAAATCATCGGTACCGACAACAAAAAAATAGCACGGTTGATACTGCCTTCCGTAAAATTTTGTTCACTGCCGCGTATCGCTTGCCTGAATAGACTAAAAATCGAAACTGCTTTAGTAAAAGCTTTCATGAATAAAAATTAAACTTGAGTAAATAGCAAAAAAACCCTCATTAAGGGTTAGCAAGAGGAGTTACCCGGGTTCGGCGTAACTTTAGTGAGCGACCTTCATAGGCGTAAACGATGTGCTTCGGTGTGTAAGCCGCGCAAAGGTTAGTAAAAAATTCCGAATCCGGATAAAAAATGAATCGTTAATTCACAAATCTTTTTCCCAGCCCTGAAACAGAAGCAACATTAAAAAATCCGACCACAACGATGCCGTTCGAATTCTCATTCACAATATTCGTCGATACATTGGCCAAAGGGGTTGCAAACAATTCGGAGAATCCTCCCGGTCGGTTGGTTTGAGTGACTACCTGGGTGAGAAAATCGAAAGAGGCCAGCATCAGGGAGTTAATCTCCACATATACTGAATCTCCCGGACTGTAAGGCGAAACTGGATTATTGTTCACATCGGTAGTGTCGGGGTTAATGCCATTTCGGATGGGTTGGATGAACTGCACGCCGTCAAAATCCGAACCTTCCGATAGTCCTGCATCATACGCCAGATTGACCTCACTGGGTTTATCCAGAAAAACCCCATTCTTGTAAGCTTTTATCCAATAGGTGTCGCCCGGCCCGACTGGATCAGTGGCCCAAAATTGGCCCCGATAAAAATTCTTTTCTCTTCCGCTTCCCCCATTCTGCTTGAAGGTAATGCTATCCACCTTGGGCACTCTTCCCATTTTTGCCTGGGCTGTCAGATTTTGTCCGTTCACCGCAATGGACAGCGTGTACACGTTGCCCACATTACCGAAACCTGTTCCGGAAGGAGTCCATTCGTAAGAGCCTGCTGTAGTTGGACTTTCCGAAAAAACGTACGTATTGCCTTCATTGTCTTTAATCGAAACGGTTGCTCCTGAAACGCCGGGCGGCAGTTGCTCCTGAAAGTAAGGTTGCGAATAGGTGAGGCTAACGATTTGAGTCTGCAGCTTATTGGTTATAAAGGCATCTACCACCAATACCGGATTGGCCGATTGAAGCGTAGGATGGATCGTCTCCTCACATCCCCCCAAAACCAGGGCACCAAGAAATAGGGAAAGGATATCGGTTTTTTTCATCGCCTCAAAATTTATAATTGTAAGCAATCGCCGGAACAAGGGTGCCGATAATGGATAATTGAGTTGCCTGGGATGGAATGGGCTGACCGGCAGGAGTACGCATATCCCCCTGGGAAAAATAGATGGAGAAAGGATTTTTCCGGGCATAAACATTATACACGGAAAAGGCCCAATAGTCGTGGTTCTTTCTTTCCTTTCCGTCTTTCTTAAAACGTTTCCCCTCGAGCCGCAAGGCAATGTCCAGTCGATCATAGGGCGGTAATCGCACGTTGTTCCGCGAATCATAGGCATTGTAGGGAATAAGGATTCCTTCAATGACATATCGCGACGTGGGGAACGTTGTAGGCGTGCCGGATGTGAAAACAAAATCGGCCGAGGCTGACCACCGGCTGTTAATTTCATAAAATGCGACGACTTTAATGTTATGCCGTTGGTCATACCGCGTTGGGTACCAGTTGTTCTGGTTGATGCCGTTCACTTTTAATTCCGTCTTTCCCAGGGTGTAACTGATCCAACCGTTGAGCCGACCGGTTTTCTTTTGTGCATAAAACTCCACGCCATAAGCTCTGCCGATTCCGCTCAGGAGATCTCCTTCCAGATATTTATTTAAGAGCAGGCTGGCTCCATCAATGTAGTCAATCTGATTTTCGGTTTTTCTGAAATAGCCCTCCATGGAAACTTCGTACTGATTCTCTTTTCCTAAACTTCGGAAGTAGCCTAACGTCAACTGATCGGCTATTTCAGGTTTGATATTATTGGTACTGGGTGTCCATACATCCAGTGGATTCGATGCGGTGGTGTTGGAAATCAAATGCAGGTATTGTGCCATACGGTTGTAACTTCCCTTCACCGAACTTCTGTCACTGATCTGGACTTTGAATGACCCTCGCGGTTCCCAGTTGTGGTAAGTCGCTATCGATTGCCCTTTTTTGTACGTCACTTCATGGTTTACGGATTTCCGAATTCCAGGAATGGTGTCGTTATAATAATACGCCGAACCAGGACCGAAATAATTAAAATACGAGAAACGCAGACCATAATTAATCGATAGTATACGGCCAATCTTCTGACTGTTGCCGGCATAGAGCGCGTTCTCAAGATTGTATTTTTTATCCAGGCTGATGTTCGTCGTTACTCCGTCTGAAACCGAAATGGCCTGGGCCGGGACAAATGTGTAATAGATTGATTCTGTGCCAAAACTCAATTCATTGTCACTGTTAATAAAATAGGTGAACTGCGGTTTGAAAATATAGTTGGAAATGGACGAATTCCAACTAAACGTATTGTCGCTGGTTTGCCCGAATTGCAAATGGTAATCATAGTTGCTGTAGACGGAAGTGATATTGGCAAAAAGCTTTTCATTAAAAAGGTGATTCCACCGCAAGGTGCCGGTCTTATTGCCCCAGTTGAATCCCTGGTTCCGGCTAAACAAAAAATTATCCCGACCAAAAAAAGAGGAAAGGTAAATCCGGTCGCGTGAACTGAAATTGTAATTGGTTTTCATGGTAAGATCATAAAAATTAAGCGCTCCCCCATTTTTTAAAATACTGACAAAAGGTCTGGCAAGAATATCGATGTATGATCTGCGGGCGGCTATAATAAAAGAAGCTTTGTTTTTGATCAGCGGTCCCTCGATCGCCAAACGGCTGAAGATCGTCCCAATCCCTCCCGAAACGGCAAGTTTTTTATTGTTTCCTTCTTTCATCCGCACATCGAGAATAGAAGCGATCCGGCCTCCGTAGTTGGATGGTACGGCGCCCTTATAAAGGTTAATGTCCTTCACCGCATCGGGATTAAAAACAGAAAAGAATCCCAGCAGGTGTGAAGAATTATACACCGGGGCCTCATCCAGTAAAACAAGGTTTTGTCCTACGCTTCCGCCACGCACGTTAAATCCCGAAGCCCCTTCACCGACTGTGCTGACACCCGGCAGCATCTGCAAACTTTTAATGACATCGACTTCGCCCAAAAAAGCCGGAATTCTCCGGATCGTCTGAATATCCATTTTGTTGACACTCATCTCGGAATTGGTCGATTTCCGGCTTTCTTCTTCGGCGTTCGGGTCGATGACTTCCACCGTAGCAAGTTCCTTGGCCTGCTGAGCGAGTTCAATGTCCAACCGCACGTTCCTGGATAAGTCTACCGACTTAATAAATGTTTCGTACCCGAGATAAATGGACTCAATCGTGTAATTTCCGGATGGAACTGTAATAGAATAAAAACCATAGCTATTGGCGGTAGCGCCTGCGGAGAGCTCCTTGATAAACACGGTCGCGCCAATCAAGGCCTCGCCATTGGAGGCATCTTTGACATACCCGTTTATTGTGCTTTTCGTTTGAGCCCGAGCCGTGTGAAGAAGAAATAACAAAAGGCTGAAGAGGAGTAATTTTCTTTGCATGCCAACATCAATTAACCTATTTGCAGAATTTAGAAAACGCAGAACGTGCTTAAAAATTTGTGCCAAACTTTTAGGGCTTTTATTTCCAAATAATCAGCACATATCCATCTGATTTCAGAAAGGACGGTTGATACGTTAAGAACTTGCGATCCCAATTTGCTTTAGATGTACATATTATTGTCTTGTCACCGCCCGCATGGGGTAAATTTCGTAACTATTAAGTCCGTTGGCAGGGTCCTTCGCTACAATCTGATGAAGTTGTTCTTCGCTGTCTACGGCAACGACAGCAATTCCATACGCGCCTTTCGGGTCCATCACAGGGCCAAGAACAATGACGATTCTATCCTGTACATAAGGCGTCCAATAGTCAACATGTTTTTGCATGATCACCCGTTCTGCATCGGTCATGTCAAGGGTAAAAGAAGGTCGAGGCGGGTTAAGCTTCAGGAAATAGTTTTTCTTCTCAGGGGTCATATTCCTTTTGAAAATGGTACAAACAAATATAAGATTCTGAGCTGGAAAGTTCGTTTTCTCTGAAATTATCTTGAGAGATCAACTACATCAAACTGACCGAACTTGTTGCTCAGCTCGAAGACGATAAAATTCAACTGGATACACTGGCTGACAAGGTGAGGCAGGCAAAAGAACATATCGAATTTTGCCAAACCCGGTTGCGAACGATTACCGGGGATATCAAAAAAGTCTTACCCAACGCAACATCTCAATGCCGAACGTTCGACCTTTATTTGTGCAGCCAAAAAAAGAGGAGAACTACTGTCCCCTTCTCTGCTATAAATTACCCGATCGCCACCCTCTTAAACTCAGCCACTGTCAATCCCTTTGACACGCTATCCAGGTATTGAGCGATGGTTTTGGAATTATCCTTCACAAAAATCTGATGCACCAGCGTGTTGTCTTTAAAAAACTTCTGAAGTTTGCCTTGAGCGATTTTCTCGACCATGTTTTCAGGTTTGCCCTCGGCAAGAATCTGAGCTTTCGCAATCTCGAGTTCTTTGTTAATTACCGAGGCATCCACCGATTTTTCGTCGACGGCCACGGGATTCATTGCCGCGATCTGCATGCCGACATTCTTTCCGGCGTCCGTCACATCTTTTCCGTTCACGCCCTTCAACGACACCAGCACGCCCAGCTTATTGCCGGCATGAATGTAGGGGACAACGGCTTCACCCTTCAGATACACATACTCACTCACGTCAAGTTTTTCTCCGATCTTACCGACCAGTTCGGTTATTTTTTCAAGTAAGGTGAGCCCCCCTACTTTCTCCTGCAAAAGCGCATCCTTTGACGTTGATTTTTTAGCAAAAGCCGTTTCCGCGATCAGCTTTCCAAGGTTTTGAAACTCTTCATTTTTGGCCACAAAGTCTGTCTCGCAGTTAAGGGCGATCAAGACAGCCTCTTTCCGGTCATCCGAAACTTTGATAAAGACAGAGCCTTCTTTCGTTTCTTTGTCGGAACGCGAAGCCGAAACCTTTTGACCTTTTTTTCTTAAAAGTTCAATAGCTTTTTCGAAATCGCCGTTGGCTTCCGTCAGAGCTGCTTTACAATCCATCATTCCTGCTCCCGTCATCGAACGGAGCTTATTTACATCTTGTGCTGTTATGGCTGACATAGAATTATGAGTTTAAATTTTAAAATTGAACTTGCTGTAAACAGATCGTCCTGCCACCGGTTGAGAAGCAGGACGATCCAATGATCTATTAATAAAGGTTAATTGGCCTGCTCTACCGTTTCGTCAACCTTTTTCTTTTCTTCTTCTTCCTTCTTCTGGCCCGCGTCTTCCTTGTCTTTCTTACGTTCGGATAACCCTTCTTCGATCGCTTTACCCACATATTTGGTAATCAACAAAATAGATTTAAAAGCGTCGTCGTTCGACGGAATCGGGAAATCAATATCCGATGGATCGGAGTTGGTATCGACCATGGCAAACACGGGGATATTGAGCTTTTGCGCTTCGGCTACGGCGATGTGTTCGCGCTTTACATCAATCACAAACAAGGCCGCCGGCAGTCGATTGAGATCGGTAATCCCGCCTAATAGTTTCTCCAACTTGGCTTTCTCGCGGGTCACCATCAAACGCTCGCGCTTGGCCAAATTATTGAATTCTTCGTCCTTCATTAACTTGTCGATCTGTGCCAGCTTTTTCAACGATTTACGTATTGTAGCGAAGTTGGTAAGCATGCCGCCCAGCCATCGCTCGGTAACATACGGCATGTTGAGACGCACGGCTTCCTCTTTGAGAATATCTTTTGCCTGTTTCTTAGTCGCCACGAACATAATCTTTCGTCCGGAGCGTACAATATTCTTGAGGGCAAACGTTGCCTCTTCCAAACACTTCTGCGTTTTATTCAGGTCAATGATGTGGATGCCGTTATTTTCCATAAAGATGTACTCCGACATCTTGGGGTTCCACTTTCGGGTCAGGTGACCAAAGTGAACGCCCGCGTCCATCAATTCCTGTGTTGTCAATTTATCTGCCATAAGTCTTGTCCTTCGATTAGCGCTTGCTGAACTGGAATTTCCTTCTTGCTTTTCGGCGGCCCGGTTTCTTACGTTCAACCATGCGGGAATCGCGCGTCATTAAACCTTCTTTCTTGAGGGCCGGGCGACTATCGGGATTAAATTTTACCATTGCCCTGGAAATTCCCAGCCGGATCGCCTCGGCCTGACCTTTAATTCCTCCACCTTCAACGTTTACGGTAACATCATAATTCCCTTCCACCTTCAGGATCACGAATGCCTGTTTTACAGTAGTCCGGAGGGTCTCAGAAACAAAATAGTGTGAGAGGTCTTTGCCATTGATGATAATTTGTCCTTTGCCGGGTCGCACATATACCCTGGCAATTGAGGTCTTTCTTCTTCCCGTCGTGTTAATGATTTCCATTGATTTTGATTAGAACTTTACTTCTTTAGGTTGTTGTGCCATATGAGGATGCTCAGCGCCGATGTATACATGTAAACTCCTGAAAATCTGACTTCCAATGCTATTCTTGGGAAGCATGCCCCGCACCGCGTGCTCAATGAGCCGCTCGGGATGTTTAGCCCGAATCATGGAGGGGCTTAATTCCCGTTGACCCCCGGGGTATCCTGAATACGTAAAATGAACGCGGTTATTCCACTTCTTGCCGGTCAATCTTACTTTTTCAGCGTTGATCACAATGACGTTATCTCCACAATCGACATGCGGTGTATAGCCGGGCTTGTTTTTACCACGAATAATTTTTGCCACCTGGCTGGCCACGCGGCCTAATACCTGGGCATTGGCGTCGACCAACACCCAACCTTTTTCGGCTGTTGCTTTGTTGGTGTTGAGTGTCTTATAACTGTTATGATCCACGATTTTTTCCTTTATTAACCCTATAAAAGCACTAATACCCTTCAAAAAGGGACACAAAAGTATGCCCAAGAAACTGAATATGCAAGGTGGTTTGAGCTTTTTACCGGACGTTCTGAGACAATTGCTTTAAAAGTGCACTAAAATCCTTGGGATAAGGTGCACGAACAACAATTCTTTCTCCTTTTAAGTTGGTGAATTCAAGCGAAAAAGCATGTAATGCCATCCTTTTAATAAGAGGCAGTTCTTCGGTGAATTTCTCCAATTTGAACTTTCGTTTGATGGAGGATACAAAAAAGGGCTTTCCCCCATAGGTTTGATCCCCGGTAATGGGGGCATTGAGCGAATGCAAATGGATCCGTATCTGGTGCATTCTTCCCGTGACCGGACTGCATTGAACGAGCGTATGGCTTTTATAGATCTGAAGCGTGATGAAGGAAGTTTTTGCTCTTTTCCCCTCTCTGGAAATCTTTACCGTACCATCGTTGAGCTTAAGAATAGGTGCATCAACCACTTCATTATTGAATTGATGTATGCCATCAACGACCGCGTGGTATAGTTTCAGTACTTCGCGGTCCTCAAATTGCATGTTCAAATGGCGGTACGCTTCAGGATTTTTAGCGATCGCCAAAACTCCCGAGGTATCTTTATCCAGGCGGTGACAAACCTGTGCTTCGGCGACGTATTCTTTTGCAAGGGCAAGAATATTCTGAGGATCATTGCGATCCTCCAGGGTGGAGACGAAAGGGGGCTTATTGATCAGAAGATAATCTTGGTCCTCTGAAAGTATGAGGTCTTTGAATTTGACGTTAATCGCTGTCATCATTCAGGTCATCCGGTCTGGACCTGGGGAGTTTAAAACTAAAAATAGAACCTTTTCCTACCGTACTTTCCACCTCCGCGTGTGAGCCGTGTCCTTCCAGAATGTGCTTCACGATCGCCAGACCGAGACCCGTTCCTCCCTTTTCGCGGCTTCTGCTTTTGTCGACCCGATAGAAGCGTTCAAATATCCTTCCGAGGTGTTGTACCGGAATCCCTTCACCCGTATCAGCCACAAAGGTGGTTATATTTTTTTTGCCGATATCGAAGCGAATGATGACTTCGCCGTCTTCCGGGGTGTAATTGATGGCATTGGAGACCAGGTTGGTCACTACCTGAGTAATCCGTTGCCAGTCGGCAAAGACCAATATTTTTTGATGATTCTTCTCGACCTTTAATTTTATTTTTTTTTTATCCGCCTTCTCCTCCAGTTGTTCAACAACTTCCTGGCAAAGTCTGTAGAGATCAATGTGTTCAAAATGCATCTTGATGTCACCCGTCTCGATTTGCGAAAGAGTAAGAAGATCCTGGACGAGTGCATCTAGGCCATCGAGGCTTTTGGCGGCTTTTCTTAAAAACTTGCTCCTCACATTTCGATCATTAACGGCGCCATCCAGGAGCGTATGAACAAAACCCTGGGCTGCAAAAATTGGCGTCTTTAATTCATGGGAAACATCTGCAATAAATTCTTTGCGGAAGGCTTCCAGTTTTTTGAGCTCGTCGATTTCTCTTTGTTTGAGCGCAGCAAAAGAAAAAATCTCTTCGTTTATTTTCTGTAGTGGATTAAGAGCCCCTGATCTTTCTTTTGAAATTCCGGAAAGTTCCTTCTTTCTCAGCTTACTCATCATTTTGTAGATCTTGTTAATCTCGCGAAAAATCAAAAACTCCAGGACCGCAAAGATCAGCAGGTAAGAAGTGGAAAAACTGATAATCGCCGCCACCAGCAATGCGACTTTACCGGCACCTTGAACCAGGGAAAGAAAAAGCGCAGTAACCATGGCGATCGTTACTGCGAGCAGCAGTGCCAACGTTCGGGCGCTATAGACCATAGGTTAATTCAGATTGAACTTATATCCCACTCCTTTTACGGTGGTAATATAATCATCTCCGATCTTTTCGCGCACTTTACGGATATGAACATCCACTGTGCGGGCCAGCACGTACACGTCGGAGCCCCAGATGTTTTGCAACAAATCATCACGGCTAAAGACCTTATTGGGGTTTTGGGCGAGAAAAAAAAGCAATTCGAATTCTTTTTTGGGCAAACTGATTTCTTTGCCCTTTACCTTAATCGTATAGCTGGTCCGATCAATGACCAGATTGCCGAGGGAAATTTGGGCGTTGGCTGATTTCTTCTTTGAATCGCGTCGGAATAACGCGCTAATCCGACTCATCAACGCCCGTGGTTTTATGGGCTTAGTGATATAATCATCTGCCCCGACGTCAAACGCGGCCACTTCCGAATATTCTTCTGAACGGGCTGTGAGGAAAACGATAAATGTATTTTGTAACTCGGGAATAGCCCGAAGCTGGCGGCACGTTTCCACGCCGTCCATCTTTGGCATCATGATGTCGAGTAAGACCAGATCAGGATGAAATCGTCGGGCCAGTTCAACTCCGGTAAATCCATCGCTGGCTATTTTTACATCATATCCCTGCTTCTCTAAATTGTACCTCAGTAATTCTAAAATGGGTTCTTCGTCATCGACTACGAGTACTTTTTGCAATGGCTTAGTGCCCATAATTCGCGCTTTTTATAGCGGTTTAAAAGTAGAGAGAAATTAAGCGAATTAAAAACCAGCGTTACCTTCTTAACAATTCCTTAATGGACACGAGCCGGGGTAACACTAAATTTACATGGGATATTTTTTGGCGAGATAGCGGATGTATCCTTTTAAGTCTCCCTTAAATTTTCTGTTCATCTCTTTTCTGAACCGGTCTACACGTGAATCGTAGTGTCGGAAGGACATGAAGTAAGCATTGTTTGGTAACAGGCCGCCAAATCGTTTCGATGGGTTCTTGAGATGGAGTAGTGACAACGTATCCAATGCATCGACAATTTTTTGGATGAATTTTTCTTTTCTTTTCCGTTTTGAGTCAATCGCATCCGTGGACTTCATAGTGTTGTAAAGACTATCCAACCCCAGAGCACCCCGCAACATGTGCCCGCTGTACTTAGTATAGTTTTGGCTTTCCTCCAAATAGGAGCGGTACTCAACGGAGTTTTTGCCAAACCTATACTTTAGAAATTCATAGGCCGCCGTATCTCCGATAAAGGAGGCAAGATTTTCATTGAAGTCCACGCTGTCTTTCACCCACAGGGTGGCGTGTACCATTTCATGCAGAATCAAACTGCCGAGATCGCCTTCGCTTCGCTCGAGCATGCGACTGAGAATGGGGTCGGTAAACCACCCCAGGGTTGACCAACCCTGAGGATTTCGGACACTAACATCGAATCCTTCAGCCTCCAGGTTTTTTCGCTCAATCTTTGCATCCTCCTTATTGAAATACCCTTTGTAGGGCACCGCGCCAACAACCGGGAAATTCCAAAGCTTCGGTTTAAGGCGAAAGGGCTCACTGGCCATCACAACCCACATGACCTCTTTTCCCTTTTGGTCATAGACGGTCCTGTAGTTTTTGGTGTCCTTTAGCCCAAGGGAATCAATGGCAAACCTTCGAATTTCCTGGATCAATCTTAATTTCGCTTTCAGGGAATCGGGAAATTGCGGATCGCTCAGGATCGTCTCTACCGACCGGGAATTCCAGACAATTTTTGCTTGGCCTATTCCTTGCTCCACGCCATACTTCACCAGCGACCAGTTCCAGATGATCAGGATCGACAATACCAATGCTAGTCCTAAAAAAATTTTCCTGATCATTTTTTTACAGTTTCCCGTCTTAAAGTGTAAGTTAAACAGTTAATTGCTATGCGCTAACAGCTAATTACGTTAGGCTTCAAAAATTACGGATAAAGAACACATTGAGTCGGCGGGCCTAAAACGGATAGTCTTTGTGTTTCCATAATCAAGTAGTAATTTCAGCCCCTTGATCAGTTTTATCGGCGGTTGAAGACTATGACATCAACTCCCTGTTTAACGTATTAATCATCAACATCAGGACATGAATACATCAACATACCAACCATGAGCGACAACAAAGAAAAACTAAAAGCACTTCAACTGACCATCGATAAACTTGAAAAAACCTATGGTAAAGGAACCGTAATGAAATTGAACGATCAAAAGGTGATGGATGTGCCGTCGATTTCAACCGGGTCGTTGGGTTTGGATATTGCCCTGGGAATCGGAGGAATCCCGCGGGGCAGGGTTACTGAAATTTATGGCCCCGAATCGTCCGGCAAAACAACACTGACCATGCATTGCATTGCGGAGGCACAAAAAAAAGGTGGCCTGGCTGCATTCATCGACGCCGAGCATGCATTTGATAAGTCCTATGCTGAAAAGCTCGGAATCGACACTGAAAATCTTTTGATCTCCCAACCTGATAATGGAGAACAGGCCTTGGAAATAGCCGAACACCTTATCCGCTCCGGTGCCATTGATATTATAGTAATAGACTCGGTCGCAGCCCTGGTGCCAAAAGGCGAACTGGAAGGGGAAATGGGAGAAAGTAAAATGGGCCTCCAGGCACGTCTTATGTCTCAAGCCTTGCGAAAACTTACCGGCACGATCAGTAAAACGGGCTGCGCATGTATTTTTATCAATCAACTCCGTGAGAAAATCGGAATCGTGTTTGGCAATCCCGAAACGACAACGGGAGGCAATGCGTTAAAATTCTATGCTTCGGTTCGATTGGACATTCGCAAGATCGGGCAGGTCAAGGAAGATGCCGATAACATCACGGGAAACCGGGTCAAAGTCAAAGTCGTAAAAAATAAAGTGGCGCCACCGTTCAAAGTGGTAGAATTCGACATCATGTATGGAAGGGGCATCTCCAAGTCCGGAGAAATTGTTGATTTGGGTGTTGAACTAAATGTAATTCAAAAGTCAGGCTCCTGGTTTTCCTACAATGGAAACAAACTCGGACAAGGTCGCGACGCCGTGAAACAACTTATTGAGGACAATCCTGAACTCGCCGACGAACTGGAAAAGAAAATAAAGGAAAAAGTCTCGGTGGGAGAAGAGGTGAAGAAGGAAGTGGTTGAATAAGAATTGCGGTCACGTCGACCTCAAAGCAGCCACCGGATCCAATCGCGCTGCCATGGCCGCGGGGACAATTCCGGCAACAATTCCGATAACCGACGAAACGCCGATTCCCAACACTATATTTTTAACGGATAGCAATACTTCCAGGCTTCCAAACGGAATAAACGTAAGCAGGTAAACGAGTGCCAATCCTGAAAGCCCGCCAATCAAACTAAGGAAAATGGATTCAAACAGAAACTGGAATAAAATGAAGTAATTTTTTGCTCCCAGTGATTTTTGCAACCCGATAATGCCTGTTCGTTCCTTCACAGAAACAAACATGATGTTGGCAATACCAAATCCGCCAACGAGCATAGAGAATCCGCCGATGACCCAGCCGGCAATGCTGAACACATCAAAAATGCCGCTGACCAGATTAGCTACGGCTTCGGGTCGGTTGAGCGCAAAACTATCTTTTTGAAAAGGCTTTAATCCCCGCTTGGTCCGCAGAAATCCCCTCAATTCACTTTCGAGTTCAACCAGACCCACATCATATTCAGAACCTTTAATCGCAATGGACGATTCCAGTTCATTCCAGACACCCGTTCCGGTTTGATAAATTTTCCGAATCGAATTGTACGGAATGATGACGGTATAGTCATTGGACGAGAGTCCCATAAAATTTTCGCCTTCTTTTTTTATCGAACCCACTACTTTATACCTGACATCTTTTATGGTTATTGTCTCGCCGATCGGATTTTCATTGGGGAAGAGGGCCTTGGCAACTTCATATCCCAGGACGGCAACATTTCTACCGCTTTCTATTTCATCGAGGGTGAGGTAACGACCCTCCGGGATATCCATTGTGTAAATTTTATCGTAATCCACCCCTGCGCCCCGCAAGGTAATCTGACCGATGCTATTGTTGCCTCTCTTGATGATGGAGTTTCCCTTCCTGGCATAAATGGCGATGGCATCTCTATTCTTCAGATTGGCCTCCAGGAATTTATATTCTTTAATCGTTGGCGTAGGTCTGCGCCAATATTCCCACCATTTGTAGTCACCACCACCCTCGGCAATAAAGGGCCACTTCTGGACATAAATAACATTCGTTCCCAGGAAATTAAGACTGTCTTTGATGTTTTTTTCCAATGAGTCGACCAGGGTGAGCACAGCAATAATGGCAAATATGCCAATGGTGACCCCGAGCAACGAAAGAATAGTGCGTAATAAGTTCGACCGAAGCGCTTTCCAGGCGAATCCGAAACTTTCGACAATTAGTCTCAACGTTAGCATCAGGCTCTAAACACGGTTTTTGTCATTCAAGGTTGCGAAATTACCACGGTAATTAAATGTTTTAGTCTACGGACGGTTATTTATTCATGAATGTTACAGGACGATTTACTTATTATTATGCTGAGACCGGCCAATTTGACGAGTGGAGGATTGGATTTTGGTGTGCTTTCCTTATTTTTGCACCCTTATTAAAAATCACTCCAGGAAACCCGTAAGTTACCTATGAAGTTATCTGAGTTTAAGTTCGACCTCCCTCATCATTTAATTGCTTCTCATCCTGCCGAAAATCGAGACGATGCTCGTATGATGGTCGTGCACAAAGCTACCGGTAAAATTGAACACAAAATTTTCAAAGATATCGTCAACTATTTTAATGAGGGTGACGTGATGGTGGGCAACGACACGATGGTTTTTCCGGCGCGGTTGTATGGCCGCAAAGAAAAGACAGGCGCAAAGATCGAAGTCTTTTTGCTCCGTGAACTCAATGCCGAAATGCACTTATGGGACGTTTTGGTAGATCCAGCCCGAAAGATCAGAGTAGGCAACAAACTTTACTTTGGCGACGGCGACTTGGTGGCCGAAGTGATCGATAATACAACCTCCCGTGGCCGGACCATTCGTTTTCTGTTTGATGGCGATGCCAATGCCTTTAGCCGCGTGGTTGAAACGCTGGGAGAAACACCTCTTCCGAAATACATTAAGCGAAAAGTAGAGCTCGCCGATAAGGAGCGCTTCCAGACCATTTTCGCTAAAAATAAAGGAGCCGTATCCGCTCCGACGGCAGGTATGCACTTCACCCGCCAATTAATGAAGCGTCTGCAGATCAAAGGTGTTGACATGACGTTTGTGACGTTGCACATCGGCCTGGGAACTTTCCGTCAGGTGGATGTCGAAGACCTCACCAAACACAAAATGGATTCCGAAAATTTCGTGGTAGGTTCGGAAGCGGTGACCTTAGTGAACCAGGCACTGGACAATAAGAACAAGGTTTGTGCCGTGGGAACCACCAGTATGCGTGCGCTGGAGTCGGCCGTGTCGGCAAATAACCGTCTTAAAGAGCGTGAGGGTTGGACAGATAAGTTCATCTTCCCGCCGTATGATTTTAAAATCTGCTCGGCCATGGTCACCAATTTTCAACAGCCTGAATCGACGTTATTGATGATGGCTTGTGCGTTTGGCGGTTATGATCTGATCATGAAAGCCTATGAGACCGCTAAAAAAGAAAAATATAAGTTCCTGACGTATGGCGATGCTATGTTAATTGTTTAACCCTGCGTCGCGTCTGCGTCGTAAAAAGCTTCGGGAAATTCCCGAAGCTTTTTACTTTTATGATATTTAAGGGGAATTTGTAATGGCGACAACCCAATGATACTCCAGACAACCATTCCATGATGAAGATGAAAGAATACGCCTTGATTGTTGCGGGAGGCAAGGGCACGCGGATCAAAAACAGTTTACCCAAACAATTCATGGAATTGGATGGCAAACCCATACTGTTGCACGCGATTGAGGCCTTCTGCCGATATTCAAAAAAAATAACTATTGTCCTGGTTTTACCCCATGATGATTTGGGAGTTTGGGATTCAGTTTGCGAAAAATACAAC
>Ga0302326_10003997_pt1 | contig 34421 bp, 31 predicted proteins | sample Palsa_T0_3_FD_202264 | JGI IMG/M metagenome (GOLD analysis project Ga0302326, IMG submission 202264) | Peat permafrost microbial communities from Stordalen Mire near Abisko, Sweden - Palsa_T0_3 | ecosystem: Environmental > Terrestrial > Soil > Palsa > Peat permafrost | place: Sweden: Abisko...
CTTACCGCCGTAACAATTTATGCACCACCTCGCGGGAGGGGAAATGTTTGGCAAACGTCTTGGGATTGCGATCCTGTCGGTATTGACCGTGCTGGCGGCGTCGGCGGTAGCGCAGGATGAACTGAACGAAGTCGGCGGCACGATTGGGCGCATCTTCATCAGCGACCAGGGGATCACGGGGGCGACGTATCCGAATCCTGTCATTGCTTCCGGCAAGGGGCTCACCTTCGAAGGATCGTACGCGCGCCGGTTGCTGGTGACGCCGGTCTATGCAGTCTCCGGTGAAGCGCTGCTGGCTTACAACTACAAGGAATTAGTCAATGCCGGCGATTACGGAAATTCGGTTGTGCCGCAGTCCTATAAAGAGTTGTTTCTGACCCCGGCAGCGCGGGTCAATTTGTTTCCGACGACGGCGGTTTCGCCGTGGGTGAGCCTGGGGGCGGGGTTCGGGCACATCAGCGAATATCCGACGTTGCTCTACAGCGGCGCCAACCCAGGCAAGTCCACGACTTCATTTACCCTGGAGGGCGGAATCGGGCTGGATGTGAAGGTATGGAAACAGCTCAGCATTCGGGGAGAGGTGCGTGATTTCTGGTCCGGGGAGCCGGATTTTCCGCTGGCGCCCACGGGGCATTCCCGGCAGCACAACTATTTTGTGGGCGGCGGAGCGTTCTGGAGATTCTAGCGGGAGTGGATTCAGCAGCTAGTGCTGGCCTGATAGGTTTCCGAAAGTAAGTGGCCCTCGGGGCTAAGACCCCTAGAATTGAGTTTGATCGCAGCGCTGAAAGCGTTGCACCACCCCAAAAGCGCGCCTAGCGGCTGCGCGTAGCCGATTCAACCTCTTCATACAACTCCGGCAGACGCTGGGCGTCGTCGGCGGAGTTTCCAAAGCGCGCGGATTCGTAGACCGCGGTGAAGCGTGCGACCGGCTCGCGCAGCCGGCTGTCTTCGATCTTCTTCACAAATTCCTGGGCGGTCTGGCCCGCGGGTTTTTCCACGCCGCGGCGTGCCACCGCGCGCGCCATCTTCCGGTACCACATGGTGGCGGCTTGTTCCGGCGAACGCTCGGGATGCGCGTGCAGCCACTTTTCGTGGAGCAGCCGTGCGACTCGGCCGAGATTGCCCAGCAGCAGGAGAACCAGTGCGATGATCAGGCCGAAGACGGCCCAGCGCCCGGGCGAGTGTTCCACCCGATCCTGACTGTGCCGGGCCCACTGCAGCATGGATTCGTAGTGGTCGCGAGCCCAGGTGCGCGCGTTCTCCCAAAGGCTGCGCGTGCCGCTGAAGGCGGTTTGGGCAATGGCGTACTGGTGCGAGGTGTCGTAGCTGACGATCCAATCGCGCCAAAATGAAGACATGGCGTCGATGTAAAGCGCGAGCCGGCTCCAGCCTTGCGGCGTTCCGCCGTTGCCGGCCGGAGTGGGGTCGAAGGTTTGCCAGCCGTAACCGGGAAAGTACGCCTCTACCCAGGCATGCGCGTCCTTGGCGCGGACGATGTAGTTTCCTGTCAGGTCGTTGAATTCGTCGGAACGGAATCCATTGACCACGCGTGAGGGAATGCCCAGGGTGCGCAACATGACGGCCATGGATGAGGCGAAGTATTCGCAATGCCCTTGTTTGCGCTCGAAAAGGAAATTGGCGATGGGGTCTTTCACGGCCGTCGTCGGCAACTCGAGGGTGTAGCCGAAGTGCGTTCTGAGATAGGTCTCGAGGACGGCGGCTTTATCGAAATCGTTGCCACCTGCTCCCGTGATCTGAGCTGCCAGGCGGGGAATGCGGGGGTCGAGTTCGGGCAGGCGCAGGTAGGCCGCGGCAAGTTGCGGGGGATAGTTTCGTCCGGCCGTGCGCAAGTCGGAAGGCAAAGCGGTGGCGATGTCGGAGTCGGCTTCGTAGCGGCTGATGGCATGTTGCGAATCAAAGTTGTAGACCGCACCCCCGTCGTCGGCGGCGAGCATGCGGTAATTTCCGCTGACGCCGCGGGCCCAGGGCGCCAGGAAAAAAACATTGGTGCCGATCGGTTCCATCAGCACGCGGTAGTGAATGAAGTGTTCGCGCGCAAGACTGGCTGTGACATAGGAACGCAGGACCGGGTTCATGCGCGGCACTTTGAAGCTGTTATCGGATTGGTGGGAGAGAAGGAACTGTTGTCTGGGATTGGACCACGTGTGGCCGTCGAAATTTGCCAGGGCCACGCCACGCCAGTGCAGGTCGGAGCGGCCGACGGTATCGCCGTCAATCTGGATGTGCATGACGACGGCGCTGGACTGCTGAATCCGCCCGATCTGGCCGAGTTGCACGTGATCGCTGAAGCCGGAAGAGAGGTCGGTGCCGAACGAATAGCCGCCCATGTATCCCGTGGACAGGCGGGGCATCAGGAAAAATACGACCGCGCCGCAGAGCAGAATCATCAGCATCAGCGCGGGTGCGACGCGCGCCAGAGAGAAGGCGAGGTGGCGATGCTCGTGGGGATCGGTGGAATGGCGCGCCTGAATGTTGGCGGCATGACTGGAACGGCGCATTTCGAGCAGGACGAAGGTTCCCACCGCCATCATCATGAACAGGGCGAAGGAGAACAGGAATGCGCTGTCTACGGTGAGCACGGCCGAAGCCAGAATCATCAGGAAGGCGAGGATGGCCAGGGTGACATGGTCGCGCTCGCGACGCAGCGAGAACATCCGCACCACCACGCCGAACAGCGCCAGGTGAATGGTGGCGGGCAGGAAGTTGCGGGAGATGACGAAGTAGTCGGCAGCGAAAAAAATGAAGTAGACGATGGAGAGTGGGGTGGTCCAAGCCTCGGGAATAATGGCATCGCGCCGCTTGGCCACGAGGTAGCCACGGATGGCTAGGGCGGCTACCACCAATACCAGGGTCGGGATGTCAAGACCACCCGTGCTGGCCAGGGTTCCAAAGCCGGTCAAGACAAGCAGATACAGCGCCAGATCGAAGTAGTGATCGATGGCCCGGGAGAGCGGGATCACTCCGGATTGAGAAGGCTGGGGCGCCATGGTTCAACGACTATGTTCCACAACCATTGTTCGACAACCGTCCCCAGAAGGGAAGGCTTTGGCGGCAAATTCTTGCACCGAAAGTCACATGGCCCTTCGGCGGCGGTGGTGTGGGGCGGCAAGACCGCGAGCGCAAGGCTTGTCCTGAGCGAAGTCGAAGGATGCGCTCGCGAAAGCCGGGCGGGTCGCCGGCGCTACAACTACCGAATGCTAGAATGATTCAGGTCAGGCATCGGTCTTACGCGACGTACTCCCGCCAACCCCGCCAGGTCCGGAAGGAAGCAACGGTAACGGGCTCTTGCGTGTGCAGTGAGTCCCCGGTGCCTGGCTATTTTTTTAAGCTCAGTGGTTTCTGTTCTTCCGATTACCCAGATTTACATCTCCTTTACGAGTCTTTGCGCAAGAAACGGTTCCTCGCGCATCCATTAGAAGTAGCCGGGCACAATTCTTTGCCGCGGCTCGCAAGGAGAGAAATGAAGAGTAGCGGTGTATCCCCCAAACTCACTCCGCACGTCACCATCCGCGTATCCGGGAAGCTGTTCCAAGGGCATTTGCCCTATTTGGACCAGTTGGTCCGCTCCGCGGGCGAATGCCACCTGTGGCCGCAGTTGAATCTTGCGCACCTGGAGGAGTTGGACCGCGCCGCCCTGGCTTACCTGATTGACGGCGAAGGCCGCGATTTCGACATCGATTCCTGCCCGGGTTTTGTTCGCGACTGGATGAAGCATGAGGAGGGCCGAGCGGCGGCTTAAAACTCTGCTTTTGCCCGTTGGATTGGGTAGTGGCGCAGTTTGATGAGGAAGCGAGCCAAACGCGCGATTCATGCGTCGCGAAGAACGCGACGCGTCGCGGGGCTCGCTCAGATCCTTCACTGCGCAAAGAACGCTTGTTCAGGATGACAATCAAACTGCACAACTGCTCTGACGTGACCGGGTTAGACATTCTGCTCCAGATTGTTGAGAATGTTGAGTTTTCATATTTTCAGCGGTCTTCATTTCCTGGGAGCTCCATTGAACAAACCGGTTCGCGCCAAAATCAGTGCGTTGGGCACTTATCTGCCGCCAAGAATTCTCACCAACGCCGACCTGGAGAAAATGGTCGATACCACCGATGAATGGATCATGGAGCGGGTCGGGATCCGCGAGCGCCACATTGCGGACAAAGGAGTGGCGGCCAGCGATCTGGCGGTCGCAGCAGTGAAAAAACTGCTCAAGTCGCATCCCTTCGATTTGCAGGAAGTGGACCTCATCGTGGTGGGCACGGTCACGCCGGACATGATGTATCCCTCAACCGCTTGCCTGGTGCAGCATAAGTTGGGCATCGAGAATACTTGGGGGTTCGACGTGTCCGCAGGGTGCTCGGGATTTCTGTACGCGCTGAACACGGGGGTGAAGTTCGTCGAGTCAGGGCAGTACAAGAAAGTGCTGGTGATTGGGTCGGACGTAAATTCTTCGATGACCGATTACACCGACCGTTCAGTGTGCATCATTTTTGGCGATGGGGCGGGCGCGGTTCTGCTTGAGCCTTCGGAGGACGAGGATTTGGGAATCCTCGATCATGTGGCGCAGATCGAGGGCATGGGAGGGCAGTATCTTTTCATGCCGGGAGGGGGCAGTCTGCACCCGGCGACGCATGAGACGGTTGACAAGAAAATGCATTGTATTCATCAAGATGGAAAGAATGTGTTCAAGTATGCGGTGAAGAAGATGGCGGAAATGACCGAACGGATTCTGGCGAAGAACCAGCTGACCGGGAAGGATGTGGATTGCTTCATCGCGCATCAGGCGAACCGGCGCATCATTACCGCGACTGCGGAGCGGCTGGGGATGGCGCTGGAGAAGGTGATCATCAACATTGACCGCTACGGGAACACCACGGCGGGAACGATTCCCCTCGCCATGCAGTCGGCGCTGGAAGAAGGAAGACTGAAAAAGGGAGATAGCGTGCTGGTCGCGACCGTGGGCGCGGGCTTCACTTCCGGGGCAACGCTGTTGAAATGGGCGTACTGAAATTCCTTGTTGTTCCAAGCGAAGCGCAGGAGCCGTGCAATTTCCCCCAGGCCCGCAATCGTACATACGTCCTTCGTTTGGCTCAGGATCACAGGGTAGTGGCCGAAATGACTTTTCAGCCACAACCGGATCACAGCTTCAGTTAGACATTCTCGCCTTAATCCTTCAGAATACTTGAGCCTTTTGTCCACAGGAGCTTTTGTTTGACCAAACCGATTCGCGCCAAAATCAGCGCCCTGGGCACTTATGTGCCGCCCCGCGTGCTCACCAATGCCGACCTGGAAAAGATGGTGGACACCAACGATGAGTGGATCATGGCGCGGGTGGGCATCCGCGAGCGCCACATCGCGGAGAAGGGCGTGGCGACGAGCGATCTCGCGGTCGAAGCGGCGAAGAAAGCGCTGGCCCAGCGCGGGCTGGCCGCCACCGACATTGACGCGATTATTGTCGGCACGGTGACGCCGGACATGTTATTTCCTTCGACCGCCTGCCTGGTGCAGGACAAGCTGGGAGCGAAGGGAGCGTGGGGGTTCGATCTTTCCGCGGCCTGCTCGGCCTTCGTCTATTCACTGCAGGTGGGAGCGCAATTCATAGCCAGCGGCGCTCACCAGCGCGTGCTTGTGATTGGCGCCGACGTGATGTCGTCGATTATTGATTACGCCGACCGGGCCACCTGCGTGCTTTTTGGGGACGGGGCGGGGGCGGCCATTCTGGAGCCCGCCGAGGACGATTCCGTGGGCCTGATCGACTTCATCCACGAAGTGGACGGCAGCGGGTCCGGGTTCCTCTACATGCCCGGCGGCGGCAGCCTGAACCCGACGAGCAAGGATACGATCGCGAAGAGGATGCATTTCGTCCATCAGGACGGCCAACAGGTGTTCAAGTTTGCCGTCCGCAAACAGACCGAGCTGTGTACGAAATTACTGGAACGGAACGGGCTGAAGGGCTCCGACATTGATGCGTTTATTCCGCACCAGGCCAACTTGCGCATCATTAATGCAACCGTGGACCGCATGGGCCTGCGCCCCGAGGCCGTGGTCATCAACATTGAGCGCTTCGGGAACACCACGGCGGGGACGATCCCGCTGGCGATGAACACAGCAATCGAGCAGGGCAAGCTGAAGAAGGGAAGCCTGGTTCTGCTGGCGTCGGTGGGCGCCGGCTTTACAGTGGGCGCGACGCTGTTGCGCTGGGCCTTCTAAATGCTGTTATCAGAGGGTTGCGAGGTACGTCTCTGCGACCGCACGCGATGTCTGTGACGTTGGTAATCCCTGTGAAGTGCATTTCGATGGCATGAGTGCGGTAGGCGCTGCTATCGTCTTGGAACGTTCGCCCCACGTGGGGATGCCGGCGGGCGTGTAAGGCATGAATCGCACCACCACCGTTATCTGCTCTCTTCTGCTGGCCCTGGGCTCGGTCGGCATGGCCGCGCAACAGGCCGATCCCCGCGAGAGCAAGCTGCTGATTCTAGAGCGGTTGTGGAATGAGGCACAGGTCAACCGCGACGCCTCCGCTCTGGACGCTCTGGTTTCGAGCCGTTTTGTAAACACCGAGTGGGACGGCGAACTCAGCGACAAGCAGAAATTTCTCGCCGACATCAAAGATCCGCGATTCAAACCCACGGCCCTCAATATCCAGGACGTCAAAATGAATTTTTTTGGCGATACCGCAGTCGTCACGGGAATCTACCACACGCAGGGCACCTACCAGGGCAAGCCTTACGACCACGTGGGCCGATTCACTGACACCTGGGTGATGGACCTCGGGAAGTGGCAGTGCGTGGCCAGCCACACCAGCTTGCTGAAAAAATAGCACGCGGATTCGTACTCCCAAATCTCTTCGTTTTATAGCCCCATAAAATCTTTTGATAAGCGGAACCTGCGCCCTGCGCGACTGGCGATGATCTAATCATGCTTCGGGATTCCGCCGTGATCCCGCGTCAGGAATCGTGCGTATGAATGCCACTTCTCAACCTCGGGCATGGAAAGTTCTGCTGGCATTCGCCATCATCTATTTCGTGTGGGGCTCGACATTCCTGGCGATCCGGGTGGGAGTACGCGAGGTTCCGCCATTTCTTCTGGCGGGGATGCGTTTCCTGGTTGCGGGAATTGTTCTTTGGGGCTGGATGCGCACTCGCGGCACCCCTTCTCCGACAGCGCGCGAGTGGGGCGCGGCCTCGCTGCTGGCGATTCTGATTTTTGTTTTCGACTACGGGCTGCTGTTCTGGGCTGAACGTCGGGTGCCCTCGGGCATCGCGGCGGTCATGATGGCGACCATCCCGGCGTTCATGGCGATCGCCGAGATTGTGTTTCTGCGCACTCAGCGCCTCACGGTGCGGCTCGGGCTGGCGCTGTTTTTGGGAATGGCAGGCGTGGCGGTTCTGGTGGGGCGTTCCATGAGTCTGGGCGAAGCCCCGGTAGACACGAAGGGCGCCTGCGCTTTGATTTTCGCTGCCATTAGCTGGTCGATCGCCGCGTCACTCAGCCGCAAGCTGCCGCTGCCAGCGGCCAAGGCGATGAGCTCGGGAGCACAAATGCTCGCCGGAGGTGTGCTGCTTACGCTGACGGCGGCGCTGCTGGGAGAATTCCGCGGCTTTCACGCGCAGGCAGTCTCGCGTGAGGCATGGCTGGCTTTGGCCTACTTGATCGTGGCCGGATCGATCATCGGCTTCACGGCCTACGTCTGGCTGATTGGCCACGAGTCGCCGACCAAGGTGGGCACCTATGCGTATGTGAATCCCGTGGTCGCCGTGCTGGTGGGATATTTTCTGGGAGGCGAAGCGATCGGCCCGCGAACCATCGTGGGGACGCTGCTGGTGCTGGTCAGCGTGGTGGTGATCACAACCACGCCGGGGAAGCAAGTCGCCCTTTCATCTCCAGAAAAAGGAAATGAACTCCCAGCGCCAGCCGCCGAACCGTGAGGGGCATCTGCTCTACGGGTGTGTCATTTTTTCCGGTTTGACCAATTGATCGAATTCGTCTCCGGTGAGATATCCCAGCTTCAGCGCGGCTTCTCGCAGGCTGGTATGCTCGACGTGCGCGGTGTGGGCGATCTGTGCGGCCTTGTCGTAGCCGACCTTCGGGGCCAGCGCGGTAACCAGCATCAGCGAATTTTTCACGTACCAATCCACCTTCGCGCGATCGACTTCAATGCCGTTGAGCATGTACTCGACGTAGCCGTGGCAGGCGTCGGCGATGAGGGTGACCGAGTGCAGAAAGTTGTAGATGATGACCGGCTTGTAGACGTTGAGTTCAAAATTGCCCTGCGATCCGGCGAATCCGACGGCGGCGGTTGCGCCGTGCACCTGCACGCAGACCATGGTCATGGCCTCGCACTGGGTGGGATTCACCTTGCCCGGCATGATGGATGAGCCGGGTTCGTTCTCCGGGATGGAGATCTCGCCCAGGCCACAGCGCGGGCCGGAGGCCAGCCAGCGAATGTCGTTCGAGATTTTCATGAGCGACGCGGCCAGCGTTTCCATCGCTCCCTGTGCAAACACGATTTCATCGTGCGCTGAAAGCGCGGCGAATTTGTTGCCGTGAGAGCGGAAGGGAAGTCCGGTGAGTTCGGCGATTTTCTTCGCGGCGCGTTCAGCGAATTCCGGGTGCGTGTTCAGGCCGGTGCCGACGGCGGTTCCGCCGATGGCCAGATCGTAGAGTCCTTCAAGCACCTGCTCCAGGCGATGGATGTCGCGTTCGAGCAGGCTGGCCCAGCCGCCGAATTCCTGGCCAACGGTGAGGGGTACGGCGTCCTGCAGGTGAGTGCGACCGATTTTGACCACATTGTTGAATTCTTTCGCCTTGGCGGTAATCGCAGCGTGCACTGTTTTGATCGCCGGAATCAGTGCATTCTTTACGCGGTCGGCGGCGGCGATGTGCATGGCCGCGGGAAACGTATCGTTGGAGGACTGCGACATGTTGACGTGGTCGTTGGGATGAACCGGCTTCTTCGATCCTAATTCTCCGCCTGCGACTTCGATGGCGCGATTGGAGATGACCTCGTTCACGTTCATGTTGGTCTGCGTGCCGCTGCCGGTCTGCCAGACGCGCAGCGGAAACTGGTCGTCGAGTTTGCCGGCGATGACTTCGTCGGCGGCTTGCACGATCAGGCTCGCTAGGTTGGTGGGAAGTTTGCCGAGGTCCTGATTCACTAGCGCACAGGCTTTCTTGAGCGTGCCGAAGGCGTGGATGAGTTCCGGGGGCATGGTGTCGCGGCCAATATTGAAATGCAGCAGCGAGCGCTGCGTCTGCGCCCCCCAGTAGACGTTCGACGAGACTTCGATCTTGCCCATGCTGTCGGATTCGGTGCGGGTTTTGATTCTGGTGTTCGCGGATTCGGAAACAGTAGACACGAGGGCTCCAGATTTGAGCTGATAGATGAATGCAACCGAAAATTATAGCGCGGGAACGCGGACCAGGCTGCGCGCTGGCGTTTTCAATCGAGATGGCAGAGAGCGGCCTCGTGCACATGCTAGAATCATCGGTTTCCGAGGTGCGCGGAACTCTTGGCGCATCCACTCCGCTCCCATGCCTGAATTCCTTTCCGCGGTAGAACTCGATACTCTGCCCAAGCCCAAGGCCAAGCCGCAGCCGGAGATGCGCACCGACGTATTGGTGATCGGAGCCGGGCCGACCGGGCTGGCCTGCGCCATCGAAGCGCAGAAGATCGGACTCAAGGTCGTCGTTCTCGACAAAGGATGCCTGGTGAATTCGCTGTTTCACTATCCCGCAGGTATGATTTTTTTCACCACGCCGGAGTTGCTGGAGATCGGCGACATCCCCTTCACCACGGCGCTGCAGAAGCCCACGCGCGAAGAGGCGCTGGAGTATTACCGCAAAGTTGCCGAGCACTATCACCTCGACCTTCGGCAGTATGAATGGGTCAAGACAGTGATGGGCGAGGACGGAGATTTCAGCGTCACGGCCACCGACCGGGCGGGCCGCCCGCATGATTACCGCACGAAAAAAGTCGTCGTTTCGACCGGCTATTACGATCTGGCGAACCAGTTGGGCATCGCGGGCGAGGGACTTCCGAAGGTATCGCACTATTACCGCGAACCGCATCCTTATTACGACACCGATGTGCTGGTGATTGGCGGCAAGAATTCGGCGGCGATTGCGGCGCTCGATTTATGGCGGCATGGGGCGCGCGTGACGTTAGTGCACCGCGAGGAGCGACTGCACCACCACGTCAAGTACTGGATCAAGCCGGATCTCGAAAACCGCATCAAGAACGGCGAGATTGAGGCTCATTTCAGCAGTTCGGTGCAGGAGATCGGCATCGACTACGTAGCGTTGAACACACCGCGCGGGCGGATGCGCCTGAAAAACGATTTCGTGCTGGCGCTGGTTGGTTACCATCCTGACTATGATTTTCTGCGCAGCATGGGCATCGAACTGTCGGAGCAGCAATGCCGTCCGGTGTGCGATCCGGTGTCGCTCGAAAGCAATGTTCGCGGAATCTACGTGGCGGGCGTGATTGTAGCGGGCTCGCGCACCAATGAAATCTTCATCGAAAATGGCCGCTTCCACGGCAAGCAAGTCGCCGACGACCTGAAGCGCAAGCTGAAACCGTAACGCGCAGTTTTGTGATTGGGTGAGCGGCTGCCTCCGGCTTAATCGCCGTTCAGCCGGTCAATCTTTGCCGCCATGATGAAATCGCTTTCGGTCAGGCCGTCGATCTTGTGGGTCCAGAGCGTGATCTCCGCCTTCCCCCAGGCCAGCAGAATATCCGGATGATGCCCCTGCTCTTCGGCAAGAGTTCCTACGCGGTTGACGAACTCCAGCGCCTGTTTGAAGTCAGGGAATTTGTACTCGCGGTGAATATGATGATCCTTGGTGATGGTCCACCGGGGAACCGAGCGGTGCAACTTTTCCAGTTCATATCCCTTGAGAGGCGGAACGCCGCCGCGGCAGGGAATACATTTTTTGTCGGCTAGATGTTCGGTCATGACTCCCCCTAAGAACCTGGGATGGTTGGCGCAGAGATTTCGCCCATCTTTGGAGCGGCTGGCCTGAAATAGCGCTTCAGCCACAGCAGGTAGGCGAAGAACAACAGCATGGAGAGCAGACTCCACCACAACAGAACGTGGCCATGAGCCATGGGATTCGAGTTCAGCGCCTCCAACTGCGCATCAGACATGCCAGTTTTGGAATAGGCCTGCATCAGGTCCGCCCTGCTGTAGGTGAGAACTGTTGATAAGGTGCGTACCCCCAGAGCAACGATCGCAAGCCACCAGCCGGACTGTTGCAGGCGAAACAGCGCGATCGAGATGTAGAAATCGAGAGCCCCCAACATGAGGAAGCATGCGGTCCCCGCGACTCCGGTGAGATAGCGTCCGAAGAACGGAAACATTGGCGTGGTCAGGCCGATCAGGAGCATGTAGATGGCCCCGCCGAAAATCGCGACGCTGGCGCCGAGCACGGGCACCGGTGTTCGATCGGTCCAGCGCGGGACCGGGTCGCGGCGGCGGCAGGTTTCGGCAACGTCTTCACGGCTGTAGAAAATCACGAACGCGATTGGCACCAGGATAAGGAAGAAGGCAACAAAAAGAATGATGACAGTCAGGATGACAGCCATTACTCCGGTGGACATTTCCGGCGACGGTGAGTCCGCGCCAGTTTGTTTCATCTGGGCGAGCACACTGCGCATCATGACCGGAAGCATCGCGGTGATCAGGATCGTGACCAGAGCGCCCATGATCAGCCAGTACCAGGAAGTGACCAGGGTGAGCGCGCGCGCCCAGCGCCTGGACTGGATCGATCCGATGCCCAGTGCGAAGAGCACTGCCGCAATGAATGCGTAGGTGGCGACTCCGGAAACGATTTGGCCGGGACGCATCGCGCCGCCGGGTGCCAGATGGGACATGACCGCGCCCAGCGCCATGACGGGAACCATGAGCGCGGCCAGCAATCCCAGGATGATCTGGAACACGCCGAAGATGACCAGCCCGGTTCGGCGGTCAGGGTAGGCAGGCAACTCGGATACCGGGACCTCTGGAAGCGGCGCCGCGGCAGCCACGGGAGTAACCGGGGCGATGGCTGCTGGTGGTTCAGTCGCGGGTTCCGGCGCGGGTTCGGGCGCAGGTGGCAGTGCGGTTTCCACGAAACCTCCCAGGAAGAAGGAATATCTTAGCAGGCTCGCGAACCGGCGGAGCGACGAAGCAACGGAGTCCCTGTGTACAATGTTTCTGCTCCCCTCCCGGTTCTGGAATTTGCTCCGGCAACCTCGCAGCCATCGCTAATCGCGCTGGACGGCGTTGCGCTGCGCCGCCGGGGGCTAGCCTCTTGGCAGCGGCGGCGAAAACGGACGGAAAGGAAAGAGACGTGGTTGTTCTGGTTATCGGCGGTGCGGGATACATCGGAAGTCACGCTGCCCGGGCGCTGAAACGGGCCGGGCACGAAGTCATTATTTTCGACAATCTCAGCACCGGCTATGAGCGACTGGCAGCCGGATTTGAACTGGTGAAGGGCGACATGCTGGACTCAGCCGCCCTGGCGCGAGTGCTGCCGAGGGCCGATGCCATCATGCACTTCGCGGCGCATGCTTACGTCGGCGAGTCGGTGACCAATCCGAGGAAGTATTTCCGCAACAATGTTGAAGGCGGACTTTCTCTGCTGAATGCGGCGCTCGACGCGGGAGTGAAGAAGATCATTTTTTCTTCGACCTGCGCGGTGTACGGAGAGCCGGCGAAAGTTCCGATCGAGGAGAACACGCCGCGCCAGCCGGTGAATCCCTACGGAGTATCAAAACTTTTTTTTGAGCAGGCTTTGGAGGCTTATGACCGGGCTTACGGCTTCCGCTACGCCAGCCTGCGCTATTTCAATGCAGCGGGCGCGGATGAAAGTGGCGAGATCGGCGAGTTGCACGACCCGGAAACGCATCTGATCCCGCTGGCGCTGCGCGCCGCCGCCGGGCTTGGCCCTGAGCTGCATGTGTTTGGATCGGACTATCCCACGCCGGATGGCACGTGTGTACGCGATTATATCCACGTGAACGATTTGGCGAGCGCGCATTTGAAGGCGCTGGAGCATTTGGCGGCGGGGAAGGAAAGTTTTGCGGTCAACCTTGGAACGGGAACGGGAGGGTCGGTGCAGGAAGTGATCTCCGCTGTCGAGGAAGTGACGGGAAAACGGGTGCCGCGCCAAATGGTTCCGCGGCGACCCGGTGACCCTCCGACGCTGGTGGCGAATCCGGCGAAAGCCCAGGCGCTGCTGCAATGGAAGGCCACGCGCAGTCTGCACGACTCGGTAAGCACCGCATGGAGTTGGATGGATCGGCAACGGGAAAGCATGAAGAGATAGTGTTAGCGACAGAGAACCCAGAAGGAATGTTTTTGGATTCAAGCCTCCTCCGCGGACTCTGTGTCCTCTGTGGTTAAGATTTGTGTCGATTGAGGATCCGAGGAATTTATGGGAAATGATCTGAGAGGGAAAAAAGTTGCGTTCCTGGGAGCGGGCAAAATGGGCGGCATTATTCTGACGGCGCTGCTGAAGAACGGTCTGCTCTCGACCAAGTCCACCTGCGCTACGGTGGCGCATGAGGAGCGGGCCCATGCGCTGGCCAAGAAATTGAAAGTGAAAGTCGGGACCAAGAATGTGGAGGCGGCCAAAAACGCCGACATCATAGTGATTGGCGTGAAACCGCAGGTGGTCGAAGACGTGGTGCGCGAGATCAGCCGTCACGTCACACCGAAGCAACTGATTATTTCGGTGGCCGCGTCGGTTCCCACGTCCATGATCGAGAAAAATCTGCCGGCGAAGGTTCCGGTTGTTCGCGCCATGCCCAATACGCCGTGTCAGCAGGGAGCGGGGATGACCGCGATCTGCAAGGGCAAGCATGCCAGCGCGGCCGACGTGGCCCTGACCTGCCACATGTTTGATGTTGTCGGGCGCACGGTTGTGGTCGACGAGAAACACATGGATGCAGTGACCGCGCTTTCCGCCAGCGGCCCGGCGTATATCTATATCATCCTCGAGTCGCTGGCGGAGGCGGGCGTGAAGGTGGGACTGCCGCGGGATATTGCGACGCTGCTGGCGGCGCAGACCACGCTGGGTGCGGCGCGGGTGGTGCTCGAAACCGGCGACCATCCGGCTCTGCTAAAGGACGCCGTGACCACGCCGGCCGGCTGCACCATTGACGCCATCATGGAACTCGAGGAAGGCAAGCTACGCGTGACGCTGATTAAAGCGGTGGTGAAGGCAGCGCAGCGCGCGAAAGAACTCGCCTACGGATAAAGCTCGCGGCGCGTGGTCAATCCGTGTTGACCGCCGGAGCGGATCCGTTGTTCGTAGCCTCGCCGCGGGCGAAGCATGTCGAACCGTTCGTGCCGGCCAGCGACTTCACGGTTCCGGACTGGTCTGCGCAGAACATCTTCGTGTTGGAATCCGGGTCGACGGGCACGGCCGTGATGCGAAATTTCGACACCGGGCTTCCGTCGCATCCCACGATTTCGAAGCGATAGCCAGTCCACTCCGTATTGCCCTGGCCGGGATCATAGACGAAACCGCCTTCTCCCGGCGTAGCGCCCGGTTCCGCAGTCGACAAAGTTCCCAACTCGCACGTGTAGCCGCGATCGGGGTGCCGGGTTGCATAGCCTTTTTCTGCCATATCCAATATGGTGACTCGGTTCTGGGCTGCGGCTTCGTTTGATTCATTCTGCTGCTTACGCAATCCTTTTAGATAATCCGGATCGGTGAGCGGGACGTGCGCCGCGGCTGTGACCTCGATGAGCTTCCAGATTTCTTTTTCCTGCCTAAAGGTAAAGATCAAGCGTGGGACAACCGGAAGGGATTGCAATTCCGCGTTCTTGTAGTAGTTGATCGACAGCTCAATCTCATCGTCTTCGCCGAGCAGGCTGTCATGTTCCATGATCACTTCAAATTTCTCGGAGCCTTGGGCTTCGTTCGGCACAGTCGCCAGAAGGGTCGGGCCAGTGTCGAAAGTTTCGACGCGCTCTCCCTCCGCGGCGAGATGGCGTCCGATCGTCGAAATACGCAGCAGAGTGGACGTCTCCGGGCTGTCGCCCTTGTGAATGAGTGCTTGACGCGCGGCCTCGGGAAGGTGCTTCGTAAAGTCGTTCTCACCTTTGCCGGTAAACATCTCAAGCAATGCCTGGCGCGCCGATTGCGGCGGTGGAGGCGTGGGTGCGGCAGTTTGAGCCCGCAAAGAAATGCCCGCCGCAACCACGAGCAAGAACACCGAGCGAATCTGCCGCATGTGCCCTCCACTGAAGCGCCGCGAGTTTCGAGGCGCGAACGATATTCTACCGCTCTAAGACTCCGCCATACGCGCCGAAGTTCCTGGAGATCGAGGCTCCGGCTTCGTGCTACAGTTTTGCTGGACTATTAATCGCTGCGGATTCGGTTGCGCAATTTACCAGAACGAAACCTCATGGAACAGCGGCTCATCCTTTTCAATTTGCTGTTCAAGCTGGGCGTAGCTGCAGCTGTCTCCAGTAGTCTGGTGCGCTCCAAGGAATTTAAATTCCTGTTGTTTCGCGAAGAGCGCACCTTCCGGCAGAAGGTATACCTGGTGCTTTGGTTCGGCCTGCCCATTATGGTCGGCGTCTGGGCTAGAATTTCCTCCAAGACTTTTGTGGCGGGCGATCTCAGTTTCGAAACCGCGCTGCTGCTGGGCGTGATTGGCGGACGCTGGGCTGGGTCGCTGGGCGGCGTGCTGATGGGCATACCCGCTCTGTTGCATGGAGAGTGGGCCGCCATGCCGTTCGATGTGCTTTGTGGTTTTCTCGCCGGCCAATTGCGGGTATGGGCGATGGACAAGGACGATATCTGGTCGTTCTCGCCCTTTATCGATGAAGGCATTTTCCGCATCATTCGACGTAATCTGCCGCGTCCCCGCCTGTTCGACTGGCAGATCATGTTTTTCTGGACCGTGATTGGCTTGCGTTTCGTACAAACGGAACTAGTGGAACACTTCCCGCACTCGATGTTTAGCGTCGAGAGTCCCGATAACTACTGGGTCTACAGCGCTATCTACGCCGCTTCGGTGACGGCGATCGGAATCGAGCTGAAGATTTTCAACAGCGTGCGCATCCAGATCAAGCTGGAGGAGCAGGAGCGCCTTCTGCTGCATGCGCGCATGGAGGCGCTGCAGAACCAGATCAATCCGCATTTCTTGTTCAATACGCTGAATTCCATTTCATCGCTGGTACGTTTCGACCCGGACATGGCGCGGGACGTGATCTTCAAGCTGGCGACGATTTTGCGGCGGCTGCTCAACAGCAGCGAAGCCTTTGCACCGCTGCGCGAAGAATTCGAGTTCATTGATAACTATCTCGACATCGAGGTGGTGCGGTTCGGGCGCGACAAATTGCGGGTGGTGAAAGAGTTCGACCCAGCCTCGCTCGATGTGGTCGTGCCCAGCATGCTGCTGCAGCCCCTGGTGGAGAATTCCATCAAGCACGGCCTGGCGCCGAAAGTGGAAGGCGGCAGCATTTATCTGCGCAGCCGGGTCGTGGATTCGCGGCTCATTATTGAAGTCGAGGATGACGGCGTGGGGATGGGGCAGGCGCAACTGGAAGAAAGCAGCAGTTGGCCAGGCATGGGCATCGGCATGGCCAACATCGCCGAGCGGCTGCAGGTGCTCTACGGCGACACCGCGCGCATGACCATTGACAGCCACGAAGGGAAGGGAACGCTGATCCGGATCCGGTTGCCGCTGATCGAGGCGGCGAGTTCGGTTCCGGAGGGCTTCTACGCCGAACGTTCCAGTACGCGCCGGTAGAAATCCTCGTACTGCTTCACGATTTTGCCGGAGCCGAAACGTTCCATGGCGACCGCGCGCGCCTGCTTACCCATTTGCTGCAGCAGAGGCTCATTGCCGAGCAGTTCGATGGCATAACGCGCCATCGTCTCCACATCCCCCACGTCTGCGAGATAACCGCTCTTGCCGTGTTCAATGACCTCCGGCACGCCGCCGGCGCGGGTCGAGATGGGAACTACCTCGCACGCCATGGCCTCGAGCGCCGCGAGCCCGAAGGATTCCAGCTCGCTCGGAATCAGCATAATGTCCGCGATGGAAAGCTTCTCTTCGATCTGATCCTGCTTGCCCAGGAACAGGACGTCGTTATGGATGCCCTTTTGCACGGCCAGCCACTCGGCGACCGAACGGTCGGGGCCGTCGCCAATCAGAAGCAGACGGGACGGAATCTTATTGTGCACCCGGTCAAAAATCTCGATCACGTCGGTCAGGCGCTTGACCGGCCGGAAATTTGACAGATGGACAAGCACGCGCTCGCCGTTGGGCGCATATTCCGCCCGCAGTTGCGCGAACGTATCGGGGTTGCGGCGGTAGACGTCGCAATTCACCGAGTTGTAAATCACTTCAATGCTGTTCTTTACGTCGAACACGCGCTGCGTGCGGTCGCGCAGGTAGTTTGAAATTGCAGTGACGCCGTCGCTCTGCTCAATCGAATACCGCGTGATCGGCAAATAAGAACGGTCCAGGCCAACCAGAGTAATGTCCGTGCCGTGCAGGGTGGTGACGAAGGGCAGTTTCTGGGCGCGGGGCCCGGCGGCAAGCATCTGGCGCGCCAGCATAGCGCTCACCGAATGCGGAATGGCGTAATGCACGTGCAAGAGGTCGAGATCGTAGAGTTGCGCAACCTCCGCCATGCGGGTCGCCAGCGCCAGGTCGTAGGGAGGATAGTCGAACAACGGATAGCGGGAAACTTCGACTTCGTGATAGTGAATATTTGGTTCCTCGCCCCGAAGCCGGATCGGCTGCGCGTAGGAAATGAAGTGGATTTCGTGCCCGCGCTGCGCCAGTTCCAGGCCCAGTTCCGTGGCGACGACTCCGCTACCGCCGTACGTCGGATAACAGGTGATGCCAATCTTCATAGGTGCGAGATGGTTGAGAAGCGCCGTCTCCCGTGGCCGCATTCATTCGATGGCTGGAATGCGCAGTGGTTGCAGATTTTACACGAGGGGTGTTGCTGTCGTTCAGGCGACAGTTCGGACGGACGCTATTGGCTTTCTTCCTGGTGTTCCCGCTGAACGAACGAAAGTCCAGGGTCGAGTTTGTCGAGGTGAGCCTGAAAGCGTTTCTTGGATTCCTCGGGCAGACCCGTGAACTCAATGCCCATCCCTACCCCGGGATCGCGAGTGCGAACCACCGCGGTGGGCGAAAGACGCTCCTGCTCGATCCACAAGTCCACCCGAAGGGCCGTGCCGATAGGCAGCGGCATGACGGTCTCAACATAACAGCCATTTCCGCTGATGTCGGTGGCGTTCACGCGCATCGGAGTATTTACCCGCTCGTCGCGGAGTTCCAGCGGAAACGAAATCCTGTGGCGCGCGAATTTTCTGCGGTTGTCCTGGCGTTGCTGGGTCCGTTCGTCGGGCTTCATGTCGGGGGGAAGGGCAGCTACCCACGGACAATCCTGGTCGGCTACGAGCTGTACCCCGATCTGAGTCTTCTTTAACGCTCCCGCATCCACCACCCAGACAACCTTGCAACGCGCTTTTCTGGCCTCGTATTGCACCCCGATGACGTCGCCAACCTTCAACTCCGGCTCGATGCCGTAGAGGCAGGCTCCCGTCGCGCTGACGTTCTGGGCCACGGCGCTCTGGAAAAATGGCTGGTTGTTGGAGCCCATGCCCCACACCCGGACCTTTAGGTCCAGAGTCGCGCGCGGAGCTGACCCTTGGGCCGACATGAGCGAAAAAGCCTCCCGATTAGAAAAATCTAAGAAACAGGGTGAACTGCAAAATATCATACTAGCAGTTGAGTTAAGAGGTTACGAGAGTACCCGAGTTCCTTTGGGGTGGGGCGGCGCGGATTTTACAATGGACCGCCGGATGCTCAGTTAATCTGGACGGGCCTACGGCGAGCCGGTTTGCGGCGCTAGTTCCCGATAAGAGATCAGCTCAACGCCTTGCGTCGCCAGTAGTTCTCGCGCGGCGGGCAGGGTCAGGACGCGAAGTTCGGTCTCGCGCGAGGCGCGCAGGCGGGTCTTGCCGGCCTGCAGATCGGCGTCATTGTAGCCGGGATGGCACACGAATTCCCATGTGCCTTCAGGAATAGCGCGGGCAATGGCAGAGAACAGCGTCTCGTCGAGCGCACCCGTCACCACAATTCCCAGCGTGCCGTCAGGCGTACTGAAACCTTCCCGGTCGACGGCTTCGCGAAACTTTCCTGCAAAGCCCCCGAGGACACGGACTTCGGCGCAGCGCGCCCAAAGACCGGGGCGCGCAAGCAGGTGACTCGACCGCATCGGCAAACGAGGGCCGAAGGGATTGCGCACGCGGCGAACTCCGCAAGCCGCCGCGGCGCGCAGCAGGGGCCGCAGAATCCTGGGGAACAAATGCGTGTGCTTGTGAGTGTCCACGTGCGAAACGGCAATGCCGGCGGATTGCAGCTTGCGAATCTGCGCCGCGGCTTCGTCGGCGATTTCTTCGTCGTGCATACGGCCGGCGATGGCGCGGGCCGCGAATGCCATCATGCCGTCGCGAAAATGGCCGGCAGAGGTGAGCGTGGGGAGTTGTTCCGCGGGCAGAACGGGATCGCCTTCGGTGAGCACCACATGGCATCCGATGCTGAGTCTTGGAACCGTCCCGGCCAGTTGCGCCGCTTCCGCAAAAGCCCGGCCGTTGGCCATGAGCGTCGAAGAAGTAACGACGCCGCGCGAGTGTGCCTCCACAATGGCCCGGTTCACGCCCGAAGTGTAGCCAAAATCATCTGCGTTGATGATCAAACGCCGCACCCAGCCAGTCTAGCAGGCCGATCAAGGGAGATATTCTTCCGGGCCGTGCGGGTTTTGGCCGGGCAGGTTTGACCGCACTTTCATGGCTCCCGTACACTCGTGAAGACACGCTTCGCGGTGCCCCTCACCCAATCGAGTTCCGACCAGCGCAGGCTGTCGGCCGCACGAAGCTGCGAGGGGCGGTTAGCTCAGCTGGTTAGAGCGCCTGCCTTACAAGCAGGAGGTCGCAGGTTCGAGTCCTGCACTGCCCACCAAGTCCCAAAGCCCCGTTCCGATTGACATGCGGCCAGACTTCCCCAATAATGGCCACGTTCACAAGTTGTCTCTTCTCCCCTTGTTCAACTAACGTTCCCAGTTAATCGTGTCTGCTTGCTCGGCAGCCCTCCGGGTGCACCCTGAGGTTTGCCGCGTCCGGACATCGCAAGACGAAACGATCTTTGCGAAAACAGTTCGGGCGAGCAGGCAAGCCTCCTTTCAGCCAGTTGCGCAAGGAGGAGTCATCATGAAAAAGACTGGATTCGCGAAAACGGCTTGCATCGTGGCCGCATTTTGTCTCGTCGCTGCGGCCTCGCCGGCGCAAACTTTTACCGTTCTGACTGAGTTCGATGGAACCAATGGTGGAAACTCCACCGGGGCGCTCACGCAGGGCAGCAACGGGAATTTCTACGGGGCTGCGGCGGCCGGTGGCGCCGATGGCCTGGGAACGGTTTTTGACGTTACCTCGGCGGGCGCACTGACAACGCTCCACGGTTTCTGCGTATTAACGGGCTGCCCCGATTGCGCGGGACCGGGCTCGGCGCTGTTGCTGGCAGCCAACGGCAATTTTTATGGAACCACCCAGGGGGGTGGGGATCTCGAGGGTACGGTTTTGAAATCTCTCCGGCTGGCAAGCTGACCACGCTCTATAAGTTTTGTTCGCAATCGCAATGCGCCGACGGCAGCGAGCCCCTCGCGGGCTTGGTGCAAGGCGTCAACGGAAATTTCTACGGGACGACTTACTCAGGCGGCAGCAGCAATACGGGCACGGTGTTTGAAATCACGCCCGGCGGCAAGCTCACGACGCTCTATAGTTTTTGCTCGCAGAGCGGTTGCACGGATGGCGCCTATCCGCAGGCTGCCCTGGTGCTGGGTAGCGACGGCAACTTCTACGGAACACCGCCGGTGCGGGGGACGAAGTTACCGGCTATGGCACGATCTTTAAGATCAGCCCGGCGGGTAAACTGGTCACGCTGCACAGTTTCGATGACGCCGACGGCGAAAACCCGCAATCGGCGCTGGTGCAGGGCGTGAATGGCGACTTTTACGGCACAGCCTATTCCGGCGGTTCGCACAACAAAGGAACAATTTTCCAGATCACTCGCGGAGGCAAGTTTACCCTGCTCTACATTTTCTGTTCGTTGACTAACTGCACAGATGGTGGAGACCCTGCAGGGCTGGCGCTCGGCAACGACGGAAACTTCTACGGGACCACGGAACCGGATGGCGGCCACGACTATGGGGAGATCTTTGAATTCACCCCTGCAGGCAAACTGACCACGCTCTACAGCTTTTCTCAGAGAAGGACTGCGCGGATGGCATTTATTCGCTGGCCGGACTGGTGCAGGGCACGGACGGAAGTTTCTACGGGACGACGTGGCGGGGCGGCACTTCGACGAACTGCGTCGGGGATTGCGGCGCCATCTTCAGCATCTCGACCGGGCTCGGTCCATTCGTCGCAGCCACTCCCAACTTCGGCAAGGCCGGCTATACGATCAATATTCTGGGGAATGACCTGACGGGCGCGACTGGAGTGAGCTTTAATGGGACACCAGCGACAACGTTTACCGTAGTCTCGGCCACACTGATTAAGGCCACCGTACCCGCCGGTGCGACCTCGGGCTCGATCCAAGTGACCACGCCCGGTGGCACGCTTTCGAGCAACCTAACTTTCCAGATCCTACCGTAACAATTGTTGCGGCCACACCAGCGTCCGCTCATTTGAAGAATGCGAAGCCGCCTCCTGGGCGGCTTTGCAGTTGTACGACGTTCTCGGTCTCCGGTTGTTTAGGAGGCCCGGGCCAACGGTTGCGGCTGGGCGTTGTCCTTCCCTTTGGGACGGCGCACGATGAGCGGCAGGGCCAGCGACAGTAGCATCACGCCCGCAATAATCAGGATGGGCGTCGAGTACGAGCCGGTGGCTTGGCGGATGCGAGCGATCATAATGGGAGAAATCACGCCGCCTACGCCCCATGCCAGCAGGATCCAGCCATAGATGCCGCCCATATGCTTCGCACCAAAGTAGTCGGCCGTGAATGAAGGCATGGTGCCGAACCCTCCTCCGTAGCACAAGTAAATTGCGGCCAGGGCGAGGAACAGCGCCGTTTCCGTGCCAATTCTGGGCAGAAAGAAAAAGACTCCCGCTTGAATTAGATAGAGCAAAAAATAGACCCGGGCACGGCCGAGGTAGTCGGAGAGCCAGGCCCAGAAGAAACGGCCGGCAGCGTTAAAGATGCCGAGCAGCCCCACCATCGTGCCGGCCGCGACCGCGGTCATGTGTACCTGCTGCTGCGCCAGCGGAGAAGCCTGGCTGATGATCATGATGCCGGCGGATACGTTCAGAAATAGCATCAGCCAGAGAATCCAGGCCTGCCACGTCCCCCACGCTTCTTTCACCGTGTACTGATAGGAGCCGGCGGCCTTGGCCACTGCGGTTTTCGGCACCCAACCTGCGGGAGCCCAGCCCGCCGGCGGGTTCGCATAAAACTGAGCGGTGACGACTACTCCCACGAAGTAGAAAATTCCGAAGTAAAGAAAGGTTCTAGGGACGCCGGCCGCAGCGATCTCACGAGCCGCGATCGGCCCCATCAGCAAAGCGCCGGCGCCGTAGCCCGTAACGGCGAGGCCTGTCATCACCCCGCGCATGTCTGGAAACCATTTCGTGACAGTGGCCACCGGGCAAATGTAGCCCATGCCTCCGCCCGTCCCCGCCAGCACGCCGTAACAGAGATAAAGAAGCGGAAGGGAATGTTGCGCCGCGGCAAACGATGACAAGGTATAGCCGAGGCCGTAAATGATGCCCCCGACCGTGGCTACCTTTCGTGGACCGGCACTGTCCATCCACATTCCGCCAATGACCGTGCCCACTCCGATGAAAAAAACGTTGATCGTGAACGACAGCGACACCTGCGTGAGTGTCCAGTGCTGGCTGCTGACCAGAGGTTTGACGAACACGCTCCAGGCATAGACCGCCCCCAGACAAATCTGCATGATCACGGCAGCGACTGCAATTCCCCACCGGTTCGGAAGATTTTGCTCTGCCATCGTTCCCCCTAGCGTCGAAAGTACATGGACAACCCAGTCGCTTGACCGGGTGCAGGCGATCCCCATTGTGTGACGCGATACATATAGTCGCACCGTCCAGGGCTGTCAAGCCACACTTTGCGTATGATATCGGGCAGCGATGGTATAGTGCTTGCTGCACGGAACTTCTGCCAGGGCTGGAGTCTGCCATGTTGAAAGAGATCGCGCTCCGTTGGCCGGTGGTTCGCCAGATTCTTCATGGCGGGGACGGCACGGGTCCCGAAGCCATGAGTGACGAGACGCGGAACATGCTTCCCAAGAATCATGGAGCCGAAGTCGCCCGGTCCGTTTGCCCGTACTGTGCCGTGGGCTGCGGGCAACTCTCCTATCACAGAAACGGGAAATTGATCTCGATTGAGGGCGACCCGGAATCGCCCCTATCGCGCGGGCGCCTCTGCCCGAAGGGTTCGGCGAGTTACGAACTCCTAACCCACTCGCAGCGGCTGACCCAGGTGAAATACCGCAGGGCTTTTTCCAAAGTCTGGGAAGATCTCGAAGTTGGCCAAGCCATGGAGATGATCGCCGACCGGCTGTGGGAGAGCCGGGAGCGCACTTTTGTGGAAAGCCGTGATGGCCAGACGCTGATGCAGACGACCGCGATCGGCCACCTCGGCGGTGCCACCCTCGACAATGAAGAAAACTACCTGATTAAGAAGCTGTTCACTGCCGGCCTGGGGATGGTGTGCATCAGCAATCAGGCCCGGATATGACATAGCTCCACCGTGCCCGGTCTGGGCACAACTTACGGACGAGGCGGGGCCACAACCGCGCCTAAAGACATGCTGAACTCCGACGCGATCCTGATTATGGGATCGAACATGGCGGAGAATCATCCCGTAGCCTTTCAGTGGGTCATGGAAGCGAAAGAGAAGGGAACCACGGTCATCCACGTGGACCCACGCTTCAATCGGACCTCGGCAGTATCGAACATGTGGCTGCCGCTGCGCGCCGGATCGGACATCATTTTTCTGGGTGGATTGATCCGCTACGTCCTGGAGAACGAGCTTTTCTTCCGTGAGTACCTGCTCCATTACACGAACGCGCCGCTGATCATCTCCGAGGAGTTTCGCGACACGGAAGAACTCGAAGGAGTGTTCTCCGGCTGGAAGCCCGAGCAAAATTCCTACGATTCGAAAACATGGTGGTACGAGGGGGCCGACCAGCGCGGCGGTCAGGCCCCCGGAGGGGAGACTCCAGCCAACCCGCTTCCCGACCTCAACAATTACAAGAAGGACGCTACGCTGCAAGACCCCAGGTGTGTCTTTCAGCTTCTTAGGCGCCACTTTGCACGGTACACGCCGGACTTGGTGGAAAAGTATTGCGGTGTATCGAAAGATGCCTTCGTGCGCGTGGCGGATGTGTATTGCAAGGCGTCCGGACCGGAGAAGACTGGGGGAATCTGCTATGCCGTGGGTTGGACGCAGCACTCCTCTGGAGTGCAGATCATCCGTTGTGCCGCAATTCTTCAGCTCCTCCTGGGCAACATGGGGCGGCCCGGCGGCGGCATCATGGCCTTGCGCGGGCACGCCTCCATCCAGGGCAGCACAGACATCCCGACACTATTCGACACCCTTCCCGGGTATCTGAACATGCCCAAGTTCGGAGAACAATCGAAGAGCCTCGGGAAGTACCTCGCGCAAAACATGCCCCGAACCGGCTGGTGGAGGAACTTCGATAAGTACATCGTCAGTCTGCTCAAGGCATATTATGGCGAAGCTGCGCAGCCTGAAAACGAATTTGGCTTCCACTGGCTGCCGCGGCTTACCGGCGATCATTCCCACCAGGGTTATTGGCTGGACATGATGGACGGCAAAATGGATGGGCTGTTTGTCATGGGTGAAAATCCAGCCGTGGCCGGTCCGAACTCCGGGATGGAACGCCGGGCGCTGGCGAAGCTGAAGTGGCTGGTGGTGCGCGATCTGGTGGATACCGAAACGTCGTCTTTCTGGTGCTCCGCCCCGGAAGTGCAGAATGGCGAAGTGCGGCCCGAAGACATTCAAACCGAGGTCTTTCTGATGCCGGCCGCAGGCCACGCCGAAAAAGACGGCACGTTTACTAATACCCAGCGGTTGCTGCAGTGGCATCAAAAGGCAGTGGACCCTCCGGGCGACTGCCGCAGCGAAAACTGGTTCATGTTCCACTTGGGAAATCTGATTCGCGAAAAAGCCAAAAAGGATCCGCAACAGAAGAACGCCGGGTTGCTCGCATTGACGTGGAATTACAGCACTGAGGGACCGCATCAGGAGCCGTCCGCCGAGGAAGTTCTGCAGGAAATCAACGGCTACACCGTGGCAGATCGGCAACTGGTACCCGGATTCGGTGCGCTCAAAGCGGATGGCTCAACCGCGTGCGGCGCGTGGATTTACTCTGGTGTGTATCCAAAGCCTGGCGAAAATCGCGCCAATCAACGTGCCTCGAAAGATTTCTACGGTCACGGCTGGGGCTTCGCCTGGCCGGCGGACCGGCGCATTCTTTACAACCGGGCTTCGGCGCGCCCCGACGGGATTCCCTGGAGCGAACGGAAGAAACTGGTTTGGTGGGACTCCGCGACTAAGAAGTGGACCGGAAACGACGTGCCTGATTTTGTGGCCACAAAGCCGCCAGATCACGTGCCTGGGGAAAACTCAGAAGGCGATGATGCTCTCGCCGGAGACAAACCGTTTATCCTGCATGCCGACGGTCTCGCCTGGATCTGGGTGCCTAGCGGGTTGGCCGATGGACCGTTGCCGGCCCACTACGAGCCATTGGAGTCGCCGATACGGAATCCGATCTACCCGAAACGGCAAGTGAATCCCGTGGCCCTCAGCAAGAATCGTCTCGGCAACGAGTACGCGTCGTCACCGGATGCGCGGTTCCCGCACGTTCTAACCACTTATCGCCTTACCGAACATCACACCGCCGGGGGAATGTCGCGGACTCTATCGCACTTGGCCGAACTTCAGCCAGAAATGTTTTGCGAGATTTCTGTCGAGATGGCCCGCGAACTTGCGATTGAGCCCGGCGAGTGGGTGACCATCGTCACAAAACGTGGAGCCATTGAAGCGCACGCCCTGGTTACCCCCCGGGTGCAGACACTGGAAATCGAAGGTAAACTGATTTACCAGGTGGGCTTGCCGTTTCACTGGGGATATTCCGGGCTGGTGAAGGGCGACATCGGCAACGACCTGATCGCGATCTCAGAGGAGCCGAACGTGCGCATCATGGAATCGAAAGGTCTGCTGTGCAACGTCCTGCGAGGGAGACATTCTGAGAATATGCACGCCGTGAAGGAACTGACCGAAACGCGGAAGGAAGCATAATCCTACGGGTTAAGAAAAAAGGGTTAAGAAAAAAATGACCGTCTCTGCTTTCCTGACAGACGCGACACTGTGCATCGGCTGCAAGGCCTGCGAAGTGGCCTGCAAGGAGTGGAATGAAGTGCCGGCCGATGGCATGGTGTGGAGCGGTCTTTCCTACGACAACACGCAGAGTTTGGGCGCCTCCACCTGGCGGCATGTGTTGTTTCTGGAGCAGCCGCAGGTGGCTGGTCCGCAGCTTGCGGACACGAAAGACCCGTTCCGTTGGGTCTTCCTTTCCGACGTTTGCAAGCATTGCGCAAATGCGGGGTGCCTGGAAGCCTGCCCCACTGGATCAATCATGCGCACCGATGTGGGATCTGTCCTCGTGCAGAAGGACGTGTGCAATGGTTGCGGATATTGCGTGGTGGCATGTCCGTTTGGCGTGATTGACCGCCGTCCCACCGACGGGCGCGCCTTCAAGTGCACGTTCTGCTACGACCGGCAAAAGGCCGGCCTCATTCCTGCGTGTGCCAAAGCATGCCCGACGCAATCCATACAATTCGGCGAGATCGGGGAGCTGCAGGAGCGCGCGAAGAATCGCGTGCACGAGCTCCGCGAGCGGGGGTATAACGATGCGCGGCTTTACGATCCTCAGGAAACCAGTGTAGGCGGCGTTCACGCCTTTTTTGTAATCCTGGGTGAGCCGGAGAACTACAATCTTCCCCCGGCGCCCGAGGTGCCGACAACGTACCTGAAGAGCGCCTGGACCTCGGCGCTGATTTCCGCCGCCCTCGTCTTTGCCGTAATCTGCGTGGCGTTTGCACTTTGATGGAACCGAACGTGCCCCAGCCCACTCCATCTCCCGTGAACCCGAAGGCCACCGAAGAGCGCCTTGACGAAATCCGCTGGGCAGCGTTGGATAAGGGACCGCCGGGCGGTTTACCGGCTACGCCTCCGCCGCAGATTCGCGGAAGAGAGAGCTACTACGGCCTTCCTGTACTCAAGGCCCCGCTTTGGACCTGGGAAGTACCGCTCTACTTTTTCGTTGGCGGCATTGCCGGCGTCTCCGCCGTCATAGCCTTCGCGGCGCAAGTGTTCGGCAGCGACCTGGCGCTCACTCGGACAGCTCTGTGGGTCGCCATCTTTGGAGCCACGATCTGCCCAGTTCTCCTGATTTCCGACCTGGGCAGGCCTGCGCGATTTCTTGCCATGTTGAGGGTGGCCAAGATCCAGTCTCCGATGTCGGTGGGGGTGTGGACTCTGCTCGCGTTTTCCGGCTGCGTCTTTGTCGCTCTGGCGGGCGATGAACTCATTCTTCGTGGTTATGTGAGCCCGCCGATGACCGGGACGATGATCGGAATAAGGTGGGCTGGAGAGTTGACCGGAGCCCTGACCGGCCTGATTCTTGCGGCCTACACGGGCGTGCTGATCGGTGCTACGGCCAATCCGGTCTGGTCTCATAATCGCCGGGCGCTTCCCCCGCATTTTCTGGCTTCCGCGGTAGGCGGGGCTGCGGGAGTTCTTGAGTTGCTCGGCTTCCTCACTCCCGCCACGGAATTCCTCGGAATCGCCGCCGCCGTCGCCGAAACCCTGCTGGGAGTTCATTTCGAACTGAGCCGCCTTCCCGTCAATGCGCCGCTGCATCGTGGCAAAAGCGCATGGGCCTTCCGCATCGCCGGCACGCTGGCTGGCCCGGTAGCGCTTCTGCTGCGGCTGGTGTTCGACTCAGCCTCTGGACGCCGGGCCGCGGCGATATGCTTCCTGGCCGGCTCTCTGCTCAGCCGGTATGCCTGGATTTGGGCGGGGGTCGCTTCGGCAAAAGATCCCGAGGCCCTGTTTCAGATTCAACGAAAGGCATGAATCTGATTTTGCCGGCGCAGCGACTCCTTATGGGTTTACGAATCCGACGGAACAGCTTTGCGTCCGGGCGCGCAATCACTATGATCATTTATCTCGATATCTCTTTGGCTGTCCCCGGCATTCCAACCAAGGCAAAGAAGAAGGGAAGCGATCATTAGTGAGCAAGAAGGCGAACTTAACCAACCGCAAGACGATCCAGATCGAATGGGGCGATTGCGATCCCGCCCAGATTGTCTACTTCCCGCGCTACCTGGCGTACTTCGACGCGTGCACCACGGCGTTGTTCAAGAAGGCCGGCCTGCCGAAGCGGCAAATGCTGAAGACCTATGCAATCGTGGGCATTCCTCTGGTTGACCTGCGTGCTTCATTCAAGGCGCCGTCGCGATTCTCTGACACCGTGATTGTCGAGTCCGAGATTACCGAGTGGCGCCGCAGCAGTTTTTGCGTCCATCACCGTTTGTTTAATAAGAATGTTCTGGCCGTGGAGTGCTTTGAGATCAGGGTTTGGGCCGCGGTGTCGCCAGCTGATCCCGAACGGATCGAGAGCAAACCGGTGCCTCGCGAAGTGGTCGCGATGTTTTCCGCGGAAAATCACCATCCGGTTCATCTGAAATTTCGCCGCAAGAAACCATGAGAATCCGCGCACAGGTGGGGATTGTGGGAGCGGGACCGGCGGGGCTGGTCTTGTCGCACTTGTTGCACCGGCAAGGAATTCATTCAGTCGTGATCGAAACGCGCAGTCGCCAGCACTGTGAGCAGCGTGTGCGGGCCGGTGTTCTGGAGCAAGGCACGGTTGACCTGCTGACAGAAATGGGCCTAGGGGAGCGCATGAAGCGCGAAGGTCTGATCCACGATGGAGTGGAAATTCGTTTCCGAGAGCAAGGCCATCGCATCGATTTCAAGGCTTTAACCGGGCGCGGTATCACAATCTATGCCCAGCAGGAAGTTGTGAAGGATCTCATTGCGGCGCGGCTTGGCGAGGAGGCCGAAATATTCTTTGGGGCGGAGGGCGTCACGGTTCACGACTTCGATTCGGCGGCGCCGAAAATACGATTTCACGACCACGGCGAATCTACTGAAGTCGCTTGCGATTTCATCGCGGGTTGCGACGGATTTCATGGCGTGTGTCGCCCCAGCATCGAGAGTGCCTTAACTGTCCATGAAAAAGTTTTTCCCTTTGCCTGGCTCGGCATTCTGGCGGCTGCGCCGCCTTCCTCGCAAGAATTGATCTATTGCTACCATGATCGCGGATTCGCCCTGCACAGCATGCGAACTCCTGAGATCACGCGCTTGTATCTGCAATGCGCTCCAGACGAAGACCTGGCGCAGTGGCCCGATGCCAGAATCTGGGAAGAGTTACAGACACGGCTCGCCACCCGCGACGGGCGAAAACTGAACGAAGGCCCCATCCTGCAGAAAGGCGTGACCGGCATGCGCGGTTTCGTCGCGGAACCCATGCAATACGGCAGGCTCTATCTGGCGGGCGACGCGGCGCACATCGTGCCTCCAACCGGCGCAAAAGGGCTCAACCTTGCCGTCGCGGACGCTCGCGTTCTGGCCGCCGCGTTGGCGGAATTCTATGCTTCGGGCAGCCTCCAATTGCTCGACCGCTACTCCGAAACCTGTTTGCGCCGTGTCTGGCTGGTGCAGCGTTTTTCGCTGTGGATGACTTCGATGCTGCACCGGATGCCGGCCGACCATGGATTCGAAGACCGCCGGCAATTGGCCGACCTGGATTACCTGACAAGTTCGCGCGCGGCGGCGCAAAGCTTCGCGGAAAATTACGTTGGTCTTCCGATGACCTGAGCCGACGTACAATCTGTAGTGTGCAGCAATCTCGAAGGAAACCAATCGGGTACCGAGCAAGCCTTTTTCGGCGATCCAGACCAAGATGATCCAGACCAAACGGAATAATCCGACCGAGACAATCGCCGGGTTTCGGCGGCACGAACCGGGAACCCAGCCGGACTATCTTTATCCTGCGTATCGCGGGACCAGGCTGCGGGCGCCATCTCAGCCCTTGGTCTTCCTGCCCCATACGATTTCAGAGGTCACGGGGCCGGTCTTTGGCCATTCCGAAATTCGTCAGGAAGATCACGACCTCACCATTCAGCATCCGGGGGTACCGCTGGGAGAGCGAATTATCGTGAGTGGGCGAGTGCTCGATGGGGACGGCCACGCGGTGTCGAATAGCTTGATCGAGATTTGGCAGGCGAATGCGGCCGGACGATATGCGCACTCAAAAGACGATCACCCTGCGCCGCTTGATCCGAACTTCACGGGTGCTGGCCGAACGCTCACCGACAAGGACGGATTTTACAGTTTTGTGACCGTCAAGCCGGGAGCCTATCCCTGGCGCAATCACGACAATGCGTGGCGTCCGGCGCATATCCACTTTTCTTTATTCGGGCCGGCCTTCGTCACGCGACTGATCACGCAGATGTATTTTCCCGGCGATCCGCTCTTCGCTTACGATCCTATTATGCAATCGATTCCTGACGAGAAAGCCCGGCAACGCCTGATCTCGAAATTTGACCTCGAGACCACGAAACCGGACTGGGCTCTCGGCTACCGTTTTGACATCGTGCTGCGCGGGCGAGAATCAACGCCATTTGAGAGATAGGAGAAACAATGACGATGGACTTGACGCCGATTCCTTCACAAACCGCTGGGCCGTATCTGCATCTTGGCCTCACGGATAAGTGGAGTCTTTCGCGAGTCGCTGGCGATGGGACGAAGGGCCAACGGGTATGGCTCACTTTTCGCGTGCTCGATGGCGAAGGGATGCCCGTTCCGGATGCGATGATCGAACTCTGGCAGGCGGATTCCGAAGGCAACTACCCGCATCCGGATGGCAGCGCGGACAGCACAGCCTTTCTCGGCTTCGGCCGATTGGCGACGGCGGAAGACGGCTCCTGCACCTTTGAAACGATTCGGCCGGGAAGAGTGCCGGGGCCAGGCGGAACCGTTCAGTCGCCCCACATTAACGTTTCGATTCTGGGTCGGGGAATTCTCAAGAGATTGTCCACGCGTCTCTATTTCACAGGGGAACCGGCGAACGCCGCGGATCCCGTATTGGCTTTGGTTCCGGAAGTTCGCCGCGCAACCTTGTTGGCTGTGCCAGATCCGGCGCGCCCCGGCCACTGGACCTTCGACGCACACCTGCGGGGCAAGCGCGAGACGGTATTTTTCGATGTCTAATCATCGAGGTCTAATCTTGATGTGTAATCATTGATGCGGAATCATTTCAGATGCGGCAGTCCACCCACGTGGCGGCAGCCTGCGGTGCGGAGCCAAGTATGAGCGTAGGCTTGATTGAAAGCCTGGCAACGACACCAGCCCTGGCCGCGCTGTTTTCCGATGAGTCGATTCTTCAGGCGATGTTGGACTTCGAAGCCGCTTTGGCCCGCGCAGAAGCGCGAAATAGCGTGATCCCGTCTCAGGCTGCGGAGGCAATCGCGGCTGCGGCGAAACAGGGCAATTTCGACATGGCTGCCCTCGCCGACGCCACATTCCGCGCCGGCACACCCGCAATTCCGCTGGTGAAAATGCTCACCGACCAGGTGCGAAAATCAAACCCCGAGGCGGCGCGATTCGTGCACTGGGGAGCCACCAGCCAGGACGTCGCCGACTCGGCGATGTCTCTTCTGCTCAAACGCGCGGAGCCAATTCTGGCCGGCGATGGTTCGCGACTAGAAAAGGCGCTGGCGGATTTGTCGGAGCGTCACAAGAACAGCGTCATGCTCGGTCGAACTCTGCTGCAACCCGCTCCCCCCGTGACCTTCGGACTCAAGGCCGCGGGATGGCTTTCTTCCGTTTCCCGTGGAAGGCGAAGTTTGCAGAGGGCCTTTCGAGCCGCGACTGTGTTGCAGTTCGGCGGAGCCAGCGGCACCCTGGCCTCGCTGGGTGACTCCGGAATTCCAGTTGCTGAGGCGCTGAGTGCGGAACTCGGTTTCGGAGTCCCTCCCGTGGCGCCCTGGCACACGCAGCGCGGCCAACTGGCAACGCTGATCTGCGGTTGTGGAGTGCTGACCGCATCTCTCGGCAAAATGGCGCGAGACATTAGCCTGCTCATGCAGAACGAGGTGGGGGAGGCGGCCGAGCCGGGAGGGAAAGGCCGCGGCGGATCGTCCACCATGCCGAACAAGCGCAACCCTACGGCGTGTGCTCTCACGCTGGCGGCGGCGTATCGGGTGCCCGGACTGGTCGCGTCGTTTCTCTCGGCAATGCTGCAGGAGCACGAGCGCGGCGTTGGCGGCTGCCAGGCGGAATGGCCGATCATTGCGGCGGTCGTCCAATCAACCGGCGTGGCTGTCGCCTCGATGGCGGAAGTGGCCGAAGGCCTCTCGATTGACCCGCAGAAAATGCGCCTCAACCTCGAGAACACGCATGGAGCGATTTTTGCCGAGCGTGCCATGATGATGCTTGGAGTCAAGCTGGGCCGGGACGTCGCTCATAAAATTCTCGACGCCGCGGTGAGGAAATGTGCTGCGGACGGAAGAAATCTCTCTGCCGTTCTTGCCGAGCTTCCTGAAGTAACCGCCCATCTGAGTCCCGCCGAACTCAAGCAACTGGAAACCCCGGAGCAATATCTTGGGTCCGCAGAAGCTTTTCGAAAGGCCCTCGTTTCGGAGTCCGATCAGGAATACTCCGATCCGGAAAAATCCGGTCCGGAAAAATCCGATGGGGAAAACAATAAGTAAGGAGCAAAGACTTGCCCTTCGCCACCATTAACCACGCGCGGACGTTTTACCGGCTGCAGGGAAACGAGGGACGCCCAGTCCTGATCCTGTCGCATTCGATCAGCACCGACCACGCGATGTGGGATCTTCAGGTAGCTGACCTGCTTCCACACTTCCAAATTCTGAGCTATGACACGCGAGGCCACGGGGCTTCGGACGCAACACCTGGCGAATATTCAATTGAGATGCTGGGCAAAGATGTTCTCGCTCTGGCCGACACTTTGAATCTTTCGCAATTTGCTTTCTGCGGCTTGTCGCTCGGCGGTGCTATCGGACAGTGGGTCGCGGCGTACGCCCCCGAGCGGGTCACGCATCTTGTGCTGGCCAACACGTCGCCTCGGTTCGTCCCGTGTGCCAACTGGGAAACCCGAATCGCAACCGTGCAACAGGGCGGTATGACGGCGGTCGTCGACCTGGCAATGCAACGCTTCTTCTTGCCGGACACGCTGCAGAAACAAAGTCCACACGTCGCCTCGATTCGTTCCGTTTTCCTGGGAACGGATCCAGTAGGCTACCTCGGATGTTGTGCGGCCCTCCGCGATATGAATCACGGAGATATTCTCAAACGGATCAAAGCTCCAACCTTGGTGATCTCCGGCGACGGCGACGTTGCGACTCCGTGGAGCGGGCATGGAGAGAGGCTGGCGCAGGAGATTCCTGGAGCCAAAACGCTTCACCTGGCGGCCGCGCACCTTTCTAATATTGAGCGCCCTCGCTCGTTTACCGCAGCCCTGCTTGAGTTCTTGCTGCCGCAACCGAACGCCACCGCAGATTCTCTGCAAGCCGGCTTCGAGGTGCGTCGCGCCGTGCTGGGTGACGCCCACGTGGATAAGGCAATTGCCGCCACGACCGATTTGACCCGCGAGTTTCAGGAGTTGATCACCCGCTACGCCTGGGGAACGATCTGGCCCCGCCCCGCGCTGGACCGGCGCACCCGCCGGCTCCTGGTGCTCGTGATAACCGCATCGCTCGGCCGGTGGGAAGAGTTCGCTCTGCACCTGAGAGCTGGCTTGGCCAGCGAACTCGAGCAGTGCGATTTGAAGGAAGTGCTTTTGCAGACCGCCGTGTACGCTGGCGTTCCCGTGGCCAACACTGGATTTCAAATCGCGGCCGAGCAGATCAAGAAGGCAGATTGAAACAGAAGATGGATTGAAACAGAAGATGGATTGAAACAGAAGATCTCAACGCCTCTCCTGAGGACTTTCGTTTTGCAGGATGTATCGTCGTCGAATCCGAGGTCCCGCAGATTCACGATCAACGATCGCGCTCGCACGCCAGCCCTCGGCCAAAGACGGCTCAGACAAAGCTCATAACGCAGATTTTCGAACGGCACCCAACGAGCCACGCAGAAAATTCTGGTACACTCGTAGGGTGCCGCAACAATGAAGTGGGGACGTAGTTCAGTTGGTTAGAACGCTGCCCTGTCACGGCAGAGGTCGCGGGTTCGAGTCCCGTCGTCC
>Ga0302326_10003999_pt1 | contig 34413 bp, 28 predicted proteins | sample Palsa_T0_3_FD_202264 | JGI IMG/M metagenome (GOLD analysis project Ga0302326, IMG submission 202264) | Peat permafrost microbial communities from Stordalen Mire near Abisko, Sweden - Palsa_T0_3 | ecosystem: Environmental > Terrestrial > Soil > Palsa > Peat permafrost | place: Sweden: Abisko...
ACAACTGCAACTGCTCCCATGCATGGGGAGACCTCAATCCATATGACGTCTGCTCGGAGAAAACCGGAAACTGGGAAACCGAAACCGGGAAACCGGGAAACAACTCAGCGTAGACGCATCCGAACCAGGAAAGCTGTGACGGATGTCACATTGAGGCTGTGGATTTCAGAGCAAATGCGGCGGACAGAATCCCAATGTGGGATTCCAAAGACCGCCAAAGACCGGTTCGAAAAAACTTGACATCAAAACTACACATGTAGTAGTAATACATACGTTGGTAGGAGATGAAGCAGGAGGCAACATGGCCGGACCCAAGTTAGCCAAGCTCGAACTGCAGATCATGGAGACGCTGTGGACTCGCGGCCACGCCTCGATCCGCGAAATTCAGGAGGCGTTTCCAGAAAAAGGCCGGCCCGCTTACACCACCATCCAGACCACGGTGTACCGGCTGGAAGGCAAGAAGGCGGTGCGCCGCGTGAAGAAGGTGGGGAACTTCCACATTTTCGAAGCCGCGGTTTCGCGTGATTCGGCGCAGCGGAAGTTGATTGACGACCTGCTGGCGCTGTTCGGCGGGCGCACGCAACCCGTCATGGCGCATCTGATTGAGTCCGGCCAGCTCACGCTCGAGGATGTGAAGGAAGCCGAGAAAACTCTGCGCAAGCTGGAGCGAAAGGACAAAACGAAATGACGTCCACATACTTGTCCGAATATTTGTCGGGGATGAGCAGCGCCCTCGCCTCCGGCCTGGGCAATCACTTGTGGCAGTCGACTTTGTTCGCGGCCGCTGCCGGTTTGTTGACGTTGACTTTGCGAAAGAATCAGGCGCGAGCCCGCTACGGGCTGTGGCTGGCGGCGTCGTTGAAATTTCTGATTCCGTTTTCGCTGCTGGTCAGTTTAGGCAGCCGTCTGGCGTGGTCGCGCACCGCTGCGGGAACGGGTGCGGGTTTTTACTTCGCCATGGAAGAAGTCGGCCAGCCGTTCACGCAGCCGGTTATGTCGATGATTTCTCCCGGCGCTCCGTCGACGGTCTCTGCGAGTCTGCTGCATCTGCTTCCGGCGCTGGCGATCGCCGCTTGGATGTGCGGATTCGCCGCGGGCGTCTCTGGAGCCGGGAGTTTTCGGAATTGGAATCGGCGTTGGCGCTGCAATGCCGGTACTGATCTGGCCGGAGGGGATTTCAGAACATCTCGAAGATGCCCACCTGAAAGCCATTCTGGCGCATGAACTCTGGCACGTGCGCCGCCGCGACAATCTGGCGGCCGCGCTGCACATGCTGGTGGAAGCGCTCTTTTGGTTTCATCCGCTGGTGTGGTGGCTGGGGGCGCGGCTGGTGGATGAGCGGGAGCGCGCCTGCGATGAACAAGTGCTGGAAATGGGCAGCGAACGGCAGGTCTACGCCGAGAGCATTCTGAAAGTGTGCGAATTCTGCGTGGGATCTCCGCTGGCTTGTGTGTCGGGAGTGACCGGATCGGATCTTAAGAAAAGGATGGTGAACATTATGACCGAACGAATTTCACGAAAACTGGATTTCGGCAAAAAGCTGTTGCTCAGCGCGGCTGGAGTGCTGGCCCTGGCCCTGCCGCTTTCTTTTGGCATGCTGAACGCAACTCAGGGCCGCGCTCAGGCACAGAGCGAAACCGCAGCCGGTGTACCGGCATACAAATCCGCTACGATTCAACCGCATAAATCCGTGGGTGGTGCAAACGAGCGTCACCGGAGCATGTTCGGGCCCCAAGGCTTTACGGCACAGGGCGCGACGTTGCAGACCGTCATGGGAATTGCCTATGGAGTGCAGAAGGATGTGATTTCAGAAGCGCCGGATTGGGTCAGGTCTGAAAAATACGACATCGACGTCAAGCTGGCGGACTCGCCACCGGCCCCGCCTTCGTCAATGGGTTCCGGCGGATTTGGTATTGACCACCTGCGACTGGCGCTGCAGGAGCTCCTCGCCGACCGCTTCAAGCTGACTCTGCACCGCGAGACCAGGAACCTTGATGTCTATGAACTGGTCGTGGCCGAGGGTGGTCCTAAACTGAAAGAAACGAAGCCGGCATATATGAATCCGAACGGAGTCAACGGTCCCGAGGGTCCCCTCCAGCCGCTGGGGAACCTGAGGATGGGGCCGGGCGAACTGACCGATGAGGGAGCGAACCTCGCACCGCTGGTAGAACAACTGTCGTCCCGGCTGGGCCGCACCGTTGTGGATAAGACTGGGCTGACCGGCAACTACGAATTCTCCTTGCGCTGGACGCCGGGCGAGGGTGAAGCCGAGACGCCTAAATCGATGGGCATGGGGATGGCGTCGGCTGACGGCGTGTCGTCCTCAGCTTCTTCCTCGTCGTCTTCCTCGTCGTCTCCGTCCGATTCTTCCGGGACTTCGCTCTTAACCGCGCTTCAGGAGCAGCTGGGGCTGAAGCTGGAACCGCAAAAAGCTCCCGTGCAGGCTCTGGTCATTGATCATGTTGAGAAGCCTGCGGGACTCTAACCGCAGCCTGAACGCCACGGCGGAGAGCGGACGGAATTTTCGGTCCGGCCCTCCGCCGTGGCAGTTTGGCCCCGGTTCACGCCTATTCCCAGTTCCTTTACCATGCCTTGACGCGGCGCTCAAACGCCACGCTTCCACCTGCGAGTCCGCCTTGTCCCTCCAACAAATGCGGAGGGACAAGGATGGGGCACCCTCGCCGGATTTGGTATAGACTTCCCCTTCGTTCGTGCGCGGCGGTGAACTTTGGGCAGTCCGCAGAATGCAATCGACACTTTCGCTCTTCATGATTCACAGCGGAATCCTCAGGGACCGGGCAGGCCGAGAGTCTCGCTGGCGGGCATTGTGGGGATTGTTGCCCTGGCTATCCTTACTGTGGTGCTGACCTGGCGCGCCAGCCTGCTTGAAACCAAACTGCAGGAAGAAAGCGAGCAGCCGGAAGTGGTGGGCAAGACTGCGCCCGATTTCTCCGCCCACACGCTCGATGGCCGCACGGTTGCGCTGGCGGATTTTCGCGGGCAGAAAAAAGTGGTGGTAGCGTTCTGGGCCAGCTGGTGCGGGCCCTGCCGCATGGAGATGCCGACTCTGATCCAGTTCTACAAGAACAATCATAGTGATTCCAGCGACTTCGAAATTCTGGCCGTCAGCATTGACGAAGATTCCGGAGATGCGGCGAAGTTCGCGACCGCGATGAAGCTGAATTTTCCCGTGCTGCTCGACTCCAGCCAGAAAATGGCGAGGGCCTACGGAGTCGAAGGAATCCCAACCATGTTTGTGATCGATAAGGCCGGCAACGTCATTCACGGACATGTGGGCCTGGATTCCAACCTGGAGTACAGCCTGGCCAGTGAACTCGGGATCACGCTGAAGAACGCGGGAGGGACCCGCTGATGGCGACGCCGGCCATTGAATTTTCGGGAGTGAACAAGATCTTCCAACGGCGCTTTGGCGGAGTGCAGGTCACGGCCTTGTCCAATATTTCGTTTGCCGTGGCGCGGGGCGAGGTGTGCGCGTTTCTCGGTCCGAACGGCGCGGGCAAAACTACCAGCATGAATATTCTGATGGGCTTTATTTACGCCAGTTCAGGGCGCACCCGCGTTTTTGGCTACGAACCGGGGGATGTGCGGGCCAAGCAGCGCATCGGATTTCTGCCGGAGAACTTTGCCTTCTACCGTTATCTCAATGCGGAAAAGCTGCTGCAGTTTCATTTGAAGCTGAGCGGGCGGCAACTGGCTGACCCGGCGGCGCTGATTGCCGGACTGCTGGCCAAGGTGAAGCTCGACGGCTACAAAGGATTGAAGATTGGAAAATATTCTCGCGGCATGGTGCAGCGGCTGGGGATTGCGCAGGCGCTGCTGGGCGATCCGGAATTGCTGGTGCTCGATGAGCCGACCTCAGGCCTTGATCCCGCCGGAAGAAAAGAAGTGCGCGACCTGATTCTGGCGCTCAAGGCCGAGGGCAAAACGATTTTTCTGAGCTCGCACATTTTGTCGGAAGTGGAACAGATTTGCGATCGCGTGATTATTCTCGATCGCGGGCACATGGTTCGCACCGGCTCCATGCAGGAAATGCTGGCGGAAGACAACCGGGTGGAGATTATCGTGGACCAGCTGCCGGAAGAATTGGAGCTGGCGGTGAAAGAGCGGGGAGCGGCGGTGGAACGCGAGGCGCACCGGGTGCGCATTCTGGTGGATGTCGCGCAGAAGCGGGCGCTGGCCGAGATGTTGTGGGCGGGCGGCTGCGATGTGATCAGCCTGACGCCGATGAAAACTTCTCTCGAAGAAACATTCCTCAAACTGGTGGCGCAGGGAGGCGCGTAGTGAGTATGCGCAGCACCGCTATTCGAACCATTGCGCTCAGCACCTTTGGCAGTTTTCTGCGCAACAAGGTGATTCTGCTGTTCTGCAGCCTGTTCGCGTGCATCGTGCTGCTGATGATGTTTCCGCTGATGGCCTATAAGGCGATGATCAACACCGCCAACGCGCAGCAGATGCAAGCATTTATTTTGAACGAAGTGACGGTCGTGGTGTCGATTGTGAGCGGTTTCGGCAGCCTGCTGGCGGCGTGGGCCGCGTCCGATTCGGTGGCCGGAGAAATGAAATCGGGAACAATTCTGGCGGTCATGGCCCGTCCGCTGCGGCGCTGGGAGTTTCTGGCGGGAAAATATCTTGGCGTGATGATGCTGATGGCGGTTTATGTTGTGGCCATGCTGGGCGTGACATTTCTACTGGCCTGGCTGGGCGGGCAGAGTTTTCACATCGCGGTGTGGACGCTGATCGTTTATCCGCTGGTGCGCTATGCCATCTGGGCGGCGATCGCGATGCTGCTGGTCACGGTGATGCATCCCATACTGGCCATGGGCGCGATCGTGATTATCATGACGCTGTGCGAAGTATTTTCGTCGACCGCGCGCCACATACCCGCGTGGTTGCAGAAGCCGGCGCACCTTGTGCTGCCCATGACGGGCCTTTTGTCGGAGCAGCGCTTCATGGAAATCACGCGGGCGACGGTGAACCCTCTTCCCTGGATCAACCACCTGACGGCCCTGGCCTATGGAGTGGATTACGCCCTGGTGTGTTTTCTGCTGGCGGTGTTTGTGTTTCAGCGGAGGAGTCTGGCGCGGGATTAGGGGCGGCGTTGAGCGACCCCCAGGGGCTAAAGCCCACGAACGATTGGGCGCTCGGCGGCACGGCTGAAGCCGTGCCCTTCCCAAAACCTTCGGATGCATGCGTCCGCCGCTACGCGAGCCCTGCCGGTTGCACAAATCGGGGCGCGGAACCTAGAATGCAGTGCTCGCAAACGAGCAATCCGTTTCTCACCCCTGGAGGCAGCATGAATGTAAGAAAGACCGCATTGACGGTCGCAGTGCTTTTGATGGGCTCGATGTGTTTTGCGCAAAGCCCGAGCATGGGCACATGGAAGCTCAATGAAGCGAAGTCGAAGTTAACTGCCGGGTTTCCCAAGAACACAACCGTTACGTATGAAGCCGACGGCGACAACATAAAGGCCACGGTGGATGGAGTCGACCCGAATGGCAAGCCCACGCACTCGGTGTGGATTGGCAAGTTTGACGGCAAGGACTATCCGGTGATGGGCGACCCAACCTCGGACACTCGAGCGCTCAAGCAGATCGACGCTCACAACTTAGAATTGACAAACAAAAAGGCCGGCAAAGTGACGATCACCGGCAAAATCGTCATCGCGGCCGACGGGAAGAGCCGTACGCTTACGGCCAGCGGTACCGATTCGATGGGCATGAAAGTTGAGGGGATGTCTTTTTACGATAAACAGTAGCGGCCGGTTGACCACATCCGGATGCCCCATCCTTGTCGCGTTTTTTGCGCGAGGGTGGGGCATTTGATTTGCAGCGGGACACAAGATCAAAATCAAAACCAGGCGGACAAGAGTGTCCGCCCCACACTATAATTCCGGCACGCATGATCGGACAAACCATTTCGCACTACCGCATTGTCGAGAAGCTAGGCGGCGGCGGCATGGGCGTGGTCTATAAGGCCGAGGACACCGAACTGGGCCGCTTCGTCGCCCTTAAATTCCTGCCCGATGAAATGTCGCAGGACCCGCAGGCTCTGGAACGCTTTCGCCGCGAGGCCCGTGCAGCTTCGGCCCTGAACCATCCCAACATCTGCACCATTTATGAGATAGGCAAGCAGGAAATCGGCAAGCAGGAGATCGGCAAGCCGGAAACTGGCAAGACTGGCGAGCAGTCGTTCATCGCCATGGAGTTTCTCGAAGGCGAGACGCTGAAGCATCGCATCGGCGGCAAGCCCATGGAGAGCGAGACGGTGCTCGCGCTGGCCATTGAGATGGCCGACGCGCTGCAGGCCGCGCACGCCAAGGGAGTGGTTCACCGCGACATCAAGCCCGCCAACATTTTTGTGACCGCCCAGGAGCACGCCAAGATTCTGGACTTCGGGTTGGCTAAAGTTTCATCCTCGGGCGCGCGAATTCCGGAAAGTGCGGTGCTGCTGGAAGCTACCGCCGACGCCGGTCCCGCGCAGCTGACCAGTCCCGGCACGGCGCTGGGAACCGTTGCCTACATGTCGCCGGAGCAGGTGCGGGGAAAAGAACTCGACGCCCGCACGGATTTGTTTTCCTTCGGCGTGGTGCTCTACGAAATGGCGACAGGCACGCTGCCGTTTCGCGGAGAAACTTCAGGGGTGATCTTCGAATCCATCCTGAACCGCGAACCACCGAAGCTGGCACGGCTCAACCCGGAAATTCACCCGGAACTCGAACGCATCATTGACAAAGCGCTGGAGAAAGCTCGCGACACACGCTATCAACATGCCTCCGACTTGCTGGCCGACCTCAAGCGGCTGAAGCGGCAAAGCGAATCGAGCCGGGTTGCAGTGTCGCAGGCGGCGCCGGAGACGAGGCGCAACCGGACCTGGGTATGGATTGCCGCCGGCGTTGCCGTGATCGCGCTTCTGGCGGCGCTGGCGTGGTACCTGCGGGCGGGCAGGCCGGCGCAGATCGATTCGATCGCCGTGCTGCCCTTCGTCAACGTCAGCGCGGATGCCAGCGTTGACTACCTGAGCGACGGCATTACCGAATCGCTGATTGCCAGCCTTACTCACGTTCCCGACCTGAAGGTGAAGTCGCGCAACTCGGTCTTTCACTACAAAGGCAAAGACGTGGACGCGCAGAAGGCCGGCAGTGAACTGGGGGTGTCGGCGCTGGTGAGCGGGCGAGTCACGCCCCACGGCGACAACCTGGAAGTCAGCGCTGAACTGACCAATGTCCGCGACAACACCGAGCTTTGGGGACAGCACTATAGCGGCAAGAGCACGGAGATCATCGCGCTGGAGCAGCAGATTGCCGGCGATCTGGCGGCGAGATTGCGTTCTGGTATCACCGCCTCCGAGAAACAACTGGTCGCCAAACAGGGGACGCGGAATCCCGAAGCCTATGAGCTGTATTTGAAGGGGCGCTACGCCTGGAATAAACGAACGGCGACAGATCTGGAGGCGGCAATCTCGTATTTCAATCAGGCTGTCGCCAAAGATCCCGGCTATGCCCTGGCGTATTCGGGACTAGGCGATGTTTATACGGTGTACCCACTCTATGGCGCGAAATCGAGCGAGGTTATTCCCAAGTCGAATGCGGCGGCACGCAAGGCGCTGGAGCTGGATCCGACGCTGGCGCATCCCCATGCCGTGCTGGCCGGCAACTACATGGAGTATGACTGGGACTTTACCGGGGGAGAAGCAGAGTACAAGAAAGCTTTCGAACTGGATCCTAACGACGCCTCGGCCCACCAATGGTATGGACAGGATATTGGCTGGATTGGCGGCAGAGTCCAGGAAGCGCTGGCCGAGGAGGATCGAGCCCACCAGCTTGATCCACTGTCCCCGATCATCATCGAGAGCCTAGGATTAGTTCAGCTCGCGGCCCGACGTTACGACGATGCCATCGCCACCTGCGAGGGAGTGGTCCGCGAGAATCCGACATTCGCCTTGGCGCACAATTGTTTGGCATGGGCCTATTGGGCGAAAAGTATGTACCCACAGGTGGTGGAACAATACAAACTCCTGGGTCAACTGGATGGAAACCCAAAGGACGTGGAGTTTGCTTCTGCTCTCGAACAGGGCTTTCATTCTGGAGGCTGGAAAGGCGCTCTGACGAAAGGTATCGAGGTGCGGCAAGCGCAGCGGAAGGCGAGTTATTGGTCGGCGTATGACATTGCCGGTCTTTACGCCGGGTTGGGAGACAAAGACGAAGCCTATCGCTGGCTCAACGCCGCTTACGAAGAGAGGAACTTTAGTATGGAGGGCATGAGAACCGACTTCCGCCTCGATCCGGTGCGTTCCGATCCGCGGTTTGCCGAGTTGGTGCGCAAAGTGGGGCTGCCGCAGTGGCCGACGACGGGCAATTCCACTCGTTGACTTTGATTCCGTCCGCTCCTAAGATGGCTCACTCGAAATTTTGAAGGTTGAGTTTGCAGGCAGCGCCACCGCGAAAAAAATGATCGGCCAAAACATCTCTCACTACAGAGTGATCGAAAAGCTCGGCGGTGGTGGGATGGGCGTTGTCTACAAGGCCGAGGACACGCGCCTGCGCCGTTTTGTGGCGCTGAAGTTTCTTCCCGATGATGTGACGCGCGACCCTGCCGCGCTCAGCCGGTTCCGGCGCGAGGCCCAGGCTGCGTCGGCGCTCAACCATCCCAATATCTGCACTATCTACGACATCGGTGAGGAAGGCGACCAGGCCTTCATCGTCATGGAATATCTGGAAGGGGAGACGCTGAAGCACCTGATCGGCGACCGCCCGCTGGAGACCGAAAGGCTGCTCTCCATCGGAATTGATGTGGCCGACGCGCTCGATGCGGCGCACGCCAAGGGCATTGTGCACCGCGACATCAAGCCCGCAAATATTTTCGTGACTCAACGCGGGACGGCGAAGATTCTCGATTTTGGACTGGCCAAGGTGACGCAGGAGGCCAGCCGCGCACTCGATCCCAGTGAAGCCACCAAGACCGACGGCGCCAGCGCTGAGCATTTAACCAGCCCGGGGTCGGCGCTGGGCACGGTGGCCTACATGTCGCCCGAGCAGGTGCGGGGCAAGCCGCTCGATGCCCGCACCGACCTGTTTTCCTTCGGCATCGTGCTCTACGAAATGGCGACCGGAAGCATTCCTTTTCGCGGAGAAACTTCTGGAGTCATCTTCGACGAGATTCTCAACCGTACGCCTGCGGCGCCGGTGCGGTTGAATCCTAGGCTACCGGCCAAGCTGGAAGACATTATCAATCGCGCGCTAGAAAAAGACCGCGAGCTGCGCTACCAGCATGCGGTCGACCTCAAGTCAGAGTTGCTGCGGCTGAAGCGCGACTTGGACTCGGGTCGAACTTCGGATCGAACTTCGGATCGGGGTACGGATCGAAGTTCGGGTCGAGCTTCTGAGCGAGACTCGGAGCGCGTTTCGGAACGAGGCTCGGATCGGATTTCTGACCGGAGCCCGGCGATTTCGCCGCCGGAACCGGCGCGGGCCGACAGCGCGGTTCCGGTTGAGCCCGTAGGCTCAGCGGCACAGGACTCCGTACAGAGCGCCGTACAGAAGACGAGCGGATCGGCGCGAGTGGTAGCGGCATCCGGAAAGGTGAGTGCAGTCGAAGAGCATGATCCGTCGCGAGCCTGGGTCAAGTGGATGGTACCAGCCGCAGTCCTGCTGACGCTGGTGGTAGTGGCCTTCGCCTACTACATGCGCAAGCCTCCAGCCGTGCAGCTCACCGACAAAGATCAGCTGATCCTCGCCGATTTCACCAACCAGACCGGCGACAACGTTTTCGACTCGACTCTGAAAGAAGCCCTGGCCATTCAGCTTGAGCAGTCGCCAGTGCTGCAACTGGTGAGCGATTCGGAACTGCACAGCAACCTGCAATATCTGGGGCAAGCAAAAGACCAGAGGATTACACCCGAGTTGGCGCAGCAACTCGGCCAGCGGCTCGGAGTCAAGGCATATCTGGCGGGCTCCATCGCAAATCTAGGCACGTCCTATGTGATTCAGATCAACGCGGTAAATGTCGCTACCGGAGAAGTGTTTGCCCGCGAGCAGGAAACCGCTCCCGACAAAACGGCTGTGTTGCAGGCGGTCTCGAAGGCAGCCACCGCGATGCGAGCGCGGCTGGGCGAATCGATGGCGTCCATTCAAAAGCTGACCACCCCTTACACCAACGTCACCACCGCCTCGCTGCAGGCGTTTCACGCCTTCTCGCTGGGCGAGGACGAGCACCGCATGGGCCGCGATTTTCCCCAGGCCCAGTCGTTTTATCAGCAGGCCATTCAACTCGATCCGAACTTCGCCATGGCCTACGCGCGGTTAGGGGTAACGTATTCCACTCAGGGAGCGCTATCGAAGGCTTTGGAAAACCTGAAAAAGGCATATGACTTGCGCGAGCATGTAACCGAGCGTGAGCGCATGTACATCGAGTCGCAGTATGCCAACTTCCAGTACGATCTGCCGAAGGCGCTGGAGTCGTACAAGTTGTTTGCCGCCACCTATCCGCGCGACGCCGCTGCCTGGAACAATATGGCGATCGTCTATGTGGAGACAGGCGATTACGAGCAGGCCGCAGCAGGCTTCGAGAAAACCTGGGAGATTGCCAATTGGGATACCGTCGCAGCCATGAACAGCGCGGCTACCCTGATGCTTACGAATCGATTGTCCGAAGGCGATCGCTATATGAAGATCGCGCTCGCGCACGGGGCAGAAAATAGTGTCGAATATCAGACGTATGCCATGCTCGACGATTTTCTTTCCGGGCGCGCCGATTGGGAAAAAGCGCTTCAGTGGGCACATGGCCGGCCCGAAGGCATGCTGGTCGAGACCGGCGCGGCGACAATCTATTTTTACCTCGGACGAATGCATGAGGCTGATCAGTATTGGGATCAATCGGCCAGGCAAGCGGAACAGCGGCATCTCTCCGACACTGCTGGCGGACTCTATGCCCTCAAGGCGGTGCACGACGCGCTGGTTTCCAATTGCACCGCAGCACGCGACGCCGCTCACAAAGGACTGGCTCTTGATCAGTCGATAGCGACCGTCCCCGACGCCACGCTGGCGCTCGCCCTGTGCGGCGAGCCCGGTCCCGCGCTGAAGGAGATCGAACGCGCCGCCGCCGACGCCCCAAACAACACGCTCTATAACGATATCTACCTGCCCGAAGTCAAGGCGGCCGTGGCATTGGGTGAGCACCATCCCGATCAAGTCACGGGCTTGTTGAGTCCGGTCAGCCCCTATTTGTTGGTGTCGAAAGCACCGCATCTCGCTGGCAGCGCCTCGTTGGAGATGAAAAAGCCGCAACAGGCGATTACGGATTTTGAAGCCGGGACTCGTTATCACGCTCTCGCTTTAGGCGAAGGTCCGGGCTCAGGCCAGGCTCCTGACTATCCCCTCTGTCTGCTCGGCACAGCCCGGGCGCAGGCGCAATTCGACAAGGCTGCAGCGACGAAAAGCTATCAGCAAGTGCTCGAAATCTGGAAAAATGCCGATGCGGACTTCATCCCGGCCCAGGAAGCCAGACGCGAACTGGCGGCCTTGACGGCGCAGGCCAAGAACTGAGACACAGTTCCGCCATCGGTTTGCCCATCTCTCCCGCTCAATGGGACAATAGAGGTATATGCGAAAACCGCTGACCACTGTGTTTCAACTATTGGCCGCCGGGATGATGCTACTGGGCAATGCCCTGGCGCAACAGACTCCGGCAGCGACGACCGCTCAACCCACCCCACCCGCCTCCGCGGCTCCTGCGACCCAGGCCGCTCCCGCTAAGACGCCGTCGGCAACCGCGGCCAAGAAGCCGGCCACGGCTGCGAAACCCGCAGTCCCCTTCACCTTGAAAACGCAAAAGGAAAAGGCCAGCTACGCCGTGGGCTTGAGTTACGGCAAGATGCTGCACCAGCGTGGCGTGCCGGTGGATCCAGCCCTGGTCGCACGAGGAGTCAGAGACGCGATGACCGGCGGTAAGGTGCTGCTGACCGATGACGAGATGAAAGCCGTGCTGACGCAACTGCAGAACGAAGTTCGGGCAGGTGCGGAAGCGAAGGCGCACGAAGCCGGCGCAGCTCCCCGCAAAGCGGGCGAGGCTTTCCTGGCCGAGAACAAGAGCAAAGAGGGAGTCGTGACCCTGCCCAGCGGATTGCAGTACAAAATTCTGACTGCGGGCTCGGGACCGAAGCCCACGGCGACCGACACGGTAACCTGCAACTATAGCGGGACGCTGGTCAACGGCAAGGAATTCGACAGCTCTTACAAGCGGGGCCAGCCGGTATCGTTCCCGGTGACCGGAGTGATTGCCGGGTGGACCGAGGCTTTGCAGTTGATGCCGGTGGGATCGAAGTGGCAATTGTTCATCCCGGCGGATCTGGCGTATGGCGACCATGGCAAGGGCGACATCGGTCCGGGGGAGACTCTGATTTTTGAAGTGGAGTTGATCTCGATCGGGGAGCCGAAGAAGTAGGGAGCTGTCAGCTCTCAGCTGTCAGAAAAACCACAGGGGGGCCGTCTGCGTGTTGCAGACGGCCTTTTCATTTCATTTCGTTACTTCGCCTGATGGGTCATGACGACGACCGTGAAGTCGTTGCCGCCGGTGACGTAGAGTTCGTGGCAGATAATATCGCGGTGTTTGGCGCCGGCGTGGGCCATTTTTTCTTCGAGCGCGCTGAAGTCGTTGCCTTTGATCTCCAGCTTGCCCAGCCGAACGCAGTGCAGCTTCACGGCGTAGGGTTCCTCGTCATCGCGATAACCGAGGGTAAGCACCAGCCGCTTGCTCGGTTCCAGATAGGCCACGCCGATGCTCTTGGGGGCGATTTTCGACTGGTGCGAGAAGGCGGCAACCTCGTCGGCCAGCTTGCCAATGGTTCCGTCGGCCGCCAACTCTCCGCTGAATATCTTGAACTTATCGTGAACTTGCCGGGTGATGGGATGGCTCATGGAGCGAATGCTACGACAAAGCGAGGATGCGATCAAGTAAGCGCGGGCGAGGGTAGTGGGCTGTTTTGGATTTAGCGCCTAGATCGGCTCTTCGGCATGTCTTCAAGCAATCTAACGAAGTCAGCCCATGGAAGACGGTGCGCATAAACGTCATTGTAGGCAGGCCACCATTCGACCGTGCCTTGCGAGATATGGAGGCTGCCCTTTTTAGAGCCTCCAAGATTCACGTCAAGCCGTAAGGCGTTTTTCGTGGTCCTCTCAGTGAGTTCAACCGAGGACGGAAGGTGAGCGATAATCTTGGATTTTTTTGCCATGATAGTACGCAATGATACTCACGCATAGTCGAGCAAGCAACGGCGATGTGGCAAAGAACGCGCCCGGCCCTACACAGCGTGCTGGTGTTCTTCCGCGGAAAGGTTGGCGCCGGCCAGCAGCAGTAACCCGGAGAGAAACGCCCAGAACATCAGGCTCACCGAGAGTGAGAAGGGGCCGTAAACTTCCTGAAAGTTCAGCCACGGAAGCGCCAGGATGTAGGCGTATTTCAGCGCTTCTGAGAGCAATCCCATAATGATGGCTGCGGGCAGCACGGCGCGCGCCGGAACCTTGCCATTGGGCAACAGCCAGTAGATGAGGAAGAAGATGGCGATGCTGGCCAGGAGGGCGAACAGCTTCATCATCAGAAAGCCCACCACGCGTACGACTCCGGTGCCATAGCCGTGCAGCAGGACTTCGAGGAAGGCGACGGGCCCGGCGGTCAGGGCGATGGAGAGCAAGGCCAGCACGCCGCAGGCAAAAGCGAGCCCGAACGAGACCAACTGATTGCCCAGGTAGGAGCGGTTATCCCCGAAGCGCCAGACGCGGTTCAGCGCGACTTCAAGCGGCAGGAACACGCCCGACGAGGTGATCAGGAGAATGATCAACGAGACCACCTGCACGCCCTGCCGCGAGTTGACCATGGCGTTCAGGTTGCGGATGACGAAGTCCTGACCCGCGGGCAGGTAGTCGCGCAGCAGTTCCAGGACGACTTCGTACATGACCTTAGAGTGAAAGACGTGGCGGATCAGGGTCATCAGCAGGACGACGAAGGGGAAGAACGCCAGGATGGCGTTGGCCGCGACCGAGAAGGCGAAGGTGTGGACGTCGGTGCGCATCAGATATTTGACGGTGGAAAAGACGAGGCCGGAGGAACGGCCCGGGGGACGGACTGGCGAGCGGCGTGGCGTGGAGGCCGCAGCCGGCGCGGGCGAGGCTACGACTGGAGGGACCGTCGGAATAGGAGGGTTGGACACGGCCAGTGATTCAATCGTACCAGAGGGTTGGATCGGATCCGGTCGCAGGTCTTTGGTCTTTGGTATTCGGCCTTTGGGCTTCGGTCTTTAGTTTCGGGCTTCGGTCTTTGGTCTTTGGGCTCCTCGAATTCCTCAGATCCTTGAAACCGGCCCTGCGCGGGGAACCGAAGTTTCGGCGGTGGTTACTGGGCTATTGCTTTATCTGCGTTAAAGTTATCCGAAATGACTGATGGTCATATTGCGATTGCTTTCTAATTTGTCTTGCGAATCGTTTTAATAGTGCTTATTATCTGTTGCTCACCGCCGGGAGATGGTCCGGCGGCGAGACCGTAAAGCAAGCGATTGAGTCTGTTGGGTGTGGTGGAAACGCGCCAAATGTCGGGCTCCGAAGTTCACGCAGCGGCGGCCAACCGCGGTGGAGGACTGAGGAGTCTTTTCCGTTTTTGGAGTGACTTCTTCCGCACATCGTAAGCAGCACATCGTGCTGCACGTCACAGGCTGCACACAGTTGGCGCTACTGAAAGTTCTACCGGCTACTTTGAGGGGGGCTTCGGCCGACCGGGGCGACGATTGAAGACAAGCCGGAGAATAATTCTTCGCGATCAGTGAAAGGAGTTGTTGCCGTGAGAGAGAAAGGTACAGTGAAGTGGTTCAACGGGGCGAAAGGGTATGGATTTATCCAGCGCTCCACGGGGGAAGATGTATTCGTGCACTTCTCCGCCATCCAGGAGAACGGTTACCGCACGCTCAACGAGGGTGAGACCGTGGAGTTTGACCTGCTGAAAGGCCCCAAAGGCTTCCAGGCGGCAAACGTTGTCCGCGGATAACATCCCGCGCATAACGTCTCGCGCATGACCTGCGAACTATTTCGAGAGCCCTCCCGGTCCCAGCGGGAGGGTTTTTTGTTGACGCTAGACTTGCTGACGGAGGTTGGGGCGCAGGGTGAGCGAGCCGTCGTCGTTCAGCTTCTGGTGACAGGCCCAGCGCACGGGATAGCGCATGCCTTTCACTTCAATCTCAGCTCTCAGTTTCAATCCTTTCCAGTCGGTGACATTTGTAAGTACGAACTGGGCCTGGCGAATCTTGCCGGGTAAAGGATAACCGGCGTCCAGACAACCGCTCTTGAGAACTTTTCCGTCCGGGCTCTCCACGGTCACCCTCAATACGCCCGGGACGCCGGCGATGCCGTCATTGGCGAAGCCGACGATGAGCCCGGTGTAACCATCGTCTTTGTAGCTCCAGATGAAAGACGGCCGCACGCGATAGCCGATGCGGCGATTGATGCGGTCGAACGCTGCCGGATAGGCCTGGTAGTAGCTCATTAGATTTTTGGCGCTAATCTGGTGAAAGTTCCACAGCGACCAGTAATTCGCACCGATATCGATCACATGATCGATCATGTTTTCCGCCGGGGATATTTCTTCGCGGGAAGCGCTCGGATCAGGAGGTTTGCCGGGAAGGCCCTGTTCGAGCAATGCCGCGATCCAGGGCGGGCGATTGCTGAGAGCTTCAATCTGCTCGTTCTCAATGAAGATGGTGTCGCTGCGAATCCAATTGTTGCTGCGGACGGTGCGGTCGAGCAGTTCTGAATTGCCTACGCGGCTATAGTCCGGTTGAGTGTTGGTCAGGAGCGGAGTTTTCTTAAAGTTTTCGAGCTGCACTTCGAGCATGTTGGTCCAGGTGCGCTCGGCTGTCAGGTAATCGGGGAAAGGATTGTTGCCAAAGGGCCAGGTGTGGCCTTCGCCCCAGAAGCCGTACATAAAGGTGTCGATGAATTCGACGAGCGGATTGCCGTCGAATTCCGCCGCCAGCTCGCCCACAGTGCTTTGAATGACTGCTGAAAAAAAGGGTGGTCATAGCGCGGCTGATAGCGCGAATGCGGATTGTCTAGAAATCTTTTCCCTTCAGCGGCACTTTCCTGATCGCTGATGACCAGATCGACTTTCGGCACCTTTTCCAGAACAAAATCCGGCAGGGCGGCTTCGTGCTTGTAGTCGGGAGCGCACATCTGAATTCGCAATCCGACGCGCTTGTTGTTTTTCTTCGCCAATTCAAGAACTTGCTTGACGTAATCGGGTAGCTCCAGGCGTCCGGGGCGGGGCTGCATTTCTCTCCAGGTCGGGCGGATGTAAAGCTGCTGGCTCAGGGGAAAGTGAACCAGGTCTTCGATCGCCTGAGGAATATTGTCGGACTTGATTTCTTCGGTGCCACTGTCGGCCGTGATGTAGGTGACCAGGCCTTTGCCATAGTTGGGGACGGCTTCCTCAGAGGAAGTGGTGGTCATGACCACGTCGTCGGTGGGGATGACGGCGTCCGGTGGGTATTGCGGGAACGGACCCTGATTGAGGCGATCGGCCACGCGGGGACCGGAGCCAAAGTCGTAGCCTCCCCAGTTGTGAGCGGGAACCTTGGCCTTCGCTTTACCCATTCCAAGTTCTGCGGCTACGGCAACGGCGACCGTACTTTTCAGAAAATCTCTACGCTGCATCGGAATTGTCTCCCGCTTGTCGTCGATTCGATCTCGGCTGATGGCCGCCTACTCTGACGTCACCGCTTTGAGGAACCGGTAGTAGAAATCCACGCCTTTGTAATAGGACTCGATGCCGAGGCGCTCGTCGCGGCCGTGGGCGCGGACATCGTCGCGGTCGATGGCGATGCCGGCGATGCCGTAGGTGGGAAGGCCGGCGGTCATGGTGTAAACGCCGTCGGAGGCGCCGGTGGCCATTTCCGGGATTACGGGGATGCCGGGCCACATCTCGGCCGTGATTTTTTCCAGCGGGCCGAAAACGTCGCGGCGCAGCGGCGGAGGCGGAAAGCTCTTGCGGTCGGAAGCGCTGTCGGAGATGTTGCCGGAGTTGTCGACGTAACGCACGGTAATCTTCGGATCGGCGAATATTTTAATCAGCTCCTGCCGGATTTCTTCCGCGGAATGTCCTGGTTCGATACGGCAGTTCACGTTGGCCTCAGCACGCTGCGGCAAGGCGTTGTTGGCGTGTCCGGCAGCGAGACGCGTAGCCACGCAAGTGGTGTGAGTGGTGGAATTGTCAATGGCATCGCGCGAGAGTTGCGCCACAGCGTCGGCGTCCGGCGGAGTTTTCAGCATCGCCTTGATCTCGGCGGCGCGCTCCGGCGTTTCGACCGCGGCCATGCGCTGGTAGTAGGCGCGCGTTACTTCGTTCAATTCGAAGGGGAACTGGTAGTGCTGCAGCCGCGCGAGCGCATCGGCAAGCGCGTAGATGGCGTTGTCTGGCCGGGGGAGGGAACTATGGCCGCCGGGATTGGTCACCACCAGTTGAAAATCCGCATAGAGCTTTTCCGTAGCGTCCACGGTCATCATTACGGGTTTGCCGTGGTCGCTCAGGATGCCGCCACCGTCGTGATTGAAAACCACATCCGCGTCGATGAGATCGCGATGGTTTTTGAGCAGCCAGTCGACTCCGTTTGATTTGCCGCCTTCTTCGTCGGCGGTGAGCGCGAGGATGATGTCGCGATCCGGCGTGTAGCCTTCCTTCTTGAAGCGGATGAGCGTGGTGGCCATGATGGCGTCGCCGCTCTTCATATCCTGCGTGCCGCGGCCGTAGTAGAAGCCGTCTTTCTCGACGAAGGTGAAAGGATCAACCGTCCAGTCTTCGCGATGGGCCTCGACCACATCGAGATGGCCGATCAGCAGGAGAGGCTTGTGCTTGCCTGATCCGTGCAGACGCACGACGAGGTTCTTCTTACGGTCATTTGGACCAAGAAGGTGAAGGTCAGCTTCGGGAAAACCGGCATCACGAAAACGTTGCGCCATCGCCTCAGCGGCGGCGGTGACGCTGCCTAACGAGTCAGTGGAGTTGATCTCGATCAACTGTTTGAAGATGTCGTGAGAGAGCTTCCGGGTGGCGTCGTCGATTTGCGCTTGCGATGCCGGCAGGAAAGACAAGATGCCGAGGAAAGAGAACAAGAAGAAACGCTGGCTACGGTGCAATAGGGTCTCCTGGGAAAGGCTGAATTGAAATCGGGTTACGTGTGAACTTTTTGCGTTGGAACATTGCAGACATCTTAATTCTAAATGGCTTCGACGGGGCGGCGCATCCCAAGAGATGCAATTCTGGTCAGCGCAATTCCAGCGATACTACGTCGCCGTTGGTTGAGCCGCCGGGCTTGTAGTTCACGGTGACCTGGCGATCGTGCCACTCGCAGGAGAAGGTGTCAGCGCCGATCAGAAGAAGGGATTTGTAGTCGGCGGCGCGGAGTTGCAGGTCGGCGCCTCCTCCGGTCACGAACAGGATGGCCGCGGGAGACTGTGAGCAGTCCACCGAGACCAGACGGCCTTTCAAAAACTTTGTGGGACGGGTGTCGGCGCCGGTGGCCTGCGACGCTTTCGCGTCGGCTTCGCGTTTGGCGGCATCTTCTTCGAGCACGTCAAAGGGAGACTTCTGCGGCGCGAGTTTGGGTTGCGGCTGGCCGGCTGCGCCCAGCACGATGCCGTACTTGCGCTCGGTGGCGGCGCGTTCGATCAGTCCCTTGGCGAGAGCGACGATCTGCGGATTGTTGCTGGCTTTCAGGCGGTCGAGCAGGGCCTGGGCGGCCTCCCATTTCTTGCTGGCGACATAAATCTGGGCGAGATGGTAGCTGTAGCGCTCGTCGCGCGGGCTCAGGCTGATGGCGGCGTGTTCGGCCTGCATGGCCGCGGGCGTGCTTCCACCTTCGTTGCGGGCGATGGCCAGCAGATCGTAGGCGTCGGCGAATTCGGGATACCACTCGAGGACCGCTCGGAGGTCGAGCATCATGTTAGGCAGTCCCTGGATGTCGGTGTGGGTGGACTGGGCGATGCGGTATTTCAACACGGAGCGGTAATAACGCAGCCACATGTCGCTGGGATTGAGCGCGGCGGCGTCGGCGAATTCGGTGAAGGCATCCTGAAATTCGCCATGCTGGATGTGGTCCCACAGGAGGACGCGGTGGGCGATCGGGTTGCCGGTCGAATTGGTGGGCAGCAGATTGGGATCTTCGCCGGGACGCTTGGCGTCTTTTTTCGCTGCTGCGAACTTTACGTCGGCCGGGGTCGGCGTGGTGGCGAGGGCGTGCAGTTCCTTCAGGCCGAAGTCGCGGCGTTCGGGAATGCGGATGGCGACTTCGGCATAGAGGGCGCGTTCATCGGCTTCGGGCAGGGGTTTGGTGGTGATGGTTGAGTCGTCGGGCGCCACCGGAACGGGGAGGTCGTAGAGTTGCTGGGCGCTGGCGGCGTTGGCGGGATGGCTGGGATCAACGTTGGTCAAGCGGGCGGCATCGAGCGCGGTGAAAAGTCCGGTCTGAGCCTGGAAGTAATCCTTGACCGCTTTTTCAAGCTGCGCGGAACTCATGCCGTAGGCCTTCTGAATGGCGTCTTCGATGGGGAGATGGTCGTTCAGGACGAGGCCGAAGTAGGTTCCGGTTTCGGGCAGCTTTTTTTCATGGAGCAGGTAGTGCATGACGATCCACGACTCGGCGTAATAGAGCGTGTGGTGCGTGCCCTGGTTACGGGCGGAAGTGTCGTGCTTGAGGGCGAAGAGGTCGGGCAGCGGCAGCCAGACCTGGGCGCCGAGCAGTTCGGTGAGCGATTTGAGGGGACGCGTCTCCTGCTGGTTGCCGAGCAGATCTTCGGTGAGCGACAGGCGAAGCTCGGGGTCGCCGCCGAGTTCGACGTGTTTGTTGTCCACGCGAATCGAGCTGAAATACTCGAGCAGGCCTTCGTCGAACCAGCCTTGCGTGGGGGGATAGTTGTAATTGAGCAGCATGGCGGCGAAGTCGTGAGCGACGGCGCGCCAGGATTCGTCTTCGAACAGGTTGAGAACGATGAAGTCCTGATCGTCGCCGGGGAGAAAGAATCCGGGGACGGAAATGGGCTGGACGTTCTCTGGCAGAGCTTTGTCTGACTGTGCGCCGAGTTGCCCCGGGGGGGCTGCTGAAACATGGACCAGGGGCGCGACCTGATAGTACGTCTTGTCGTTCTTGAAGGCGAGGATGGTCAGTGGGATCGACTGGTTCAGGCGTTCCTTACCCAGCAGAGTGCCGAAGACGGCGCGCATCTCCTCGAAGCGCAGCGCGACCTCGCGGCCTTTTTTATCGCCCGCGTCGGTGATGACGGTGAAGTGGGCGGAGTGGATTTCGAGCCAGGGCGAAGGTTCGGGGGCGGGTGCGGCGGTAGTAGCAGCGATGGAAGGGAAGCTCCAGAGCAGCGCGAGGGCGAGAGCGATGGACCGGGAGCGAGGCATGTGGGCCACGAGAAGGGAGCGGCTTCAGGGAAATGCTATCACGAGGTGTGGGGGCACGCGATGTAGGGACAGACGGGACGTATCCTGGTTTCAAGGGCAAACATTAGGTCAACGTCCCGTCTGTCCCCAGGAGCGGGTGTCTTGCTAACCGTCACAATCTGTCATATTATGAAGCCATGCCCATGACCTCGCTGAATATCTCGCTCCCCGAAGCCCTGAAACAATACGTCGAAGGCCAGGTCGCTTCGGGTGATTGGGGCACGCCCAGCGAGTACGTCCGCGAACTCATTCGTCAGGATAAGGAACGCCGCCTCGGCAATCTCGAACAAGAACTCGTCGCCGCCGCCAAGGGACCGAAAATTGAAATCCCGCTTGCCGAAATCCGTCGCAAAGGCCTCATCGCCGCTCTCCGCGACCACGCCCGCCGATGAAAAAGCCGCGCCTCGTCCTCACCGACGCGGCCATCGCCGACGCTCTGGACCAAGCCGACTGGTACGTTCGACGGTCTGGCCGGCCTCTAGCGCGGCGCTGGGAAAAGGCCGTGACTTCTGCTATCTCGCGCGTGCTGCGACGCCCGGCCGCCGGAGCACCTTGCATATTCCGGGCACTCGAACTCCGGGGCTTACGACGAACGGCGATTCCGAGTTTTCCGAAGCATCTGCGCGCGTGATCTGGAACATCTTCTATAGGCGGGACGTGGACCTGGGCGAGGGCGCTGGGGACAGAGGGGCGTCTGTTCCCAGGGCGCGCGACTACCTTGATGAATTACGGGGGCGCTGACTGTCGGGAAGCGACCGGGCGTTAGTCGCCGCTGGCGTGATGTTGTGTGGGGACCAGGACGAGGCGCGGGCGGCCGGGCTGCGGCTGCGAGGTGCGGCCGAAGGCGTTCAGGATGCAGATGACGGCGACATAGGCGGCGAGAACGCCGAGGCTGACGGCCACGATGACGGTGGCGAAGAGGACGATGGGCATTACGAACGAGATCACGATCTACCAACCTTTAGAGAAGCTAGAGTCTGTCGCAGCAGCCCTTCAAATCCCTGTCAGAACGGAACTTCGAGCTTTCTCGAATCTAACCGCGTTGACGCTCCGCGCTGTTGACGACTAAGATACGGAGTAGAGCTGTGCAATTCCACTTTCCAACAATTCTGCTGGCCTGTCGACATTACGGAAGGGGCATGAACCCCGGCGAATGATGGCGATTACCAAGATTTCCGTCCGGGGCGCGCGGCAGCACAACCTCAAGAACATTGACGTTGAGATTCCGCGTAACACGCTGACGGTGGTGACCGGGCTGAGCGGGTCGGGCAAGTCGTCGCTGGCTTTCGACACGATTTATGCCGAGGGACAGCGCCGTTACGTGGAGACTTTGTCGGCCTACGCCCGGCAGTTTCTGGACCAGATGGAACGCCCGGATGTAGATGCAATTGATGGACTTAGCCCGTCCATCTCGATCGAACAGAAAACCACCAGCCGCAGCCCGCGCTCGACCGTGGGCACCATCACCGAGATTTACGACTATCTTCGCTTGTTGTTCGCTTCCATTGGAGTGCCGCATTGCCCCAAGTGCGGGCGGGCGATCAGCCGCCAGTCCGCCGACCAGATTGTGCAGCGGGTGATGGCGCTCAGTCCTGAGGATCGCGTCATGGTGATGGCGCCGATCGTCCGCGGGCGCAAAGGCGAATTCAAGAAAGAGATGGAGACGCTGGTCAAGCACGGCTATACGCGGGCGCGTATTGATGGAGAGCTGGTGAGCCTTGACGACGACGTCGCCATCAATCTGGACAAGCGCAAGAATCATACGATTGAAGTTGTGATTGACCGCCTGCTGGTGAAGCCGGGGATTGAGCATCGCCTGGAAATGTCGGTCGGTCTGGCGATGAAGCTGGCGGGCGGGCTGGTGCAGGTTGCGGTGGTGGGCGGCGAAGAGCAGCTTTATTCGGAGAAGCTGGCGTGTCCGGATTGCGGCATCAATGTGCCTCAGCTGGAGCCGCGGTCGTTTTCGTTTAACAGCATGTATGGGGCGTGTCCGGAATGCCACGGGCTGGGCAGTAAATATGATTTCGATCCCGCGAAGGTGATTACCGACTGGTCGAAGCCGCTGCTGGAGGGCGGGCTGGGGCCGGGGTCGGCGTCGCAGAATTTGATTCATCAGCTGCAGATTTCTTCGGCGGCGTATGGGATCAACCTGAACACTCCGTTTGAGAAGTTGCCCGAGAAGACGCAGGATTTTCTGCTGAACGGCGAACCGGGGCGCGGCGGGAAGACGGGCTTTCACGGCATCTTCGGATATCTGAAGCAGAATCTGGAGGAGTCGACCTCCGAGGGCTATCGCGACTGGCTGATGGATCACATGTCGGCGACGGATTGTCCGGCATGTCACGGAAAGCGGCTGCGGCCGGAGAGCCTGGCGGTGAAGGTGAATGGGATGTCGATTGCCGACTTCACCGCGATGCCGGTGGAGCGGGCGCTGAGCGCGGCGCGGGGCATCAAGCTGGCGGGCCGCGAGGCGGCGATTGCGGGACGCGTCATGCACGAGGTGGTGGAACGATTGCAATTCCTGGATGCGGTGGGATTGGGATACATCTCGCTTGATCGCTCGGCGGCGACTTTGTCGGGCGGCGAGGGGCAGCGCATCCGGCTGGCCACGCAGATTGGGTCGAAGCTGCGCGGCGTGTTGTATGTGCTGGACGAGCCGTCGATTGGACTGCACCACCGCGATAACGATCGTTTGCTGACGGCACTGGAAAATCTGCGCGATCTGGGAAATACGGTGCTGGTGGTGGAACACGATGAAGAGACCATCCGGCGGGCGGATTATGTGGTGGATCTGGGGCCGGGCGCGGGGCGCCATGGCGGCAGCCTGGTGGCGCATGGCACGCCGGAAGAAATCATGCGCAATCCCGACTCGCTGACCGGGGCTTATATCTCGGGGCGAACCTCGATTGCGATGCGGGCGGAGCGGCGGCAGGCGAATGGCGCGGCGCTGACGGTTCTGGGCGCGAAGGAAAATAATCTCAAGAATCTGGATGTGACGTTCCCGCTGGGCGTGATGACGGTGGTGACGGGAGTTTCCGGGTCGGGCAAGTCCACGCTGGTGAACGACATTTTATATCGCGCGCTGGCGCGCCAACTTTACCGGTCGCGCGAGAAGTCGGGTGAGCATAAGGCGATTTCGGGCGCGGAGAATATCGATAAGGTGATCCGCATCGACCAGTCGCCGATTGGGCGGACGCCGCGCTCGAATCCGGCGACGTATACCGGAATGTTCACGCAGATGCGCGATTTCTATGCCATGCTGCCGGAGGCGCGGGAGCGCGGATACAAGGCGGGACGGTTTTCGTTCAATGTTTCCGGCGGACGCTGCGAGGCCTGCCAGGGCGAGGGGCAGCGGCGCATCGAAATGAATTTTCTGCCCGATGTCTACGTGCTGTGCGAGGTGTGCGGCGGGCGCCGCTACAACCATGAAACGCTGGCGGTGAAGTACAACGGGAATTCGATCGCCGATCTCTTGGAAATGCCGGTGTCGGACGCGCTGCCGATTCTGGAAAACATTCCGCAGGTGAAACAGAAATTGCAGACGCTCGTCGATGTGGGGCTGGGATACATTCATCTCGGCCAGTCGGCAGTTACGCTTTCAGGCGGGGAGGCGCAGCGCATCAAGTTGGCGCGCGAGTTGAGCAAGCGGCAGACCGGAAAAACTTTATATTTACTCGACGAGCCAACCACTGGGCTGCACTTCGATGATGTCAAGAAACTGCTCGACGTGCTGCATCGGTTGACCGACCTGGGCAACTCGATCATCATCATCGAACACAATCTGGATGTGATCCGCAACGCCGATTGGATTATTGATCTTGGTCCCGAGGGCGGCGAAGAAGGCGGACGCATTGTCGCGCAGGGCACGCCGGAGACGGTGGCGAGAGTGAAGAAGTCGTATACCGGGCAGGCGCTGACGGGATACTTTGGAAAAGCAGGGGCCAGTTCGCAGTTGCCAGTGGTCAGTTGAAGGAAATTCTTTGTCTTCTTCCAACAATCCGCAGTTTGAGCCGCAGCCGATGGTGAGTGGCGAGCCGGAGCCGCCATTGCCGACCGATGCGTTCGCGGTCGATCCCGCCGCTGCGGACGCCCGTCCAAGTCCGATCATGCTGCCGCCGGTGGAGAATCCGGTGTGGAGCGGGTGGGATCTAGTGCTGATTACCGTACTGGCGGTGGTTTCCGTTTTCGTCTTGCAGGTTGGAGCGGTGATAGCCGAGCAGAGGCTCCGTTATCCGCGCGAAACCTTCTTTGACGTCGTGCAGAAGGTCAGCCAGGAGCCGCTTCTCCTACTGGTTTTGACATTTCTGATGTACCTTCCGGTGGCCGTGTTCATGGTTCTGCTGGTTGAGGGCAAATACCACGCGCGGTTCTGGCCGGCGATCGGATGGAACTGGCCGCGATCGCAGTGGAAACTGCTGGGACTCGGGGCCGTGATGCTGATCGTCCTCAACCTGCTGGGAAACCTATTGCCCATGCCCAAGGACACGCCGCTCGAACATTTCTTTGACCGGCCACGCGACGCCTACTTGCTGGCGGTCCTCGCGGTCAGCGTAGGGCCGTTGATGGAGGAGCTTTTTTTTCGAGGGTTTTTGTATCCGGTGCTGGCGCGACGCTGGGGAGTGGGCTGGGGAATAGTCCTGTCCGCGCTGCCGTTCGCCCTGATGCACCTGCCGCAATATGGCTACGCCTGGGCTGTCGTGCTGATGATCTTCGTGGTGGGCGTGGTCTGCGGCGTGGTGCGGGCGGCGACCCGCTCGGTCGGGGCGAGTTTCCTGGTGCATGTGGGATACAACGGGACGCAGATGCTGATCGCGATCGCCTACACGCGCGGCTTCACGCACATGCCGAAGTGAATTTTGGAGCCTTTACGGGGAGATCTTTTATTTCACGGTTACGGTCAGCAGTTGTGCGCCGCTAACCACGTAGTCCAGCGGTGGGGTTGAGGTTTCGTCGACGCTGGATTCTCCGCTGACGATCATTTCCTGGTTGCCGCGCATGCCGTCCATCACGTTCATCACTGAAATGGGCAGGGTGGGCATGACTTTGTCGGCCACGCGGGCTTCGGGATCCGCTTCCAGTAGAGAGACGTAGAGGCGATTGTTGGCGTGCTCTTTGTTGAGCAGCGCGATCGTGGACGCCAGGTCGAGCTTGCGGCCGAACGCGGGATTGGTGCGGCCCGCGCGGTCGAGGGTTTCGCCATCACTCACCAGGATGCGCAGCGTTCCTTTGCTGGCAGAGGTGGGAATCTTCACTGCGATCTGGCGCACGACGCGCTCTCCGCGATAGGGAGCCAGCACGGTTTCGACGATGATTTCGTCGCCGGGGCGGGCTTCGGTCACGTCAGTGCGGGCGCTTTCCAACCGAGCCCAGCGGCGCTCGCGTACCAAGTCGAAGTCGAGCTTCACGCTGCTCACCGCAGGCGCGTTGTAAGGGTTGTCGTAGATGCGTCCGAAGCGCTCACCCAGCGACATGGCGGCGGCCATGGCGGCGGGCTGGCCGTTGTCCGCGGGCACGAACATGTTCTTCAGCGTGACCTCGGGGAAGCCCTTCACGTTGATGCTGCCGTTGAGGCGGTAGGTGATTTCCTCGCCGTATTCGTTCACGCCGTGCAGCGCGTTGAAAACGGTGGCCATAATCGCCACGGGGCTCAGGCGCGGGTTGTTGAGCACTTCGAAGTGAAAATCTTTTTGCACTGCGCCCGCGGCGTGAATGCTCACCGTCACCGGAATCATGTCAGACTGTTTGTTGAACACGCCCATGATGCCGGTGTGGCGATCCTGCACGAAGACTCCGGCCTGCTCGGTGGTGTTGACGATCTTGAAGGCGTTCAATGGCGAGGGCAGCGTGGCCAATACCTGCGCCTTGTTCATGGGCAGGTCGACCGCGCCGAACTGCAGCAGAGGATGTCCGCAGGCCAGCAGGCGCTGGGGATCGATGTAAGTCACGGTGCAGGTGGCGGCAATGTCCATATCGCCGCGGACCAGAATTGCGCTCACGGCAGAGCCAGCTTCGAGCGGTTCCGGTTGCTTGTCTTCGCTGACCGAGCCTGCTCCCATCACGGGGACGACCCCGGCGGATGCGAACTGCGGAGCGAAGCGGCGCACCGTGTCCTCGGAAAATCCGGTGAACACCAGGGGCGCGTCGATAGGCGTGAGGTAATTGGCGAAGTCTTGCATGGCTGACGGGAGCGAAGCGGCATCGCCTGGAGCCGCGGTTTTTCCGGCGGCGTTGGTCACTGCGGGCTTGGTGGCGGCGGCTTCTTCGGCGGGCGATTGGTCGAGGGCGTTGATCTCGAGCATGTCGGCGATCGGCGTAACGCCGGCGATGGGTTCCTTGGAAAATTCACCGATGCGGAAGGCGAGGGCTCCGGCGAGTTTGCCGTCGAGATAAACCGGGCTGCCGCTCATGCCGGCGACGACGCCGGTATATTCCACTTTCGCTCCGTGCAGGCGCACCAGGATAATGTCGCCCTTGGGTCCGTTCATGTTGCGCAGAACGCCCAGGACTTCCACGTCCATGGATTCCGGCTTGATGCCCTCAAATACCGTGAGGGCATAGCCGCGCATGCCGGTGTGAATCTGGCTGACCGGGATGGTCGGTTGCGAGGTTTGGGCTGGGAGATGCTGGGCCAGAGACAGAACGGCGAAGACAAGCGCGAGTACTACTTTTTTCATCGAAATCCCCAGCATGAACTCCCCGACATGAAATCCCCGACATGAAATCCCCGACACAGAACCCGCCAACGGGTTCCACTACGGATTAGACTCAGGGCAACTGCGACTCGTTGCCAGGAGGGGGGAAGATCTGGGACTGAAACATCCCAATTGCGAATCCTTGCGTCTATACTAGCACACAGAGTTTTCGGGGTTCACCATGTTTAGTCCTCGCAAAGACAAGACTTTAGTGCGCAAGAACGGGGCTCGTCCGCGGATAACTTTAGCCGCAATGGCTTGCCTGGCGCTGGTTTACGGGCCACTGCCGGTTTCGGCGCAGGATCAGCAGAGCCAGACCCCGGCGTCGCAAACCTCTTCCCAAGCTTCCTCGCCCACTCAGGACAACGGGAAACCCAAGCAGGACGTTCCCGACGAGGCCGGCGGTCCCACCGATAGCGTGGGGCCCTATGCGATTCCGAAGAAAAAGGCGGAAGATGCGCCGCCACCGCCGCCGCCGGTCACGCTGAGGAAGTCGGAGGACATCCCCGACTATTCGCTGAAAGTGAACGTGCCGCTGGTCAATGTGGACGTGATGGTGACGACCAAGAATGGGCAGTTCGTTCCCGGGCTGAAGCAGGAGAACTTTCGCGTTCTCGAGGACGGCGTACCGCAGAAAGTGAGCCACTTCACCGTGTCGCAGGCTCCGATCACGGCTGTGCTGCTGGTGGAGTTTGCCAACATTAATTACGTGTTCACCATCGAGGCGTTGCAGGCGTCATATGCCTTTGTGAACCAGCTCAAGAAAGACGACTGGGTCGCGGTGTCGTATTACGACATGCTGCCGCACGTCCTTGTCGACTTCACTCAGGATAAGAGGGCATTGTTCGGAGCCCTGAACCAGCTGCGCATCCCGGGCTTCGCGGAGACGAATGTATTCGACGCTCTGTTTGACACGCTCGATCGCCTCGACCGGGTGGAAGGGAAAAAGTACATCATTCTGGTGACCACGGGCGTTGACACGTTCAGCAAGCTCACGCTGGACAAGATCATGAAGAAGATCAAAGACACTAAGGATGTGACCATCTTCCCCATCAGCGTGGGATTCATTGTCCGGGAGTATTGCGATACGCATCCGGGCGGTTGCCGCAACGTGCACGGCATAGGAATTCCGGTTGGCCACATGGATTATCTGCAGGCTGACAACGAGATGAGAACCTTCGCGGCCATGACCGGAGGCCGCGCCTACTTCCCGCGCTTTCAGGCGGAGTATGCCGAGGAGTTTCAGGACATTTCCACCGACATTCGCAACCAGTACACGATTTCGTACGCGCCGACCAATTCGAAGCTCGATGGAACCTATCGCAAGCTGAAAGTGGAAGTAGTGGCGCCGGATGGCGGTCCGTTGAAAGTGAAAGATCAAAAGGGCAAAGACCTGAAGATCGACGTGGTGGCGCGCGAGGGGTATACCGCGAAGCACACGGTGGACTAGGGCAGAGAGGTTATACTTTGTCCTAGGAAGTTATACTCGCTGCAGGAAGTTACACCTCTGTAGTACAATGGCAACATGACCATCGAATATGCAACTGTCAAAGCCAAGGGACAGGTAGTGATTCCGGTCGAACTCCGGCGCAGGTTCCAGATCGACGAGGGAACGAAGGTGGCGTTTCTGGAGGAGGAAGGCCGCCTTTTCATGCAGCCGGTGACGGATGAGTTCATTGACGCGATGCAGGGGATGCTCGCGGGACGCGGCCTTCCAGAACGAGTGGAGCGTGAGGCGGACCGGAAGCTGAAATGAAGACGCACGTGCTCGACGCCAACGCCCTGTACCGCTTCCTGACGGGCGGCCCGGGCGCAGACATCGTCCGGCGACTCTTCAAAGACGCCCGCGACGCGGAGCAGCCGCTGCAAATGTCGGTGGTAAATTGGGGCGAGGTCTACTACACCATCGCGAAGGCGCAGGGCTTTGCAGAGACGGTCAAGATCATGGACCGAATCAAGATGCTGCCTCTGGCTGTTGTGGACGCCGACGAAAAAGTGACTACTCAAGCTGCCCGGCTAAAAGCGGGATTCGGTCTGCCCTACGCCGACTGTTTCGCAGCCGCCACGGCTGGGACCGGCGGCATCCTGGTTACTTCGGACGCGAAGGATTTCAGGAAGGTTCCGGACATCCACCTGCTTGCGTTACCCGAACACAAACCGGGGCGGCATAAGTCCTGACAGTTGCTGATCAAAGCGGGTTCAAATCCCGTGGAACAGTTGGTCGAGCAGGACGAAGACGCCCGCCCCCACGATCACCAATAGCGCCATCTTCATGGAAGGCTCTTTGTTGACCTCTGGCACCAGGTCGGAAGCTGCGACATAGATCGTGACTCCGGCCGCCAGGGGCAAGCCCGCACCCACGTGATGGCGGAACAGTGCCATGGTCAGGACACCCGCCAGGGTTGACCCTCCGAGGACTACGGATGCGCCCCAGGCTGTGCCCCGGCTGCGTCCGCTGGCCAGCATGACCGAACTCACGGTGAAGCCCTCGGGAATTTTGTGCAGAAAGATAGCGAGAAAAATCAGCCAGCCCAGCCAGTTCGACACCAGAAATCCGGATGCGATGGCGATGCCGTCGAAAAATGTGTGGATGATCAGGCCGAGCAGGACGGAGTATCCCTTGTGCGCGTGAATGAATTCGTCGCGATGCGTCTCTTCGCCAAAATGGAAATGCGGTGTGACGGTGTGCTCGAAGAAGTGGATGATCAGGTAGCCGAGCAGCACCAGAAATGCGGCAGACCTTCCGCGCAGCTCGAGGCTTTCTGGAACCATCTCCACCAGAGCCGTGGCCAGCATGAATCCCGCGCCCAGCGCGACGAAGTAGCGGAGATAGCGCCGCTCCCAGTGCCGCTGCACGATAATCGCGCCCCCGAAAACATTGGCGAGGGCTGCCGTCAGGCCGAGGAGGATGCTGATTAGGATCGGGTTCATGTGTTTGAGCACCGAGTACCTGGTACCGAGCCGAACTCGCTACTGTGTTTTCTCCCTCAATGAATTAATGAGGCCGCTCAGGATGCGGCTGACTTCGTCTGCTCGTTTCAACAGGACCGCCGTATCGGACTCAGACAAATAGTTCCTGCGTTGCGCGATGAGTATTTGTGTTTCAAGTTCGGCCAGCGAGCCGCGCGAATGGCGAAGAAAGCGGAGAAATTCGCGGTTGCTGTAATGCGCTTGGGGATCGAAACTGCAGCGCGTCGAATCTGGTCGGTCAGGCTGTAAGTTTCGCGTTTGGGAAATGCGTCCGTAGCGTCGTAGACAGTATTTACCAAATCCATTGCCTTCTGCCAGACGATGAGGTCTTTGTAGTGCTGTGCCATCACCACTCAGCATATAGCGAACACTCGGTACTCGGTACCCGCAACTCGGTACTCATCCCGAATGCCGGATGTGCATCACATCGCCGTCTTGCACGATGTAGTCTTTGCCTTCGAGGCGCAGGGTGCCTTTGGCGCGGGCGTTGGCTTCGGAGCCGGCTTCGAGAAGCTGATCCCAGCGGATGGTTTCGGCGCGGATGAAATGTTTTTCCAGGTCGGAGTGGATGGCGCCGGCCGCTTCCTGCGCGCGGCTGCGGGCGGGAACCTGCCAGGCGCGGCACTCATCTTCGCCGGCGGTGAAGAATGAGATCAGGCCCAGCAATTTGTAAGTCGTGCGAATCAGGCGCACCAGGCCGCTTTCGGTGAGTCCGTAGCTCGAAAGAAATTCCGCAGCGTCAGCGTCGCTCATTTCGGCGAGTTCGGCTTCGACCTTGCCGCAGATGGCTGTGGCGGCGGCGTTGGGGCGTGCGGCGCTTTCCGTGAGCTTGTACTTATTCACGGCTTCTTCGAGTTCCTTGCCCAGTTCGGTGGACTCGCCGATGTTGAGCACATAGAAAATAGGCTTCTCGCTCAGGAACATGAATCCGCGTAGGCGCTTTTTGTCTTCCGGGGTCATCTCCATTTCGCGCAGCGGCTTCTCCGAACCCAGATGAGCGTTGGCGCGCTTGAGCAGCTCGAATTCTTTTTCGAGTTCCGGCGTCTTCATCTTCTTGAGATCTTTTTCCAGGCGTTCGAGGCGTTTTTCGATCTGGCCAAGATCGCTGACCATGAGGTCGAACTCGACATTTTTGATATCGCGCAGAGGATCGATCTCCGCCACCAGCGGAACGGCGGGGTCTTCAAACACGCGCACGACGTGGGCCAGCGCGTCCACCTGGCGCAGGTGGCCGATGTAGGCCGTTTCTTTGAGCGCGTCCTGGCCAATGGCGCCGACGTCAACGTATTCGACCGACGTGTGCGTCAGCTTTTTGGGATTGTAAAGCGCGGCCAGGCGGTCGAGGCGGTCGTCGGGAACCTTGGCCACGCCAATGTGAGCCTCGCGCGGGTTGCTGGCTTGCGCGGAAAGATGCGCCTTGGTGAGGATGCGGAACAGCGATGTCTTGCCTACCTGGGGCAGGCCAATAATGCCGGTTTTCATAAGAAGCTCTTAGCTGTTAGCTCTTGGCCTTTAGCTGCCTCTCGCTTTGGTTGTATGCGAGGACAGGGTCAACGGCATGCCTCGGCGAGTGTCAGACAACCTTTGAGGATAAACGAAAGGGCAGGAATTGCCCAAACCAGTCGGCTGCAAACACGGTAATCATCCAATTCCGCAAAAATTCAGATCAGTGCCGCAAAGCAGAGTGGAATTTCAAAATTCGGGAGCGCTGCCGTACAATGGAAAGGCCTTCCCGCGCCGGGATGGCGGAACTGGCAGACGCAGCGGACTCAAAATCCGCCGGGCTTCGGCCCTTGGGGGTTCGATTCCCCCTCCCGGCACCAGCACAAATCAATGAAAAGCGATGGTTTACGCGCCTCGATGACTGGATGCCTTTGAGGCGGCGTAAACGTAGGGGATTTTCGACCGACGTTTTTGTCAAAAGCCGCATAATCTGGCAGTTTCCGCGGACGCTAGCGACACATAAACTGCGCTCGTCGTTTCCAAGAGGAGATCGTGCGTTCAAGCTGTGATTCGTCGACAGTGGGCGAGCACAGAATCTCTTGAAACGCATGTTTCTGTCCCCCGCAACCCTGTGTCGCTGCAGGATGCGCCTCAATAAATAAGTTTTAGCGAAAACTGAATTTGCCGTGAGGTTCCAGCGGTCTTGCTGATCATGCCAAACCCTGTACCCTCAATGAGGTTCGCAGGTAGCCCCATGTTGACGATGTTAAACAGATTAAATAGCTCGGCGCGGAATTGCAGGTCCACTCGTTCCAAACCGCTTTCCCGGTGGCCAATCGGAGTCGTCTTGATGAGCGCAAAATCAAAATCGTAATATGCCGGGCCGCGAAATGTATTACGGCCGAGCGTTCCAAAGCGCCCGGAGTTTGGTCCGGTCCCGCCCGCGATCCCGACCGGGATGGAAAAGAAACTTGCGTTGTTCGCGCCCCGCCCAAAATAATCGTCGCGCGGTCGCGTGGAACTGCCGGCGCTCGAGAGGTCCGGTGTCTCAATCTGGTCTGGCCGGTCCGCGCCAATCGTCCCCGCCCCCGTCTGCTGGATCCCCGAGTACACCGTAAACGGCGAACCACTGGTGATCGTCGAGATGCTCAGCAACTCCCAGCCCTTCGTCAGCAGGTGGGTTCGATCCGACTGAAGTCCCAAACGCTCGAAATGCAAATCCTGGGCGGCGCTCAACGTGAAGGCGTTGGTCACGTCAAAGCTCGACGGTCCTCTTTCCGCTTGTGTATCGAACGGGTCCTGCGGACTAAACAACGTCACGGCCCCGGCGGATCCTGCTCCTCCGATCACGCCGCTGACATCATCCAGCGATTTGCCCCAGGTGCAGCCGGCTTGCAATGACGGACCGCCGTGCCCGACATTTCCCGACAGTGAAGTCTGGAGCGCGTTGTACGACGAGTGCGACGTCGCTGTCATCACAGACTCGAATCCGAAACCACCCGTCACCGCGCCGCTACCGTAGAAGTTTGTGAACCGCGCAAATTCCGGATCCGCTCCGGGATACGCGTTTGGATAGGACATTCTGGGAAGCCGGAACGCCGATGTTCCGACATACCCGACATCGGCCGTGAGGCCGCCGAAAGCGCGTTCCAGCCCCAGCGTCCACGTCTGCAGGTAGCCATTGCCGAAGCGCCGGTTGATCCCGGCCAGACTCAGCAGCGAGAGCTGCTGACTCGGCGACAGCGCCGCCAAATCTTGCTGGTAGCGATTTACATCCATCACCGTATTCGCGGGAACATTTTTCGGATTGCCGCTGGCCAGCACGTTCACCCCAGCGCTGTTATACACGGGCGGCAATTCGTTCGGTGTAATTTGGAATCCGTAGGCAATCTCGCCGTTTTGCGCCGCATTGACGCGGGGATAAACAACGTAGGGCGTTGACCCGGTAAGAAGATTGTCCTGCCAGATATTGGGCGGAATCACCGTGATCGCCCCGCCCATGTGCACATGCACCGCGTGGGGCGCGATCCAGTCAACCTGAACCCGCGGCCCCCAGCCGTTCCAATCGGTCTGATAAGTAGGCTGCGGATTGATCAAATATTCCTGTCCTACGCCCGCGGGTGGGAACGAATTCAGAAAACTCGACGTCCGGTACGCCCGCTCCGCAATCGGCGTGTAGACCTCAAATCGCAGCCCGTAATCGAGCGTCCATTGCGGATTGATTTTCCAGGTGTCTTCGATGTAGGCGTTCACGTCATTCCGGTTGATGGCCGCGGGCCCAATGTGCGCGCCGTTCGAGGCGTAGGGCGGCGCGACTGCGATGGTGTAGCCATAGGGATAGCCGATCAGCAGGCTGCTTAGCGTGTCTGGCAGAGGCTGATTCGGCTGTACATCATGCTGTCCGCTCGCCGAAGGAATGAACACGGGCGAATAAACTGTCCCACCACCAAAATCGTACTCGCCGTTGGGACTGATACCGAAGTATGTCGTGTCGCGATTAAGTCGCGCCTCCGCGCCCCATTTCACCGCGTGGCGGGCAGTCGTCCAGGAAAAATTCAATTGTCCCTGGAACAAATTCCCGAACGCCGACATCACCGAGCCTGCCGCTCCATTGAACGCCTCGTAAAGGCCATCGATGAACTTCAAGGCCGGATCGGTGTGGTTCGGCGTCACGAACGACGGGGTCGTCCGCGTGACGCTCAACGATGATGACCACAGAAAGTGCGATGACGCGGCGCGCGTGTAGGTGATGACCCCATTGCGCTGCCGGTCTACATACTGCACGCCGAAGCTCGAGTCAAGCAGCGTCTGAT
>Ga0302326_10004000_pt1 | contig 34409 bp, 14 predicted proteins | sample Palsa_T0_3_FD_202264 | JGI IMG/M metagenome (GOLD analysis project Ga0302326, IMG submission 202264) | Peat permafrost microbial communities from Stordalen Mire near Abisko, Sweden - Palsa_T0_3 | ecosystem: Environmental > Terrestrial > Soil > Palsa > Peat permafrost | place: Sweden: Abisko...
CAGGACGTTCTCGGTCTCCCGGGCCCGTCCCTGCATGCCGCCGTATTGTCGCGGAACAAGGCCCTGCAGCGGGGTAGGTTCGCCGCCGCCGGCATCAGGCAGCCGGCCTACAAGATCACCGGCCGGCTGGCCGCCGCTGAGGAATGGGCCGCGAGCAGGCTGCCCGTCGTCGTCAAGCCGCTGGCCTCGTCGGGCAGCGCCGGGGTGGAGCTGGTGGCCGATCTCGAGTCCTACTGGGCGGTGGCCGCCCGGCGCGGCGCAGAGGGGCCGCTGCTCGTCGAGACCGCGGTCGACGGGCCTGAATACAGCTGGGAGGCACTGATCCACGAGGGCACGGTCTGGTACGCCAACACCACCGCCAAGGAGACGACCGGGCCGCCGTACTTCGTCGAGGTCGCGCACCGGACCGGGGTCCAGCTCGAACAGGCGGCGGCGGCCCGGGTCGAGGCGCTCGGAGCGGCCGTCCTGGCGACGCTCAGGATGCGTACCGGTCTGGTGCACCTGGAGTTCCGGCTCGCCCGCTCGCGTCCGGTGGTGATGGAGGTCGCGGTCCGCACGCCCGGCGGTTACCTGATGGACCTACTCGGCCTGACCTACGGCTTCGACTGGTTCGAGATCGCGGTCCGGCTGGCGATGTCGCTGCCACTGGCCGAACCGCCGCCCGGACCGTCGCGCTACGCGGCCAGTTACTTTCCGGTGGCCCCAGCCGGCCTGGTGCTCGAGGTGTCTGGCCTGGAGGCGGTATGTGCGCATCCAACGGTGTGGCGGGCCGGCCTCAGCGTGGCCGCCGGGGATGTCCTTCCGGTGACTAGGTCGTCGGCGCAGCGAGCCGGTTACGTCGTCCTCACCGCCGACACCCAGGACGAGGTGCAGGACGCTCTGGAGTTTGTCCGGCGCACGCTGGTCGTCCGCACCCGCACGATCCCGGCGATGAAACCCGGCGAGGCCGCGCCTGAGAAGAGCAAGATGCGGTAGTGGCCGGGTCAGGAATCGGCGTTTTCTGTCGTCGCCTGGCGCCGATGGCGCCGATGGCGCTGGGCAAGCGCCGCGCGCAGTAGTTCGTCGAGGTCCTCGTCGCTGAGCGCGTCGAGGTCGGCGTCGCGGGACGAGCGCGTCGCGCGGCCGAAATCCGGATCGGCGGAGATGATCTCGGCCAGCTCTGCGACCGTGGGGCTGGCGAAGACCTGGTAAACCGGCAGGTTCACGCCGTAGGTGTCGGCGACGCGGACGACGAATTTGGTCGCGGTCAGCGAGTAACCGCCCGCGGCGAAGACGTTGTCGTGTACGCCGATCGGCTCTTGCGCGGCGAGGATGTCGCTCCAGATCCGGACGAGTGTGGCCTCGACCGGATTCCTGGGCCCGACCCGCTCGACCGCCGATGCCGAACGACCCCACCGCGGAGCGGGCAGCGCAGCCCGGTCGACCTTGGCGTTTGGCGTCAGCGGCAGCGCGGGTAGCGTAACGACAAGCGACGGGACCATGTAGTCGGGGAGCGCGGCACGCAGCTGCGGCCGCAACTCCTCGAGTATGTCTGCGCCGGGCTGCGCCAGAGAGCTGTTCCGACGGGGCACGATGTACGCGACTAGCTCGGGCGCGCCGCCCCTGTCGGCGGTGATGACGGCCACTTGGCGCACGCCAGGGTGCGTGCGCAGCACGGTCTCGATCTCGCCGCACTCGATCCGGTAGCCGCGCACCTTCACCTGGTGGTCGTTCCGCCCGATCAGCTCAAGGCCCGCGCCCTCCCGCCACCGGCCGAGGTCACCGGTCCGGTACATGCGCGCTCCAGGATCGTCGCTCCACGGATCCGGCCGGAACGACCGCGCGGTAAGCCCCGGGCGCTCGTAATAGCCGCGGGTGACACCCCGGCCGGCCAGCCACACCTCGCCTGCCACCCCGACTGGCACCGGTATCAGTCGCTCGTCCAGGATGTACACGCGGGTGTGCTCGATCGGCGGCCCGATCTCGGCCGCGTCCGCTGCGCTGGTGACGACTCTGGCCGCCGACCACACCGTGGTCTCGGTCGGGCCGTAGACGTTCCACAGGGTGGCACCGGGCTCCAGCAGGCGCTCAGCCAGGTCGGTGGGCAGGGCCTCACCGCCGCACAGACGCAGCCGCACGCTAGCGGGTACACCGCCGGCTATATCCAGCATCCGCCACATCTGCGGCGTCGCCTGCATCGCGGTCACGCCAGTCCGCTGGATCAGCGACCGCAGCCGGTCGGACTCGCGGACCTCGGAGAAGGTCGCGATCACGAGATCCGCACCGCAGACTGCAGGCAGCAGCAGCTCCAGGATGGCGATGTCGAACGATAGCGTCGTGACGGCGACGAACCGGTCGTCGCGGCCGAGCCCGAGCGAGCGCCTGAACGAGGCGATGAGGTTCGCGACCGCCCGGTGCTGGATCGCAACGCCCTTGGGCTGCCCGGTCGAGCCGGAGGTATAGATGACGTAGGCAAGCGCGCTGCCGGGCACCGGCACCGGAGCGAGCGGTGGCGCGGCCGCCAGCGCCGGGTCGTCGAGGCGGATCACCTCGGCACGCCCGGCCACCGACAGGGCGAGATCGCAGTTCGCGGAGTCGGAGATGATGACCCGCAGGCTGGCGCCCTGGGTCATCGTCTTCAGCCGTGCCTCGGGGAAGCTCGGATCAAGCGGCACGTAGGCACCGCCTGCCCACCATACGGCGAGCATCGCCGTCAGCATGCCGATGCCGCGCTCGACGCAGATGCCGACCAGTGTTTCGGTGCCGACACCACGGTCAGCGAGGGTCCGGGCGAGCCGGGCGGCGCGATCGCACACCCCGCTCATCGGCAGGACTCCGCCGCCGTCGATGACGCGGGACGGCGATACCCGGAGCAGGTCCCGGATGTCCACGCCGTCGCCGTTGTCCGTACTGCTGCCCGCGGCGGGCACCTCCACGGAATCGGTCGGGGAGGGCTGGCGATTGCGCCCGACGATCAGCTCGTCGAGTTCGGCAGCTGACAGCATGGGCAGGTCAGCGACGGGAGTCCAGGGAGCCTGCACCGCGTGCCTGAGCAGGTGCGCCACGCAGCGCAGGAACCGGTCGGCCCAGGGCGGGTCGAATAGGTCCGTGTTGTAGTCGAGCACGAGCACCGTGTCCTGGCCGGTATGGGTGTCCACGTACATGTCAAGGTCGAGTTTCGCCGTCTCAGTGAAAAGCATCCGGCAGGTCGAGGTGACGCCGGGCAGGTCCAGCCCAGGAGGCCCGGACGGGTGGTGGGCGAATTCGACCTGCGCGAGCGGCGCGTGCGCGAGGGAGCGGTCGGGCGCGAGGTCGTCGACGAGCCTGTCGAGCGGGAGCCGCTGGTGCGACAGCGCATCGGCCGTGGTGTCCCTGACCTGGCCGAGTAGCGCGGCGAAGCTCGGGTTGCCGGCGAGCGACGTCCGCAGCAAGATGCTGGTCGCGAACAGGCCGACAATCGGGTCGAACTCGGCGTGGGTGCGGCCAGCCGCCTGGGTGCTGACCACGATGTCCTGCTGGCGGGCGTAACGCGACAGCACGATCACGTAGCCAGTCAGGAACGCCATGAACATGGTGGCGTTGGCGGCCTGGGCCACCTCGGTCAGGCCCGTTATCGTCGTGTCGTCGAGGGTGACGCTGGCCCGCGCGCCGCAGGAGGACTGGCGGGCAGGCCTGGGCCGGTCAGTGGGCAGAGCCAGGACGCGCGGTGCGCCTTTGAGCTGTTCGCGCCAGTAGCTGAGCTGGCGCTCAAGCTCCTCACCGCTCATCCAGTCGCGCTGCCACACGGCGTAATCGCCGTAACTCATCCACAGCGGCGGTAGCGATGCGGGCACCCCGGTCAACTCGGCCAGGTAACCGGCGGACAGCTCCTCCATCACGATCCGCATCGACATGCCGTCCGTGATGACGTGGTGCATCACCAGCAAGAACAGGTGCCGGTCGGGCCCGGTGCGGATCAGCGCGGCCCGAACCAGCGGCCCGGCGGCCAGATTGAACGGCTGGCGGGCACGGTCGGCCGCGATCGACTCAGCTTGCCGGGTGCTCTCGTCGCTGTCCGCCGCCTCCGGCAGCTCGATACGTTCGATCACCACCACGCCGGCCTCGGCGACCTCTTGCTCAGGCACGCCGTCGAAGGCAACGATGCTCGTCCGCAGCCCGGCATGGCGCGCGACCACGGCGTCAACCGCCCGCTGCAGCGTGCTGGCATCGAGCGGGCCGTCGAGCCATACCGCATACGGGATGTGAAACGTCGGTTCGCCGGGCGAGAGCTGATCGAGGAACCAAAGCCCTTGCTGGGAACGTGACGCCGGGAAGCGCATAGGAGATCTACCTCCGATTCACAGCTGCGGTTGCCTGCCCCAGATCGCCGGCCCGGACGCCGTCGGCATCGGCCTGCGACGGCCGCCGTGCGGGTTCCAGGGAGGCCGCCACGCGGCTGTCCATGGCGGCCAGGGCGGCACCCACGCCAGTGACGGTGGGATCGGCGAACAGCGTGCGCAGGGGCAGGTTGACACCGTAGGCGGTCCGGATGCGGGCTAGCAGCCGGACCGCGATGAGCGAATGGCCACCGAGCGCGAAGAAGCTGTCGTTTACCCCGACCGGCGTCGGCAGGCCGAGCACCTCGGCAAAGATCGCCGCGAGGTGCGCTTCGGCCGGCGTCCGGGGCGCGTCTGTGGCCTGACCGCTGACCGCGCCCCAATCCGGCTCCGGAAGTGCGCGGCGGTGCAGCTTGCCGCTCCCAGTGTGCGGCAGCGCGTCGAGCACGACGAATGCGGCCGGCACCATGTGCTCGGGCAGCCTGGCGTTGAGCGCGGTGCGCAGGGCAGCGGCATCGGGCGCCGCGGCCCCGACGATATAGCCGACGAGCCGCTGGTCGTCGGGCCTGATCTGCCTGACCGCAACTGCGGCGTCACTGACGCCTGGCTGCTCACGCAGCGCTACCTCGATCTCGCCGAGTTCTATCCGCATGCCGCGCAGCTTCACCTGGCCGTCGACCCGGCCCATGAACTCGATCGTGCCATCGGAACGCCAGCGGCCATGATCGCCGGTCGCGTAGAGCCTGGTACCGGCTGGGCCGAAGGGATCAGGCACGAACCGCTGCGCGGTGAGCGCTGGCCGCCGGTGGTAACCGCGCCCGACCTGGACTCCGCCGAGGTACAGCTCGCCGACCGCGCCGACAGGCACCGGCCGCAGCTGGTCGTCCAGGATGTGGATCCTGACGTTGCTCACCGGCCCGCCAATAGGAACGCGCGACCGGCCGGCCAGCGTGGCGGGCGTGACGTGCCAGGTAGCTACGCTGATGGCCACCTCGGCCGGGCCGTAGGTGATCTGCATGCTGACCCCTGGCAGCACCTCCAGGCAGCGGCGAGCCAGCGTGACCGGTAGTTCCTCGCCGCCGCACACGATGCGCCGCAGGGTGGCGAAGCTGGCTCGGGGATCATCATCCGCCGCCTCGATATCGGCGAGGAACGAGTACAGCATGGACGGGACGAAGTACAGGACGGTAACTCCGAACGACGCGATCGCCTCGCGCAGATAACCAGGATCACGGTGGCCGCCTGGCCGGGCCATCGCCAGGCTGGCGCCGGTGGTCAGCGGCAGCAGGAACTCCCATACCGATACGTCGAAGCCGACCGAGGCCTTCTGCAGCAGCACGTCGGTCGTGTCGAACGATAGCGCTGACCGCATCCAGTCCAGCCGGTTGAGCAGGCCACGGTGGGTGTTCATCACGCCTTTGGGGCGGCCCGTCGAGCCCGATGTGTAGATCAGGTAAGCGGCGTTGTCCAGATGCAGGACTGGCCGGTGGCCGTCGGCGGCACGCACTGGCCAGGTCGGTGCGTCGTCGAGGTACAAGACCGGCGGACCGGACTCAGGCAGCAGGTCACCGATGTGCCGCTGCGCCAGCACGATCCGGACCTGCGAGTCCGCGAGCATGTACGCGAGCCGTTCTGCGGGGTAGTCGGGGTCAAGCAGCAGGAAGGCAGCGCCAGCCTTGACGACCCCCACCAGGGCGGTGACCAGTTCGGCCGAGCGCTCGGCCAGCACGGCGACCACTGATTCGCCGGCCACTCCGGCCGCGATGAGCCGGTAAGCGATCACGTCGGCGGCGTGATCAAGCTGCGCGTAGCTGAGCTCACCCTGGTCGCTTATGACGGCGGTGGCATCGGGTGTCCGCTTCGCCTGCTGCTCGAAAAGGTCGCGAAGCGTCACGTCATCGCCTGTGGGCGATGGTTTCGCGGTGGCGTTCCACTGGGTGAGCGCGGTGGCTTCGCGTTCGGCCAGAACGAATAGGTCACTGGTTCTGGCCGTCGGCGAAGCCGCCATCTGAGCAAGCACCGTGAGCAGGTTGCCGGCCTGCCGCTCAACGGTGGCTGATTCGAAAAGCGCGGCGTTGTAGTTGATCCGCACGTGCGGCCCGCTCGGTGCGTCGGTAACCGTCAGCCCGATCTCGAACTTGGCGGTGCCGTTCTCCATCAGCTCCGGGCGCCAGCGCAGCCCGCCGTGATCCGGGACGTCCCACGACTCCTCCATCGAGAACATCACCTGGACCAGCGGCAGCCGCGCCGGGTCGCGTTCCGGCTTGACCAGTTCCACGACCCTGTCGAACGGCAGATCCTGATGCTCCATGGCCCGCACCGTCGCGGCGTGGACCGATCGCAGCAGATCGCTGAGCGTCCCATCCCGGTCGATCCGGACGCGGATCGCGACGGTGTTCATGAACAGCCCGATGACCGACTCGGTTTCGCGCTTGACACGGGCCGCCATCGGCACCGCGATCAGCACGTCATCGCTGCCGGTCAGCCGCGCGAGCACGACCGAATACGCGGCCAGCAGAACGGTGAACAGCGTGGTTCCCTGCCCGGCGGCGAGCTGTCTGAGCTGCTCGGCCAGACCCCTGTCGATCGTGGTGCTGACGGCCTGGCCGGGATGAGTCGGGCGCGCCGGGTACGGAGCGTCCGTTGGCAGCGGTAGCGCCGAGGGGGCATCGGCCAGCTCGGCTCGCCAGAAGCGTTCGGCCGCTGCGTATCCGCCTTCCTCTGCGTGCTCGGCTTGCCAGATGGCGAAGTCGACGTACTGGATGGGCGGTTCGGCGGCAACCGGCCCACCGCCGCGGCTGATCGCCTCGTAGTCCGCCGACAACTCATCGAACAGGACCCGAAACGACCAGCCGTCCGCGACGATGTGGTGAATTACCACGGCTAGCACGTGAGATTCCGGCGACAGCCGGATGAGGGCGGCGCGCACGAGCGGCCCGGTGGCCAGGTCAAAGGGTGTGCGGGCGAGGTCCCGGATCATCGCCAGGGCGGCCTGCTCCCGCTCGTCGGCCGCCAGCTGCTGCACTGAGGAGGCCACCAGCGGCCCCGCGGCCAGCTCGTCGTGGACTACCTGCACCGGCACGCCGGACTCGTTCCGGAAGGTTGTCCGCAGCGCCTCGTGCCTTTCCAGCACGGCGTCCCACGCCTGCTGCAGCGCGCTGACATCGAGCGCGCCTTCCAGCCACAGCGCCCAGGGGATGTTATAGGTGGGCTCCCCGGAGTCCATCTCGGCTAGTAGCCACATCCACCGCTGGCCAAAGGAGGTGGGGAAATCGTACTCAGCCACGATCAGCCTTCCTGCTCTCTGCCTACCCGCTCGCGGTGCGACGATGCGATACGCCGTCCGGTCCTGCGGCCGATGGTCGACGGTGCTGTCTGGCTGCGGGCCGCGTCGATGGCGGCGGCGCCGGCCGCAAGCGTTCGTGTCTGGTAGAACGCGGCCAGCCCCAGTTCGACGCCGAACGCCTCACCGATGCGGAACATCAAGCGCGCCGCCAGCAGGGAGTCGCCGCCGACCGCGAAGAAATCGTCCTCGCGGACGATCTGGTCGCGGCTGCGGTCCTCGGGCAGTAGCCGCGACCAGATCTCGGCGAGCCGCTCCTCGGTGGCACCACGCGGCGGCGTGCCGGATCCGGCGTTGTCGTGGTCAGGCGCGGGGAGGGCGGTGCGGTCGACTTTGCCGCTGGTATTGAGGGGGAGCCGGCCGACGGCTTTGAAGCTGGCAGGTATCAGGTAGTCGGGCAGCCTATCGGAGAGGAAGTCCCGCAGTTGTGCGGGCCGCAGCGTGCTGGGGTCCCGGCCGTCGGCGGGGGTGACGTAGCCGATCAGGCGCCGTTGCGCGCCGCCGCTGGTGACGATGACGACGGCGTCGCGAACGGCGGGATGGGAGCGCAGGACGGCGGCGATCTCACCAGGCTCGACCCGGAACCCGCGGATCTTGACCTGGTCGTCGGCGCGGCCGACGAACTCGATGATGCCGTCGCCGCGCCAGCGGGCCAGGTCTCCGGTGCGGTACAGGCGGGTGCCGTGCCCGGTCGGGTCGGGCACGAAGGCTCGAGCGGTGGCGCCGGCGTTCCCGGCGTAGCCGCGGGCCAGGCCGTCGCCGCCGGTGTACAGCTCCCCGGTCACGCCGACCGGGACCGGCTGCCTGCGGTCGTCAAGGATGCGCACGGTGGTGTGCTGGATCGGGCGGCCGATCGGCACTGTCGGCCCGACCTGCCCCGGGTCGGTCATCACGTGGCAGGTGGTGAAGGTGGTGTTCTCGGTAGGGCCGTAGCCGTTGACCAGCGGCCGGCCGCCGCGGCTGGCCAGGACGGCGCGGACCGTGTCAGGAGTGAGCGCGTCGCCGCCGGCCAGGACGACGGGCACGCCGGCGATCGCGTCGAGACCGGTCTCGGCGAGCTGGTCAAACAGCCCGGCGGTGAGCCACGCGACCGTCACGTCGGCGGTCCGCAGCAGCGCGGCGATATCCGACAGGCCTAGCGGGCCCGGCGGCGCGACCACGACCGTACCCCCGGTCAGCAGCGCACCCCAGATCTCCAGCGTCGCGGCATCGAACGCGACCGGGGCCAGGTGCAGCACGCGTTCGCCGGGGCCAAGCGACGCGAACGTCGGGTTGCTGATCAGCCGGATGACAGCACGCTGTGGTACGGCGACCCCTTTGGGGACCCCGGTCGAGCCTGACGTGAAGCTGATGTAGGCCAGGCTCAGCGGATGCGCCGCATCCAGCGGTGCGGCCAGGCCGTCCATGGCGGTCGCGGGTTCGGTCAAGCCGATCCCGTCGACGCGGACCACGTCCAACCCGGGGAGCTGGGCCATCGTGGTACCGGCGGCGAGCACGAGCCGGGCGCCTGCGGCGGCGATCATGGCGGCGACGCGGGGCGGGGGGCTGGCGGGATCGACCGGGAGGTAGCCGCCGCCGGCTTTGAGCACGGCCAGCAGCGCGGTGATGAGGTCGGGGCCGCGCTCGATCGCTACCGCGACCGGCGTGTCCGTGCTCACGCCGCGGCGGCGCAGCAGCCAGGCCAGCGCATTGCTGCGCCGGTCCAGCTCGGCGTAGCTGATCGCGGTGCTGCCGCAGGCCAGTGCGGTCGCGGCCGGGTTCGCGGCGACCTGGGCGGCGAACCGCGCCGGGATCGTCGCGCCTGCCGGGTAGCCGTCGGTGACCGCCGGGCCGCGGCTCCAGGAGTCGAGCGTGGCCAGCTCGGAGTCGGCGAGCAGCCGCAGGTCGCCGAGCTGGGTCGATGGCGTAGCCACGGCGCTGGTGAGCAGGTTCAGGTAGTGCGCGGCCATCCGGGTCATGGTGGCTTCGTCGAACAGGTCGGTCGAGTACTCCCAGACCAGGGTCAGGTCGTCATCCTCGGGGCGGGGCTCGCGGCCAAGCCGCTGCGCAGCCCGCGGCACCACCATCACGGTGAGATCGCACATGGCCGCGCCGTTCTCGCGTTCGGTGACAGCGCCGGTGAGCCCGCCGAAGTCCAGGTCGGGCACGGCGGAGTCGTTGAAGGTGAAGATGACCTGGAATAGCGGGGTCCGGGAGGCGTCGCGGGCCGGGCCGATCGCGTCAATGACCGCGTCAACCGGGATATCTGGCCAGGCCAGCGTGTCGACGACGGTCTGCTGCACCTGGTCGAGCAGGTCCGTGAACGACATCTGGCCGCGGACCTTGGTCCGCAGCACCAGGGTATTGACGATCATGCCGAGCATTTCCTGGAGCTCGGGCAGGCTGCGGTTCGCCGCGCCTGTGCCCACGAGCATCTCCTGCTGACCGGTGTACCGGTACAGCAGCGCCGCGAACCCGGCGTACATGGTCGCGAACAGCGACACCCGGTGCTGCTGGCTGAACGAGCGCAGCGCACGGGACAGCTCGGCGGGAACCTCGATCCGCGGCGCCGCGCCGCGGAAGCTCTTGACCGGCGGCCGCGGGTGATCGGCCGGCAGCTCAAGGACGTGGGGTGCGCCGGCCAGCACGGCGACGCCGTGGTCCGCATGCGCCTTCAGGATCTCGCCTTGCATCCACTCCCGCTGCCACCACGCGTAATCCGCGTACTGGGCGGCGGGCTCGGGCAACGGTGACGGCTCACCGGCCGCGAAGGCCTGGTAGAGGACGCCTAGCTCGGACAGCAGCACGCCCTGCGACCAGCCATCGTGCACGATGTGGTGATCCGCGTAAATCAGCGTGTTCTCGCCGCCGGGGTGCCGCAGCAGCACCCAGCGCGCCAGCGGCGGCCTGGTCAGGTCGAATGGCCTGCGCGACTCGGCCGCGATAACCTTCTCAGCCTGCTCAGCAGGGACGTCAAGCACCCGCAGCGGCGCCGTCACGCCGGTGACCAGCTGCTGCATCGCCACCCCGTCGGCGGTGACGAACGCGGTGCGCAAGACCTCGTGCCTGCGGACGATCTCATCGAGCGCCGCGCGCAGCACCCCGGTATCGACCTCGCCGTGCAGCGACACGGTGGCCGCAGTCGTGTAGGCCAGGTTGCCCGGCGCCAGCTGCTCGAAAAACCACACCCGCTGCTGCTGCAGCGACAGCGGTACCGGCCGGTCCCTCGGCCCCGGGCGCGCTGGCAGCCTGGACGGCATCGGCGGCGGTGAACTCAGCTTCACGCCCGGCACCGCGGCACTCTGCCCCTCACTGCGCCCGGCCCGCTCATCGATCAGCGCAGCGATCGCCGACACCGTCGGAGCCCGGTACACATCAGCCAGGCTCAGCGTCACCGCCAGCTTGGCGGTAATCTCCGCCGCCAGCCGCCCGACAAGCAGTGAATTACCCCCCAGGGCAAAAAAGTCATCCGTGGCGCCGACCTGCACGCCCCCAAGCAGCCCCGCCACAATCGCGGCCAGCGCACGCTCCGTCGACGTCCGGGGCAGCGCGGTGGCTGCCTCGGCCAGGCCGGCGTCGGCCCTGCTGGGCGCGGGTAGCGCGGCGCGGTCCACCTTGCCGTTGGGCGTCATCGGCAGCGCGGGCAGCACGACGACGGCGGCGGGCACCATGTAGCCGGGCAGCCGGGACGCGACGAACCCGATCAGCTCGGCCGGCGTGGCATCCGCGGCGACGTAGCCAATCAGGCGCGGATCAGCCGAACCGGACCGTTCGGCGTTCACGAAGGATTCCCTGACCGCCGGGTGCTGCCGCAGCACGGCGGCCACCTCGCCCGGCTCGATCCGGAACCCGCGGATCTTGACCTGATCGTCGAGCCGCCCGAGGTACTCGAATGACCCGTCGGCCCGGCGCCGCACCTTGTCGCCGGTCCGGTACATCCGCTGCCCCGCGGCGACGATGTCAGGGACGAACGACCTGGCCGTGGCGGCCGGGTCGCCCAGGTAACCGCGCGCCACGCAGGCGCCGGCCAGGCACATCTCGCCGGGCTCGCCATCGGGCACCGGCTCGAGGCCGTCGAGCACGTAGCAGCGCACGCCGTCGACCCCAAACCCGATCGGCGGCGGCACGGGACCGCCCGGCAGCACCGTAGCGGTCGTCACGGCCACCGTGCACTCGGCCGGCCCGTAGACGTTCACGAGGGTGAACGGCAGGCCGGGCGGCACGCCGCGCTGGAGCGCCGAGCCGCCTGCGTGCATCAGCCTCAGCACGGTGCGGGACGGCCACCGCTCGTCGAGCACCGCCTCAGCCAGCGGGGTCGGCAGGTGCGTCACGGTGATCTGCTCATCAGCGAGCCAGCTGACCAGGCCGGGGGCCGAGACGCGCACCTGCGCGGGCGGCACCACCAGCGTCCCGCCGGCGGCCAGGGTCGGCCAGGTATCCCAGACCGACACGTCGAACCCTGGGCTGCTCAGCAACGTCGTCCGGTCCCGCGGACTCAGCCGGTAGGCCTTCTGATGCCAGCGCATCAAGTTCGTGAGGCTGCCGTGGCTGACGGCGACGCCCTTGGGCCGGCCGGTCGAGCCCGAGGTGAAGATCACGTAGGCCAGCGTGGCCTCGTTCAGCTCGGCCGGCCCCGCCAGCGGCTCCGGAGGTACGTCCGTCAGGTCCACCGCTTCGACCGCATGGCCACGCAGCGCGTCAGCTGAGCACCACGGGCCGGTACTGAGCACGGCGGCGGCGCCGGACAGCGCGAGCAGTTCGCTGATCCGCGCGGCCGGGTGGGCGGGATCGAGCGGCAGGTAAGCGGCGCCGGCCAGCAGCACGGAAAGCTCGGCGACGACGAGCTCGGCGGATCTGTCGGCGTAGACGGCGACCACGTCGCCTGGTCCGATTCCGCGGCGGGCGAGCCTGGCCGCCAGGCCAGCGGCGCAGCTGGCCAGCTCCAGGTAGGTCAGCCGCAGCTCCCCGTCCTGCACGGCGATCGCATCGGGCGCCCGGGCCACGCAGGACCGGATGTCGTCGAGCACCGTCACGAACTGTCCTCTGTTCCTAGATCCGCCGATTCCAGGGGATAGCTGCGCAAGCTTGGGCGAGAGCCTCGTAACCGACTTTACGTCAAGATCAACAGCATGCTGAAGGGCGGGGTAACGGGCACTTTCACGGCCGGTCACCGGTGATACCGCCGTGTAGCCGCGATGTAGCCGCGGCCGCTTAGCGTTCTGGCCATGACACCTACAGCAGCCGTTGAAGCCGCCGGCCTGGTCAAGACCTTCGGCCGGCTCCGCGCGGTCGACGGAATCGATCTTCACGTAGGCCAGGGCGAGATCTTCGGCGTCCTCGGCCCCAACGGCGCGGGGAAGACGACGGCCCTGCGCATGCTCGCCACCCTGCTGCCGATCGACGCCGGGCGGGCCCGGGTATTCGGCGTGGACGTGGCCCGCGAACCGCACCGCGTCCGCCAGCTGATCGGCATCACCGGCCAGTTCGCGTCGGTGGACGAGGACCTGACCGCCACCGAGAACCTGTGGATGTTCGGCCGGCTGCAGGGCCTGCGGTCGGCCGACGCGCGCGCCGCCGCCAAGCGGCTGCTGGCGCAGTTCCACCTGGAGGAAGCGGCGGACAAGCCGATCGCGCAGTTCTCCGGGGGGATGCGCCGCCGCCTGGACCTCGCGGCGAGCCTGATCACCCGGCCGCCGCTGATTTTCCTGGACGAGCCGACCACCGGTCTTGACCCGCGCACCCGCGGGCAGATGTGGGACACGATCCGCGGCCTGGTCACCGAGGGCTGCACGGTCCTGCTCACCACCCAGTACCTCGACGAGGCGGATCAGCTCGCCGGGCGGATAGTGGTGATCGACCGGGGCCGCAAGGTCGCCGAGGGCACACCGGATGAGCTGAAAGCCTCGGTGGGGAACTCGACGTTGCAGGTGCAGCTGGCTGAAGGATCCGATCAGGAACTCGCCCGGCAGATCGTCCGGCGGATCGCGGGTGCCGAGCCCGTCCTGACGCCTGAGTCGGGGCGGATGAACGTGCCCCTCGACACCGCCGACCGGGCCGCCGACGTGCTGATCGGGTTCCGCCAGTCGGGGGTGGCGATCACCTCGGTGAGCGTGGACAAGCCGACCCTCGACGAGGTCTTCTTCGCCATCACCGGCCACGGCGCCGACACGGAAGACGATCCAAACCCAGCCGGAGCCGGTACTTCCGAAGCCGGCCACGAGACCGTTCTGGAGGTCCAGTGAGTATCATCACCACCGCGGGCCCGGCGTCCGCCGGCGCAGCGTCAGCCGGCACGGGCCCGCTGCGCACCGTCGACCCGGCCGCCGCGGTGGCCCGCACCCGCCCGCGCACCACCATCACCGAGACGGTCAGCCAGACGCTGATCATGGCCTGGCGCGCGCTGACGAAGATGCGGCGCAACCTGGAGCAGTTCTTCGACGTCACCATCCAACCGCTGCTGTTCACCGCGATGTTCGCCTACATCTTCGGCGGCGCGATCGCCGGCAGCGTGCACAGCTACCTGCCGCTGCTGATCCCCGGTATCGTCGCCCAGACCGTGCTGACCGCCTGCATGACCACCGGCGTGCAACTGCGCGAGGACATGGAGAAAGGCGTCTTCGACCGGTTCAAGGCGTTGCCGATATCCCGGATCGCCCCGCTGGCCGGCCCGATGGTCGCGGACCTGGTGCGCTACCTGATCGCCGCCGGGCTGACGTTCGTGATGGGCGTGATCATCGGCTACCGCCCCGCCGGTGGCGTGCTCGGCGTGCTCGGCGCGATCGTGCTGGCGATGTTCACCGGCTGGGCGCTGGCCTGGATCTTTACCTTCATCGGCAGCATCGCCAAGAGCGCCCGGGCCGTGCAGGGGATGTCGTTCCTGTTCCTGTTCCCGCTGACCTTCCTGTCCAACGCGTTCGTGAGGGTGACCACCCTGCCGGGCTGGCTGCAGGCGTTCGTCAAGGTCAACCCGGTCTCGAACCTGGTCTCCGCCACCCGCGCCCTGGCCAACCAGGGCGTCGTCACCAGCGAGGCGGGCTGGACGCTGCTCGCGGGCCTGGTGGTAATCGCGATCTTCGCGCCGCTCTCGGTGCGGAGCTACCGACGGCACATGTAGCGGCGCGGATCGCGGCGGCCTCCGGATCGCGGCGGACACGCCGACCCTGGCCGGCCCGCAGCTATCAGCCGGGCGCTGTTAGCCAGGAAGGCGCTCCACCGCCAGCCGGGCCTGCGTCAGCAGGCCCGGCTGCGGGCAGTCCAGGTACTCGGCCCGCAGCCGGGCGAGCAGGCCGGGCGCGGCTTCCTCGGCCGCGGGCGTGATCCGCTCCCATCGCATCGTGGGAATCATCCGGTTATAGGCGAACCGGTCGGCCAGGGCGAGCAGCCGCAGCGCGTCCTCGGCCGGCGCGGCCCGGCGCAGCAGGCTCCACGCCCCCAGGGCGAACAGCACCAGCCCCGATGCCGGGTAGTCGAGGTGCGGGTTATCGGGGGTCATGACCCGCAGCGCGCCCGGACGGCAGACGCGGAACAGCGCCTCCCCGTGCGCCACGTCCTCGCCTGCCGCGTAGCGGGCATGCGCACTCAGCGCCATCGCCTCGCCGAACAGCACCCACGGTTCCCTTCCGGTGCGGGTGACTCCTGGCAGCTGAATCTCGCGCATCCGGACCGCGCTTTCCCGGTACATCTCCAGCCCGGCACCGAGGTCGCCGGAGGCGAGCGCCAGTTCGGCGCGGCCCACCTGCCGGAAGGCGGCCCAGCCGAACGCCGTCGCGCTCGAACCCATCTGGTCCACCCGGCCGAGCTCGTCCGCCGCGTCCGCGAGCCGCCCCTCGCCGATCGCGCAGAACACCAGCAGGGTGCGCAGCTGCAGCTCGTCATCACTGGCCCCGATCCGCTGCATTACCGGCAGCGCGGTCCGGGCATGCTCGACCGCCGCCGCGTGGTCACCCATGTGCAGGGTCAGCTCGGCCAGCAGGCCGTGCGGCATCGCGCGAGACCACGGGCCGTCCTCGTCGCGGACCAGGGCCAGTACGCGCTGGGCGGCCTCGGTCGCGCCGGCTGGATCGCCGGCGTTCTCGCGCTCGTGACCGAGCCACTGGCTGGCGGCGGCCGCCGTGTGCCGGTCGGGGTCGGCGGCGAGCGCGGCCAGCCGCTCCGCGAACCCAGGGGTGCCGGCCCAGTCGGCGGCGTCGGCCGCCAGCCGGTGCGGAAAGCTGCCGATGTCGACCGACCCGTACGCGAGCAGCACCCGGACCAGGCCCGAGAGGTACACGTTGCCGCCCGGATCGGGGCCAAGCTGGCGCAGCAGGGTCATCATCGGGCCGTCAGCCTCGCCGCTGCCGATCATCATCGAGTTGTTCAAGGTGATCGCGACCGCGGTCCGGGCGGCGTCCGCCAGGTCCAGCGGGGGCAGCCAGCCACGGACCGCCTCGGCGACCGCCCCGGCCAGGACCACCAGCCGAAGGTGCTCGCCGCGCATCGTCCACAGCAGCCCGAGCGCGGCGAGCAGCCGCACGATGGCGGCGCGGTCCCCGTCGGCGATCGCGCCGCGCAGCTCGTCGGCCAGGTTGGTCTCCTCGGCGCTGAGCGCGTCGATCGCCGCGAACTGGCCGACGCCCAATATGCCCGCCTGCTGGGCGGACGCGTAGCCGACCGCCCAGCTGCGCTGGGCGGCGCGGGCGCTGGCGTCCTCGCCAGCCTGCCCGAGCTGCATCCGGCCGAACTCGCGTACCGTCTCCAGCATCCGGTAGCGGATCCCGGCCGGGGTCTCCCTGACGCTCAGCAGTGACTGGTCGACGAGGCCGCGGACCGCGTCGAAGGCACTGGTGCCGAGCACGGCCTCCGCCGCATCGAGCGTGAAACCATCATGGAACAGTGCCAGCCGCCGCAGCGCGCGCTGCTCGCCGGCGTCCAGCAGATTCCAGGACCACTCGATGACCGCGAGCAGGGTCTGGTGCCGGTCGGGAGCACTGCGGTCGCCGCCGCGCAGCAGCGCGAACCGGTCCCCGAGCCGCCGGTCGATCTCCTCGACCGACATGGCGCGCACCCGGGCCGCGGCGAGCTCGATCGCCAGTGGCAGGCCGTCAAGCCGGCTGACGATGCTGGCCACGGTCGGCTCGGTGAGACGGACGCTCGGCCGCGCGGCGACCGCCCGCTCGCGGAACAGTTGCGCCGCGTCGCCCGTCTCCAGCTCGCCGAGCGGGTAGACGCGCTCGGCGGCGATCGCGAGCGGCGCGCGGCTGGTGGTCAGCACCCGCAGGTCGGGTGCCGCCGAGATCAGGAACGCGGTGAGCTCCGCGGCCGCCTCGATCAGGTGCTCGCAGTTGTCCAGGACCAGCAGGCTCGGCGACTGCCCGAGCCGCTGCGCGATCCGCGCCCTGATGTCGGCCCGCTGCTCGGCGGTCAGCGTCCGGCGGCCGCTGACGGAGTCGCGGACACCGAGGACGGACCCGACTTCGACCGCGACATCTTCGGCCGCGGTGACGCCGGCCAGCTCGACGAAGTGGACAACCGGCTGCGCCGCTTCCCGGGCGAGCGCGTGCGCCAGCCGTGTCTTGCCCAGACCGCCGGCGCCGACGATGGACACCACCCGCGCGCTGGCCATCAGGGCCCGCAGCTGCGCCAGGTCGCCGTCCCGGCCGATCAGTTCGGTCGCCTCGTAGCGCACCCCCCGCCGGACCGGGCGGTCGAGCGCCAGCAGGCTGCGGTGCGTGCGCTGCAGCAGCTCGCCGGGATCCGCGCCGAGCCGCTCGCGCAGGTCCCGGCGGTACCGCTCGAAACGCTCGAGCGCCACCGCCGGGCCGCTCACCGCGGCCTCGCTGCGCAGCAGGTCCGCTAGCAGCGGCTCGTCCTGCCGCCACTGCGCGTGCGCCGCCGCCAGGGCCGGCAGCGCGGCCGCGTGCGCACCCGCCCGGCTGGACGCCCGGGCCAGGATCACCCGCGCGGTGGCCATATCCGCGGCGGCGGCCCGCCGGACCTCCGCGAGCGGGCCCTCGCCGGAGTCAGCTGCCCCGGGCAGGTGAGTCGTCAGCGCCAGGGCTTCCCTCGCCAGCTCCCCGGCGGCGGCCGCGTCCCGGTCGAGCATGGCTGCGGCGGCGCGCACGAGCTCGGTGAGCCTGGCGCTGTCCACCTCACCGGGCGCGGCCCCCAGCCGGTACCCAACGCCGTCGCGGACGATCGCGTCCGCACCGCACGCATTCCTGGCCCGCGACACCAGCACCTGCAGGCTCTTCAGGCCGTTGCTCGGCGCGTCGTCTCCCCAGACGAGCTCGATCAGCTCTTCGGGCCGCACCGGGCGGCCGTCGCGGGCCGCCAGAGCAGCGAGCAGCGCCTGCGGGCGATCGCCCGCAACCGGTCGGCCCCGCCAGCGCACATCGGCGAGCAGGGTCAGGGCGATGCTCACCTGACCAGTCTAGAAGCGCGCCCCGGAAGTAGCGGGCTGACCGGTCGGCCGAGGCCGGTTACGGATTGAGGCCGCGTTTGCTCGCCTGGCGCCGATTGCGCTGCGCCAGCGCTGCGCGCAGTAGCTCGTCCAGGTCCTCGTCGCTGAGCGCGTCCAGCTCGGCGTCGCGGGATGAGGCCTCGGCGACGCCGAAATCGGGGTGGGCCGAAACTACCTCGGCCAGTTCCGCGACCGTCGGGGCGTTGTACACCTGGTGGACCGGCAGGCTCACGCCGTAGGTGTCGGCGACGCGGACGACAAATCGGGTGATGGTCAGCGAATGGCCGCCGAGCGCGAACAGGTTGTCGTACACCCCGACCGGTTCCGGCGCCGCGAGCAGATCACTCCAGATCTGCGCGAGAGTCGCCTCGACCGGGTTCCTGGCTTCGACGCGGTCCGCGCCTGAGGGCATGATCTCCCACGTCGGCGCGGGCAGAGCCGCCCGGTCGACCTTCGCGTTCTGCGTCAGCGGAAGCGAGGGGAGCGCGACGATGAGCTCAGGGATCATGTAGTCGGGAAGGGCGTTACGAAGGTGCGGCCGGAGCTCCTCGAGCAGGTCGGCGCCTGGCTGCGCGGCGGCACTGCCCCGCCGGAGCACGACGTAGGCGACTAGTTCCCGGTCCTGGCCCCGGGACGCGGTGATCACAGCCGCCTGGCGGACGTCACGGTGCGCTCGCAGGACGGCCTCGATCTCACCGCACTCGATCCGGAAACCGCGGATCTTCACCTGGTGGTCGGTCCGGCCGATCAGTTCGAGGCCGGTGCCCGGCAGCCACCGGCCCAGGTCTCCGGTCCGGTACATGCGTGCCCCCGGCTCGGCACTCCAGGGATCAGGCCGGAACGACCGGGCCGTCAGCCGCGCTCGGCCGTGATAGCCGCGCGCCACCCCCCGCCCGGCCAGGTAGACCTCGCCCACGACACCGGCCGGCACCGGCGCCTGGTGCTCGTCCAGGATGTACAAGCGGGTATGGTCGATCGGCGGCCCGATCTCGACGGGCCCGGTTCCGGTCGCGACGACGCCAGCCGCCGACCACACCGTGGTCTCGGTCGGGCCGTAGAGATTCCACAAGATCGCGCCAGGGGAGGAGAGCTGATCCGCGAGATCGCGGGGGAGCGCCTCGCCGCCGCACAGCCGCGTCCGGAGGCAGGCGGGCACGCCGCCGGCGGCCTGGAGCAGGCGCCACGTCTGCGGCGTCGCCTGCATCGCGGTCACGCCTGCCCGCTCGATCAGCAACCGCAGCCGGTCGGGCTCACGGGCCTCGTCAGCCGTCGCGATCACCAGGTCGGCACCGCACAGCAGTGGCAGCAGAAGCTCGAGCAGGGCGATATCGAACGACAGCGTGGTGACCGCGGCAAAGCGGTCACCGGGACCGAGCCGGAGCGACCGCCGGAACGACGCGAGCAGGTTCGCGACGGCGCGATGCTCGATGCCGACGCCCTTGGGCTTCCCCGTCGATCCTGACGTGAAGATGACGTAGGCAAGCGCGCTGGCTGGCACGGACACGGGATTCAGCGGTGCCGTCACTGCTTCCGCGCTTTCATCGACGCAGATCACGGTCGCGTCATCGGCCACGCTCCTGGCCAGCTCGCGGTGCCTGTCGTCGGAGATGACGATCCGCAGCTGCGCACCGCGGGCCATCGCTGCCAGCCGCGCGGGCGGAAAACCGGGATCAAGCGGTACGTAGGCGCCGCCGGCCCACCACACGGCGAGCAGGGCCGTCAGCATGCCGATGCCGCGCTCGACGCACAGGCCGACGAGCGTTTCCGGGCCGACGCCGCGATCGGCGAGCAACCGCCCGAGCTGGGCGGCGCGGTCGCACAGTTCCTTGACGCCGGCGGATTCCTCGCCGTCGAGCACGCGAGACGTCGAGGCCTGAAGCAGCGACCACAGGTCCACGCTCTCGTCCTGGGTTGGGAGCTCTTGAGAGTTGCGTCCGATGATCAGCGCATCGCGTTCGGTGGCCGACAGCATCGGCAGGTCGAGTACCGCGGTGCCTGGTGCGTCCGCCGCGTGCTCGAGCAGCTGCGTCAGGCAGCCAAGGAACCGGTCAGCCCACGGCGGGTCGAATAGGTCCGTGCTGTATTCCAGCGTCAGCGTGGCCCGGCCGTCTACGGCGGCCGCGGACAACGTGAGGTCGAGTTTCGCGGTCCCGGTCGGCAGCGGCTGGGAGCGCGCGGTGACACCGGGAAGTTCCAGCACGGACGGCGTGAGCGACCCGTAGAAGAACTGAACCTGCACGAGCGGCGCGTGCGCGAGCGTGCGGTCCGGCGCGAGTTCCTCGACGAGCTTCTCGAACGGGAGCTGCTGGTGCGAGATCGCATCTACGGTGGCGTCCCTGACCCGGCCGAGCAGCTCGGCGAAGGCCGGATTGTCGGCCAGCGACAGGTGCAGCGGGACAGTGTTCGTGAACAAGCCGAGGATCAGGTCAAGCTCGGTGTGGGTCCGCCCCGCCACCTGGGTGCCGATCACGATGTCGCGCTGGCGCGCATAGCGCGACAGCACGACCGCGAAGCCGGTGAGGAACAGCATGAACATGGTGACGTTGGCGCCGTCGGCCACCTCGGCCAGGCGCCGGGTCGTCGCGGCGTCGAGCGTGACCTGAGCCTCCGCGCCCCGCGGGGACAGGCGGGCAGGCCTGGGCCGGTCGGTGGGCAGGGTGAGGACTTTCGGTGCGCCGCGGAGCTGCTCGCGCCAGTAGTCCAGCTGCCGGTCCAGCTCCTCGCCGCGCAGCAAGTCGCGCTGCCACACGGCGTAGTCGCCGTATTCCATCGACAGTGCTGGCAGCGACGCGGGTGCGCCGGCCGTTTCGGCCCGGTATGCGGCGGACAGCTCCTTGGTCAGGATCTTCATGGACACGCCGTCGCTGATGACGTGGTGCATGACCAGGACGAGCAGATGCTGGTCGGCGCCCACGCCGACCAGCGTGGCCCGGATCAGCGGCCCGGCGCTCAGATCGAACGTCTGGCGAGCGTGGTCGGCCGCGATCGCCTCGGCCCGCCGGATGCGCTCGTCGTCATACAGCCCCGAGGGCAGCTCGATCCGCTCGATCGGCACGGTGCCGCTGTCGGCGACAATTTGCTCAGGTACGCCGTCGAAGGCGACGATGCTCGTCCGCAGCACGGCGTGCCGCGCGACCATGGCGTCCATGGCCCGTTGCAGCGCGCGGGCATCGAGCGGGCCGTCGAGCCACATCGCATACGGCATGTTGTACGTCGGTTCGCCGGGATCGAGCTGATCGAGGAACCACAGCCGCTGCTGCGAGAATGACGCCGGGAAGCGCATGGGAAACCTACCTCCGGTCGCCAGGCAGCAGCGGGTGCAGCGCATCGCCGCCCGCGGCGGCCACCGCTGCCGCCAGGCCGGCCACCGTAGGATCGGAGAACATCGTATAGATGGGCAGGTCGATGCCGTAGACGGCCCGGACGCGGGCCATCAGCCGGGTCACGGTCAGCGAGTGGCCGCCGAGTGCGAAGAAGTTGTCGTGCACGCCGATTGGCGCCGGCAACGCGAGCAGCTCGGACATGATCTCCGCGAGCCGCGACTCGGTCGGCGTCCGCGGCGCGACCGGGACGTGACCAGCGGCCGTGCCCCAGTCTGGCTCGGGCAGGGCCCGGTAGTCGATCTTCCCGTTGGCGGTGAGCGGCAGTGCGGGCAGCACCACGAAAGCGGCCGGCAGCATGTAGTCAGGCAAGACCTCGCGAAGGTGCTCGCGCAGTCCGGACGGCGCGGTCCCGGCGCCGGAGGAGGTGACCAGGTAGCCGACGAGCCGGACGTCGTCGCCCTCACCGCGGACCGTCACCACGGCCTGCGCGACGTCGTCGTGGTCCCGCAGCACCGCCTCGACCTCGCCGCTCTCGATCCGGTAGCCGCGGATCTTGATCTGCCGGTCCGCCCGCCCGGCCAGCTCGATCCGTCCGGTCCTGCGCCACCGGCCGATGTCGCCGGTCCGGTACATTCGTGCGCCGGGCCGCCCGCCGAACGGATCTGGGACGAACCGGGCCGCGGTCAGGCCGGGCGCGCCGTGGTAGCCGTGAGCCACCCCGGCGCCACCGATGTACACCTCTCCGAAGACGCCGGGCGGGACCGGCCGCAGCCCGGCGTCGAGCACGTACAGCTGGGTTCCGGCGATGACCGACCCGATCTCGATCGGGGTCGGCGCGGGGCCGACGGCGTCGCCACCCGACCAGATCGTGGTCTCGGTCGGGCCGTACAGGTTCCACAGGCGCACGTCAGTCCCGGAGCCGATCGCGTCGGCGAGGTCCCTGGGCAGCGCCTCGCCGCCGGATATCCGCAGCTTCACCCCGGCCGGGATCCCGCCGGCGTCGATGAGCATCCGCCAGCCGGCCGGCGTCATCTGCAACGCGGTCGCGCCGCGGTCGGTCAGCAGCTCCCGCAGCCGGGCCGCGTCGCGCGCCTGTTCCGCGTCGGCGATCACCACGCACCCCCCGGCCAGCACCGGCGCGAGCAGCTCGAGCAGGGCGATGTCGAACGAGAAGGTCGTCACGGCGACAAGGCGGTCGTCCGGGCTGAGCGCCAGGATCGGCGCCATAGCCGCCAGGAAGGCGCCGATCGCGCCCTGGGGGACGCTGACCGCCTTCGGCCGGCCGGTCGATCCCGAGGTGAAGATCGTCACGGCGGTAGCCGACGGCGGCAGGTCCACCGGCTCGGTGCTCGCGGCGGGCAGTGCCGCCAGGTCAATGACCGGTATGGGCGCTGCGCCGGACGGCAGCCCGGGCGACCCGGTGACGCTGCTGTCGACCACGATCGCGGCGGCGCCCGAGTCACCGAGCATGGTAGCCAGCCGCTGGGCCGGATAGATCGGGTCCAGCGGCACGTAGGACGCGCCGGCCGACCATACGCCGAGGATGGCTGGCAGCAACCGGGCGCCGCGGGGCAGCAGGATCGCGACCCGGTCGGATACCTTGACGCCGTGCCCCTGCGCGGCGGCCGTGATCCGCTGGGCCAGGGCGCGCACGTCGGCACCGGTCAGTGCTCCGTCAGCGCCGGCGGCGACCACGGCGTCACCGGCACATGCCTGCCATAGCATGGTCACCGCGCTCGCCGCAGGGTCGGTGACCGGGCCGCCGTCGGGCCACACGCTGGTGACGAGGGCCCGCGTATCGGGTGACATGAGGTCCGCGTCGGCGACGGCCGAGCCGGGGGCGTCAGCTAGCCGCCGCAGGATCGCCAGGTAACCGTCGGCCACGAGCTGGCCGGTGGCCGGGTGAAACAGGTCGCTGTTGTAGTTGACCCGTACCAGCGGCCCATCCGGCACGTCGGTGACGGTCAGCTCGATCTCGAACCTGGCCGTGCCGTTCCCCATCAGCTCCGGGCGCCAGCGCACTCCGCCACGGTCCGGTACGTCCCACGGCTCCTCCAGCGCGAACATCACCTGGACCAGCGGCAGCCGCGCCGGGTCACGGTCCGGCCGGGCCGCCTCCACCACCTGGGCGGACGGCAGCTCCTGGTGCGCCAGCGCCCGCTCGGTCGTATCGTGCACCGACCGCACCAGGCCGCTGAGCGTACCGCCGCCCTCGATCCGGACCCGGATCGGGATGGTGTCGGAGAACAGCCCGACGACCGGCTCGGTCTCCGGCCGGGTGCGGCCCGCTGTCGGCACCGCGATCAGCAGGTCGTCGCGGCCGGTCAGCCGGGCGAGCACGACCGCGTACGCGGTCAGCAGGACGGCAAACTGCGTGGTCCCGTGCTGGGCGGCGACACCCTTGAGCGCCGCGGCCAGGCCGGCGTCGATACGGGTGTCGATGGACGTGGCGGTGAACGTCTGGCGTGCCGGGTACGGCTCATCCGACGGCAGGGGCAGCGTCGACGGGGCACCGGCCAGCTCGGCCCGCCAGAACCGGTCGGCGGACGCGTACCCGCCGTCCTCGGCGTGCTCGATCTGCCAGATGGCGAAGTCGGCGTACTGGATCGGCGGTTCGGCGGCAACCGGGTCGCCGCCGCCGCTGATGGCCTCGTAGTCCGCGGACAGCTCGTCGGACAAGATCTGGAAGGACCGCCTGTCGGCGACGATGTTGTGCGCCACCACCGCGAGCACGTGAGATTCCGGTGCCAGCCGCACCAGGGCGGCGCGGGCGAGCGGCCCGACGGCGAGGTCGAAGGGGATCTGGGCGAGCCTGCGGATCTGGTCCGAGGCGGCCCGCTCCCGCTCGCCCGCGGGCCGTTGCTCGACGGAGGTGACGAGCAGCGGCTGCGAGGCCGGCTCGTCCTCGATGACCTGTACCGGCACGCCAGCGGAGTCGCGGAAGGTGGTACGCAGCACCTCGTGCCGGATCAGCGCGGCGTCCCAGGCCTGCCGCAGCGCGTCGACATCGAGCGCACCGTCCAGCCACAGCGCCCAGGCCATGTTGTAGGTGGGCTCACCGGGGTCCATCTCGGTCAGCAGCCACATCCGCCGCTGGCCGAGTGAGGCCGGGAACTCGTATACCGCCACGATCAGCCTTCCTGTCTCCTGGCCGCCGCCGCTACCTGGTCCACCGCCACCATGCGCACTTCCGCGGTGTAGTGCTGGCCCCGGGCGTCGGTCAGCCAGGCCTGGTCCGGGGTGGGCATCATCTCGACGACCTTCACCGTCGCATCAGGGCCGGCGGTGCGGCGGGAGCGACGGAGCGACCGGGAGATCAGGTCGATCGACGCGAGGCTGGTCAGGTCCGCGTAGATCGGCTTGCGCTCGCCCGCGAATTTGAGGAATACGTACCGTGGCATTGCGTGCCGTGCCGCCCACGCCCGGGCCTTCAGGTAGCGAGCGCTCTCGTCGGTGATGTCGGCGAAGTCGGGTTCGGTGGCGGACAGCCGCCAGGTCTCGCGGCTCACCACGAGATCATCGATCGTGACGCGCGGCGCGTGCCCGCCCGCCGGTGCCACGTCGTAATAATGTGTGCTCGAGGTGCCGATCAGGTCACCGACGACCTCGAGCAGGTCACGCTCGAAGGTCCCGTCGCGTCGCCGCACCCGCAGCCCGGCAGCGGAGCGGATCAGGTCGCAGTCGCCGACCGGCACGGTCGCCGCGGGGTCATAGCCGCAGGAATCGCGCGCGAAGACGAGCCGCAGGTCACCGGGCGACGGCAGGACGTTGCACAGCCGGGTGGAGGTGCCGCCGATCTCGCCGGACTCGGCGAACCAGACGGCCGGGCCGCGCAGGTCGTGCCGCATGCCGGCGTGCAAGCCGTCCGGGTCGGGGTGGAACGCCAGCCAGGTGGCGTAGCGGATGGTGACGGTGCTGGGGTGGACCTCGCCGAGCACCCAGGTGAGCCGGCCGCTGGTAGCGTCGGCGCCCGCGATCATCAGGTCGGGGCTGTGGTGCACCGCCATCGGCCAGGGCAGCGGCTGGACGGGAAACTCGGCTGTCACTCGATCCCGCAGGTCGGCGGACCGGAGCTGCGCCCGCCTGCTGTCCGGGGGCAGGTCCAAGATGGCCGACCAGCGCTGCCTGACCTCCTGCATCACCGGCCCGATGAGGCTCGGCGGGTCGGCGAGAACCTGACTGACGAGCAGCCAGACGTCGGCGAACGGGACGACGTCGGTGCCGAGCGCGGCGGCCCGCTCCTGGTAAGCCTCCTCGAAGCGCTGCGCGTACAGCGCGCCGCAGGCCGCGGTGAACCACCGTGCGCCGTCGAGCACCAGCGCCAGCGGTGCGCGCACGCCGTCTAGCACGTCGGCGCCCAGCCGCACCGTGTCGCCGCGCAGGCACTCCTCATACGCGATCGTCCGGCCGGCGTAGAGCTCTCCCGCCCGGCGCGTGGGCGGGAGGTCGGCCAGCCGGGTGAACGTCGCCTCCAGGTCGTTCATGGCCGTGGCCACCCGCTCCGCGTCCCCGCCGGCCCTGGCCAGTTCGTCCCGGGCCGCGGTCAGCTCGGCCAGTGCCTTTTCGGCCGGCTCGCGGATACCGTCATCGGTGACCCGCGAAAGCAGCGCTCGCAAGGACTGCTCAGGCCGCATGTCCTGCGGCGCCACTTCGGCCTGCCAGACCAGCCGGCGGCTGTCGGCCAGCCGGTCAAGCACGGCGAAGACCGCCGCGGCATCGTCGAGCCCGCTGCGGGGATCGTCGAGCGCCTCGGCCGCCACACCGCGAGCGTCACGGATGCCGTCGCACGCCCGGATGACCGCCGCCTCGGCCGGCGTCAGCGGAATCGGCGGTGCCAGCGGGAGGCGCAGCAGCGTGCCGTCGATACTCGCGGACGGCACCAGCCGGGGCACGAGCCAGGGGCGCAGTGCCTGGCTGTAGCGGGCCATCATCGCCTGCGCGGCCCAGCCCTCCAGATAGGTGACGCGGGCGGCCAGCGAGAACTCCGGCGCGCCGTGCGTAATGCGGATGCCGGCGCCATCGTCGATCTGTGCCCAGCCCACCGGCCCGAAGAAGCCGATGGTGTCGTTCTTCGCGCAGTAGCGCTGCACATAGCTCGCGACGAGCGCCTGGTGCTGCCTGCGCTGCGCGTTGCGCTTGCCCGGCTCGGGCCCCCGGCGCACCACCACGTCGATGCCGGTCGTCAGCGCGTGCCGGTTCTGCCAGCCGATGGCCTCCCGCAGCGCTGGCAGGCAGGCCGCCTCGTACAGCGCCGCGGACAGGCGCTCGACCCCGGCGGTGAACTCGGCGGCGTAGACGGCGGCCGCCCGGTCCCGCGCGGCCGGATCTGAGGCGGCCCGCGTCGGGGTGGCAGCGCCGGTAGCGATGGCCGCGTCCGCGGCCCGGGCGAGGTCGGCATCCCCCATCGCGGCGAGCAGATGGACAGGGAAACCTGCCCCACGCAGGCACACCGTTCTCCACAACGCCCAGTCATCGGTCAGCCGCACCAGATGCGGCGCGGGGACGGCTGCCCGGTCCGGTGCCGCGGGGGCGGTCACCTGGTAGGCGGTGCGGTCCCTGCGGCCGATGCTGGCGGGCGCCGCGGCCGATCGCGGGGTACGGTCAGCCATCCTGCCAAGGTCCAGGCCGGCCGCTGGCTTCGACAGATTGCTCGCGAGCTCGATCAGCGTTTCGCGTAGCCGGTCGAGTATCTCCTGAACGGAGCCGTCGGCGAAGCGGCAGCGGTCCCAGTTGAACTCCAGGCGGATCTGCGGTTCGTCCCACGCGAATAGCGTCAGCGGATACGACGGCAGCCGGTCCATCCTGGCCGAGCTGGGAAGCCCGTCCCGGCCGGCCAGGAACGTCTGCAGCCGGCGCCGGTCGAACACGAGCAGGCAGTCCATCAGTGCGGTGTCGACGGGAAGCCTGGCCCAGGCCAGGGCCGTCCCCATCGGCGTGCGCTGGTGCTCTGCGATCTGGCGGATCTCGTCGTTCACCGCCGTCACCAGCTCGCGCACGGACCATCCTGCGTCGACGCGGACGCGCAGCGGCACCGTGTTGATCAGCGGTCCGATGATGGCGTCAGCGCCAGGGATGCTGTCCCGCGCGCACGACCGCGTTACCGCGAGAAGGACGTCGGTGACGCCGCCGTATCGCGCTCGCAGCAGTGCCCACGCGGCGCTGACCATGGTGCTGGAGCTCAGCCCGGTGGCGCTGGCCGCCTGATGGATCGACTCGGAGTCGGCACCGGAGAGCACCGTCTCAGCCCTCATCGGCTCGGCAGTCCCGGCCACCTGCTCGCCGAGATAACCGGGCAGCGGCCGCGGCACTACGGCGCCCGCGAGGTACCCGGTCCAGAACCGCCGGGAGGCGGACGGGTCAGTCGTCTGCCACCACCGCACGAACTCACCGAATGGGGGACGCGGCGGCTCCGGCGCGGCGCGGCCGGCCATGAGCGCCGCGTACACCGCGGAGACCTCCTGGATCAGCAGCCGCAGGGAGCGCCCATCCAGCAGCGCATGGTGGAAGGTCAGAACGGCGCGGTGCATGGCGGAATCAGCGGCACCGCCGTCGGACGGTGCGACCCAGCGCACGATCGTCAGGCGTACCGGCGGCCTTCTGGTCAGGTCGAATCGCTCGCGTCGGTCTGCTCGCAGGAACGACTCGAACGGGTGGTCCGGCCCGCTGGCCGGCGGCTGCGGCAGGTCGCGCCGGCGGATGTCGATCGACGCGTCCGGGTCAATTACCTGGACGAAACCGGCGGCGTCATCGAGGTGAAACGTGGTGCGCAGGACCTCATGCCGCCGCGCGACGAGGCGCCAGGCCGCCTCGAACGACTCCCGCTCCAGCGGGCTTTCCCAGTCGAGGGTGACCTGGATGACATCGACGCCATCGCCGGGGAACCGCATGTAGTTGAGGATCATGCCTCGCTGGGCTGGCAACGCGGGGTCCCGCCCCGGCGACCCGGTCTGTGGTACTGCTGTCTTGAGCGCGGAAGAGCGATCTACCCTCGTGGGCAGCTGGCTCAATTGGTGCCGCCCTGCTCGTGGTCGTCCATCCAGCGGCGCAGTGACGCTGGCCGCATGTCGGTCCAGGTCTCCTCGATGTATCCCAGGCACTCCTCCTCGGAACCGGTGAAGCCGTCTGGGCGCCAGCCGGCCGGCAGGTCTCGCCCCACCGGCCAGATCGAGTACTGCTCCTCGTCGTTGACCACGACCGCGTGCGGCCGCGCGTCGGTGGCATCAGGCATCAGCTGCTCCTCTTCCGCTTCAGGATGTGCCCGTACTGGCGGCCAGCAGCCGCTGGCGCATCAGGAACTTGCGGACCTTTCCTGTCGGTCCCACCAGGATCTCGTCGTCGGAGATGGTCAGGATCTGCCGCGGCACCGCCGCCGCCGCCTCGCCGAGCGCGGCGCGGACCTCGGCGTCGCGGTCGAGCGCGGGATCGGCGCCAGGCGCGAGCACGAGCAGTACCTCGGCGACGAGGTTGCCGTCCTCCCCGGGCCCGGCCAGCACCGTGCAGTCGCGAACGTCCGCGCAGCGCTTGAGTATGCGCTCCTCGGACAGCGCGGTATAGAGCCAGTTCCCGTCGCCGAGGTCGACCGCGTCGGTGGCCCGGTCCATGTGGTAGAAGTAGCCGTCCTCATCGCGGTACATCAGGTCGCCGGTCAGGTAGTAGCCGTTCAGCCGGGTGCGGAAGGTATTGACCGAGTCGTTCCAGTACCCAAGCGCCAGCGTCGGTGACTTCATCGCGACCATCCCCACCTCGCCCGTCGGGACCTCCTGGCCGGTCTGCGGGTTCACCAGGATGATCTCGGCGAACGGCTGCGGCATGCCGACGCAGCGGCCGTAGCGCTTGCTGGCGGGGCGGTGGCTGATTCCGAACCCGCCGTATCCCATCTCGGTGGAGCCGAGCGTGTCGTTGAACCGGGAGCCGGGCAGGCTGACGACCTGGCCGTCCGGGCCGAAGGCGTGGTGGCTGCCGACGGCGACCAGCTTGCGGATGTGCGCCTCGTGCGCGCAGTCCCCGCTGTTCGACCAGAACCGGACCGAGCTGACGTCGCGCGTGGTCAGGTCGTAGCGGGCCAGCTCGGCCCAGGTGACGGCGAAGCCGTAGACCGCGGTCGGGCGCCAGCGCTCGATGGCGTCGATGATGACCTCGCCGCTGCGCGCGAACGCGCCGCCCTGGCCCGACAGGCACAGCAGCTCGTAGCCGTTGCACAGCGCCTCGTTGAGGATGATGACGCCGGCCGTGTGCGCCTGCGGGAACGCGGACAGCTCACGCACCGGGCCGTGCTGGCGCGGCTCGGTCAGCCGGACCGCCCGCACGGCCGCGAACAGGCTCTGGTTGGAGTGCACGACGGCGGCGGGCATGCGCGTGGTGCCGGAGGAGTGCGTGATGGCCACCGGATCTTCCGGGTGGTGCCGGAAGTGCGCCGGCGCACGTGACGGATCGCCCGTGCCGGTCTCGGCCGCATCGCCGAGGACCGGCGCGCCAAGATCCTGTTCGGCCATCCCGGCGTGGTCGGCGTCGATGATCACCCCGACGGCGCGCAGCCGCCTGATGTACTCCACCGCGATCTCGGCCGGCATGCCGCCGTTCAGCAGGGCCGGTATCGCCCCGAGCCAGGTCAGCGCGAGAAAGTTGAGGAACACGTCGGCCGCTGACGTCACGTAGACCGCGACCGGGTCGCGCCGCCCGATGCCGTGCCGGGCGAACCAGTCGGCCCGCGCGGCTACCCGCTCGGTCAGCGTGCGCAGCGAGAGCGGCGTCCACGCCGCGATCGTGTCGACCTCGGTGTCGAACGTCACCCGCGGCACGTCCATGTCGGCGCCGTGCTCGGCCAGCCTGAGCAGCACGTTGCCCGCACCGAGTTCGGTGTCGGCGGCCAGGATCACCCGGAGGTTGCCCGCACTCACTTATCTGCCTCCTGCTGGTGTCGCCCGTACCCGCTCACGCGGATCCGGAATGAGCGTAGAACGACCGTTTTCCCCTGGCAATGGCCATGATGTGAGGTGTCCACGCCGCTGTCCCGCCAGCTGCGGTCATGCGAGCTCGCGGTTGAAAAGCTGGGCCGACAGCACCACGGCGACCACGCCGAGACCGACCAGGATCGCGGCCGCCTCCCAGACGACCGACGCGCCGATGTGGTTTTCGAACAGCGCCCGCATGCTGTTAGCCGTCCACGCCCAGGGGTTCCACAGCGCGACGTCCCGCAGCCACAGCGGCGCGACCGTCAGCGGGATCAGCAGCCCGGCCAGCAGCGAGAGCGGCTGGGCCAGCCCGTTCATCAGCGTGGGGAGCACGCTCTCGTTGGGCACGGCCAGCGCCAGCGCGTAGGCGATCGAGACGCCGAGTATCACAGTCATCGCCAGCACGATCAGGGCCAGCACGAAGTTGGCCGGCCGCACCCGCAGCCCGAAGATCAGGGCCAGCACGGTGATCAGGATCGACTGGATGAGGACCCGCAGCACCATCGTCAGTTCCCGCCCGAGCAGCAGGCCGGTGCGGGACACCGGCGTGACCTGGAACCGGCCGATGACGCCCTGGCGCATCGCGGCGAGCAAGCCGAACCCGGCGAACAGGCCGGCGAACAGGCCCGTGATGCACAGCAGCGAAGGGACGTAGATCTGGAAGGCAGTCTGGTAGCTCGAGACGTGCAGCACCGACTTGAGGAACGGGGTGAAGAACAGCAGGAATGCCACCGGCTGGAACATCATCGTCAAGATGGCGATCGGGCCGGTGAGCAGCAGACGGCCTTCGTACTGCAGGGTGAGCCAGGTATCGCGGGCGAGCTTCACGGGCGTGCCTTCCGTCGCGGTACGCGGTTCATGCGATCTCGATCTCGCGGTCGAACAGCCGTGATGACGCCACCACGGCGATCAGGGCGATCCCGGCCAGGATGACGGCCGCCTCCCACACGACCGTGGCGCCGATGTTCCCCTGATAGACGGCCCGCATGCCGTTGGCCCCCCAGGCGAACGGGTTCCACCGGGCGACGTCCCGGACCCACAGCGGTGCGACCGACAGCGGGATCAGCACCCCCGCCAGCAGCGCGAGCGGCTCGGTCACCCCGTTGGTCAGGTTCGCGAGCGCGTTCTGGGTCGGGACGAAGATCGCCAGCAAGTAGGAGATCGAGACGCCGATGAGCACCATCAGCGCCAGCAGGCCCAGGCCCACCACGACGTTGACGATCGGTGTCCGGAGCCCGAAGAGCAGGGCGACCACGGTGATGACGACACCCTGGAAGCAGGTCAGCGCGACGAACACCAGCTGACGGCCGAGCATCAGGCCGACCCTCGACAGCGGCGAGACCCGGAACCGGCCGATAACACCCTGGCCGATCGCGGCCAGCATGGCGAACCCGGCGAACAGGCCGCTGAACACGCCCATGGCGGTCAGCAGTGAGGGGACGTAGATCTGATAGGCGCCGCTGTAGGTGGAGACGCCCATGACGGACTTGAGGAACGGAGTGAACAGGAGCAGGTAGGTGACGGGCTGGAGCAACGAGATGGCGATGTTGACGGGGTTGCGTACCAGCAGCCCGGCTTCATACTGGAAGGTCAGCCACGTGTCGCGGGCGAGTTTCATAGCTGCTGCTCTTCCTGCCTTTCCCGGTTTCCTGTCACTCGGCCAGGGTCCGGCCGGTCTTGGCCAGGAACACGTCGTCGAGGCTCGGGCGGCGGGTCTCTATCGCCCCCGGCTCGATCCCCTTGGTGTTCAGCGCGCGCATCACTAGCGGGACGGCGGTGGCGGCGCCGTCCACGTAGAGCCGCAGGGTGTGCTCGATGGTCTCGCAGGACTCCACGCACGGCTGTTCGGCCAGGATTTTGGCGGCCTCGAGCACGGTGGCTGGCTCGGGAGCGCCCGCCGTGGTGGCCAGGTCGACGATGACGACGTCGCCGGAGATCTCGTGCTTGAGGTCGGACGGGGTGCCCTCGGCGACGATCAGCCCCGCGTCGATGATCGAGATCCGGTCACACAGCGCGTCGGCCTCGTCCAGGTAGTGCGTGGTGAGAAAGATCGTCATGCCCCCGTCGCGGAGCCTGCGCACCTCCTGCCACATGCGGGCCCGGCTCGGCGGGTCGAGCCCGACGGTCGGCTCGTCCAGGAAGACGACCTGGGGCGAGTGGATCACGCCGAGCGCCACGTCCAGCCGCCGCCGCTGCCCGCCCGAGTAGGTGCCGATGTTGCGGTCGGCGAAGCTCTCCAGCTGGAAGGCCGCGATGGCCGCTTCGGCCTGTTCGTGCGCGGCGGATTTCGAGGTGCCGTACATCCGCGCCTGGTGCACCAGGTCGCGCCGCGCGTTGGACTGCTTGTAGGTGCCGCTCTGCTGGGCCACGAAGCCGATCTGCATCCGCACCTGCGCCGGGGCGCGCCGCAGGTCGATCCCGGCGATCGTAGCGTCGCCGCTGTCCGGGCGGAGCAGCGTGGTCAGCATCCGCAGGGTGGTCGTCTTCCCGGCCCCGTTAGGCCCGAGGAAGCCGAAGATCTCGCCGCGCTGCACGGAGAAGTCCACGCCGCGGACCGCGTCCACCGTGGTGGTCTTGCGACCGCGCTTGGACTGGTACGACTTGCGTAGGCCGCTGGCCTCGATCATCATGTCTCCTGGTTTGCGGAGCGGGCCGGACGCGGCCGGAAACTAGCACGGTGGCAACCCCAGGACGCCAACGTAAGATCACCTCATCAGGCTAGATGGGCCAGCTTCTTAAACAACGGGCGCGGTGCTGGCCGCGACGGCGCGCGCCAGCCGTTCCGAGAGCGCGGGCCCGAGGCGCGCCATCGGCCCGGGCAACAGCATGTACCGATGGTCACAGTCCAGCTCGACCGCCTCGATCGGGCCATCGACGAACGGCTGCCAGCGCGCCAGCTTCTCGGCCAGCCCGGGCGGATTGCGGGTGGCGGAGAAGAACAGCATGGGACAGTGCACGCGGCCGGCCTGGTGGGTGCGCGCCACCTCGACGTCGTTCTTGATCACGCGCTGCAGCGCGCGCAGGCGCTGTTCCGGCCACTCGTCGAGCCCCGATCCCGGCCGGCGGCGTACGAGCTCGAGCATCCGGGCCTCGGGCTGCGGATCGGCGGGGCTCAGCGCGGGCACGTAGCCGAACTGCGCGAGCACGAGGTTGTAGACCATCCAGGGCTCGTTGCTCAGCGCGATCCCCTCGGTATCGTCCACCCGGGAGTCCAGGGTGACGAGCAACCCGATCTGCTCGCCGCGGCGCTCGAGTTCCTCCGCGATCGCGAAGGCGATGTTCCCGCCCAGCGACCAGCCGAGCAGGTGGTAGGGACCGGACGGCTGCGTCATTCGGATCTGGTCGGCGTAGTCCCGGGCCATCTCCTCCATGGTGGTCGGCAATGGCTCGGGTCGTCGCAGGCCACGGGCCTGCAGGCCGTAGATAGGGAACCTCTCATCGATCTCAGGGAGCAGGGCCAGGTAACACCAGCTCAGGCCCACCACGGGGTGTATGCAGAAGAGGGGAGGCCCGTCGCCGACCCGGATCGGCATGAGCACATCGAGGATTCCGCCCGCTGCCTTGGTCGTCTTGCGGTTGAACCGCACCGATTGCAGGTCTTCGGCCATGGGCAGCCCCGCGGCCGCGCGCATGGACGTGGCGCCGGAAGGCTCGCGGGCCGCGGTCCTGTCCGCGATCTGGGCCGGGCCTGCCGCCCTCGCCGGCCTGACGGCCCGGGCCGGCGGTACGGACGCCGGCGGCACGGACGCCGGCGGCACGGACGCCGGAACAGGCTTCGGCAGCGCGGTGAACTCCAGTCCGGCGCTGCGCAGCCGCCCGATCAGCTTCGCCGTGATCTCGACGACCCGCAGGTCCAGATCCGCCTCGGTCAGGCCGGCCGGGACGAACTCGATGGACGCCGCGAAGTCGTGCAGCAGCGCGATGCCGCCGCCGGCCTCGACGAGCCGCTGCGTGATGGCATCCACGCAGGCGTCCACCGTCTGCCCGTGCCGGTAGGTGATGTTCCAGTCCCCGCCCGCCGCATCCCAGCCGACCGGGCCGGCGAAACCGGGAACCGGCCAGTCGCCCATGCCGTACGGC
>Ga0302326_10004001_pt1 | contig 34404 bp, 31 predicted proteins | sample Palsa_T0_3_FD_202264 | JGI IMG/M metagenome (GOLD analysis project Ga0302326, IMG submission 202264) | Peat permafrost microbial communities from Stordalen Mire near Abisko, Sweden - Palsa_T0_3 | ecosystem: Environmental > Terrestrial > Soil > Palsa > Peat permafrost | place: Sweden: Abisko...
GCGAACAGGCCGCCAGCAGTGAGGATTATCATCCCCAACTGGCAAGCGGTCAACCTGCAAGATTTTGCGCCAGCAGCATCTCCGCCCACCCTTGCAAAAAACGCAAGGATGGGGCACCCTCCGCGGGCGGACCAAGATCATCGGCCAACTTGGAATGCAACGTCGCTCGTCAGCGTGCCGCTCGGGGTGGTCACGATCACAAAGCCGGTGGTCGCGCCAGTCGGGACTGTCGTTGTGATTTCCGTGGCTGAAACGACCGTGAACGCAGCCGGAGTGCCGTTGAAGCTGACGGCGGTCGCGCCGGTCAAATTCGTTCCCAGGATGTCGGTGGAACCGCCCACATTGCCGAACGTGGGCAGTGTCTTCACGAATGGGCCCAAACCCATGGACAGGCTGAAGACTGTGCCAACATTGCCGGTTCCCCCAACGGAAGCCGCTCCATAAAAACTCCCGTCCGTTCCCTGAACCAGCCCTGCCTCAGGTTTCTCGCCGTCGGCACACATGGCCTGGGCGCAAAAACTATAGAGCGTAGCCAGCGTGCCCCCGGTAGTGATCTGAAAGATTGTCCCGCTTCCGTTGGCCCCGCCGAGTTCAGTAGTCCCGTAGAGGTTGCCGTCGGTGGCCTGAACCAACCCTGCGACAGGAGTTTCCCCGTCAGCGCAATTCGCTAGAGTGCAAAAATTGTGAAGCGTGGTCAGCGTGCCTTCCGGAGTGATTTGGAAAACTGTTCCGCCGCCGTTGGCTCCGCCAAGCTCGGTGGTCCCGTAAAAGTTTCCGTCGCTGGCTTGAATCAGCTCAGCGTGAGGGTCGGCGCCATCAGTAGTGTTGAAGCTGTGAAGCCTATTTAGCCTGCCCCCTGTTGTAACTGCGAATACCGTGCCAGCATTTGCGGCTCCGCCGGAGGAAGTTGTTCCGTAGAAGTTTTCGTCGGTGCCTTGAGTTAATCCCGCGATCGGGTGGCTGCCATCACGACATGAGTCCGTGCTGCAAAATTTGTACAGCGTCGTCACCGTGCCCTGAGGAGTCATTGCGAAGACCGTGCCGGCGCCTTCACCGCCTGCCGCAGTAGTGCCGTAGAAGCTCCCGTTCGTGGCTTGCACCGGAGCGCTGAAGGGCTCCTCGCTTTCAAGGGGGTACGTCGTCAGGACACCTCCCGCAGAGACTTTGAAAACCGACGAGGAGAAGCCCTCGAAGTTCAAGACTCCCCCTAACTCGGTCGTCCCGTAGAAGTTCCCATCGGTGCCTAGCACAACCCCGCCCTGGGGCGTTTCGCCATCAGGGCAGTTGGCCCTGGCGCAAAATTTGTAGAGCGTTGTGAGCGTTCCTCCCGGCGTAACCCGAAAGAACGTGCCGTAACCCTTGCTGCGGTAGCTGGTGTTATTGCCGCCAAACCGCGTCGTCCCGTAGAGGCTCCCATCGAGACCTTGCGCAAGAGACGCAAAAGCCGGTTGAGCACCATCAGCCTTGTCGAAACTGGCCAGAGTAGTGAAGGTCTGTGCGGGTGAGGCAATGGCCATCGCGACGAGGAGCAGAAGGACCGCGCAGACCCGTTTCCACAGATCCAGTTTCGCCATTGAAATCCTCCTGGGGAAAAACTGAGGCAGCAAAACTCCGCGCGAGAGACGGAGCCGTGCGCGGCTGTAAATCGCGAGGGGGAGCGATGCGAACAGGCCGCCAGCAGTGAGGATTATCATCCCCAACTGGCCAGCGGTCAACCTGCAAGATTTTGCGCCAGCAGCATCTCCGCCCACCCTTGCAAAAAACGCAAGGATGGGGCACCCTCCGTGGGAATGGTGCAATGCTGGAGATGGGCCACCCGCCCGGTTTCAAACGTGGTAAGGACAGCGTAGAATTTGTGTCAATTCCACGAAGAGCGAAAAACAATGCGCCGGTATCATCACATCGGAATTCCCACTACGGAAGCGAAGCCTGGCGAGACCCACTTGAAACACCTGAAACTCTTTGTGGTCAGCCACGAGAAAAGCGAATTTGGTGTGGAGTGGATGCGTTTCGAAGCGGACGCGGCGGTCCCTGAGCTCGTGCGGCAAGTTCCGCACGTCGCGTTTGAAGTGGCTGATCTCGCCTCCGAGCTGGCTGGCCGCGAAATCCTGATTCCTCCCAACAGCCCATCCGACGGCGTCCGCGTCGCGTTCATCGTCGAAAACGGCGCGCCCATCGAACTGCTCGAATTCACCGACCCCAACCATCGTGGCCGCCGCCAGCAGAGTGAGATGCTGCTATAAACACCCTTGAGTTGGTGGCGCGGAAGCGCTGGGCGAAGGTGGAGAGACACGAGAGAAAAGCAGGTTCCTCAGCGGGTCTTCGGCCCGGTTCGGAATGACAAAGGTTTGTGGGGTGGGTGCTCCAGACGAAAATCTTTTTAGGCCTGTCGGCGAAGGGGTGGGATTGGTCTACAATCGGGGCTGTTTTTCAAGGAAAAGGAGATCCAGCTCAGAATGACTTGCACCAAGTTTGTGATTGCACTCGTGCTATTTGGTCTTCCTGCATTCGCCCAGCGTGGCGAATCTGCCAAGCCGGCGGGGGATGCCGGCGCAACTGCGGCGGCGGCAAAATCCGGGGAGGCGAAATCCGGCGACTCCAAATCTGGCGAAGCGAAATCCGCGGAACCCATGAAGAATCCTCTGCCCGCGGACAAGTCTGTGCCACAGACGATCACGGTGAACGGCAAGACGCTGCACTACACGGCGACGGTGGGCACAATCATGCTGAAAGGCAAGGACGACAAGCCTACCGGCGTGGTTATGTACACAGCATTCACGCTGGACCAACCTAAGGGCGAGCAGCCTAAGGGCGACCAAGCAAGAGGCGACGAAGCAAAAGGCAGAAACAAAGACGGCGACGGGGGTTCGCACCGGCCGGTCCTGTTCGCGCTGAATGGCGGGCCGGGGGCTTCGTCCGTCTATTTGAACCTGGGGGCGATCGGGCCGAAGCATATTGCGTTTGCGAATGAGGGTGATTCGCCTTCGGACCCGGCGACGCTGACGGATAATCCCGGCACATGGCTCGACTTTACGGACTTGGTGTTTATCGACCCGATCGGCACGGGATTTTCGCGTTCTCTGGTGGACGAGGCGGAGACGAAGAAGCTGTTCTATTCAGCGACACCGGACATCGAGTATCTCTCGCTCGTTATCTACAAGTGGCTGGTGCAGAACGATCGCCTGCTGGACAATAAATTTCTGGCTGGGGAGAGCTATGGCGGGTATCGCGGGCCGCTGATGACGCACTATCTGCAATCGACGCTGGGCGTGGCTATGAACGGGCTGGTGCTGGTGAGTCCGTATCTGAATCCGGAGAGAGGTGATGGGGACCTGTCGCCGATTCCGTGGATGATCGACCTGCCGTCGATAACGGCCGCACATCTGGAGTCGGAAGGCAAGCTGACGGATGCGGCCATGCAGGAGGTGATCGCGTACACGCGCGGAGACTACGCAGAGGCGCTGCTAAAAGGCCGCAGCGATCCGGCTGCCACCGACGCGATGATTGCGCATGTGACCGAGATGACGGGGCTTGACCCGAAGTTCGTGAAGTTTGCCGGGGGCCGGCTGGATACTCGAGCCTATCTCCGCGAGGTGCACCGGACGCAAGGATTGATCGGCAGTGTGTACGACTCGAACGTGACCGCGCCCGATCCGTTCCCGTACGCTCCGACGCAACAGACCGACGATCCGATCCTGGAGAGCATTGTCGCGCCTACGACCACGGCCATGGTGGACTTCATCACGCGAACTGTGGGATGGAAGACTGATGCGCGCTATGAGGCTCTGTCGCGTGAGGTCAACCGGCAATGGGATCGCAGTGACGACCTGCGTAAGGGTGCGGTGAGAGACCTGCGCGAGTCGGTTGCCGCCGATCCCAAGCTGCGGGTGCTGATCGTGCATGGGTGGAACGACCTCTCGTGTCCGTTCATGGGGTCAGTGCTCAGCGTAGACCAGATGCCGATCATGGGTGATGCGGGCCGGGTACAGGTCCACGAGTTTCCCGGCGGGCACATGTTTTATACGCGCACGGGGAATCAGGAAGCGCTGCATAAGCTGGCGGAGACCATGGTGGAGACGCATTAGCGGAAAAAGCAGGTTCCTCACCGGGCCTTCAGCCCGATTCGGAATGACAGGTTTGTGTGTTCGGAATGACAAGGCTTGTGTAACGGGAGCGGAGGGTGGAGGGCACCAGCGGCCCGATACGGCTGGGCCGCTGGACAGCCGAGGGCGGCTGTCCCTACATGATTGTGGAAGGCGTGCTTACTTCACTCCGGCTAGCGCTTTCGAGACTTCTTCGATGTCGGGGACTACGGGGATGTCGTAGTTTTTTTGCCAGGCGAGGTTGCCGTTGCGGTCGATGATGAAGATGGCGCGGCCGGTGATGCCTTTGTCTTCGAGGTAGACGCCGTATTTGGCGGCGACGGCGCCGCGAGGATGGAAATCGGCGAGCAGCGGGTAGTGGATTCCCATTTTGTCGGCGTAAGCTTTGTGGGACCAGACGCTGTCGACGCTGAGGCCGAGGACCTGGGCGTTGAGTTGGTCGAACTGTTTCTTGTCGTTGACCATGCAGGCGTGCTCTTTGGTGCAGACCGGGCTCCAGTCGAGCGGGTAGAAGACGAGGACGACGGGCTTCTTGCCTTTGTAGTCGCTTAGCTTTACTTCTTTTTGGTCCTGATCTTTCAGGGTGAATTCGGGTGCGGGCGCGCCGATGGTTAGGGGCATGAGTCCTCCGTGGGTTCTGCAATCTGTGTTGGCGGTTCTATGATAAACCGAGTTCGATTCTTTCGGCCCGTTGGGGCTGGCTGATTTTTGTTCGCGCTACCCAGGGCTTGCGCCCTGGGCTGCATTCTTTCGCTCCTTCGGAGCTAGGACAAGTACCAAAGAGCTATTTCTTTCCAAGCTGGTTACTTGACGACGGGGGAGTCGGCGTCGGCGGGTTTGTTTTCGTCGGCGTGGATTTTGCCGTCGTCTTCGGCGTAGAAGGAGCGGTGTTCGGAGTCGAGGTGTTGGGGCGTCATGGTGAGGACGAACTTGTCTTTCTCGCCCTTGAAGCCGGCGGTGTAATCGCCGCGATGGGGATCAACCATGCGCTTGGTGAAAGAGCCGGAGTGGACGAGGTCGGTGAGAGAGGTGGCATAGTGTCCGTACTGTTTCTGGAAGCGGTGCTGGGCGCGGATCACGACCCGCATGTAGGCGAGGGCCTCGGCTTCGGAATCGGAACGGGCAGGGTCGCCGTGGAACTTGGGCTGGTAGGTGGTTTGGGAGTCGGGCGCGGGAGTCTGCGCGGACAAGGGCGCGGCGAATGCAAGAATCATGAGGGCAAGGAAGCGAAGCGGAATTTTTGTCATGATTGAATCTCTCAGTATCCAGTACCTAGTACCTAGTGACGCAGCCAGGGGTTAGATGCAGTTTGATCGGCACGCGAAGTCAAAAGCAGGTTCCTCACCGGGCTTTCGCCCGGTTCGGAATGACAAAAATCATGTGTGCGCCTGGCTCGGAATGACAGCCCGGTTCGGAATGACAAAGGTCATGGGTGCGCCCAAGGCCTCTTCGACTCCGTTCAGGGCAGGCTCTTCGCGCAGCCAACAAGGCTTCCTCAGGATGATAATTCAAACTGGCTTCCGAGAATTCGCGCGCCAAATCGTGCGGTGACACGCACTTTCGATCTCCTTTGTTATGTTACTCCGGTAATTTTTATCGGTCACGTTCTCTTTGCATGTGGGAGGAATGCCGCTATGCTCTAGCTAAGAGACTACGCCCCACAGGGATACCTATGAAAGCAGCAGTAGCAAGAAAACCGATCATCAAAATTGCCGTGGTGGAGAGCGACCCGCTCAGGTTTGTGGGATTTCGCGCGTTGTTCGATACCGAGCCTGAATTCGAACTGATCTCCGCCGGGCTGCCTGAGATTTCCACGCTCCAGGGAGTCGACTTGATCCTGTTGGGAAACCGCTCCGGGCAGAATCTTTTCGATGTGATGGCCAGCCTGAAGGCGACACGGCCTGATCTGCGCATTATTGTGACGGGTTCGGGAGTGGATGAAGAAACCATTCTGAAAGCGATCGCTTCCGGGGCCAAGGGCTATGTGGACGAAGCGGCTTCGCCGGCGGAATTTGCGCAGGCGATTCGGATCGTGAGTCAGGGATCGGTGTGGGCGCCGCGACGCGTGCTTTCGATGTTCATTGAACGGGTATCGTCGGCGCCGGGGCGGATTTTTCCGGCGGGGCGCGTGACCTTTACCGACCGCGAAAAAGAAGTGCTGGAAATGCTGGTAGCAGGCCGCTCGAACAAAGAGATTGGGGCACAGCTGGGAATTGAAGAGCGCACGGTGAAGGCTCACGTGGCGAAGCTGATGCGCAAGGTGGGCGTGCAGAACCGGATTGCGCTCTCGGTGCATGCGATTACGCATTCGCTGGTGGCGGCGAAGTAGGACAGTATCCAGTACCTGGTACCAAGTACCCGATACCGAGGGGTCTGAGGAGCGGGAGATCCTTCGCTTCGCCTGAAGAGCGGCTCCGCTCAGGATGACAACCTCGAAGTGGTAACTTTGGGACACTGACTTCGGTAATCTTGTTGGAATCGCGACTGGGTCGCATACTCGCCTCACCTACCACAGAACCTGGGAGACGGGGTTGAGAGTGGCGATTAGGGTCACTACTCTCAGCCCCGATTTTTTGTCTGCAGGTTGCTTCCAATCCTTCCTAATCGTTCCAGAGTCTCTCACGGACCTTCTCAGTTAAGACTTCCTCATACAACATAGTCTGCTTCGTTTACAATCCAACTACCAGAGATCCCAGAGAATTCTCGTGTGACGAGGAACTATGAAAAAGCTCCTGCGGTTGGCGCTGGTTGTGGGTTTATGTTCGCTCTCGTTTGCGGCGGATGAGGAAACGAAGGTTGCAGACCGGGTGCAGGCGGCGGCGGATGCGTTGAACGACATCCAAGCGGCCCCGGATAAAGGGATTCCCGAAGAAGTGTTGGGCTCGGCGGAGTGCGTGGCGGTGGTGCCGTCGATGTTGAAGGGCGGCTTTATTGTGGGCGCGAAGTACGGGCGCGGGCTGGCCAGTTGCCGCACGCCGAAAGGGTGGAGCACGCCGGCATTTTTCATGGTGAGCGGGGGCAGCGTCGGCTTCCAGATCGGCGGGCAGGCGGTTGACCTGGTGATGCTGATCATGAATAAGGATGGGATGAGGCATCTGCTCTCGAGCCAGTTCGCGCTGGGAGCTGACGCTTCGGTGGCGGCTGGGCCGGTGGGGCGTCACGCCGAGGGGAATACGGATTGGAAGATGCGGGCCGAGGTGCTGACTTATTCGCGGGCCCGCGGCTTGTTTGCCGGGGTTAGTTTGAATGGAGCCGTAATTAAGCAGGACAAAGACGCCACTCGGGATTTTTACGGACGCATGGTGCCCTTCCGGACGTCGCTGACGGGGGAGATTGATCCGCCGGCGGGGGCAAATGCGTTTTTGACGACGCTGGCGAGGTGGGCGCAGGAGGCGGCGAAGTGACGGGTTGACGTCGGACTGCGGACGTCGGGCTTGCGGCTTCCGCGCGACGGAAAAGCAGATTCCTGAGTGACAACCCTGTTTGACAAGTAATTTTTGACGGTGGTACCGTTCCGCTTCCCGAATGCGGCAGCGACTTGAGTACGCAGCAGCGTGGCCGTTCATTAAAATTCTGGGTATTGTGCCGCGCCCGGCGGCGCGAGCCATCGGCATTGGCCTGGCCTGGGTGGTTTATCTTCTGCACGTGCGATTGCGGCAAGTGGGCGTGCGCAATCTTGCCTTGGCATTCCCTGAAAAAAGTGAGGCGGAGCGGGCGCGGATACTGCGCGGGGAGTTTTTCTCGCTGGGGCGTCAACTGGCTGAGGTCTGCCACTTTCCCGAGTACACGCTGGAGAACGTCGATGAGGTGGTGCTGTTTGACGGCTTCGAGAATTACGAGAAGGCGCGCGCCCGCGGTAAGGGCGTGCTGTTGTTTGCGGGGCATTTTGGAGGGTGGGAAATTTCGTCGTTTGTAATCTCGATGCGCGGGCATTGGATGCACGTGATCATGCGGGGCATGGATAATGTGTATCTGGGCGAACTCATCCAGCATTACCGCACCATGCACGGCAACAAAGCTGTGGATAAGGATGACTTTGTGCGCGGGCTGCTTTCGGCGATGAAGGCGGGTGAGGTGGTGGGGATACTGATGGATACGAACATGACTCCGCCGCAGGGGATCTTTGTGGATTTTTTCGGCATCCCGGCATGCACGGCGAGCGGGCCGGCGCGGATTGCGCTGAGAACGGATGCGGCCGTGGTGCCGACGTTCACGATCTGGGACGCGGAGCTGGGGAAATACCGGCTGCGGTTTGATCCGGCGGTCGAGTTGGTCCGCACGGGAGATTTGGAGGCGGATATCAAGGCGAACACGCAGAAATTTACTGCAGTCATTGAAGGCTACGTGCGGAAGTATCCGGAGCAGTGGTTGTGGGTGCACCGGAGGTGGAAGACGCGGCCGCCGGGGGAGAAGGGATTGTATTGAGGGCTCGGTCTCAGGTGTCGGGTCTTGGGTCTTAGGGAAATCCTAAGAACTAAGACCCAAAAACCTAGCACCCTGAAGCTCAGGGGCCGAACCGTGGTCGCCTTTACCAGGAGGAGCGTAAGTCGCTGGAGGTGCCGCCGACAGCGGGGATGTAACATTTTGTCGTGTAATCCATTACCATGCGGTCGGCGTTGAAGCGCCAGCCGAGGGTGCGGATGGTGCGCTTCATGCGCTTGATCCAGCCGCGGGGCAGGCCATCACGGTCGCGCTGGTAGTACAACGGGATCACCTGTTCGCGCAGAGTGCGAAGGAGATCTTCTCCGTCGCGCTTGTCGTGCACGCTCATGTTGGAGTGGGTTCTGCCGGTTCCGATAGAAAATCCATTCATGCCGTCGTAGGCTTCGGCCCACCAGCCATCGAGAACGGAAAGATTGAGTCCGCCATTCAAGACGACTTTTTGACCGCTGGTGCCTGAGGCTTCCAGGGGACGGCGGGGGTTGTTCAGCCAGACATCGACGCCCTGCACGAAATAGCGGCCAACGTTGATGTCATAGTCTTCGACGAAGACGAACTTATCGGCGAAGCGCCCGTTACGCATGAGTTCGGCAATCTGCTGCAGAACTTTCTTGCCCCCTTCATCGTGGGGATGGGCCTTGCCCGCGAAGATGAACTGGACGGGGCGTTTGGGATCGTTGATCATGGAGGCCAGGCTCTCGATATCGGCAAGAATCAGGTTGGCGCGCTTATAGGTGGCGAAGCGGCGGGCGAAGCCGATGGTGAGCGCGTCCGGAGTGAGAACTCTTCCAAGTCTTTGCAAAACCTCGCGCGACTCGTAGCGGCGCTCGGCTTGCTCGGTGGCGCGGCGGCGCACGAACTCGAGAAGCTGCGATTTCAGACTGAGGTGCGTCTCCCAGAGTTCGCCGTCATCGACGTTCTCAATGCCTTCCCAAATTCTGGCTTCGCTCGAGTGCTGGTGCCAGTTGGTGCCGAGATGACGGTCGTACAGGCGAAACATCTGGGGAGCGAGCCAGGAGGGAACGTGAACTCCGTTGGTGATATGGCCGATAGGAACTTCGTCTTCGGGCTTGCCGGGACAGAGGCCGGTCCACATGGCGCGGGAGACTTCGCCGTGCAGCGCGGACACGGCGTTGGCGCGGCGCGAGAGCCTGAGACCGAGGACGGTCATGCAGAAGGTTTCCTGCTGGTCGCTGGGTCTCTCGCGTCCCAGACCCATGAGGCTTTCCGGGGAAAGGCCGAGCGACTCGCGCAGAGGTCCGAGATGTTCTTCGATAAGGTCGGGGCTGAAACGATCGTGACCGGCGGGAACGGGCGTGTGAGTAGTGAAGACGACTTCGCGCGACACGCGCGGCACGGCGACATCGAATCCGATGCCTTCTTCCTGCATGCGATTGCGAACCGCTTCCAGCACGGCGAATCCGCTGTGGCCTTCGTTGAGATGAAGAACGCCGGGAGTGACGCCGATAGCTTTAAGGGCACGGAAGCCTCCGACGCCAAGCAATAATTCCTGGCGAATGCGAGTGCGGGCGTCGCCGCCGTAGAGGCGGGAGGTGAGCATGCGGTCATCGGGGGTATTGGCGTCGACATCGGAATCGAGAAGGAAGAGATCGCAGCGTCCAACGGCGACACGCCAGACTTTGGCGTGAATGGAGCCGGTGCGGGTATCGATTTGCACGACGACAGGGCGGCCATTCTTGCCGATGGCGATCTCCAGAGGCAACTGGGTGACATCGGTTTCCAGATACTCTTCCTGCTGCCAGCCGTTGCGGTCGAGGCGCTGGCGAAAATATCCCTGGCCGTAGAACAGGCCGATGCCGACGAGCGGAATGGCGAGATCGGAGGCGCTCTTGATGTGGTCGCCGGAGAGAACGCCGAGTCCTCCGGAGTAAACCGGAAGCGATTCGTGAATGCCGAATTCGGCGGAGAAATAGGCTACGGGGCAGGGGCGTAGGACGCCGGCGTGGCGCGCTCCCCAGGTGCGGTCGGCCTGTAAATACTCCTGCAGGCGGCGATAGGCGTAGTTGATGCGGCTGTGGAGCACGAGTTCGGCGGCGCGGTTTTCGAGTTTCGCCAGGGGAAATTCGGCTAATAGCGAGACCGGATTCTGATTTACCTGGCGCCAGCGCTGGGGATCGAGATCGCGGAACAGGCTGATGGCATCGTGATCCCAGCTCCACCACAAGTTGCGAGCCAGAGCCCAAAGGCGCTCCTGGTTGGGAGCGATGAAGCGATCGAGCGTGCGGGCTTCGCTGACCACGGGGGCAACCTGCGCCGCAGCCTTGACCAGCATCTGAATTTCATCTTCGCGGAAGACGCGAGGTTCGATGGTTTGCACTACGAGAACGCCCTGCAGAACTCCGCGGTCGACGAGCGGAACTCCGAGGAACGACTGGTAGGCATCTTCACCGGCTTCGCTGAAATATTTGAAGCGGGGGTGAAAGTGCGCCTGCTCCACGGACACAGGGCGAACCTGCTCCGCGACCAAGCCGGCGAGTCCTTCGTTGATGGCCATGCGCAGGCTGCCAATGCAGGCGGGACGGAGGCCGACAGTAGCGGCCAGCACCAGATTCGCCCGGTCGGGCTCAAGCAAGTAAGCGGAGCAAACGTCGGTCTCAAATCGCTTGGCGATCAGGGCGACGACGTTCATCAAAGTCTCGGCGGGTTGGCCCTCCTCGGCGGCAAGGTTGGCAATCTCCTCCAAAGTAAGGACATAGGCATCCCCGCGCCCGTGACCGGCGAGGTCATGGCCATTGCCGGGCACTTGCGAGTCCTGCACTCCACTGGGATTCTGGTCCAATAGGTTCTCGGGTTCCATGCTCAAGTCTATTCTGTCCTCTCGGATTCTAAGGCGGCACGGTCGGACAGGGCCGTCCGGAGCATCAAGTTCGTTATCTCCAGATTGTAGTGCTTAACTGGCATGCAAGAGCGATGTGATTTTTGGGATAGACGGATGCTTTGGCTGAATTTTGGCTGGCAGTGGAGCACACAACAGGTTGGGATTGGCCGCGCGTGCAATTGCCCCATCCTTAGAGCAACTTTAGGTGGGCCGGGGTGGCGAGTCCAATCGAAATTATTGATGAGGGAGATTAGGCGGAGCGGAAGCGCGGCTTTATGAATCGATGCCACGGATTTTCGAGACCAGAAATGTCCGCATCACGGTCTGCACAGCTCGAATGGCCCGCCAATCCTGAGACTTCGCCGTGTATAATCAATCGCACTTTGCGGGGCCGAGGTCGCGCCGATTTCGCCGACGTGGTGATGGAAAGAACACGCGTCCACGAATCGCAAGGACCATCCGAGTAACCGAATCCAGGAGATCATGTGGAACACTCTACGAAAACGAGGTTCGTACGTTCTTGCCACCAGTCGGCTATGGCTCGCGGCGCGACAATTTTTCTTTTCTTGCTTGTGGCGGTTGCATTCTCGGCCGAAGTGGCTTCTGCTCAAACGGGATTTACCGGCATCTTTGGCGGCGGCCCGTTTTATAAGAATGCTGCAAACAACATCACCGAGATAGAGAATTCCGGTTTCACGGAAGCCATCGTCTGGAGCGTCGAGGTCAGCAGCACCGGCGACTTGAATTTCAATGGAGAGTTTCCGCTGACCTCCGGAGGCGTCTATGTAGGCAACGAGTACTATCCCGATTTTCCCGGGGACATGGCGCAGTTGAAACAAGGAACGGTCAAGCGGGTCACGTTCAGCATAGGCTCATCGAACTATGGAGACTGGGAAGACATCACCGCGCTGGTCAAGGCGCAGGGCACTGGGCCGACCAGCATCCTTTATCAGGATTTCGCGGCTCTGAAAGCCGCCATCCCAGCCCTGGACGCGATCGATTTCGACGATGAGAACAGCTTCAATTCCCCGACTACCATTGAGTTCGGGGTGATGCTGGGCAAACTGGGTTATCACGTACTGCCGGACGCCTTCGACGACAGCAGTTATTGGACGAATGTGGTTTCACAAATCAACACGAAACTTCCAGGCACGGTGGACGGAGTTCACCTGCAGGCCTACGCCGGCGGCGCTGGGAATAATCCGTGTGTGGGATGGAATTTCGGCACGGTTCCGGTGTTTCCCGGACTATGGGATCAGGACGACACTCCAAGCCAGGTCGAAAGCATTATGAGCGGGTGGCACAGCCAGTGTGGAATCATCGGCGGATTCATGTGGCTCTATGACGACTTCGTCGGGACAGGGCTTGCTGCACAGTACGCCAGCGCGATCAATACCGCGGTTGGCGGCCCCGGCTTTACGCTTTCGGGACCGACGAACTTGTTCCTGAACCAAAGTTCGACAGCGGCCGCAGCGATCACGATTGCGGACTTAGACGGTTTCAGCGGGAACGTGACCTTGAGCCTGTCGAGCCTGCCGAATGGCGTTCAGGCGCTGATCCAAGGCCAGGGGAATAAACAGAGAGTGACGTTCAAAGCGAGCGCTTCTGCCGCCACGGGATTCACTTCGGTGACTGTTACGGGCACTTCGGGCAGCATCATACAAACCCTTACGATCACGCTGGCGGTAAGTGCAGCCGTGGGCACGACTGGGACCGGCACGCAGGTTGATCTCTCTTCGGAATTCAACCTCAACGGAATTTACACCGACGGTTCGATGTATTCGACCGGAGGACTCGACGGCGACGGGTACTCGTACTCCGCGAACCTGCTGACTGCGTCGCGGGTTTTGGACCGCGTACCGTTCGACTTCGGGCCCGCCAATGAACTTGATGCGGTTGGCTGCAGCGGCCAGACGGTTCCGCTGCCACAAGGCCAGTTCTCTGGTCTGATGTTGTTAGCGACCGGCGTGGAGGGATCGCAAACATCCGAGACGCTGACGGTCACCTACTCAGATGGAACCAGTTCGAAATTCACTCAAAGCTTCAGCGACTGGTACACGCCCCAGAATTACCCGCGCGAGTCGGAAGGCGTGGCCATGGCCTACCGGGATTATGAGAACGGGTCCGAGGATCAGCGGACGTTCAATCTGTACGCGTACCGGTTCGTTTTGAATTCCGCGAAGGTGGTGCAGAGCATTACTTTACCCAACGATGCGGATGTAGTTGTGCTCGCGGCGACGCTGTTGCCGGTGAGCGGGACGGCAGCAGAGAGACGGTGAGATTGGGTACTACGCCGTACCCATTTGACCATGCCCAAGCTTCGAGTCGCGAAGGGTTGGGGGCGTATTGAGTTCTCGCCGCCTTGAATTTCGCCCGGAGTTCGCCGTGCCCTCCCGGAAATCAGATTCCCCGCCCTTGTCGCAGAAAACGCGACAAGTGCGGGGTGCCTGCGAGAGTTGAAATGAACGAAAAGGGCAGGCAGTACCCTGTTGTTAGCCCCGTTTGCCTCCACCTGTGTGGCCGCGCCCATCGCGTACTTCATTTCCTTTGAAGTGAGCGACCCTATCGACCCGTTTCGATGGCTCGGCTCTCTCGCCACGTTGCGGCATTGGGCCCGCGTAGCCGTGATCGGGATGAAAGCGGTTATTTACGTGACCCCGGAAGTTCTCGGAACCATGAAACCACGGTCCGGCGCCAATGAAGACGCCCCCAGTAAACCACTCTGAGCCGTAGTAGCCATAAGGGGCGCAACCATAAGGAGCGGAGTCATAGTAACCGTAGGGACATTCAGGAGCGATCCCAACTTCGACGCCGATCTGGGCTTCTACTTTGGGGGCGGTGACTGTAAGGCACATTCCAGCAATTGCAGCAAGGACAAGAGATGTGAATATCTTCATGAATTCTCCTCAAGTGTTGTGTTCACGTGCTGCCCTTACAGTAGACACAAGGTGGAATGGGCGCTGGCCTGAATTGCTCAGTTTTTGGATCGGGTCGTCAGGGGTGAGTTAGAGCGGGCAGGGCGTGATTAGTGTTGCGGCGGTTGTTGGTTGAGATCAATTGGGAGACATAGGTGTGGACTCCGGGTGAGATTTCAGCCGTCCTTACGGGACGGGGTTCCCACAACCACGGTCTTACTCGGCGTTGAAACGCCGGGCGATTTTCGGGCGTCCTGCGGGACGCGTTTTCTTTCCTCGAACGGTCTGCGCGGGCATTATCAGGCGTGTTCGGCACGGTTCATTCTCCACGCGCTCCCGAGTTGCATCTCTTCCGGTAGAATCTAATCTTCCTATGAAAACATTTGAACAAATTGCGGAGTTGGAGCGGCGGTATTTGTTGGGGACTTACAACCGGTATCCCATTGTGTTGACGCGGGGGAAGGGCGTGTTTGTTTATGACCTCGACGACAAGCGGTATCTGGATCTCGTCTCTGGATTGGGGGTAAATGCGTTGGGGCATGCGCATCCGCGGATCGTGAAGACGATTCGGGAGCAGGCGGGGCGGCTGATTCACGTTTCCAACCTTTATTACCACGAGTATCAGGGGGCGCTGGCGGAGAAGTTGTGCACGCTGCTGGGCGGCTCGTTTGGAAATGCGCGAGCGTTTTTTTCGAACAGCGGGACGGAGGCGATTGAGGGGTCGATCAAGCTGGCGCGGCTGGCGGGACATCGCGCGGGCGGCGAGGCGAAGTCGCGACTGGTGGCGCTGGAGGGGTCGTATCACGGGCGGACGTTTGGGGCGCTGTCGCTGACGGGGCAGGAGAAGCATCGCAAGGGATTCGAGCCGATGCTGGAGGAAGTGACTTTTGTTGCGCAGAACGATCTGGAAGGATTGCGGGCGGCGATGAACGACAACACTTGCGCGATTGTGCTGGAGCCGATTTTTGGTGAAGGCGGAATTTATGAGTGTTCGGTGGAGTTTCTGCAGGAGTGCCGGGCGGCGGCGGACCGGCATAAGGCGGCGCTGATCTTTGATGAGATTCAGTGCGGGCTGGGGCGGACCGGGGCGATGTTTGCGTTCCAGAGTTTTGGAGTGACTCCGGATATTGTGGCGATTGCCAAGCCGATTGCGGCGGGGTTGCCTTTGGGGGCGTTCTTGGCTAAAGAAGAGTTTGCTAATGCGATTTCTCCGGGACAGCATGGGACGACTTTTGGCGGAGGTCCTTTGGCTTGCCGCGTGGCGCTGGAGTTTCTGGCGATTGTGGAGGACGAGAAGCTTTTGGACAACGTGAATAAGGTTGGGGCTTACTTGCAACAAGAACTGAAAGCGATTGTCGAGAAGAGTGCCGCGGCGAAGGAAGTACGGGGGCGGGGATTTATTCAGGGGATCAATTTGGAGATTCCAGCGCGTCCGATTGTGGATGCGGCTTTGGCTGAGGGCGTGCTGTTTAATTCGACGCACGATACGGTAGTGCGATTTCTGCCTCCGTTTTTGCTGGAGGAGAAGCATGTGGATAAGGGGATTCGGGTGCTGAAGAAGTTGTTAAGGAAGAGAAAGGCAGTGGCCAGTGGTCAGTGACCAGTGGCCAGTCAAACCTGGTTCGCTGATCACGAGAGGGATGAGAGGCGATCGCAAAAACTCCTTGCCAGGCCGACGGTGAGGCCGCGGGTAGGGATCCTTCGACTGCTAGGATGACAAAGAAAAAACGGGGAGCCGAAGCTCCCCAAGTGAAGTGAACAGAGGCGATGTTCACTTAGATAGAATCCAGTACTTAGGAAAGAGTTGTCCCGGGTGGGAAGATTCGGAGCGGGATTTGGCGGTAATGACGGCAGGCCGGGAAGATTCCGCAGCGCTGGCCCCGGCTTTGGGTGCGGGGGTGGAAGAGTGCTGGATGGATGTGGATGGCGGGCGCATGCGGTATCTGCGCACTGGGTCAAAATCACCATTTCTCGCAACGCGCGCAAGAAATGGGGCACCCCACATTCGGTCGCTACCGGCGCTGATCCTGCTGCATGGGCTGCTGGGATATTCGTTTTCGTGGCGATACACGATGCCGGCGCTCGCGCCTTACGTCACGGTTTATGCCCCGGACATGATGGGAGCAGGATTCTCGGATCGAGTGGCGGGACTGGATCATTCCATGCGCGGGACGGCGCGGCGACTGCTACGGTTTATTGCGGGGCTGGGAGTCACGTCTTTTGATCTGCTGGGGACTTCGCATGGCGGGGCCGTGGCGATGATGGCGGCTGCGGAGTGTCTCGAAGGGAACGGTTCTTTGAAAGTGGGGCGGTTGATTCTGGTGGACCCGGTGAATCCTTTCTCGGCGCATGGCCGGAGATTAGCGCCGTTTTTCGGCAGCCCACAGGGCGCGACCTTGTTCCGGCTTACGATTGCGCGGATGAGCTTTCTGTTCTCCTACTGGCATGCCCGAATGTATGGCGACCGCAAGCGCATTGCTCCGGGAACGCTGGAAGGATACATGGCTCCGCTGGTTAAGCCGGGATTGTTCGAGCATGCATTGAACATTGTGCGGACGTGGACGCAAGACTTGCGCGAGTTAGAAGCAACGCTGCCGAAGCTTGCGGGGATTCCGACGCTGCTGATGTGGGGCGGCGAGGATACGGCGGTATATGCGTCGTCGGCTGCGCCGCTGGCGAAGTATTTTCGGAATTCCGAGTTAATCGTATTTCCTGGCGTTGGTCACCTGCCTTATGAAGAATGTCCGGAGGAGTTCAACCGGGCGTTGATTGAATTTCTGATGCGTGAGAAGCTTCCTGCCTGATAAGGAAGCGAGCCAGACGCACGATTATTGCGTCGCAAAGAGCGCCCTTCGGCGCGCTTGCGCTTGCTCAGGGCAGGCTCAAAGACGCTTCGTGCGGCTTGCCCAGATCCTTCGTTCGCGCCAAGAACGCGCTCTCTCAGGATGACAGCTTAGATTATGAGCCACCACGTTCTGGAACTGCTGCGCGACGCGCTGGTGCACTACGGGTACTGGGCCGTGGCAGCGGTGTTGTTGCTGGAAAGTACGGGCTTGCCCCTGCCGGGTGAGACCATTCTGCTGCTATCGAGCTTCCTGGCTTTTTCCCAGCACGAGTTGCGGCTGCCGTGGATCATTGTGGTCGGGACCCTGGCGACGACGGCGGGCGGAGAGCTCGGTTTTGCACTGGGGCGTTACGGAGGGCGTCCGCTGATCGAACGTTACCGGGATATCTTCTCGATCCGGCCGGAGACGGTGGCGCGAGGGGAGCAGCTTTTCGAACGGTACGGCGCTCCCACGGTTTTTCTTGCGCGCTTCCTGTTCGGCCTGCGGGTGCTGGCTTCCCTGCTGGCGGGAGCGCTGCAAATGCCGCAGCGGAAGTTCGCTGTGTTCAACTTTCTGGGAGCGGCGGTGTGGGTGACGGCAATTTGTTCCGTGGGATATTTGTTTGGCAGCCATTGGGAGCGACTCGCTCATGATTTGAAGCGATTGGATTTGGTGGCCGGGATTGTTGTTGTGGTGGTCGCGTTGTTTCTCTGGTGGCGAAAGCGGCGAGAGCGGGATTTTGCACGACATAAGTCCGGCTCTTAAACACAGAGGGCACGGGGGGATCACGGGGTAGATCGATGCGTGGGGTGAGGTCGGCGGCGAGTACGATTTTGGAACCGGCTATTAAGGTAAGCACCTTAAGAATCAACTTATACACAGGTGAATTTTCCGGAGCGCGACTATACTGTGCGGGAGTCGCGGGCGTGCTCGTGTGCGAGACCGTGGCTGCATGATTTCAGCGGCGACGTCCGCGCCGGAATTCGGACGAGGAGGAAGCGAATGAAGAAGATCGGGTTCTTGACTCTCTTGATTGCGGCAACTCTGTTGTTCACGATGGCCCTCCCGGTGGGAGCGGCTGGCCCGAAGGCGGCGCCGGTAGCGGCGGCTGCGCCAGCCAGTCCTGCGGTGGCAGCGCCAGCGATGCCGCCGCACCCGCGAGTGGAGCATGCGCTCGAAGCGCTGCGAAGCGCCAAGGAGCACATGGAGCATGCCGAGGGCGAATTCCATGGACATCGCGCCAAGGCGATCGGGCATATTGACGCCGCCATTCACGAGGCTGAAGTTTGCCTCAACGAACCGTAGCCATTGCGTCCCATAGATCAAAGGCAGCGTCCGCGGACGCTGCCTTTTTTGTTTCCGCCGTTGCGTTCGCCGATTTACTTGGGGACGAAGCTGTATCCAATGGAAGCACCTATGCGGAATACGTTATCGGTATTGAATTGTACGTTGTTTTGAATGTGGTAGTAGTGACCCTCAGGGCGGACGAAAAAGTGACGCCAGAAATTGTAGCGGACACCGCCGCCGATGTCCTCCATGAAGTGAGTGCTACTGGTGTTATTAATGCATCCCGGGATATTGCAGGAAGAAAGCTGGTTGAAGAGATTGTTGGCAATGCCGACGCCTGCCATGATGTCGAGGCCAAATTTTCTGGCAAGCTTAGGCTGGAAGAGGGCGTTGACGTCAGTGAAGATGGGGCGATAGTTCTCGTAGCCGTAATAGCTGGCTTGTTTGTACCTCCAGGCGGTCTCCACGTTAAAGCCAAGGCGGTGCTTGAAGCGGACCACATCCACGCTGACGTTGGGGAAGAAGCCTCCCTTTTCGAGCGGGGGGTGGAAGTTCACCAGGTCGCTGGCCTTATAGGGTGACTCGAGGGTGCTCCAACCGACAGCGATATCCACCTGCTGGGCGCGAGCGAGAGGAGCAAACAGAACAATACAGGTGGATGCGATGATCCAGAACTTTCTCAATACAGCCCCCTTTGGTTAGAGCGTGTTTCACGAGTGCCGCGCCGATGGTCGAGGAGTCCGCATCGGGGACGAACGCCCCGACGTCCCGAGGCTCATTGCGGCACGACTGGAACAGGATGCGGAAAATTCGCCGCGTGTCCAGCCGCGTCTCCTCGCCGGGTATCCGGAGAGCGTACCTCGGGCGCTTCCCGAATCTGCTCGAACTTGAGTTTTTCCGCAGCCAGTGGGAGCCGTGGCCTTTCAAACCGATTCGAACCGCGCCCCCGTTCGCAGCCGGGAATCTTTAGGCCGCAAACATGCTAATTCCGGCAACGTCATAGTTGCCGGAATTGGGCTGCATTAGAATACCAAGACTTGCGATCATGCGCGGGGTCAAAACCTAATCCAGATGGCCGCCGAAGGTGTAGCCGACCGAAGCCCCGACCCGGACCGCGTTGTTGGAGTTGAATACGCCGTTATCAGTGAGGCTGTTGTTATCCTGGATGTGGTAATAGTGAACCTCTGGCCGGACGAAGACATGGTGCCAGATGTAGAAGCGGACACCACCGCCAAGGTGCTCCATGAAATGATCGTAGCTATAGTAACAACTTTGGCAGGAGACGCCCTGTGCGTAGATGCGGGTATCAGCAGCGCCGATGCCGCCCATCAGGTCGAGGCCAATTCTCTTACCCAGATGCGGCTGATAGAGGAAGTTGAAATCGGTCAGGATGGGGCGGTAATTTTCTCCCGTCCCGGTCCCGTAGGCGCCCTGCGTAGCCAGCCAGGCGGTTTCGACGTTAAATCCGAAATGCTTGACGGGAATCACGTCGCCGCCGAGGTTGAGGTAAGTGCCGCCGCTCATCGAAGGGTACGAGCCGCTGGTGGCGGAGGGCGACTCGAGGGTGCCGCCGCCGAAAAAGATATCGACCTGTTGGGCAGAGGCAAACTGGGCGAGGAACAAGGTTACTAAAACCGCTGCGAAGAGCGTTGACTTTCTCAAGAGAAACCTCCAATTAGTTCGCTACAAGCGAGAAGATGCGTCCGCGAAATCTTTAGGATGCCCGAAATGCAGTAACCACACATCATAATTTTAGCGAGAGCCAGATTTCAACTGCACTGAGCGCTGGTAGTAAATAGCGCCCGTAAAGACGTCAATGCAGCCGCATGATGGTTCCTCGAACTCAGATGCCTTGACCTGTGATGGAACCCCGATCGTGCCGATAAGTTGCGGTCCGCAAAGGAAATATGCGAATGCCGGCTACCTGGACTTTGCTCCTCCACCCCCAGGGGCGCGGATGTGGTCGAGGGCAATGGGGCCGGCTCCGAAGAATATGAGCGCGAAGGCGAGGGCGGCCAGAGCAAGGGGGAATTCATACCCGCCGTTGCCCATCAGGCCTTTGTGGAAATGGACTTTGGCGATGGCGACGGACATATTGATACAAATGGCAAAAGCGGCCACCCGGGTGAGCAGACCCACAATTACGAGCAGGCCGCCAAGGAATTCGGTAAAGGCGGAAAGATACGCAGTCCAGCCTGGCAGTCCGAGGCTGGAGACAAACTGGACATGGTGGTGAAGTCCGCCGAAAACCTTCTGGTATCCGTGGCCAACCATGACGGCGCCCAGGGCCAGGCGCATGACGAGAAGCGCGAGGGGTTGCAGACGATCGAGAAAGCGCAAAGGGTTCCTCCGGCGAAAAGGCGAAAAGAGAGATTACAGCAGTGGGATGGTTGAGGGAAAGCGGGGAGCGCGAGGATAGTAATGCACCTTGAAGCAGTACTGCATTTTGTCATTCCGAAGCGGCATTGCTTGCCGGTGAGGAATCTGCTGTTGGCTGGCCAAGCAGATTCCTCGCGCGATAAAACTGCGCTTCGGAATGACAACTTTTCTTCAGAGTGCACCACTTCTGGGCGATATGTAGTGTCCGAATAGCAGGACACTATCGAAGTGATGCGCCGTCAGACAAAGAAGAGTCCTCAATTCTTTTCTGGATTGGCCAGAAAGCGGTATCCCACTCCGCGAACGGTGAGCAGGTGTTGGGGGCGGGCGGGGTCGGCTTCGATGTAGCGGCGCAGGCGCACCATAAAGTTGTCGATGGCGCGGGTGTCGGTGTCTTCGTGCAGACCCCAGACTTCTTCGAGAATTTCCTTGCGCGAGACCACACGACCGTCGCTTCGCACCAGGTGGCGCAGCAGTTCGGATTCCATCAGCGTGAGGTGAACGACGTTATCGGCGGTGCGCAGCTCGAGGGTGCCGAAGTCGATGGTCTTGCCGCTGAAGGAAAAGGTTCCGAAGTCGGCGATGGTGTTAGGGTCGGATGGGGGGCGAGCAGAGTCGAGAGCGGCGTCGGGATTTTTTCCTGGTTGGCCGGTTCGCATCCACTGGCTGCGGCGCAATAGTCCCTGGAGGCGTGCTAACAGGATTGAGAGATCGAACGGCTTGGGCAGGTAATCGTCGGCTCCCGCGGCGAAGCCTTTCAGCACATCTTCGGGACGGCTGCGGGCGGTGAGCATAAGGACGGGGACAAAGTTCCGCGCGGCGCGCAGCTCCGAGACCACGCTGAACCCATCTTTTCCGGGCAGCATGATGTCGAGCACGATGGCGTCGAAGTTTTCTTTCCTGGTGAGCAGACGGTCGGTGGCGGATTCGCCATCGCCGACGACCTCGGCGGAGTAGCCTTCGGCCTCGAGATTGAAGCGCAGTCCTTGCGCCAGATGGGCTTCGTCTTCGACCACCAGAACGCGGCTCATACTGTCGACCTCATGCGTTCGACCTCGGGAGTTCCATGGTAACGGTTGCGCCTTCGCCTTCGCCGGCACTCTCGGCGAAGACGCGGCCGCCGTGCTTTTCCGCGACCGATTTTACGATGAAGAGGCCGAGGCCGGTTCCTTTGACGTGGGCGAGCGAACGGTGATGGACGCGGTAGAAGCGCTTGAAGATGCTTTTGACATCGTCGGGAGGAATGCCGATTCCCTGATCCTGCACGCTGAAGACGATGCGCTTTTCGTCGGGCAGTTCGAGGCGGACGCGCACGTCGACATTTTCGCCGGAGTATTTGATGGCGTTGTCGAGCACATTGAAAACCGCGGTGCGCAGGTCTTCGTCGCTGCCAAGGACGCGGATGCCTGCGCCGTTAGCGGGCGCTTCTTCGAAGCGGAGAGCCTCGGGCGGCAGATGATGGCGGGTGCGGGCGGCGTCCATGCAATCGCGCACGAGCTGGCGGAAGTCGACAACGGACTTCTCCTGCCCGGCTTTCTTGTCGCCCGCGCGGCCGGCGCGCAGCACCTGTTCCACGGTTTCGGTGAGGCGGTCGGTGTCGCTGAGCATGAGGCGGTAAAACTCCTGCTTTTGCGATTCGGCGACGTCGCGGCGCTGCAGGGTTTCGAGGTGCAGGCGGATCGAGGCGACCGGAGTCTTCAGTTCGTGAGTGACGGCGTTGATGAAGCTATCGTGCTGCTCGCTGCGGCGAAGCTCGCGGACGAGGAAGCTGGTGTTCACGATCATGCCGGCGATGATGAGGGCAAAGAAGATGATGCCGAAGAACAGCAGCACGCCTTCGCGCCAATTGAGGATGATCCAGCCAGTGCCGAGGGCGACGGCGAGCGCGACCAGGGCGATGCCCAGGCAGACGAAGAAGACGATAGTTCCGCGGCGGCTGGTGATGCGCATGGCAGCTCGACCTGATTTTACCGCGTTCGCGGTCGAGGGCTAGTAAACGCCGAAAACGAGAGACTAAAGGGCCACCTGACGGGAGCCACGATTGACCGCAACTGGTGAAATGGGGATATTGCATCCACCAGGGATCGCCCGCTCTTTCAATCCGGATTTCAGCTTTGAGATGGACTAAACCGTCTAAGGCGTCTGCTTGAGGACGAGATTCATGCTCTCACCGCCTTGCTTCCAGGTACCCGTGATCGTTGTATTGTCCTTGCTCATGGTGCCGTCGTAAACGGTCAGGCTGGGAGTGCTTTCGAAGTGCAGAGTAGACTGCCTGTAGGTGATGGCGGTGATCTGGATACCGGAAACATCCTGGTCAGGATAGTCGATCGCGCCGCTGAGACTTCCGTCCTGCGCGGCGGAGATGTGCACAATGACTCGCTTCTTCGCCTGGGCGCCGGGATTCAAAGCTCCGCTCCAATCTCCAATGATAGATTTTGTATCCTGTGCCGTCGAGAGGGCGGGCAGAACGCTCAATACGAGCATCAGCGCTGATCCTAGGCAAAGCGCGAACGATGGGACGCCAGACTTTTTCATGTCGAACTCCTTCTTGCGAGAGTACCACTTCAGACAGACTTTGTTTATGTTACAGGCCGCCTGCCGCCGCGTGGCCAGGCCGAGCGGCTATCGCAAGCACGGGACGACGGCTGACGCTATGGCCTTTAAGGTGAACAGAAAGAATTTGTCCCCTGAAAAAGAGAAACCCGCCGGAAAGGCGGGTTGGTCTTCCAATCGTAGACCGTGGTTGGGTCGGATCTAGTCGCCCGCTGCCGCGCCCTCCGGCAATGCCGATGTGATGAGGCGTCCGTTCGGGGCGGCGACCAGGCCGGTTTCGAGGTCGGCCAGCCGTACACGCTTGATGTCCCAGGCCAGGCCAAGGGTCTTCAGGGCCCAGATGCCGTACCAGTTCACGTCGACTTCATACCATCGGAAGCCGTGCTGCGCGGCGGTGGGGTGGGCGTGGTGATTGTTGTGCCAGCCTTCGCCGAAAGTCAGCAGGGCGACCCACCAGCTATTGGTGGAAAGATCGCGCGTGGCGAAACGGCGCGTGCCCCAGGAGTGCGTGGCGGAGTTCACGAGCCAGGTGGCGTGCAGGCCGACGACCGTGCGCACGAAGATGCCCCACATCAGAAATGGAAGGCCGCCGATGGCGAACAGGATCACGCCCAGAACGATCATGGGAACATAGTGATATTTCGTAATCCAGACATGGAATTTATCTTTGGCGAGGTCCGGGACGTAGCGGGCCAGGGTGGTGGTGTCATGGTGCATGGACTTGCCCATGAGGATCCAGCCCATGTGCGCCCACCATTTGCCCTCGATGGGAGAGTGAGGGTCGCCATCCTGATCGGAATATTGATGATGAATGCGGTGCGTGGCTACCCAGAAAATCGGTCCGCCTTCGAGGGCGAGCGTAGCGCAGACGGTGAGAAAATACTCAACCCACTTTGGAGTCTTATAGCCGCGGTGCGTGAGCAGGCGATGGTAGGCCATGCCGATGCCCAGGCTGCCCGAAACCCACCACAGGAACATGGCAACGAACAACGCCTTCCAGGTGAAGAAGAAGAGTGCCGCGATGGCTCCGATATGAAACAGCGCCATGAAGATTGCAGTCACCCAATTGATTTCGCCGTTTGCCGCTTGCCGTCTTTCCAGGCTTTCCAGTTCCATTTCCAAAGTGAGCCCCGTTTGCCGATCTTGAATACGATCTTGGAATTTGATCTGAGTTCGCTACCGCGCATATCTAACGTATCAAGGGATAGGGGCAGGTCACTGTAATACTTGTGTAATAGCGGCATTTAGGGGCATTACGGAAGTACTAGCGCCCGGAAAGGCGTTTGAGAAAGGACCTCCCGCGGGGGCTAAAGCCCGCATCATTTGTGAGGCTTAACGCGGCGCGGAAGCGACGCTCTTCCACGTTACCGCAGGCCGTTCTTCCAGGTTGACCCTACGCGCCTGCAAAAAAGAAGCGGGCGCGGCCGGAGGGCACGCCCGTGACGAAAGAGCCGGAATTCCAAGTCGCTTTTAATCTTTATTCTCAGGCGCTTTTGGGCATGTCTTGCGACATCGCCTTCATGCCATCCTCCATCTCTTGCGCGGTGAGATCGGCTTTGTGAGTTCCGATTGACCATTTGTGGCCGAAGGGATCGGCGAGCTTGCCGTAGCGGTCGCCCCAGAACATGTCGGCGACGGGCATCTCGACGGTCGCTCCGGCCTTTACGGCGCGATCGAATGCGGTGTCAACGTCTGCGACGTAGATGTGCAGTCCCATGCCGGTGCCGCCGGTGGATAGTGGCGACAATGATCCGTACTCGGGCATTTCGTCGCCCAGCATGATGATGGAATCGCCGATGACCAACTCGGCGTGCATGATTTTGCCGTCGGGCCCTTTCATGACACCTTTTTCGGTCGCGCCGAAGGCTTGCTTGTAGAACTCGATGGCGCGGGCGGCGTCGCGGACGGTCATGTAGGGAGTGATGCTGTGGTAACCATCGGGGATGGGTTTTGCGGTCATGGTGTTCTCCTGGTAGGGAATTTCTGCGAGAGGAAGTTTACACCAAGGGGCGGGGGATCGTTGTCGCGGGGGATCGTTGTCAAAGGAGTGTTACAGATAGCGGTGCAGCTTGACTGAGGTTTGGAGGCAGTTAAGAGGGAGATCCTTCGCTGCGCCTGAAAAGCGGCTTCGCTCAGGATGACAACAGCGGATGACACAGCCGTCGATCCGCGGTCGATTAGAAAAATCGGGTGATGCCTTCTTCGAGCACGACTACGCGGTCCTCGATGCCGGCCGAGCGGGCTTCCTGCTCCAGCAGTTGCAGGGGCTCGTCCACGGGCTCGTGCGACAGGCGGAAGGTGCCGTAGTGCATGGGGACCATCCAGCGGGATTTGAGGTCGAGGAAGGCGCGGGTGGCGTCGGCGGGGTTGGTGTGCACATTCCGGAACGTTGGCGGATTGTAGGCGCCGATGGGAAGCAGCGCGAGTTCAGGGGAAAGCCGGCGTCCGATCTCACGGAAGCCGGCAAAATAAGCCGTGTCGCCGGCGTGATAAACGGAGCGCTTCCCTGCCTGCAGTACGTAGCCGCCGTAACCGCGATGCGAATCCTTGAGGATGCGCGCTCCCCAATGCCGGGAAGGAACGTGAGTCACCGACAGGCTGCCGTGGCGGGAGGCGTTCCACCAGTCGAGTTCGATGATCTCGGAAAAACCTAGATCGGAGACCAGGTCTGTGACGTGGCTGGGGATGATGATTGCAGGAGCAGTCCCGCGCGTGCGCAGATTGTTTTGAACAATAGCCCGCAAAGAGGGGCGATGCAGATGATCGAAATGGGCGTGGGTCACGAGCACCAGATCGATGGCCGGTAAATCGCGTACCTTTAGTCCCGGACGCCGCAGACGTTTCAGTACGAAAAGCCAGCGCGCGAAATTCGGATCGATCGTCACGCTTTGGCCGCCCATCTGCACAAAGAAGCTGGCATGGCCGATAAAAGTAACGCCGAGCTGCCCGTTCGACGCCAGCCGCGGCTTATGGGTCTGGCCGCAGAGCGGGGTAACAGCTGAGTGCCGAACCAGGCGCCCGAACTGCGATGCGCGTTTGCGGAGAGCCGGATTACGAAGCGTTGCTTTGATCATCCTGGCTTGCTGGCAGTTAGATGAAGTTTGCCAGTACTGCGTCTATTTTAGTTCACCTGGGCAGGGACGATCCGTAATTTCAACGGTTCCCCCTGTAAATTTCGATTCGCGTTGTGTAGTGGTGCAGTTCGGCTTACGCGTTGGGCCGGTTAAGCGGGAGATCCTTCACTCCGCCTGAAGAACGGCTGCGCTCAGGATGACAACTTTCGTTAAATAGTAGCTATGCTTGACCATGATCCGGTTGGTCATATCTAATCCGGAGGAGCGTGGAGAACTCCAGCGATGCGCGTCGGATTCTTAGGTTTGGGAATTATGGGTCATGCCATGGCCACCAATCTGGTCAAGGCCGGCCACGAAGTCACGGTCTGGAACCGCACACCGGGCAAACTGGTGGAAGGCGCAGGGGTGGCGCCGACTCCGGCGGCGGCGGCGCAGGGTGCGGAAGTGGTGTGGCTGTGCGTTGCCGACACCGCTGCGGTCGAGGAAGTTTTGTTCGGTGCTGAGGGCGTGGAGCAGTCGCTCGCCGAGGGCATGATTATCGCGGATTCCAGCACGATCTCTCCTTCGGCTACGGTAAAGTTTGCGGAACGGGTTCGTGCGCGTGGCGGGGATTACCTCGACGCTCCTATGACCGGCTCGAAGATCGGCGCGGCGAACGGAACGCTGATTTTCATGGTGGGAGGAGACGGGGCGACCATTGAGCGATTGAATCCGTTGTTCGCGGCCATGGGGAAGAAAATATTCCGCATGGGGGCGACCGGCATGGGTCAGGCGACTAAACTCGCGATGAACCTGCAGATCGCGCTCATCTATGAAGGATTCGCCGAAGCACTCACGCTGGCGACGAAACTGGGCGTGGACTCGGGACAACTGGTCTCGCTGATCGAGGCTACCATGGTGAAATCGGGGGTCGTGGAATACAAGGCGCCGTTCGTGCTGCAGCGCGACTTCACGCCCAATTTTCCGCTGCGGCTTATGCATAAGGACATCCTGCTGGCGCTCGATGCCGCAAAAGAAGCGCGCGTAAAATTGCCAGCTCTCGAAACTGTGGAAGAGATCTACGAAATGGCCACGGAAGACGGGCACCGCGACCTGGACTATGCCGCGACGCTCACTCTGCTGGAAAAATGGGCGGGAGTGCAGGTGAAGGGCGAAGCGGCCTAGACACCGGAGCGTGAGGAACGATTGACACTGAGATCGGCTGCGAAAAAAACGGCGAAGAAACGCACTGCTGGGGCGAAAGCAAACGCGGCGGCGAAGTCGAGCGCCGGAAAGAAGCTCAAGCCGGCTGCGGGCGCCGACTTCGCGGCGATCTTTTCCGCGTTGAAGTCTGTGATGGCGGCTCGTGCCGGCGAATTGCATGTGGCGGCGGATGAGCCGCGGAAGTACTACGTGGTCACAAAGTCGTTGAGCTGGAAGGGCGGCCCTATGTATTTTGGGGCGGTCATCTGGGGCAAAGCCTATGTCAGCTACCACCTGATGCCGCTGTATGTGTGCCCCGAACTGGCCAAGACGATCTCTCCCGAGCTCAAGCGCCGGATGCAGGGAAAAAGCTGTTTCAACTTTCGAAGTCGCGATGAGGCTCTGTTCGCCGAATTGGATGATTTGACGAAATCAGGAGTGGAAGCATTCCGCGGCCGAAGTCTGCTCTAGGCTGTCGCCAATCCCAAGTGACGATCCGATTGAAGCGTCGCTGCCCCGGCTTCGTTGACTCGCTGTCGCTTCGCCGCTAACATGATTTGCACTCAGACGGACTCCCGTGATCGGCCAAACCATTTCGCACTACCGCATCGTCGATAAGCTTGGCGGCGGCGGCATGGGCGTTGTCTACAAGGCCGAGGACGTGAAACTTCACCGTTTTGTCGCTTTGAAGTTCCTGCCTGATGAGATCGCGAAAGATGCGCAAGCTCTAGCCCGCTTCCAGCGCGAGGCCCAAGCCGCTTCTGCCCTGAATCATCCCAACATCTGCACGATTTATGAGATCGATGACCAGCACGGACAAACCTTCATCGCCATGGAATTTCTGGACGGACTGACGTTGAGGCACTGCATCGCGGGCCGTCCGATGGAAATGGAATCGATTCTGTCGTTGGCGATCGAGATTGCCGACGCGCTGGATGCGGCCCACGCCGAAGGCATTATTCATCGCGACATCAAGCCGGCGAACATTTTCGTTACCAAGCGCGGACACGCCAAGATTCTGGACTTCGGGCTGGCCAAGGTGACCAACGCAACCAGTTCATCGAGCCAGATTGCTGCGGCCCAGACGATGACGGGCACCGTCGACGACCCGCATCTGACCAGCCCGGGAACGGCATTGGGCACGGTCGCGTATATGTCACCCGAACAAGTGCGCGGCAAAGCGCTTGACGCCCGCACAGACCTGTTTTCGTTTGGCGCCGTCCTCTACGAAATGGCAACTGGGATGCTGCCATTCCGCGGAGATACCTCAGGGATAATTTTTGATGGCGTCCTCAACCGCGCACCGGTATCGCCCGCGCGACTGAACCCCGACGTTTCGGCGGAACTGGAACGCATCATCAGCCGGGCGCTGGAGAAGGATCGCGACCTGCGCTACCAGCACGCTTCCGAGATGCGCGCCGAACTGCAACGGGCAAAGCGCGACACCGATTCCAGCCGGCAAGTGCCGATAGTCGGCGAGGAATCAGCCCCCTCGGGGCCGGCGGCTATTTCGTCCGCCCACAGCACCGGCCGTTCAGCCGTCGTGGCCGCGGCACGCCAGCACAAATGGAGCTTCGGCATTACCAGCGTAGTTATCGTTTTGCTGGTGGCAGCGGCGGCTTACGGGGTCTATGCTTTTCTGCTGCACAACCGGCCTGGCGCCTTTCAGAATTTCAGCGTCAGCAAAGTGACGGAGACCGGCAAAGTTACGCTGGCGGCGATCTCTCCCGATGGCAAATACATTTTGAGCGTGGTAAACGACAAAGGCCGGCAGAGCTTGTGGCTGCGCAATGTCCCGACGAATAGTGACACGCAGGTGATGCCCGCTGAGGCGGCGCAATACCTCGGAGTGCGGTTCTCTCCGGATGGGAACTATCTTTATTTCGTCCGGGGCGAGACGGGACAAGCGCTGAAGTATCTGTACCGCGCGCCGGTTCTGGGCGGCACTGCGCAAAAGCTGGTCACCGACGTGGATTCGAATATTACTTTTTCTCCCGATGGCCGCAATCTTGCGTATGTGGTGGACAACAATCCGGAACTTGGCAAGCTGCGCCTGGTGGTTTATTCGCTTCAGAGCGGCGAGGGGAAAACTCTGGTCACAGGCAGCATGAGTCAAAGGCTGCTCGATGCGGCTTGGTCGCCTGACGGCAAGACCATCGTCTGCTCCATTATTCAGCCTGGCGATGCTCTCGGAGGGTTAGTGGCCGTCGACGCAGTGACTGGCAAACAAGATCTTATCTTTGAATCCAAGAATGGGATTCTGACGAGCCCGGCGTGGTTACCCGACGGAAGCGGGTTGTTGGCTTTGTATATCGGCAAGGAAACTAATCTCAGGCGCGCGCAAATTGTGGAAGTTTCCAGTAGAAGGCACCAGTTTCACGCGGTAACCCACGATATCAACAATTATTCGGACCTTAGCCTTTCGGCGGATGGGCACCTGGTGGCAACGGTTCTGAGCCAGGCTCGTTACGACCTCTTCGTGGCGGGAGCATCGGAGCTGAGTAGTGGACAGGTTCAGCCGCTTAACGCCGGCCCCCGCGTGAACACCTTTGCGTGGACACCAGACGGCCAGATTATCGTCGATAACGAGGGCTTGTATCTCCTCCGTCCGGACTCCGGAAGCAAGACACCGCTGGCCCCGGAGGAACAGGATGGCGTGGCATTTCAACCAGCTTCATGCGCCAACGGCCGCTATGTGGTGGCCTCGGTTGGCGGCCACGCTGGCGCGAAGACGGTAACGATCTGGCGGATGGATGCCAGCGGCGGAAACCTGAAACAACTGAGTGACGGTAAGCTGGATGAGAATGCAGTCTGCTCACCCGATGGGAAGTGGGTTTACTACTCGGACCTTTCCAATGGGGCGAAGCCAACCCGGGTGCCGCTGGATGGAGGAAAGCCGGAAAGACTTACAGAACTTCCCACACGGCAACTCGACATCTCTCCCGATGGCACGCTGGCGGCTTTTGCATCGTTTGTGTCACCCAGCAGCAGCAAGGAACAGTTGGTATTGATGCCGGTCGATGCCCCTCAGAACGTGAAGTTTCTTGAATTGCAACGACCGGTTGACGGATCGGTCCGCTTCACGCATGACGGCAACGCCGTCGTTTATCCCTTCCGCGACGGGGATGCCGATAACCTTTGGCTTGAACCCCTCGACGGTTCGCCGGGAAAGCAGATCACCAATTTCAAGTCTGAACAGATCACCGACTTTCACTGGTCTTTCGACGGCAGCAAGGTCGGTATGATCCGGGGCCATACCGAATCCGATGTTGTGCTACTGGAAGAGTCGAAACCGTAGGGCGGGTCAAAGGTCGGCTCTTAATAAGCCAGCAGAATCCGCAGGTCACGCAAGTTGTTCCCTGTCGGACCGGTCTCAATTGCGTCCCCTAGAGCAGCGAATAGGGGATATGCGTCGAATTTTTCGAGCGCGGTGCGGGGGTCGAGTTTGAGGGATTGCGCGCGAAGGGTGGTGGTTCCATCGGCGACCGCACCGGCTGCGGGACTGTTGCCGTCGATACCGTCTGTTCCGGCGCTGAGGACGGTTATGTTTTCTCCGGCGATCTTTTCTTCTGCAATCTTGGTGGCGCATGCCAGCGCGAATTGCTGATTGCGGCCGCCGATGCCGCCGTTGGTAACTTTTACAGTTACCTCTCCGCCGGAGATCAGGCACACCGGCTTGGAATCCTTTCTCAGGTCGCGCAGGCGTTGTACTAAGTATTCAGCGGCGGGCACGTAGTCCCAGTCATCGCAGGAGTTATCCACATGCACGGAGAATCCGGCGCGCTCGGCGGCGGCGCGCGCCTGCTCGACCGCAGTTTGGTTCGAGAGAATGGTCCACCAGCGCGAACGGTGGAAGGAAGGGTCGTCGGATTTCGGTGTCTCCTCGAGCGCGTGGCGTTCAAAAAGCTCGCGCGTGGAATGCGGAAGTTGCGGGAGCAAGGCGTGCTTCTCGGCGATGCGGTAACAATCGTCGACGCTGGTGGAATCGGGCATGGTGGGACCGGAGGCGAGCGCGTCGGGCGTGTGGTCGGGAACGTCGGAGACCAGAAGCGAAACCTGCTGCGCGGGAAATGCAGCTTGCGCCAGACGCCCGCCTTTGACTGCCGACAGATGTTTACGGATGGAATTGATTTCGGCGATGGGCGCGCCCGAGTGCACGAGAGCGCGGTAGGTCGCGATGAGATCGTCGAGCGAGATTTCGTGGTCGATGGGCTTCTCGACGATCGACGATCCGCCCCCGCTGATCATGAAGATCACGAGCGAGGCCGCGGTTTGCGCATCCAGCGCCTTGCGAATTGCCTTGGCGGCGTGGATGGATTCGGCATTGGGCGTGGGATGTCCACCGCGAAAATAACGAAAGCCGCGAAGCTGGGCAGGGGGGTCAACCGAACTAGCGACGATGCCTTCGAGAGAAGAGTAGCCGACGTGCTGCGCGAGCGCCTCGACCATGGTGTGTGCGGCCTTGCCGATCGAGATCACGAGGACGCGCGAATAGGAGTGCAGGTGGTAAAGATCTTCGCAGAGGCGTAGCACTCCGCGCTCGCAATGCACGTGGCGGGCGAATGCCTTGGCAATCGAAGCCTCGGCCAAAGCTTGGCTGAAGATTTCGCGGGCGGTGTCGCGCATCTGGCGGGATTGCGATTCGCGGTCGGCCTCTGACATGGCGAGGATTATAAAGGGGGGCTCTCAGCCGTCAGTTATCAGCTCTCAGAAACCCAAATCAGCTTCCTTCACCCAACCTTCAATTGCTTCGCGAAGTTCGCGTAAACGGCCTTCGAAGAAGTGATCGGCGCCTTCGATCAGGATCAGCTTCTTCGGCTCTGGAATTGATGCGACCAGCGCTTCGAGTTGTGCCCGCGGACCGAACTGATCGCGGGCTCCGCTGACGAACAGTTTTGGCTTAGGGCAGTCTTGCAGAAAGTCGAATGTGTAGGTGCGGGGGGATTCGGTGTCGGCGGCTACGGGAGCTACCGGCGTTCCCACGCCGATCAGGGCTTTCACTCGCGGATCTGGACACGCGGCCCGAAGGCCGACGGCCGCGCCGAAGGAGAATCCGGCAAAGAGCAGAGGCAGGTGAAACTCGGTGTCGAGCCAGTCGAGAGCGGTGCGAACATCTTCGACTTCGCCGGCGCCGTGATCGTGCTCGCCGTGGCTCAGTCCGGCGCCGCGAAAGTTGAAGCGCAGCACGGGGAAGCCAAAGCTGTTCAGCGCCTTCATGGTGTGGAACACGACCTTGTTATGAAGCGTACCGCCAAACAGCGGGTGGGGATGGCAGACGACCGCGGCGTGCGTGGCGTTCTCGGCGCCGGCGTTGAGCAAGGCTTCGAGCCGTCCCGCTGGGCCTTCGAGGAAGAGCGAGCGGATGGTTGAATTCTGGGCGATCACAGCCTTCAGATTACATGATTGACACCGCTTGCCGCCGATGCGCGAGGTTGTAGTTTATCCTTCTCCTATGGACGCATTCGCGCTCACGCGGGAGTTGGTTGACATTGAGTCGATCACCGGCAATGAGGCTGCTGTGGGTGATTTTCTCTACTGCGAACTCTGCCGGCTACGCTACCAGACGAAGAAGTTGCGGGTGGAGGGCGATCGCGTCAATGTGTATGCCACGGTGCCCGAGCATCCGCATCCTGCTGTGGTTTTCTCCACGCACATGGATACGGTTCCTCCGTTTATTGCTTCGTCCGAGGATGAGACGCGCATTTACGGGCGCGGGTCCTGCGACGCCAAGGGCATCATCGCGGCGCAGATTGCGGCGGCGGAGCGATTGCGCAAGGAAGGAATCTACGTCGGCCTGCTGTTTGTGGTGGGAGAAGAGCGCGACAGCCTGGGCGCGAAAGTGGCCAATGAATACATTGCGAATGTGAAGCTGGCAAGTGAGCCAGGGGATGCTTACAAGTATCTGGTGAACGGCGAGCCGACCGAGAACCGGATCGCGCTGGCCTCGAAGGGAACGCTGCGCGTCGAAGTTACGGCTTCCGGACGCATGGCACACTCGGCTTATCCAGAACTTGGAGAGTCTGCGATTGACAAGCTGCTTACGGCTCTAGCTCGCCTGCGGGCAATGCCGTTGCCGGTCGATCCCGAGGTGGGGGCGTGCACGCTGAACATTGGTTTGATCGAGGGCGGGCGGGCACCGAATGTGATTCCCGACTACGCTCATGCGGACTTGCTCTATCGTCTGGTAGGTCCGTCGCAGGATTTGCGGCGGCAGATTCTTGAGACTGCGGGCGATGAGGTGAAGGTTGAGTTTCCGCTGGAGCTGCCCTTTTTGCGTCTGCGCACGGTTGACGGTCTGCCGACGATGATTGCCGCATTCACGACTGACATTCCCCGGCTGACCAGCTGGGGCGAACCGCTGCTCGTTGGACCGGGCTCGATTCACGTGGCGCATACGGACGGCGAGTTCATTGAGAAGAAACAACTGCTTGAGGCGATTGATTTGTATTGTGGGATTGCGAAGGAGCTTTGAGGCAGTTCTCAGAAGCGCTAGGCGAATTCCAGGCGTTTGAGCTTGATGCGGTCGGCGCGGACTTGGGCTAGGTCGTAGTGGGCCTGCTGGGTGAGCCAAGTTGCGGCACTGCCGCCGAAAACCTTGGACAGGCGCACCGCCATCTCGGGAGAAACTCCGCGCTTTTCATTCACCAGTTCTGACAACGTGGTACGTGTGACTCCGAGGGCTGCGGCGGCCTGGGTGATGGTCAAGCCCAGAGGTTCGATACACTGGCGCAGCAAGAAGCCGCCGGGGTGTGGTGGGTTCCTCATCGACATGGTCGGACTCCTTCTTCGTTTAGTGGTAATCGACGT
>Ga0302326_10004004_pt1 | contig 34383 bp, 29 predicted proteins | sample Palsa_T0_3_FD_202264 | JGI IMG/M metagenome (GOLD analysis project Ga0302326, IMG submission 202264) | Peat permafrost microbial communities from Stordalen Mire near Abisko, Sweden - Palsa_T0_3 | ecosystem: Environmental > Terrestrial > Soil > Palsa > Peat permafrost | place: Sweden: Abisko...
GGATATTCTCGCGGAGTTGTCCATAAAACCCTTGGAAATCGCGGCCCTCGCCGTGGTGCAACTACAGGCGATTAGCGCCACGGGTTTCGCGTCCCACAAAGAAATGTTTCCAGGACACTTCTCCCGCGCCAGACCCTACGCACGCAATAGCGGCTGCCGTAAGCTCAAGATTGCGATTCCATTGTAGAATTCGGAACAGGCAGGGGGTGATCTTCACATGAAGCGTCGCGTTCTGAGCTATGGCACGTCTGGAACGCATAGTTCGATCAGTTCTCTGTCGGATTTTGCCATGGCTCTGTCTATCAGCGACTACGACGCATTCATATTGGATCCGGTCGCCCTCGCCAGTCGCGCTTTCACGCCAGATATCTTGTACAGACGCCGGAAAGAACTACGCGACTTGGTCCAGGTCAAGGGCGGAATAGTCATTTGCATTCTAAGGGCTGAACCCCTCGTTAACTTCGGCCAAGCAGGGCTGACGCCAGCGTACACCCTTTTCGAACCCGCTGGGCCTCCGCAGGTTACCTTCTTACGGGCCAAACTCCAACTTGGGCGTGGCTCGCAGATACGACTCGTCCAGATCGCAAAAGGCGCTGTCAGCGGGTACCTTCGCGTGCTTCAACAGCACTTGCACTTCGAGGCTTATTTGGAAACGGACGAGGCCAGCATAGTTCAGTCAGGAGGAACTGTTTTTGCAGTCAACTCCCTTGGCTCGCCCGTCGCCTTGGAATTCTCTGTCGGGGGCGGGCGTTTGTGCTTCGTTCCCGTAGCGGAGGATATTACGGGAGAGCGCCTAGGTGCTGCATTTGCCCAAGTTGTCGATGCGCATTTCGGCGGGCCAGCAACCCTTGAAACTCCGTCATGGGTTAGCGAAATATCCGTTCCGGGAGCGGATGCCCATAATTCGCGAATCGGTGAGCTGAACCACGAAAAAGAACGAATTATGGACGAAATCTCTGCCTTAACTGCCAAACAGCTGGAACTTTTGAACTATCGGATTCTTTTGTTCGGGTATGGAAAATCAATCTTGGAGCCGGTGGTTAGAAAGGCTTTTCGCTTGTTCGGCTTCGACGTCCCCGAGCCAGACACTTATGAGGGTGAATGGGACGTGGAACTTCACGAGTCCCGCTCTACCAAGACAGCGCTAGGCGAGGTGGAAGGTTCGGAAGGTTTTATAGATGTCGACAAATTCAGGCAGCTTCTTGGCTATTGCCAAGAAGAGATTCTAGAAGGCCGTGTACACAAGGGCGTTCTTATCGGAAACGGTTTCAGACTAAAGCCGCTAGACTCTCCCGAACGGCAAAATCAGTTCTCCACACACGCCCTAAACGGGGCGTCCGCTAACGGATATTGTTTAGTTCCCACGGCCGAACTATTCAAGGCCGTGTGCTCGGTTCTTGAAAACCCAGAAGACGAGGGTCTCAAAATTGAAATTAGAAACTCCCTGCTTGCGACGGTTGGAATTTGGACCTTTAGCAGGTAGAGGATTGAGAATCCAGGCTGGCGCGGGGCCCGCTGGACTGGACGCTATCAGTGTACTGCGTGCGGATACGAAATCGCGAGAGCCGAAGGACTCTCTCCCGCAATCCGATCACCACGAACATGAACCGGGCCTCGGACCTGCTCAGTGGGAATACGTCAGCTCCGGCAAGGCTTCCTCTTGAGGAATTGATCGATGAAGCGCAGCACAAAACTGAGTGCCAAATCTTGAGTCGTGGTTTGCGTCGTAATCCTGCCTTGCTTGGCAATATTACGGGCCGCACGGGCGTCCATCACAGGCACCCATGCTCGGACGGCGGTGTGACGATTTTCACTACAGCGACGAAAAGTTGAATCTCGAAACCATACTAACCAGCTTAGAATCTTGGAGGCGCGGGTGGGAGTCGAACCCACGAATGGAGGTTTTGCAGACCTCTCCCTTAGGCCACTTGGGTACCGCGCCCCGGTCAATCAGTATATCGAAACTCGCATGTCGCTATAACGGGAATCGCCGTCGCCATCCATCCTTACCTTCTACGCGCCCATCGCGCCCCGCCATCAACGAATTTTCAATTCAAACGGCACCCGCACCTGCACCGGCTCGTTGCTTATCCCTATGCCCCGCAGTATCCCTTCCAGCGTGGCTGCCTGGCTGCTCCCGCCCGCCTGCCTCTCCAGCAGCAACTGAAAAAAGTTCTTCTCTTCCGGCAGATTGACGATATGCACCGATTGATTCGCCGATATGTGCGCCAGATCGCGCGCCAAGGCAATCGCTCGGTCCAACCCGCCCAATTCATCCACCAGCCCGATGTCCTTCGCCTGCGTGCCGGTCCACACCCGCCCCTTGCCGATGTTATCCACATCTTCCGCGCTCATATGCCGGTCTTTGGCCACACCCTGGATAAACGCCTGATACGTTTCCTGCATCGTTTTTTCAATCCACTGCCTCTGCGCCGGCGTGAAACTCTGCTGCGCGGAAAATAGGCTCGCATTGTCGCTGGTGGCCACCGAATCGGTGCTCAGCCCCAGCATCGCGTACAACCCGGACACATTCATCTTCCCGATCAGTACGCCAATCGACCCGGTAATGGTGTCCGGATCGGCCACGATCTTCGCCGCCGGCGTCGCGATCCAGTACCCACCCGACGCGGCAACGTCAGACATCGAAACCACCAGCGTCTTCGATTTGCTCGCCAGCTCCACTTCCCGGCGAATCACTTCACTGGCCACCACCGAGCCGCCCCCGGAATCGATCCGCAGGACGATCGCTTTGATCGAGGGATCCTTGCGCGCGCGGCGCAGCTCCGCCGCCATCGAATCCCCGCCCATAATGAATGACCCGTTCGGCGCGTTTCCAGATTCGCCGGAAACAATCAGCCCACTCGCGCGGATCACCGCAATTCGCACCATCCCGAAAGGGTCGCCTAAGTGTTCCCGGTAGCGGCCGAGTTCCACCGGCTCCCAGCCGGTACCGCGATCCTTGAAATATTCCTGCACTTGGTCCCAATACGCGGTGCGGTCCACCAGGTGATTTTTCACCGCTTCGTCCGTCGAAAACGGCCCCTGGGCCACCAGCGTTTCGAAGTCCGTCCGCGCCAGCGAGCGCCCGGCCGATACATCCGTCAAGTATTGGTTGTAAATTCCGTGCAACAGCGAATCCACTTCCTCGCGGTGCGCCGGCGTGAACTTTTTCTCGGTCAGTTCGTTGGTTGCCGTCTTGTACTCGGCGATGTGGTAGTAATCCGGAACAATCTTCAGTTTATCCAGCGTGCCGCGCAGGAATGTCGCTTGGGCCATCATCCCGCGCACCAGCAGCGGCGCGGTGGGGACGATCCACACTTCTTTGCATCCAGTCGCAAGATAATATTCCAGGTTGCCGGTGCCATCGCCGCCTAGGTAGCAGATGCTCGGCTTTCCGCTCGAACGAAACTCCACCAGATGCGCGCGAATTTCCTGCAGCTTGCCCCACCCGGTTTCCAGCGGACCGATTTTCACCACCAGGCCAGTGATCTTCGAATCGGATCGCGCCGAGTCGATCGCATCCAGGTAATCATGCAGCACCGGGGTCCTGCCATCCAGGGCCGACATCACGTCAGCCGCGCGCTGCTCTTCGATCTCGCCGGAAAGGTCCAGCACCAGCACCGAGTGCGAAGGAATTCGCGGCGCCGATGACAGACTCCACATCACCAGCACGACCATCAGCACCAGCAGCAAAATCACCGCCGCCCGTCTTTTTCCCCATGTCATAAGTCACGCCTCAATTTCCAGCAGACAATTGCCTGGGCCATCACTTGTGCCACAGCCAATCTGGCTGTGCGAACAGTATCAAAAAACTCAGCCGCCCGTCGTCGATCTCCGGACCGCCAACGCGGTTCCCTACCCCGCATCCCGTAGAAACCGCGCCGATTCCTCCGGCGGCGTTGGGTTGATGTAGAAGCCCGTTCCCCATTCGAACCCAGCCACCTTGGTGAGCTTCGGCATCATTTCCAGGTGCCAGTGATAGTGCTCGTTATTCTCCTCGCCCAGCGGAGACGTATGAATCACGTAATTGTAGGCGGGGAAAGCCAGCACCGAATCGAGCCGCCGCAGAAATTCGCGAAGCAGCCGCGCCAGGCTGCCGTAGAGCGCCGCAGCCGCGTTTTCATATGCCGAACTGTGTTGCCGCGGCAGTATCCAGGTCTCAAACGGAAACCGCGGAGCGTAAGGCGCCAGCGCGATGAATGCCTCGTTCTCCAGAATCACCCGGCTGCCCGTTTCGATTTCCTGCCGGATGATGTCGCAGAAAATGCAGCGCTCTTTTTGCTGGAAATATCTTTTCGAACTATCCAGCTCTTCCTGCACCCGCTTGGGCACGATGGGCAGTGCGATCAACTGCGAATGGGTATGCTCCAGCGAAGCGCCGGCAGCCTCGCCGTGATTTTTGAACAGCAGCAGGTAGCGAAAGCGCTTGTCGTTCTTGAGGTCCACCATCCGGTCGCGGTAGGCCCCCAGCACTTCTTCCATCGATTTCTCACTGAGCATCGCCAGCGTACTCTGGTGGTCCGGCGTTTCGATGATCACTTCGTGCGCGCCCAACCCGTTCATGCGATCGAATAGCCCGTCGCCCTCGCGATCCAGGCTTCCTTCGATCCCCAGCGCTGGAAATTTGTTCGGCACCACGCGGATCGACCATCCCCGCGTGTTCGCTCCCCCTCCACTTCGCCCATACGCCGCTATTTCCGCCGGCGTCTTGCTTTCATGCCCGGGGCAAAACGGGCACATCGCCACGCCCCGGATCACCACGCTCTGGCGCAGAAAATCTGTCGGTCGCTTGGCGCGATCCGTCGAGATGATCACCCATCGCCCGGTGATCGGATCTTTTCGAAACTCCGGCAAACATTCCTCCTGCGAGAATTATCCCTACGCCACTTCACCCGTCCCGGCGAATGCTCCCTTGTGCAGCCGCACTTCCGGCCGGCTTCCACGCGCCGAATCGATCACCAGCACGTCGAATCGCCACGGCACATTGCCGATGCGCCGCTGCTGCAGAAATCGCCGCGCGATTCGCGATAGATTGCGGCGCTTCTCCAAATTCACCGCGTCTTCCGGACGGCCCAGCGAGGTTTCCGACCGGGTTCGCGTTTCACTTCCACAAAGGCCAGCACCGCTCCATCCCATCCCACCAGATCGATCTCGCCCTTCATCGGCTGCGCGGTGTAATTTCTCGCTACCATCACGTAGCCGTTCCGGCGCAAATACCAGTACGCGAACGTCTCTCCTTTCATTCCGGTCCGCCGCGCCGCCAGCTTCTTTACCCCCGCCAGCGCATGCACCCGCGGACCCGCTGGCTCGGCCGGTTCGGCCAAACCGTTCCGCGAAGCAAAGTTCACCAATCCAAAAACGAAGCGAGATGGTACGGACATCGCTACTTCCGAACCTCCAGGTCCCACCGAATGGCTTTGCCCCGGATCACAAAACTGAGGTAGTACTCCCAAAAGCGGCGAAACTGCCGGAAATGATTGATGAGGAACTGAAATCCCAATATCTTCCACAACTTCAACATCTCCACCCGTACCCGCACTTCCCGGTAGTCCGCCGGTGCGTAGTAATCATACTCCCGCGGCTTGTCGCTGAAAAACCAGAACGAGAAGCTGGAAAGGTGCCAGCGATGCGCCGGGCTGCAATAAGACGCGTGGTCGGTGTAGTGCGGCGTGACGATCACCACTCTTGCGCCGGGCCGCGCCACCCGGTGCACTTCCGCCAGCACCGTAAAAATATTATCCACTTCCTCGATCACGTGGATCAGCCGCACCTGATCGAACGAGCTGTCCGCGAACGGCAGCGTCCGCGTCCAATCGCACCGCACGTCCGCCTGCCCCGCCGGGCTCATGTCGATCCCGATCGACCCCGGAAATTTCTTGCGCCCGCAGCCGACGTCCAGGATGCGCGCCATAATTTACTTGATCACCTCGAAGGTAAACTCCATCACCTTTCCGCGAATCACAAAACTCAAATACTGCTCCCAAAATCGCCGGAACCATCGCGCGTGATTCACCAGCAATTCGAATCCCATGAACCGCCAGATCCGCAGCAGCTTCACGTTCAAATGCTTCTCGCGCATCCGCACCGTGGTGTACCACATGTCCCGCCCGTGCATCCCGCCGGGATAAAAATATAGAAACGATTCGGTGTTCAGATGCCAGCGGTGGGTAGGATCGCGGAACGAAGTGTAGTCGGTGTAATGCGGCGTGACGATCAGGATCGTTCCGCCCGCGCGGGTGACCCGGTGCAACTCTCCCATCGTTTCCAGCACGTCGCTCACGTGTTCGATCAGGTGCAGCGCGCGAACCGAGTCGAACGAATTATCGCGGAACGGCAGGTGTCCCTTATCCAAATGGCAAAGCACGTCCGCCGCGGTGTTCGGATTCATATCGATGCCCACCGAACCCGGATACTTTTGCGGACCGCAGCCAACGTCCAGAATGCGCAAAGAGAGATTCTCCCGGCGGAGATTGTGACATAAACAAGCAAGGCGTCCCAACCCGCGGGACGCCCTGAGACGTTAAGAGTAGACGCGGGCCTAGTGGCTTCGCTCGTCCTCGCGAATGCACTCCGCGAGCGTATCGATCGCGAAATCCGCTTGCTGTTCGTCGATCATGAGTGGCGGACACAGGCGCAACGAATTTTCGCCCGCGCCTAGAATCAACAGGCCTTTCTCAAACGCGCGGGTGACGATGCGGTTGCGCATCTCCGTCGCTTTTTCCTTGGTCTTTTGATCGAGCACCAGTTCGATGCCCACCATCAGACCCTTGCCCCGCACCTGCCCAACGGTACGGAACTCTTTCGACCATCCCGCGGTCCTATCGAAAATGTACTGCCCCACCCTGCGCGCGTTATCGATGTATTCGCCTTCCAGCAGTTCCATCGTCGCCAGCGCCGCTGCGATACATACCGGATTGCCGCCAAACGTCGACGCGTGCGCTCCCGGCTTCCAGTTCATCACGCTCGCTCGCGCCACCATCGCGCTAAGCGGCATGCCTGACGCAATTCCCTTCGCGGTGCACAGGATGTCCGGCTCGATCCCGGCATGCTCGGAAGCCCACCACTTGCCAGTGCGGCCCATCCCCGATTGCACTTCGTCCATCACCAGCATGATTCCGTGCTTTCGGGTGATGCGCTGCAGTCCCTGCAGGAATTCCGCGGGAGCCGGCAGATATCCGCCCTCTCCCTGCACCGGCTCGATCACGATCGCCGCCACTTCCTCCGGATCGGCGAGCCTCTTGAACACTTCGTTTTCGATGTAATCCAGGCATCCCGCTGCGGAATTCTCGGGAGGGATTCCGTGCGATCCGCGGTAACTGTTTGGATAAGGCACGTGAATCACGCCGGCCAGCAGCGCGCCAAATCCCTTGCGCTGAATCGCCCGGCTCGCGGTGAGCGACAGCGCGCCCATGGTGCGCCCGTGAAAGCTGCCGTAGAACGCGATCACTTTGTCGCGACGCGTGTGATACCGCGCCAGCTTCAGCGCCGCTTCCACCGCTTCCGCGCCCGAATTTCCGAAATACACTCGCTTGTCTTCCGCGCCGGGAACGATCAGCGCCAGCCGCTGCGCCAGGTACACCAGGCCCTGGTAATAGAAATCGGTTCCGGACATATGAACCAGCTCGGCCGCCTGCGTCTGAATTGCGGCCACCACTTTGGGATGGCAGTGCCCGGTGGAGCACACCGCTATGCCCGCGGCGAAGTCCAGAAATACGTTGCCGTCCACGTCTTCGATCATTGCGCCGCGCCCCTTCTGGGCCACCAGCGGGTTATCCCGCGTGTACGACGGCGACAACAATTTATGATCCTGCTCGACGATCGTGCGGGCTTTGGGGCCAGGCAGAGCCGTCACCAGCTTGGGTAACTTCGATTCTTGTACTTGGGTCATTTCCATCTCATCCTCCGTCATCTCGAATCGTTCTGCGCGCGCAGAACGGCACTACGCCGGTTTATGGCCGGGGCCAACGAATCGAGTGGAAAAGGAGTTAGTCGACGCCGAACAGGCTGGGGCGGGACTGCGAGGGCAGGGTATGGGTCGGCGTAGAAATGTAGTAGTTGGTCTTCATTTTTGCGTTTCCAGCGAAAGGTAACCTACGCGTTTTGCAGCGCCCTTATTTGCGTTTCCAGCGGACGCCACCACCGCGTATATCTTCAATGATTATACCATCTTCTGCAAGCTGCTGGCGTACTTCGTCCGCTTTCTTGAAATCCCGCCGTTTACGCGCGGTTTCGCGGGCCTCGATCAGCGCGGCGATCACCTCTTCGCTCATTTCCGCCGCCTGCCCGCCAAATCCCAGATGCCGCAATTTCTCGTCGTCATCGGTGCTCAGCAACGCCAGAATCGCATCGAATTTCAGCGTCGCTTCCAGAATTCCGGCCACGTCGCCTTGATGGAACTGCCCGCGGTCGATCGAAGTATTCACCTCGCGCAGCAGATCGAACACCGCCGCCAGCGCGACCGAAGTATTCAAATCGTCTTCCAGTCCCTTTTCAAAATCTTCGATCGCTGCCGCGGTCCGCTTCTGCATATCCTGATTCTGGCCCACGGGAAATTTCTCGGTGCGCAGCCGCGTGATCAGATTCCGCATGCGATCCACCGAGCTGCTCGCCTGCTTCAGCCCTTCCATGGTGAAGTTGAATTGCCGGCGGTACGGCACCGAAAGCAGCAGAAACCGGATCGTCGATGGCTTGAACCCGCGCGAAAACAAATCGCGCAGCGTATAGAAGTTTCCCACCGATTTCGACATCTTCTCGCCGTCCACCAGCAGATGCTCGGCATGCATCCAGGTGCGCACGAACGGTTTGCCGGTGGCCGCTTCGCTCTCCGCGATCTCGTTCTCGTGGTGCGGAAACATCAAATCCACGTCGCCGGTATGAATATCGATCGTCTCGCCCAGATACTTCATGGCCATCGCCGCGCATTCGATGTGCCATCCCGGCCGGCCGGGTCCGATCGCCGTCTCCCAGAAAAATTCGCCTGGCTTGGGCGCCTTCCACAACGCGAAATCCCGCGCGTCGGCCTTTTCATAGAGATCCACATCCACCCGCGCGCCCGCCCGGATCCCGCTCACGTCGATCTTCGAAAGCTTTCCGTACTCCGGAAATCGCGCGATGCTGTAATAGATCGAGCCTTCGCCTTCGTAGGTCATTCCTTTCGTCCGTAGCGACTCAATCAGCGTCACCATGTCCGGGATGTGGTCGGTGGCGCGCACCACATGCTCGGGCATCTCGATGTTCAGCGCCTGAATATCTTCCAGAAAGGCCGCTACATATTTTTCGGTGTACGTCCGGATCGAGACGCCCGCAGCCGCCGCATTCTGAATGATCCGGTCGTCCACGTCGGTCAAGTTCATCGCCTGCTTCATTCGGTAGCCGCGCGAACGAAAAAATCGCCGTAATACGTCCTGAAACACAAACGTCCGGAAGTTTCCGATGTGCGCGTAGTCGTACACCGTCGGCCCGCAGGTGTACATCCGCACTTCGCCCGGATGCAGCGCCACGAACGGTTCTTTGCGATTGGTCAGCGTATTGTGCAGCAGGATTTCGCCCATGAACGGCCGGTACCCTCGAAATTATTCGGTTCACAAACGCTCAATTCTATCCGACGGTCACACATTCGCAGATAACAATTTGCTAATGCGTTCCGCTGCTCGCTTCCACGGGGATTTTCAGCCGCCGGTACACGATCGTTTCGTCCCCATCCTGCGACGCCACCGCATACGCCGGCCGCGCCTTGCGCAGGCTCTCCCCCGCCGCGGGCACTTCGTACGACTCGTCCACCACATACACTTCCGCGGGCTTATCGCCCTTCACCGTAAATTGCACTTCCAATCCCTCCGTCGGCATCACCGGGCAATCCAACGCGTGCCAGCCATTCAGCCATTGCAGCACTCGCGGCGGGGCCTTGGGCACCGCGTGGCCGTTCATCTGCATTTGCTCGATTCCCGACAATGGCGAAAACAGAATCGACGCGTCCGGCGCGCCACGCTCCGATTTCAGCCGTGCGCGAACAGTTCGCTCCTGCCCGGACACGGTCACATCCTCAACCGTCAACGTCGGCGCGGCGAGATCCATGTGGCCCGCATCCGCCATAAATGAAGGCGACGCGCTCCAGGGGAACGCCTTTTCCGGCGTGGCATTGAACGTCATCACCTGCCGGAACGATGCCGGCAACTGCTGGGACTCCGGCTCAACCAGCCATTGCGCTTTCCCCGAGTCGGCGTCGAGCGAATACGAAATGTTCAACCGGTCCGGGGTCCCCGCGGAATACGCGGGCAACAACACCGCGCCGGTGGTGAAGATCAAAGTCGCCCCGATACACACGGACAGAAATCCGCCGAAAAGTGCCGGCGCACCCTGGTCCGCTTCGCAAAATACCGGCGCGAACAAAATCAGCACGAGCGCCAGGACCACCGCCAATGCCGGAAGCGCGAGAACCCCGAGCGCCGCGTACAAATTCCACACGCATCCGAAGGACACAATCGCTGCCGCCGTCGCCGGAACTAGTACCGCCGCCAGCCGCCACAGCGACGATCCGTCTTTGGCCAGCGCCGGCGGCACCCCCGCAAGCCCCGCCACCACCACTCCGGCCAAAAATATGTAGCTGAAACTCGGTGCCGTCCACGCCAGGCCCACCGCGCCAAGCACCCACCAGAACCACGCCCCGGCCCACAGGCCCCAGAATCCCGTCCTCGCTCCCACCCAGCGCAAATTGAACGCCATCGCCGCGAAGGCCACGCTCGCAAAGGCCGCCTCCGCCGCCAGCGGATACGCGATCCAGTCTCCCGGCAAAGCATTGGCTAGCTTCAGCATTCGAAAGACCAGCACGCTGAACGCCGCCGTCGAAATCACCGTCCCAAAACAAACCGCGACGGCCCACAAGAATTCCCGCACGATCAGGCGCTTCGAAACGATCAGCACCGCAAACTCCGCCAACAGCAGCAACGCCCCGGCCAGCGCGATCCCCAGAGTCCACCGTTGCGGCCAATGAATCACCCAGCGCCCCAAAACGTCGAAGAAAACCGCCTCGCCCGGCGGCGGATTATCCAGCGGCGCGTTGGCCAACGCCGCAATCGTTCCCAACACGTTTTCGCCATGGTGCTGAATGGTGCGCGCATCGGCATTTTCGAGATTGTCGAGAGGGGTGTGATATTTGGAAACCTCGCTGATATTCGCGAAGTTGAATCCCTCATATCCAAACGGATGAAAGACCGAGAAGTCAGTGTCGTTCGGCAGCAGTTTGTACACCGCGTAGTAGATCGAACTGGTCATCGGATGCGGCACTGCCCGCGCGTACATCTGAATCAGCCAGTTGTTCGCACTTCCGGTTTCAAACATCAAGCTGCCGCCGGACGTTCCGCGCGCCTCTACGTTCACCACCGCGCGCACCTCCTTGGCCCACGGATGCGCCTCCACAAAAAGGTGCGCGCCCAGCAAACCCTGCTCCTCCCCTTCATCGAACAGGAAAATAATCGAATGCCGGCTCGGCCCACGCGATTTCAGCACGCGCGCCACTTCCAAATTCGCAGCCACTCCCGCGCCGTCATCCGAAGCGCCCGGTCCTGCGGGCACCGAATCGTAGTGCGACGCAACCAGCACCGCCGGCCCTCCCGTTTCCGTGCCGTCCAACCGCGCCAACACGTTTTGCACGCTGGCGCATGCGCCCCATTCATCGCACGCAAAACCGGTCTGAATCGTGGGTTGATAGCCAAACCGCGTGAGCACCGCCACTAACCGTTGCCGCACCGCCGCCGCCGCAACGCTTCCACCCGGATGCGGCCCGCCATCGCCCAGCAGTTCGCCCAACAAAGTCTGCGCACGCATGCCCGAAAACCGCGCCGGCGAAATATCCGCCAGTTTGGCGGCGGGAGGCTGGTACGCCAGGCTCGTGAGCAGCACCGCGAGAGCAATCAGCGCTAGTGCAAGGAGAAAGGTTTGCTCGGTGGTTCGGCTTTTCGACGGCACGCGGGCTCCTGAAGGCAGAGCGATGCTAGGATGCGCCGCCAAACAAGTCAAATTCGCCCCAGCCGCCACCGCTTCCCACGAATTATCTCAACGAGAAAGTCACCACAGATGGAAGTACCCGTCGCGCCGCGCGATGTCCACGTGCACCCCGAATAGCTCCGCCAGCCGCTCCGGCACCAGCATTTCTTCTTTCCGGCCATCCGCCAGAATTCTTCCCCCGCGCATCAGCACCACCCGCTCGATTTCCGGAATAATGTCCGAGATGTGGTGCGTGACCAGCACCACCCCGGTGCCCGAAGCCGCTAGCGCATGCATAATCTCCCGCAAACTGTGCTGCGCGAAAACGTCCAGGCTGTTGCTCGGCTCATCGAAAATCAGCGTCTTCGGGTCGTGCACCAGCGCCCGCGCGATCAGTATCCGCTTCGCTTCCCCCGACGACATTTCCTCCACCGGCCGGTCCGCCAGGTGCAGCACCTCCATCCGCTCCAGCGCCGCCTGCGCCCGCTGCCAATGCGACGCGTCGATCCGGTGATGCGGAAACACCCGCACCGCGCTAAACAGCCCCGAAGCCACCACGTCCAGCCCGGTGGCGTAGCCGGTGACCGAAAGCATCAAGTCGTTCGACACGACCCCCAGCAGATTCCGCAGTTCGAAAATATTCCACCGCGACCGCCCCAGAATGGTCATCGAAGACCCTTCCCGCGCCGCCGGATAGCACTCCCGGGTGATCGTCTTGATTAGAGTGGACTTGCCGCATCCATTGGGCCCGAGGATCGCCACATGCTCGCCTCCCTCGATCCGCAAATTTATGTTGTCGAGCGCAATCTTTTCGCCGCGAAACACGCGAATATCCCGCAATTCAAGCAGTGGAGCCTTCGTGTCGAAAGCACCCTGAGTGTCGCTGGCCGTGGTCATCGTCACATAATAACAGGTGCCCGCCGGGGCGGAGCCCAGAGCCAGAACCAGGGGTCGGAGCCACCGCCGCAGCTGGCCCCCAAAGCCCCAGCCGCAGCCCCAGCGCCACCTGCGGCATGTGGAAATCGCGCTACCACCGCTAATGGACAAATGGGCCCTTTACACCGACGCGCCGAGCGTGCTAATTTCAATTCCCGTAACCGCCGATGCATGCGCCAGGCGGCTGGGCCTCTGCGAAACGACCCGCCAAAAGTTTTGTCGCTAGAATCCTCCACTAGAACTATCCGTATTTGCTCCTTTTTCAGTGCTTTATGGGACCAAACTGCTCCATCCGAGGGGAAGATTGCTTAAACTAAGAAAAGTAGAACTCATGGGCTTTAAGTCCTTCTGCGAAAAGACCCATATCACCTTCGCCGGCGCCGGGATCACCTGCATCGTAGGTCCCAACGGCTGCGGCAAATCCAACATCGTCGACGCCATCTCCTGGGTCCTGGGCGAGCAGAGCCACAAGCTCCTGCGCGCCGAGCGCATGTCCGACTGCATCTTCAACGGCACCGTCAAGCGCCCCCCGATGGGGATCTCTGAGGTACAGCTCACCCTGGTGGACGCCGAACTCGCCGAAGCCGCCGCCAAGGTTCTCCAGGGATCCGCAGCGGGCCCAGCCGCAGCCGAACCGATTCTCGATCCCGAAAATCCATTCCTCACCGCGCCCGCCGAAGACGCCATTGACGCATCCACCGCCGCCGACGCCCTCGCCCCTGAAACCGCGGGCGAGCTGGTCACCGCGAGCGGAGAGATCGAAGAAACCGCCCCAGAAGCCGCCTCCGGCGCCCACCCCGCCGCCAAGAAGCGTGGTGCCGCAAAGCACGCCATCGCCATGCGCCCGGGCGAAGTCGTCGTCGGCCGCCGCCTGTACCGCTCCGGCCAGAGCGAATACCTCCTCAACGGCCGCTCGGTCCGCCTCCGCGACATCACCGAACTCTTCATGACCATGGGCCTCGGCCCCGATTCCTACGCCATCATCGAGCAGGGCCGCATCGGCCTCATCCTCAACTCCAAGCCCATGGACCGCCGCGCCATCATCGAAGAAGCCGCCGGCATCACCATGTACAAGACCAAGCGCCGCCTCGCCGAAACCAAGCTCGAGGCCTCCAAGCTCAATCTCTCCCGCGTCAACGACATTCTCGTCGAAGTCGAAAAGCAGCTCGCCTCTCTGAAGCGCCAGGCCTCCAAAGCCCGCCGCTACGCCGAACTCCGCGAAGAAATGCGCACCATGCTCCGCAAGGTCCTGGCAGGCAAAGCCCGCCAGCTCGACGCCGAAGCCGAACGCCTGGAACTTCTCATCCGCGATCTCGCCGCCCAGGAAGAAACCGGCGCGCGTTCCCTGCACGAGCGCGAATCCGAGCAGGAGCGCCTCAGCGCCCGCGTCTACGAACTCGACGCCGAACTGCGCCAGGCCAATCAACTCCTCGGCCAGGCCGCCCTCGAACTCGACCGCGCCGAAAATCGCATCGCCTTCCAGCGCGAACAAAGCGCTCAGATCGAATCCCGCTCCCAGCGCCTCTCCTTCGAAACCGAGAGCGCCAACAATCAGAAATCCGAACTCGACGCCCGCATCCTCGGCCATCGCCAATCGGTCCAAGCGCTCCGCGAGCAAGCCACCGCGCTCGAAACCGATTTGCGCGAAATCGCCGAACGCGCCGCTGGCGGCGCCGACGAGCAATCCCAGCTCGACGCCCACATCGACAACCTCCGCCGCACTGCCATCCGTCTCGGCGAAGATGCCGTCCGCAGCCATTCCGAATCCCAGCAAGCCGAGCAAGCCGCCGAGCGCGCCACATCCGCGGAAAGCCTCCGCAGCCAGGCCTTGCAGGAACTCGAGACCACCGTCGCAGCCCATTCCGAACGCGCCGCAGCCGCCCAGACCCATCATCACCAGACCGCCGAACTCGCTCAGCAATTGGGCCAGGCCGTCCACGAAGCCCAGGCCCGCCTCGCCGATTTGAAGCGCCAGAATCACGAAGGCCAGCAGCGCCTCGAGCGTTCCCGCCAGGATCTTTCCGCCTCCCGCGCCAAGTGCGAGTCGCTCGAACAAATCCTCAACGAGCGCGCCTACACCGCCGACGCGGTACAAAAGCTTTTCTCCGCCAGCCACAACCAGGAAGCTTCCCAGGGATTCCGCGCCACCGGCCTGCTCGCCGATTACATGGAAGTCCGCGCGGAATACGAAAGCGCAGTCGAGCAATTTCTCCGCGAAGAACTCGAATACGTCGTCGTCGAAACTTTCGATCACGCCCGCGCAGGAATTTCCCTCCTCCGCGAAGAAATGGGAGGCCGCGCCACCTTCTTCGTCGATTCCCTGCGCAGCCTCAGCATCCCGCTCACCGATCCGGAAAGTCCGTTCCCGGAAGCTCAGGGAGTGATCGCGCGCCTCGACCACATGGTCGATTTCCGCGATCCGCTCGGCCCGGCCGCCAAGGAATTTCTCCCCAAGCTCCGCTCCGCCTTCATGGTCGAGAGCGCCGCCGTCGCCGAAGACATGGCCCGGCAATATCCCAGCTATATTTTCCTCACCCCCGATGGCACTTGCTATCACGGCCGCATGATCACCGGAGGCCGCGCCGGAGAAGCTGGCCCCCTCGCCCTCAAGCGCGAGCTGCGCTTGCACGAAGGCGAAGTGGTTTGCCTCGCGCGCGTGACCACCGAACTGCAAACCGAGCAGGCCCAAATCGAAATCGAAACCAAACGCGCCGAAGATTGGCTGAGCGTCACCCTGGCGCAGCATGTCGAAGCCGAAAAAACTTTGGTCGCCGCCGGTATGCAGCGCGATCAAGCCCGCGCCGAGCTCGGCCGCTTCGAGCAGCAAGTGGCCGCGTGCTGGGACGATATTTCCAGGCTCCGCACCGAAGCCAGCGCCGCGAGCGATCGCGCCCAGCGCACTCACCAACAGCACGTCGAAGCGCTCAGCGCCCGCGAAATCGCCGAATCCGAAGCCGCTCGCGCCGTGGAACGCCTGAACGCCATGCGCCAGAATCTGCAGATTCAGCAGGAGCAGGTCGGCGCCAAGCGCGAAGAGCTAGCCGGAGCCTCGCAGCGTCTCGCCAGCGCCGAAGAAATCGAGCACCGCCTCCTCGAGGAATCGCGCCAGGCGGAAGAGCGCTTGCTCGCGCTGCGCTCGCAGGAAGCTCATCTCGCTCAGGAACGCGAAGAGCTCGCCGCCAACAGCGCCGAGACCGTCCGCCAGATGGAATCCTTCCGCGAAGAAAAGTCGCGCATGGAAGAGCGCAAGGCCCAGCTCGAAACCGAATGGGAGGAGGCCCGCAGCCGCGCCGCCAACCTCGACGACGCCCTGCGCACCGACCGCCAGACCCTCGACGACGTCCGCGCCTCCCGTAGCCATCGCGAAATCGAAAAAGCTCGCAACGATTCGGACCGCGAGTACATGCGCCAGACCTGCATCACCGAACTCAACGCCCAGCCCGAAGAGCTGATCGGCCTCGAACCCGATCTGCTCCCCGCCGCCGAACTGGCCGAAGCCGAAGCCAATTGCCAGGCCATGAAGGCGCGCATCGAAGCCATGGGCCCGGTAAACATGATGGCGCTCGAGGAGTTTCAGCAATGCGAAGAGCGCGACACGTTCCTGCGCCGCGAGCGCGACGATTTGCTGCAGTCCATCGAAAACACACGCTTGGCCATCACCGAACTCGACACCGTTTCCCGCCAGAAATTCGACGACGCCTTCGCCGCCATCAACGCCAGCTTCGCCATCGCCTTCCAAACTTTATTTGGAGGGGGTTCGGGGGAAATGCGCTTAACCGAGCCGGACAGTTCCGGCGAGTGCGGCATCGATATCGTGGCCCAGCCGCCAGGCAAGCGCCTGCAAAATATCCTGCTGCTCTCCGGCGGCGAGAAAGCCCTGACCGCGCTCTCCCTGTTAATCGCCGTCTTCCGCTACCAGCCCAGCCCCTTCTGCATCCTCGACGAAGTCGACGCCCCTCTCGACGAAGCCAACGTCGGCCGCTTCAACAAAATGCTCCGTGACATGGGCGGCGAAACCCAATTCATAGTAGTCACCCACAACCGGAGAACCATGGAAATGGGCTCCGTCCTCTACGGCGTCACCATGCAAGAGCCAGGCGTCTCGAAGCTAGTCTCAGTAAGGTGGGACGAAGCCTCCGAACAAGCCATGGCCAAAACCAACGCCGCCTGAGTTGATGTAAAAAAGACAAAAAATTGTTTCGTTGCGGTTTTCGGTCCGGTCCGTCGACGCTACTGAGAAGGTAGGGGTTTTGTGTTTCGAAATGATTGAATTCGAACGTTGTCCCACAGAACAACGCGATCACCGACGCGAGTGATCGCACGAACATCGCCATCTTGGGAAACGACAAATCCCACGCTCCTAGGGTTGGCAGCGCAATACGGAGCATTGAGCGATGTCTCGTGCCAAACAGGTTAAGGTTAAGCTCCTTGGCTTTCGTGGGTTGAGAATTCTGCGCTAGAAAAGCCCGACCGGGCTCCTTTCGAACGATGATTTCGACTCCGAATGCCTGCAGTCGCAAGCGGGAATCAAGCCAAATCAGCCCATCAACACGGGACAATGACGCCATTGAGCGCCATCACCGACACGACACCGGGCGAACTGGGAAGTGATTTTTGGTTACGGATGGCTAGTTTCGTTGCACTCCCCATGTTCAGCCTCTTTGCTTCGCAATTCCCCGCGCTAAATAGGCTTTTCTATTCCTGGCTACAACCCGCCATTCAGGCTCTCAATCGATAGAATATATTTTCGGCGGTTACCCCCGAAATACCGCCGTGGTGGCCAGCCCGAGTAGCACAACCAATCTGCTTGTGGACGGCCCGAGTCCGCACACGTTGCTTCACCGATAGCAGCGACCACCACCCGCCGGACCAAAAACGAAAGCCGCCGCTTACAACCACGAATGGTTGTGCCACCCGAACCATCGCACCGATTGGCGCGAATTCTGCACCATGTCTTCTGTTCCCGGCGAGGGGGTTAGATCCGAAAATGCTGGCGCGCAGAATATTCAAGGCTCATCGCATTGGCTTGCACGCCGGCGTGCTATCGCAGCAGGAGCTTCGCGCCCGCTTTGCGTCGCGAGCCAACTCCGGCACACCGCGAAGGCATTCCCGCAGGCACTTGATCAGGCTTTGATGGAACGGCGAGGCAGGAGTAGTCAGCTTGTAGTACGCCCACAATCCCTGCCTTCGCTTTTGGATCAGCCCGGCCGTCCGCAAATACGCCAAGTGCCGCGATGCCTTGGGTTGCGGCACCCGGATAATCGTCACGATGTCGCAGACGCACATCTCTCCTTTCAGCAGCAGGTGCAGGACGCGCAGCCGGGTGCGATCGGAGAAACCGCGGAACATCAGATTGACACTTGGTTGGCTCATGTTCTATATTCGCCTAAGCGAATATAGTACGCCTCGCTCTTCGATTCAAGGGGAAGAACATGAATCAGCCCAATAACATCACCCAGGCCGTGAAGGAAAAATACGGAGAAGCCGCGAATCGCGTGTCTGCAGGTGGTGTCGCCTCGTGCGGCTCTTCGCCTTCGTCCAATTGCTGCGGCGGCGACCCGATCACCGGGAATCTCTATGATCCCCGCCAGACCGCCGGAATTCCCACCGCAGCGGTATCCGCTTCCCTCGGCTGTGGTAGCCCCACCGCGCTGGCGGAACTAAAACCCGGCGAGGTCGTCTTGGATCTGGGTTCCGGCGGCGGCATCGATGTCTTGCTCTCAGCGAAGCGGGTCAGTCCTGGAGGCAAGGCCTACGGCCTGGATATGACCGACGAAATGCTGGCCCTGCGCGCGGGAAAATCAAACAAAGGCCGCGGTCGATAACGTGGAATTCTTGAAAGGCGAGATAGAGAATATTCCGCTGCCTGCCAATAGCGTCGATGTTGTGATTTCAAACTGCGTCATCAATCTATCGGCCGACAAAGACAAAGTTCTGGCCGAGGCCTTTCGCGTCCTCCGCCCCGGCGGCAGATTTGCCGTTTCCGACGTGGTGGTGAGAGGCGATGTGCCAAGCGACATCAGAAAAAACATCGAACTTTGGGTTGGCTGCGTGGCCGGTGCGCTGAAGGACTCGGAATACACATCCAAGCTGAAAGCGGCAGGCCTTGAACAGGTCACCATCGAGCCCACCCGCGTTTATAAAGTGGAAGACGCCCAGCAATTTCTCAGCGCTCAGGGAATCGACGCCGATTCGATCGCCGCACAAGTCGAGGGCAAATTCATCAGCGCGTTCATAAGGGCACAGAAACCACCCACATCCTGACGACCTTAGTTAAGCGTGTCTTGACTCTGGTGTATCCGTTGCAGGTGGGTGCCCCACACGTCGCCTCACGTGTGGGGGTTCAACTCCTTTGATTATTCCCAGAAATTGTCCTTCGGCGCCGTGCCTTTGAATTTTCTGTAGTTGCGCTGGGAGTAGAGAGCATCCAAAACTTATACCGTTGCACGACGACGTAGATTCTCAGGTGGGTACTGAGCGAAGCTAAGTGGGCAGTGTCGATTTCACACCTGGGTTCTCCACGTTTTTGACTTGGCCTTGTTTTGTTAGCCGCCGCCGCAGATCCCGAAGCTCGTGGCCAGCGGTTGTGGCACAAACCGTTCCTGGTTTTGGGTCCCCGATTCCGAATTGCTCATTCACAACCAGAGTGGTCGTGCCATGTTCACAACCAAAGTGCCTGTGCCACCCGAAACCAACCTACCGATTAGCGCGCATTCTGCACCATGTAGTGTGTTCGCGGCCAGGGTGCAGTTCCGAAACACTTGGCGCGCAGGGTATCCGAGGTTTACGCGGAGGTGCGAGGCCGCAGATCGCGAAACTGTTTAATCGTCACTTTGCCTTCCGGAAATACGGCAAGAATTTCCATCTGGCCGCCCATGGCCTTGATCACTCCGCGCATCGTGCTTAGGTACATGTCGGCGCGGCGCTCGATTTTCGCGACAGCCGGCTGCTTCACATGTAGGCGCTCCGCAAGCTGCTCCTGGGTCAGGCGGCGAGCTTCGCGAAGCTCGTCCAAGGCCATTTCGCTGAGCATTACCCGGGTCTTGGCTTTCGCCTTCTCCTGAGATTCGGGAGACATCTTCTTGCGTAGCTCACTGAATTTCTTGGCCATCGGCTGTTACTTTCCAACATTCCACACAAGGACTATTCCATAGAAGGAATACAGCGTCAACCGGCATGTGCTGTGGAGTGTCCAACCACCGTTTCATTAGCCGGCCGACAATTCCGCCCAGGGTTTCAGATAAGCTACCAGCCGTAGTTCGCGGGTTCGCTGCGCTGGCGATCGAACTGAGAATCGTCAAGACGAATAGAGCAACTAGGGCGTTCGCGACCCCTTTCTTCACGGGTTTGGAGGACCTTGCCATTAGGCGCAGCAGCTCGAACTTAGTTCGACGGTTGAGCGCGGCTTCCGTCGTCGGCCGATCTGTACCTAAGAACGGTACACCCCGAGCAGCTTGCGCACACCGGGAAAAATACTTCCGCTGGTTGCAAGACAGAACCGCCAAAAAATCCCCGCATCAATCGAGATTTTCCACATACAGTTTTCTTCCGGGTTGACTTCGCGTCGTCGTGAAGTAGAATACCGCCTCCCAGATTAAAGGACGGCGATCCCTTGGCGACTCCTCATATGATTCCAGCAATTTCTCAAACCGATTTTCCCGGCCTCCGCCTGCGGGCCCGAGGAAAAGTTCGCGACATTTATGATCTCGACGCGCAGCGCTTGCTGATCGTGGCTACCGACCGCCTCTCGGCCTTCGACGTGGTCCTGCCCACGCCCATTCCCGACAAAGGCCGGGTGCTCACCCAGCTATCCATGTTCTGGTTCGATAAGCTCGCGGACCTTGTGCCGAATCACGTCATCTCCGCCACGCAATTCGACGGCGACCTGGCCCCATACGCCGGCACCTTGGACGGCCGCGCCATGATCGTGCGCCGCACCGAGCCGCTGCCGGTCGAATGCGTGGTCCGCGGTTACATCGCCGGGTCCGGATGGAAGGACTACAAGAAGAACGGCGGGATTTGCGGCATCTCCCTCCCGCCAGGCCTGCGCGAATCCGACCGCCTGCCCGAGGCCATCTTTACCCCGTCCACCAAGGCCACTTCCGGCCACGACGAAAATATTTCGTTCCAGGAGACCATCGCGCTGCTGGGACGCGACCTGGCCGAGCGGGTGAAGAACATTAGTCTAGAAATCTACTATCGCGCGTCGGCCTACGCCGCCGAACGCGGCATCATCATCGCCGACACCAAGTTCGAATTCGGCACCCTCGACAAAGAGCTCATCTGGATCGACGAAGCGCTTACCCCCGACTCCTCGCGCTTCTGGCCCGCCGACCAGTTCTCCCCAGGCAGCGCCCAGCCCTCTTTCGACAAACAGTTTGTCCGCGATTATCTCGAGCGCGTCGGTTGGAACAAGCAGGCCCCCGGGCCGGAACTCCCGGCCGATGTGGTGGCCGGCACGCGGCAGAAATACCGGGACGCCTACCAGCGGTTGACCGGAAGCCGGCTCGACTAATGCACATGCTCAATGATCGGGACCGCATGCGGCGGGGCGTGCTCGCGTGAAAGAAGAACTCGAAACGCTGGTCAGCCAGATGATCGAGCGCGGCATACTGCTGGACGAAGCGCTCACCGAATTCAAAAAGCGCTTCATTCGCCGCGCCTTGGAACGGGCTCGCGGCAATCAATCGCGCGCCGCCAAAGAGCTTGGCATCCACCGCAATACCCTGAGCCGCATGGTCGACGAGTACAAACTCGATCACCGATCCAATGGACGCGCGCGCTAGCCGGTCCCTGCGCCTTCCCTTCTTCCCACCGGAACGATCCCTACCCTCGCTTCCCCCGCCGCGCTAGCTTCCCAGTGAAAGAGCGGCGCTGCCGTAGCGGCCCACTCCTCGTCGTCCGTAAGATCAAATAGCAGCGGAGTTAGCCTTGGAGCGGCCGGCGTGACATTGAATCGTGAAAACTGTATGGATTAGGAATTGAATGGCCATGATTCTAAAAGGCATACAATTCTTGAACCGCCACACGTGTAGAGATTAAAAATTGAATGTCCATGATTCTAAAGGACATATAATTTCTGAATCGCACCAGAACACGGGAAAATACATCCCCGGAATAGGAGCCCAACTGCACATAGCTACCTGGGAGTTCCACCCTTCCGCAGGGCAAAAAAAAATGGCCGGCGTACCTTTCGGGCCGCCAGCCACTCATTCCAAAATACTTAGGAGCTAGGGCTTCTTCTTGCGCTTGCCGCCCTCGGCTTCCTTGGGGATGTCTTCTGGGTTGATCTTGGGCTTGTCCCAGTGGACCAGTAGCGGCGACGGCTCGTAAGTCAGCAGCGTGCCGGTGAAACGGAAGTAGTCGCCCTTTTCGAATTTCTCCACCCCGGGCTGTGCCGTGTTGGAGATCACCACTAAGCCGTTGGGTTCGGTGGCCGCGTCCATCTCTTCCTGGCTGGAGCCGGTGTACACCTTGAAGGCGATCGATCCGGAAGGATCGGGGGTCTTCTCCATGATGCGGCCGGGAACGTCGGGGAATTCGGCGCCGCAAACGGCGAGCCACGAAATTTTGGCTTTGTCGCCGCCGCCCTTCAGGTCGGCCAGCACGGTGATGATGGTGGAGCTCTGGCGCACTTTGTCGAGATCCGCGGTGCTCGGAATATTGTAGGTGGTGGGTCGCGGTCCGGCGGTCTGCGCCAGCGTCAACAATTCGTTCACCTGCGCGTCGAGCAGATCGTCGCAGCCGGTGCCCTGGTACGCCTGAATCTGGCTGCGCAAATAGGTGCGCACCTGCGCTTCGCCGGGAGCCTTCATGTCGATCGCTTCGGCGAGCGACCAAAATCCGTCCATGCTAAGCGGGGGTTTTTCCTGCAAGTCGGAAACACCCAAACGATAGTAGGCGACGGCGTCTTTGGGATTGGCGGCGGTGGCGTTGTTGTAAGCAGCCGCAGCGGCGTTGAAATCCTTGAGCTGCATCAAGGCGAACCCGAGGGCATTGTCAAAGAAATCCTGGGCCGGCTTCTTCGAGTCGTTGAAATCCTTCAACGAAGTTGCGTCCGGCTTCTGCAGCGCATCCAGGAGTTTCAGTCCCTGCTGCGCGGCGTCGCGCTCCTTGGTCAGCTGGTCCTGCGCGTCGGGGGCCTTGGGGTTATAGACACCGTCAAAGGCGGTACAGCGCGCGACCAAAGCTTGCAGGCGTCCCTGCGCGGCGACTTTATCGCCCAAGGCCACCAGTTTGTCGGCGTACTGGATGGTGTGGGGATAATCCTTCTGCTGGCTGTACGTATCGACGTACACCTGCAGCACGTACGGCATCAAAGTGGAATTCGGGAATTTCGCGACGAAATCGTCCAGCAGCTTGAGTCGATTCGCGGGATTGGCTTCCTGCCGCGCGGCCTGGAACGCGTTGTACTCGGCCAGAGTGTAGGCCGGCTTGGATTGGTCGGATTGGTCCTGGGCGTAGGCGGTCTGGACCGGCAGGCTCAACTGCAGCATCAGCGTCAGCACCGCACCCATAGTAAGAATACACGCTCGCTTCATGTGCTTGTCCTGCCTCCCTAAAGCAGATCCGGGATCGTCACCGATCGAAAATATAAGGGCCGGAACCCCTGGAGATACCGAAGTAACGGAAACGCAAACGGATTATAGGAAAGCATCTCCGAAGGCGCAAGTCCCTTTCTTTTCAAATGGTGCGACGCAACAAAGATGTGTAGCTCCTGGGCGCCCGGGGACAGTGGCCAGCCCAGTGATAAGATGCTGAACACTTAGATCGCTCAACTTGATAGAAGTTGCCTGGCCAAAGGAGATTTCATGGTACTTGAAAAGCCGTTTTCTGGAAAGATCGCGCTGATTACCGGCGGAAATCGAGGTATTGGACTGGCCATCGCCAGGACGCTGGGCAAGTTGGGTGCGCGGCTGGCGATTTCCGGGCGCAATCGCGATGCTCTGAAAACCGCGATCGCCGAATTGCGAGGCGCGGGTTACGACGCGACGCCGTTCGTCACCGATATGATGCGGCCGGAGGAAATTCTGCGGCTGGTGGAAGAGGTGCATCGCGCTATGGGCGAAATCGAAGTGCTGGTGAATAACGCCGGTCTGGGATGGTTTAAGCCGGTGCATGAGTTTAGCGAGTCCGATTGGGACACTATGCTAGACACCAATTTGAAGGCGGTGTTCCTGCTCAGTAAGGCGGTGGTGCCGGAAATGATTGCGCGCGGAAGCGGGAGCATCATCAATATCAGTTCGCTGGCCGGGAAGAATACTTTCCCGAATGGCAGCGTGTACTGCGCCTCGAAATGGGGATTGATGGGACTGACCGGGTGCATGGCGGAAGACTTACGGGGGCACGGGATTCGCGTGGCGGCGGTGTGCCCTGGTTCGGTGGGAACGGAGTTTTCCAATCATAGCGGGCGGGACCCATCGAAACTGCTGCAGGCGGAAGACGTGGCGCATGCGGTGGAGATGATCCTGACGCAGGGCGAGCAGAGCTTCATCAGCGAAATCCAGATGCGTCCGCGGGCTAAACCCTAAGAAATGGCAGCAGGTGAAACCCACGTTTAACGGCCGGAAAGCCGCCCCTTGACAAGCGCGGGCTAATGCTTTAATATCGAACCGTTCGATATTGAATTATTATGCCAACCCATTACAAAGGCGCGGAACACGAGGTGAGAGCGCTCAACGCTTTCATCAACCTGATGCGGGCCAGCGACTCGCTGGCTTCCCGCGGCGCGGTGCTGTTGGAGTCGCAGGGGCTCACCCATGGCCAGTTCGGCACGATGGAGGCGCTCTTTCATTTGGGGCCGCTGTGCCAGCGGGCGTTGGGGGAGAAGCTGCTACGCAGCGGCGGAAACCTGACCATGGTTATCGACAACCTGGAGAAGAAGGGCTGGGTGCGGCGGGAGCGGCAGCCGGACGACCGGCGGAAGGTGCTGGTCAGCCTGACGCCGAAAGGGCGGGCGCGCATCGTGCAGGTTTTTCCGGCGCACGTCGCGTTTCTGCTTGGGGAATTTGGCGGGCTCACTTCGCGTGAGCAGGAAACACTGCGTGAGCTGTGCCGGAAGCTTGGGAAGTCGCTCGGAAGACCGAAGGGCGAGCAGAAATCAAAGACGAAAGGCGCCCATCGTGCCGCGAACAGGGTTTGAAACGAGGCGCCGGCATTGGGGCTGAGATCATTTGCGAGTTGAGTCGCACAGCCAGGTTGGCTGTACCACGACGCCCGCGGGAACGTCGGTTGTGGATTAGCGCGGATGCAAAGAACAGGCGCATAGGAGACTGAGATGATTCAGATACGACCGAGTGAGGAACGCGGTAAGAACCGAATGGATTGGCTGGACACTAAATTTTCGTTTTCGTTCGATCGATATTACGACCCGCAGCACATGGGATTTGGGCCGTTGCGGGTGATCAACGAGGACGTGGTCGCGCCGGGCAAAGGCTTTGGGATGCATCCGCACCGCGACATGGAGATTTTGACCTACGTTTTGGAAGGATCGCTGGAACATCGCGACAACATGGGCACCGGCGCGGTGATTCGTCCAGGCGATCTGCAATACATGAGCGCGGGAACAGGGATCATGCACAGCGAGTTCAATCCGTCGCCCAACAAGCCGGTACATCTGCTGCAAATCTGGATCGAGCCGGACAAGAAGGGACTGAAGCCGAAATACGAGCAGCACACCTTTCCGGCGGAGGATCTGGCGGGCGGATTCCATCCGCTGGCCGGCAAGCAAGGAGTGATCAGCCTGCACCAGGATGCCGAACTTTTTGCGGCACGGCTGAAGGCGGGCGACGAGGCGACCTACGCTCTGAAGCCCGGACGGAAAGCGTGGCTGCAAGTGGCGCGAGGCGCGGTGGAAGTGAACGGAGTGAAGCTGAAGGCGGGTGATGGCGCGGCGGTGAGCGACGAGAAGAAACTGGTGTGCCACACCAGCGAAGCATCGGAACTCCTGCTGTTCGATTTGAAGTAAGAGCGTTTCGGGGCCCCAGGAATGGATTTAAGGATCTGGTTCGAGGATGACGATAGGAATATAAGGAGATCGAAATGAACAGCGGAGTGACAAACCTGGTAGGGCGTATTCTGATTAGTCTTATATTCGTGTTGAGCGGATTCATGAAGATCATGGGATTCGGAATGATGGCGGGCCTTTTGCATTCCAAGGGATTCCCGATGGCGTCGGTGGCGCTCGCGTTGACGATTTTGATCGAACTCGGCGTCGGCCTGTCGCTGCTGGTGGGGTTTCAGGCGCGAGCCGCGGCTTGGATACTGTTCCTCTTCTTGATCCCGACTACGCTTATATTCCACAATTTCTGGGCGGCGACGGGCATGGAGCAGCAGAACCAGATGGCACACTTCCTGAAGAACATGGCGATCATGGGCGGGTTGCTGATCGTTGCGGCGAATGGCGCCGGAAGTTTTTCGGTGGACGCAAAAAGGCATTCGGCGTAAGGCGCAGCGCAACCGGAACACCGAGCCGGCGCATCTTGATCGGAGAGGTGCGCCAGTTCATTTGGGAAGGATTTTCGGAGTGAGCTACAGCCCGATTGGCTGGGCCACGGTAGGGTGATGGAACGGAGAGAAAACTGACATGGAAAAAGTAGCCGACGTCGCGTATGCGATCCACAACCTTTTTAAGCATCGCTGGAGCCCGCGGGCGTTTTCCGAGCGGCGAGTGGAGCCGGCCACGCTGCGCAGCTTGCTGGAGGCGGCGCGCTGGGCGGCGTCCTGCGCCAACGAGCAGCCGTGGAACTTCATCGTGGCCACCAAGGATGAACCGCAGGAATTCGAGCGGATGTTGAACTGCTTGGTGGAGGGCAACATGGGCTGGGCGAAGAACGCGCCGGTGTTGATGATCTCAGTGGCGCGGCTGAATTTCGAGAAATCCGGGGGACCGATTCGCACGGCCTACTACGATGTGGGGCAATCGGTGGCGTACATGGCGCTGGAGGCGGTAGCGGAAGGGTTGCAGGTCCATCAAATGGCGGGAATCGTGGTCGATAAAGTGCGGGAGGTATACGGGATACCTGAGGGATTCGATCCGGTCACCGGGATCGCGGTGGGCTATCTAGGCGACCCGAATACGCTGCCCGAGAAACGCCGCGAGTCGGAATTGGGACCGAGCAAGCGCAAGCCGTCCAGTTCGTTCGTATTTGAGGGGCGCTGGGCGGAGCCGTCGAAGCTGTTTAAGGAATAGCAGCGCGCTCGGCGGGGCGGCCGCGGGCTCCGCCGAGCGGAAAAGAGGTGAGCTACATGCGCGGCAGGACGATTCCCTGCTGCGACTGGTATTTCCCCTTTTTGTCCTTGTAGGAAATCTCACAGACTTCGTCGGATTCGAAGAAGATTACCTGGGCGAGGCCTTCATTGGCGTAGATCTTGGCGGGCAGAGGAGTGGTATTGCTGATCTCCAGGGTGACGAAGCCTTCCCATTCGGGCTCGAATGGGGTGACGTTCACAATAATGCCGCAGCGGGCGTAGGTGGACTTCCCTACGCAGATGGTGAGGGTGCTACGGGGAATACGGAAGTATTCGACCGAGCGGCCCAAGGCAAAGGAATTCGGTGGAACGATGCACACCGGGCCCTGAAATTCGACGAAGGACTTGGCGTCAAAGTTCTTGGGATCGACAATCGAGGAATTCACGTTGGTAAAGATGCGGAATTCGTCGGCGACGCGCATGTCGTAGCCATAGGATGAGACGCCGTAGCTGATGACCCCATCCCGCACCTGGCGGTCGGCGAAGGGCTCGATCATTTTCTGCTCCAGCGCCATGCGCCGAATCCAGCGGTCCGACTTGACAGTCATAGAAGCTCCTCAGGGAAGGGTAGGGCAGTTTAGGAACTGCGCATTTTATTACAGCGGGGTACGCTTGACAACCCGCAACCCACTGTCTAGCATAGAGTTGTGTTGTGAGTGGGAGGCGGAATTGATCAAACTCGACATCGTCAACGCGGTGGTAGCCAAAACGAACATCACCCGGACTCGGGCCGAGCAGGCGGTGGAGACGGTATTTGAGGCGATGAAGAACGCGCTGGGCCGCGGGCAGCGCATTGAGCTTCGCCGATTTGGAGTCTTCAACGTCAAGCCCCGCAAGACCGGAATAGGCCGTAACCCACGCACCGGCCAGCAAGTTAGCATCCCGCCCGGCAAAGCGGTGCGGTTTAAGCCCGGCAAAGAGCTGCAGGCACTGTAGAGGTAGATCGACGGTTCCCGCCTGGCAGTTTATCTCCGCTACTCTCGAAACGGCGTACCGACGCCGTGTGAGTCGTCCCCGAAGTAACGGCCGCTCGGGCCGAAGGTACGCGGTGAGAAAAAATCCCACTCTGAAACAGTGTTGGTGCACTGCCCGCAATGAGTGACAGCTACCCCTACATCGAGCCCGGTGTCGAGGTTCTCGACGCGGATTCCATGCCGTATGTAGACCTTCCCCGGCCCATGCGGCGGCCGGCGCAAAAGCCAATCGCGGTGCCGCTGGCGCTATTCATAGTAACGGTATTCTCGACGCTGGCGGTGGGAGCCGAGTTTGCGCGGTCGTACGCCCACAACGTAGCGCCCTTCTCCGACGGCGAACTGTTCTCAGTGATGGTGCACCCGCTGCTGCATCCCTGGCTGCTGCTGAGCGGAATCCCGTTTTCGTTTACGTTACTCACGATCCTGATGGCGCACGAACTGGGCCACTACTTCGCGTGCAAGTTGTATGGGATCGACGTCAGCTATCCGTACTTTCTTCCCGCTCCATCTCTTTTCGGCACGTTCGGCGCGTTTATTCGCATTCGATCGCCCATACCTACGAGGAGGGCGCTGTTTGACGTGGGAATCGCCGGACCGGTGGCCGGGTTTCTGGTGGCGGTGCCGGCGATGGCCATCGCGGTCTACTATTCGAAAGTGATTCCGGACGCGCAGGCAAACGCCTTGGTGGTTTTCGGAAGTCCACCGCTGCTGCAGATACTGATCGGGATGTTTCACCCGCACGCGACGCCTGAGAATTTTTTGCTGCACCCAGTGGGACAGGCGGCATGGGTGGGGCTGTTCGCGACCGCGCTGAATCTGTTGCCAGCGTGGCAATTGGACGGCGGACACATCATTTACAGCCTGACCGACCGGTACCACCGGCGAATCTCGCTGGCCGCTGCGTTGACGCTGGTAGGGATGGGAATGGTGTACTGGCGCGGATGGGTGTTCTGGGGCCTGCTGCTGTGCGTGCTGTCACTGCGGTTCCGGCACCCAACGCTGTACGACTCCTACGAGAGCCTGGATGCGAAGCGCCGTTTGTGGGCGATCGCGGCACTGCTCATTTTTCTGCTGAGCTTCACGTTTTGGCCAACGACCAATCCTTGAAGGTTTCCTTGAAGTATTTTCTCGATGTGAGATTCCCAGCGGAAAGAATCGAAAGACATGCATGCATTTTGGGGCCGTGGGGTTGGCGATTTGCGTCTCAACATGACACGTGAATTTTTGTGGATAGAAAATTCTACCGACGTCGAGTGCTTTCGGCGATCCATTACTAGATCGTACTGCAACCATACTTTTGAAGATTGCATAGAGGTTGCGGTGGAAAGGTTTTGGCACGCAGAGTGCAATGACTGATTTTAATTCATCGCTGGAAACTTTATAACACTCATACCTCAATGAACTAAGGAGCCGGATCTTCTCCGGCTCCTTAGATTTCCTGTCTGGCCGGCACAAACACTTTGTATCAATTCGAGACGGTTGGATTTTTGCGGACGAAAAAACGGCGGATAGACTGTGCTCGGAATCTGATGCGATGGAAATTTTGCGTTTGGAATTTTTCTGGCATGAGTGTTGGGGATACGAATCGCGGATTTCCTGTCGGTGGTCGGCGCGAATATTTTGTATCAATACGAGACGGGTTGGATTTTTCAAAAATGAAGAAGCGAGGGAGTATTGGGAGTAAGCCGTGCCCGATTTTGATTGAACGACAATCTTGTGCTTGGGAGTTTTTCCGACAGGAGTGTCGGGGCCACGAACTGTTTAGGATGGTGGTGGTGGCTGGATTTTTGGGTTGGGAGAAATGGAGTGAGAGGTTTTTCCGCCACGAGTGGCGGCGGTACGCACCGTTTTGGGATAGCCGGGGTGGGTGGATTTTTGGTTTGGGAGATTTAGGGATGGGAGTCTTTTCCGACATCTATAAACGGCGGCGTCTTGTCAAGAGACACTTGTAGCGTTCGAGCGGTTAGGCTCTGTTTTTCTTACACAGGATCTTTTGCTCGCCGACCAAGGCACATCGCTCGATCCCGGGTAGAACCCTCGGGTTCCACCAGCCGTCTATTCGGTCACATCATCGACCATGATCCGACTGCGGACTCTCCCCGTTGGAGGGGAGAGGCAGAGCGTCCAATCACGATTTCGGCGGAGTCGTTGCCTTCGCCATGTCGGAAAACGGACTGCTCTGCGGGCCCACCCGTTGCGCTTCCACTTCTAACGTGCGCAGCATCCAATACAACCGCACCGCCCGCTTGCGCGCGACCACCACTTTGGCGACCCGCGCTCCGCGGCGATGCTTCAGCAGCCGACGCTGTTTATAGGATCACGATTGTTGGGGCTAAGAATTGATGGATTTTTGAGTGCTCGACAATTCAGAGCGGCGGACGCGATTCAGGGTTGGTGCTGCGAACCGCGGGATATCGAAGTGTGGATGCGATTCGGGGGTGGCTAGCTTAGGGTCATTGGGTCCATGTCTACGATTACTGCGGTGGCGGGTAATTCTTTTTCGGCGCAGAAATCCAGGCAGCCGGAAAGGGCTTCGGTTAGGACGGCGCGGCGCTGGGCTTTTAGCAGAAACTGGAAGCGATACTCTTCGCGCAGGCGTGCCAGCGGGGCGGCGGCCGGTCCGAGAACTTTGATTCCTTTGGATTCAAACGGAGCGAAGTAGGCGCCGATGGCCCGCGACCAACGAATGGCGTTTTCAATTTTCTTGTCGCGCACCAAGATGTTGGCCAGGTAGGTAAAGGGCGGATAGTGCATAAGGCGGCGGAAGTGGGCTTCCTTTTCGAAGAAGGAGAAGTAGTCCTGTTTGACGGCGAGTTGAATGGCGTAGTGCTCGGGATAGTAACTTTCGATAAGCACCTGGCCGGGGAGGCGGCCGCGGCCGGCGCGGCCAGCGACCTGGGTGAAAAGCTGGAAGGCGCGCTCGGCGGCGCGAAAATCGGGGCGGGCCAGGGCGAGGTCCGATGAAACCACACCAACCAGGGTGACCCGTTCAAAGTCGTGGCCTTTCGCGACCATCTGGGTGCCCACGAGAATATCGAGCTCGCCGTTGGCGAACGCGCCCAACACTTTTTGAAATTCGCGCTTGGTGCGGACCGAATCGCGGTCGAGGCGCGCGACGCGGGCGTGGGGAAATTGGTGGTTGAGATATTCTTCGATGCGTTCGGCGCCGTCACCGACGAAATACAAATAATCGCCGCGGCATTTCGGGCATTCCTCCGGCGGCACGATGGAATAGCCGCAGTAGTGGCAGATCAGGCGGTTGCGGCGCTTGTGATAGGTGAGCGCGATGCTGCAGTTCTGACACTGCGCGGTGGCTCCGCAACTGCGGCAGAGCTGCGACCACGAATAGCCGCGGCGATTGATCAGCACCATGGCCTGGGTACCGGATTCCAGGCGCGCGGCGATCGCGGCGCGCAGCGAATCGGAGAGCGGCGCGGCGTGATGGGTGCGCTTGAATTCGGAGCGGAGGTCGACGATTTCGACAGCGGCAAGCGGGCGATTCTCGACGCGCATCTGCAATTCCAGCAGACGATACTTGCCGGAGCGGGCGTTCTGATAGGTTTCCATCGACGGGGTGGCGGAGCCTAGCAGGGCCACGGCGCCTTCGAGGCGCGCGCGCATCACCGCAGTGTCACGTCCGTGGTAGCGCGGGATTTCTTCCTGCTTGTAGCTGGCTTCCTGCTCTTCGTCGACGATTACCAAACCGAGATTTTCGACCGGCGCGAAAACCGCGGAACGGGTGCCCACCACGATCCGGGCGTCGCCGTGACGAACGCGCCACCACTCACGGGCGCGCTCATTTTCGGGCAGCCCGCTGTGCAGCACGGCCACGCCAGCGCCGAAACGGGCGCGGACCAAGCGGCTAAGCCACAGGGTGAGCGCGATCTCCGGAACCAGAATCAGCGCGGAGCGGCCCTGAGCGATCGCGGATTCCACCGCGCCGAGATAGACTTCGGTCTTGCCGCTACCAGTGATGCCGTGCAATAGACCGGCTACAAATTCGCGGGCGGCCAGCCATTTTTGGACTTCATCGAGCGCGCTGCGCTGTTCGGGATTCAGGACGTTAGAGGGCGGGATGAAGTCGGTGTCCCAGCGATCTTCTTCAGCGGTTACCGCTTCCTCCCAACTCAGGAGCATCCCTTTTTTCTCGAGGCGCTGGACGACGGTTTTGGAGACGCGAGCCTCCTGCAGCAAAAAGGCCAGGGGCATGGGGCCGCGGGTGGCGGCGAGGATGTCGCGGACCCTTTGGTCCGCAGGGATGGCCGGGGCGGCCTCCGCCACGGGATTCCAGGCGACAATTTTCTTGGTGCGAATCTTGCGGTGCAGGCTGACGCCCTGCGCGGCGAGCAAACCACGGCGGCGAAGTTTTTCCGCGACCGCCGGACCGAGCGGAATTTTGCGCAAGCGCGCCGACGAAATCGGGACGGGCGAGGCGTTGAGCAGGCTGAGCACTTCCCATTCAGCGATTTGGGGCAGGCCGCCGAGCAGGGGTTGGGCGAGCTTGAGCAGATATTCGCCACCTTCCGGGGTGATCGAAAATTCGCGGTCGTAGCGGATTTCGATTTCCGGAGGAAGCATGGAGCGAAGAGTTTCGCCGAGGGGGGCCAGATAGTAGCGGCTGACCCACTTGCCAAGTTCGAGAAGCGGAGGCGCTAGCGCCGGAACGGGATCGAGCAACTCGACAATTTCTTTCAGGCGGGTATTCGCCGGTTTCTGGCCGCTGACCGCGACACCCACACCGACCATGGCGCGATTACGAAACGGCACCACGATGCGCCGGCCGATGAGTTCCTCGTCCACGAGAACTTCGGGGACGGCGTAGGTAAACGCCAGGCGCAGCGGGACCGGGAGCGCGACATCGCAATACAAAGGCATGGTAAGAGATTTTACTCTACCGGCGGCAGAACGCAGGCAACCAACGGGACCCCGACTCAAATATTCATCAGAATAATTCCCGCGAAGATCAGCGCGATGCCTACCCACTGATTTCGCTGGAGGCGCTCGCGGAGGAAAATTCCAGCGAGCAGCACGGTGACGGCGCTGAAGAGCGAGGCCAGCATGGTGACCACTGAAACTGGGCCGCGGGCGAGTCCGAAATTATTGCACAGGAACGCGACGGTATCGCACGCGGCCATAATGGGGATGAGCCACCAAACGCTGCCGCGCGGGAAGGCGATGGATTGACGCGCGGGCACCGCAACCAGGGTGACCGAGACAAGGGTGGAGAGGCGAATGATCCAAACCGAAGCGACACCACCCAATACGGGCATGACGTGATAGCCGATGAGCCAGAACATGACACCGAAGCAGCAGGCGGCGGAGGCAGCCCAGCCAACGCCTGAGGTGACATGGGTTCGGTGGTTGTGAGCGCCACTTGGGTTGGCCGGCGGATTGAGGCGGTCGTCCGGGGAATCAAAGGTGGTGGCCGCGAGAACTGCACCGGCGAGCGAGACGACGATGCCCACCAGATTTTCCCAACGCACACTTTCACCGCTGAACATCGAGAGGACCAGAGTTAAGGCGGGATAGCTGGCGGAGATGGGGGTGACAATGGAGAGCTTGCCTTTGGTGAGAGAAGAATAGAAGCACACTGCGGCGGCCGCATTGAGTACGCCAGCGAGAGCGCCCCAAGCCCAGGGATGCCAGCCACCACCCACCGCGGCAAAGACACGGTGAAATCCGCCCTGCAGTTCGAAAAGGATGGAGAGCAGGAGGAAGCCGACCATTTGGAGGTAAAGAGTGGTGCGGATCGCGCCGATGCGGCGAGCGATGGAGCGGGCAACGAAATCGGCCACACCCCAGAGAACGGCCGCCGCCAATCCGAGAGAGGGACCCACCGGGGGCGCGCTATCCTTTTTTTCTTGAATGCTGGGCGTGGTGAATTGGGCGTTTGGCAAACCACACAGCCCCGCAGAGCGGGGCTGTGCCACAAAACCGGCGGGATTGCGACGGGGAGAACATTGGGTTAGCGGGCCGCAGCGGATTGCTGTTTGGGCTTGGGATCGAGGCCCAGGACGGCCATCACTTTCTGGAGATCCTTCCAGACATCACCTTTGGCGTTGGGATTCCGCAGAAGATACGCCGGATGATAGGTGGCCAGAACGCGCGAACCGCGGTAATCGAACCATTCGCCGCGAAATCGGGAAATGGATTGCGGGGTGGCGAGAATGTATTGAGCGGCGGTACTACCCAGGCAGACAATCACCTTTGGAGCGATGGCATCGATCTGGCGGACCAGGAA
>Ga0302326_10004005_pt1 | contig 34378 bp, 35 predicted proteins | sample Palsa_T0_3_FD_202264 | JGI IMG/M metagenome (GOLD analysis project Ga0302326, IMG submission 202264) | Peat permafrost microbial communities from Stordalen Mire near Abisko, Sweden - Palsa_T0_3 | ecosystem: Environmental > Terrestrial > Soil > Palsa > Peat permafrost | place: Sweden: Abisko...
CCCGGTCGGGGAGCCCCTCAGGTCTGCGACACTTTCCGGATTGATGCAATCCCGGCAGGTGATTGATACTCCGACTCAAAGTTATTTGCAAGTTTCTTGATCGTTCGTTCCAACCCCAGAAACCTAGACTCGCCGACGCCTGCGAGTGAAGCGCAATCATGATTCAACGGAACTCAGGTTCAAAGAGAATCACGATTCAACGGAACTCATGGTTCCACTCCCTCATTGTTCCACTCCTTCACTGTTTAACTCCGTCATCGCTCAACTCGTGAGATCGAGGGGCGATGATGAAATACGCTTGGCCTTTTCCCGGCGGGTTGTGGATCTACTGTTACGAAAGCCGAACAAAGTCCGACGGAGCCGCCCCGCTCGGTGCGATCGATCGTATCCTTGTGGATCCACTCGGAAGCAACTGCGCTGTCATCACGCGGGCCTTTCCGTTCTAAAATCCGAAATCGAGATAGCAGCGCGCGTCCCTCGCCTATCTCGACCGGTGATAGAATGTCCGCGAGGGGTTGGCGGTTGTGCAACTTAATGGTGGACAGCGGCTGCGAGTGCTGAGGGAAACCCTCGGGTATCGTATGAGGGACGTGGAGCTTGCCAGTCAGCAGATCGCGCGGAGGTTTGAGAATGAGGAATTCGCGATTCCCCCCAGCCGCCTGTCCGACATCGAAACCAAAGGCGTAATCCCAAGTATCTTTCGACTCTATTCGTTTGCCGCTATCTACCGACAAGAATATCGCGAGTTGCTGTCCTTCTATGGCCTCGAACTTGATGGCATCTCAGCCGACATCGGCTTTGGACATCCGCAGAAGTCTCACCTGTCCGGAGCTTCGAGCAACGTAACTCATGTGCGGATCCCGACGCGGCTTGATCCAGGATTTTCTCTGCAGAAAACGACGGACTTGAGGCGTGTCATCGAGCAATGGGGCACTGTGCCCATGGCTTATCTTGAGTTGCTTGCAGATGACCGGTACACGTACGGGTATATTGGATCGGAAGATTTCACCATGTATCCCCTTCTTCCGCCCGGCAGTTTCGTGCAGGTGGACGAAGCCAGAAACAAGGTAGGAGAAGGAGCATGGCGTTCGGAATTCGAGCGTCCCATTTACTTCATAGAAATGCGCGACGGATTTACCTGTTGCTGGTGCTCCATCAATCGTGACTCCATCGTCTTACAGCCCCATCCCCTGTCCCCGGTTTCGGTGCGCGTCCTTCGCTACCCGCAGGAAGCCGAGGTCCTTGGACAGGTCATCGGGGTTGCGATGCGCCTAACCGATTGGCACCATTCCGGCTTTCAACCAATGCCGAAAGAGCGCTCAACACTGATCGCAGATGCGCCTGGGCAGCTCGGGAGAGGGGCTTAGGCGCGCGCTCGGCCAGCGCCAGCGAAGCCAGGAATTCCCTTTCGGTCAGATGCTCGTTCGAGCTTGACGTGGGTACGTCTTTCAGCAATACAGCCAAAGGCTTCTTCAAAACCTCGGAGAGTAGTATCCGATGGGACCTACCGATTGCGCATTGCGCGGCATCGTAGCCATACACCTTCGCCAAACCCCAATGATCGTAAGTTCCGTTGCCGTCCTGCAATCTTCCCACGTAGGAAAGTCTGCCCAACAGCCCCGGGATCGCGCTTAGGGTATTCGTTTCAAAGTCCTCGATCGCAGATTTAAGTCTCATCGAATTTACGATTTCCGAAAAGACATCGGACCCTAACTAACTGCAGAAACTCCTTCTTCCGCCAGCAATTTATCACGGTGCGAATTCCTTCGCAAAGGAGCACCACCGTGAAACGACTCTTGCTGGCTCTCTCTGCCATCGCTCTGTTTGTTACCACCGCCGCGCTTCCAAGTTTTGCCGATGGCAATCCTATGCCAATCTGCACCAAGACGGGCTGCCAAAAACCGCTGCCGGACTACGCGTCCGCGGTCTCTTGGCAGGAGTTTTATGCCTGGACCACGAGCAATATCGTAACCCAGTCATGCTCGTCTGGCTCGTCTGGTTACGTCTGGAGCTGCAGCTTCGAGAGTCCGTCCGGAACCGAGCTACTGGTGGTCTGGGACTCGAGCCAGTCGTGCACCGTGGAAGGCTGTAGCTACAGTTCTTTCACGGTTCCGACCGGTCCCGGCTACACCCAATACTACATACTGGGCTCGAGCACCAGCACAGCGCTTGGCAGCACTGTCAACATCGGCTGCTATCCAATCCTGCTTAGTCAATGACTTCGGCGCCGCTGACGGTGGCGCGCTGTCCCGAACCCGTTTTGTGCGCAACATTACCATGCAACCTGGGAAAACGATGGTGGCAATCGTGGCCTCTCCGTTGAAAAAGAGCAATGGCAGGGTTATAGTGCTCTGCCATGCTTTCCATCAGCTGGCTCAGCTGGCTCAAGATGTTAGGGTTTTTCCTGTGGATTGCGCCGCACGCTCTTCTCGGCGTTGTTGCGGTGATTGTTTTCAGGCGCCGCTTGTACCGCGAGTTCCCATGTTTTTTCGTTTATGTACTTTATGAAATTCTGCAGTTCATCCTCCTGTTCGCGTTGCGTTCCATCCCCAGCGTGACTGGAGAGCAGTATGCCTATACTCATTACTTTACGCTGTTGCTGAGTATCGCTTTGCGCTTCGGAGTGATTGACGAGGTTTTTAAGGATTTGTTTCGCGAATCCCAGCTTCTGAAGGTGGCCGCGAGGCGGTCGCTGCAGTGTGTGGCAGGTTTGCTGTTTCTAACCGGTGCTCTGCTCGCTGTCTATGCACCCGGGGACCAGAGCATCATGCTGGTTGCCGGATCCATCATCAGCCGGGGAGCGGCGATGGTCCAATGCGGCTTGCTGCTTTCCTTGTTGCTCTGTTCCCCCTTACTAGGTCTGACCTGGCGCCTCCGCACTCTCGGGATCGCGTTGGGTCTTGGTGTCGTGTCGAGCGTTGATCTTGCCACTTACGCCCTTCGTACGGAGTTTAGCAGCCCAGCATGGGTGCCCTATCTGAATTTCGCGTTAACCGCCGCTTACTTCGTGGCGGTCTCGATCTGGATCGGGTATCTGCTGGCACCCGAACGTGAACCCGCGCTGCTAGCCGGCGTTTCCCGTGAGGAAGTCGAGACTTTGAACACGGATTTTCAGCACTTGGTGAGATAATCACTCGGCCAAGCAATGATCGGCCAAGCAATGATCGGTCAAGCAATGATCACTACCTGGATTGTGGTCGCGGTTGCGTTCTTCGCGCTGGGAATCCTGGCGTATGTTGCCCTGCGCGGCCGCACCCGTCCGGTTGATTTGGAAAGCGCTGTGCAGGCGTTTCGGTCCCTCGACCTTGAGGCCTTCAGAAACCTGGTCGACTTGGACGAGGAAGCCTTTCTTCGCCATCATCTACCGCCCAAGAAATTCCGTGAAACGAAGCGAAAGCGTGCCTGGGCCGCACTCCTCTACGCCTGGGAAGCGGGAGGCGCCGCGACGGCGCTGGCGAGAGTTGGTCAAGCCGCGCAACGAAGCTCCGACCCGCAGATCGCAGCCTCCGGCGTTCAGCTTTCTGAGAATGCTTTTCGGCTTCGATTGCAGACCATCCAGGCTTGCCTCCGCCTGCTCACCGAGATCCTGCTGCCGGATGTCGAAAGCCGATCGCTTCCTCCCTGGGTAGACCAGTATGAGCGAGCGACAGAAATACTGCTTCGACTCGGGAGATTGCCATCTGGAGTGCCCGGGTTCGTGCGCTCCAGGAGTTGACGCACTGTGGCACGCGGCTGGGAGAGTAAGTCCGTCGAACAACAGCAAGAGGAGCGGTCGGCGCAGCCGAAGAACGCTCGCGCCCCGATCTCCCCTGAGCATCAGCAACGCAACCGGAAACGCGAAGGCCTGCTTCTATCCCGAGGACGCCTCATCCAACAACTGCAGGCAGCCACCAACCCTCGCCACCGCGGGATGCTGGAGCAGTCGATTGCGGAGCTGGACCGTCAACTGTCATCTCTTGCATAGGTTGCGACCTGACGACACGAAAGTGAGTGGCCCGAACGTATACTCCCCATAACCAAAACCGCGGTCCGGTCCGCTGCCGCCTGACGTATAATCGATGAGTTGATGAAAGCCTACGTCTACGTCTCATTAAAGAAGAGCGTTCTGGATCCCCAGGGAAAAACCATCCACGGGGCCCTTACGAAAATTGGCTACAAGAGTTTGTGCGATGTACGGCAAGGAAAGTATTTCGAACTTACTCTCAACGGCGGCATTTCAAAAGACGAAGCGCACGTGGAAGTGGAGCGGATCGCGCGCGAGGTTCTGACGAATCCGGTCATTGAAGAGTTTCGTTTTTCGCTCGACGAGTAGGCTCGGGTTGACTTTATTTGTACGGACTTTATTGGTAAAGAGCACGGCTTCAGCCGTGCTGGATTTCATATCAGGGTATCGCTTTGGCGATACCGCAAGTCTTCGCGAAATTAGACGCCCCTTTTAGGGGCTGCCATCGGTCCCCCACCGAAGCACTCATTAAGGAGCCAATTCGCCAATGTGCGGCATCGTGGGATATGTCGGTAGGAAAGATGTCGTCCCCGTCATCATCGAGGGACTAAGGAAGTTGGAATATCGCGGCTACGACTCGGCAGGAATCGCGGTGGCCGGAAACGGTGCTGGCCTGCAGATCCGGCGCGCGGAAGGCAAGCTGCGGAATCTGGAAGAAGTGATCCGCCTCAAGCCGCTCGACGGCACGTATGGCATCGGACACACCCGCTGGGCCACGCATGGCCGCCCCACGGAGGAAAACGCCCATCCCCATCGCGACTGCACCGGGAAAATCGTGGTCGTGCACAATGGCATCGTCGAGAACTATCTCTCGCTCAAAAAGAAATTGATCGCCGAAGGCCACAAATTCACCACCGAAACTGATACCGAAATCATCGCGCACCTGGTCGAGAAGCATTATTTGCAAACCGGCAACGGTCATCGGCCATCCTTGGAAGAAGCAGTGCGCAAGGCGGTGAAGGAACTCACTGGCGTATTCGCGTTGGTGGTGATTGCGATCGACGAACCGAACAAGATCGTCGCGGCGCGGAATGGACCGCCCGTCGTCATCGGCCTCGGCAAGGACGAGTACTTTGTCGCGAGCGATGTGCCCGCACTGCTCGATCACACCCGCGACCTTTTCTTTCTGGCCGACGGCGATCTGGCTGTGATCACGCAAGAGGGGGTGAAGGTCACCGACTTTGAGGGCAAGCCGCTGGAGCGGAAGTCGCAGCGCATCACCTGGGATCCCATCATGGCGGAAAAGGGTGGCTTCAAGCACTTCATGCTCAAAGAAATTTATGAGCAGCCCCGCACCGTCCGTGACACCACGCTCGGCCGCGTCTCACAGGATACCGGTGCGATTTTCCTCGACGAAATGCAGGTCAGCGAAGCCGAGTTCAAGGCGTTGAAGAAAATCAACATTGCTGCCTGCGGCACCAGTTGGCATGCCGGACTGGCCGGCAAGTTCATGATCGAAACCCTGGCCCGCGTTCCCGTGGAAGTGGATTACGCCAGTGAATGGCGCTATCGCGATCCGATTCTCGGGCCGGACACGATGACGCTGCTGATTTCGCAGTCCGGCGAAACGGCAGACACCATCGCAGCCCAGCGTGAAGCCAAGGCCAAGGGCTCGAAGACGCTCGCCATCTGCAACGTGGTCGGTTCCATGATCACGCGTGAGTCCGTGGGAACCGTCTACACGCACGCCGGTCCGGAAATTGGCGTGGCGTCGACCAAAGCATTCACCGGACAACTGACTGCCCTTTATTTATTCGCCTTGTATCTGGCACAGGTGCGCGGCGCCATGACGCCCGAACAGGCGAAGGCGGCCGTGCAAGAACTCACCCACATCCCGGGCAAACTGGAGCAGATTCTCACCCACGATGAGGCGTGCGACGAGTTGGCGAAGACGTACGTGCGCGCGCAGGATTTCCTTTTCCTTGGACGCGGCATTCATTATCCCATCGCCCTCGAAGGCGCGCTCAAGCTCAAGGAAATTTCCTACATTCACGCCGAAGGTTATCCTGCGGGCGAGATGAAGCACGGCCCGAATGCGCTGATTGACGAGAACCTGCCGGTCGTGATCATCGCGACGCGCGACGTAAACAGTCCGCAGTCGATGATTCGCTACGAAAAAACGATGTCCAACCTGAAAGAGGTAAAAGCGCGCTCCGGCATCGTCATCGCGCTAGCGACCACGGGAGACAAAGAGATCAGTGAAGAGGCCGATCACGTCCTGTTCGTTCCGCCCGCGCCCGAAGAACTGTCGGCGATTCTGGAGATCGTCCCCCTGCAACTGCTCGCCTATCACATCGCGGTGCGCCGCGGCTGCGACGTCGATCAGCCGCGGAATCTGGCGAAGTCGGTAACGGTGGAGTAAGAATCTCAAGGGTCAGAAGGAATTGGCGGCCCCTGGTCGCGCTCTTTGCGATGCGGAACTCCTCTCACCAGACGTACGCGTCACCTGCGCTGCGCCCGCGATGCGGCGCAACTTCTCACTACTCATGGCCTCACCCTCGAAAAAGGGCGGGGATGTTTGTCTGGGCGGCAACCGGAAGGCATAGAAAGACAGTTGGTGAAATATCGACCCGGTGGCCGGGGTTTTGTCCACCCGCCGAGGCGCGCATGATGGGCACATGGATACGCACCCGAAACCACGAATGCCAATGTTGATCCTAGCCTGTTTCGGGATGTTCATGATGGCTGCATTGTCCGCTCTCCTGACTCACCCTCACAGCTTCCAGACCTTTTATGTTGCTCTCGGTTTCTCGGCGGTTCTTGTCATCGTTTGGCTTTGGAAGCGGCGAAGCCCGAGCGCCTAGTCTGGCCAGAGCAGACTTCTCAGTTGGCGTAACATCCCCGTTACGCTCACCGTGTTCAAAACGCGCAAGCGCAGCGAAGCGGCAGCGTCCCGCGACCGATTGTCATCATCTAAATACACGTTGAACAAACTATGGCTCAGTTCAAATCTTTTGATGCGCGCGTGCTTCGCTCGATTGCGCTTTCCGAATTCACCCGGCACCTCGAACTCGAAATGGAGGGCGGTACGCGCTTCGGCTTTGTGCCCGGACAATGGCTCTCGGTAAAAGCCAACACCGCTGACGGAGAAGAAATAACACGCGCGTACTCGATCGCGTCGCCGCCGTCGGAGAACGGGCATTTCGCCTTCTGCCTGAATCGCGTGCAGGAGGGATTCATGTCGAACTACCTCTGCGGTCTCGAGGAAGGCGCGAAAATTACCTTTCAGGGTCCGTTCGGCGATTTCACTCTGCGACCGCCGTTGCATGACACCGTGTTCATTGCCACCGGAACCGGGATCGCGCCCTACCGCTCCATGCTGCACTGGCTGCTGGCCCCGAATGACTTGGGAAAGACCGATCGTCACCAGGGACACCAATTTTGGCTGCTGTTCGGCGCGCGTCACGAGCGGGACATTTACTATCGCGAAGAGTTCGATCGTCTCGCCGCCGAACACGCCAATTTTCACTTTCTGCCTACGCTGAGCCGTGCTCAGGCGGAGTGGAAAGGATTGCGAGGATACGTGCAGGAACATCTGGCCGAAGTCGTCCGAACCCGCACCGGCATGCACGCCTACATCTGTGGACTCGACAAGATGGTGAAGGCGAACCGCGAGTTGCTGAAAAGTCTGGGCTGGGATCGGACCTCGATTCGTTACGAAAAGTACGACTGAGCTCGTAGAATGGTTGCCGTTCGTAGAAACGGGCGGCGCGAGGCGGTTCGTATCAGAAGTGCGCCTTCAGCATGCCGCGGGTTCCGAGTTCAGAACGCGCCTTCAGGCCCGGGGGGAAAGCCACTATGTACGTCGCCGATGACAAGCGTTATGACGCCATGCAATATCGCCGCTCGGGACGCAGCGGCATCCAACTTCCCGCCGTTTCGCTCGGACTGTGGCACAACTTCGGGGGCGTGGATCAGTTCGAAAATTCCCGGGCCATGCTGCGCCGTGCCTTCGATCTGGGCATCACGCATTTCGATCTCGCCAATAATTACGGCCCTCCGTACGGATCGGCGGAAGAGACCTTCGGCCACATTCTGAAAAGGGACTTCCTTCCCTACCGCGACGAACTCATCATCTCGACCAAAGCCGGCTGGGATATGTGGCCCGGCCCCTACGGCAACCTAGGATCGCGTAAATACCTGCTGGCGAGTCTGGACCAGAGCCTGAAGCGCATGGGGCTTGACTATGTCGACATCTTCTACCACCACCGGCCCGATCCCGACACGCCCATGGAAGAATCGATGGGAGCGCTCGACGCGGCGGTGCGCTCCGGCCGCGCGCTCTACGTGGGCATTTCCGCTTACAACGCCAAGCAGACCGCCGAGGCGGTAAGGATCTTGCGCGAGCTGGGGACACCCTGCTTGATTCACCAGCCCAAGTATTCGATGTTCGTGCGCGATCCGGAACAGGGCTTGTTGGACGTGCTGGAGAAAGAAGGCGTGGGAGCGATCGTCTTCAGCCCGCTCGCGCAGGGACTGCTGTCGGACCGTTATCTGCACGGAATTCCCGGCGACTCGCGCGCCGCGCGCGATTTCTTCCTGAAAAAGAAAGATATCGGCGACGCCACACTCGCGCGGGTTCGGGCGCTGAATGAAATTGCAAAGCAGCGCGGACAAAAGCTGGCGGAGATGGCAGTCGCGTGGGTGTTGCGCGATCCGCGCGTCACCAGCGCGCTCGTCGGTACGAGCAAGGTCTCGCAGGTCGACGACAATGTGTCGGCCCTGAAGAACCTGAAATTTTCAGCCGAGGAGCTACGCCAGATCGATGGCGCTCTCGCCGGCAAGCAGGCGGCGTGAAGCGTCGAGCTCTCGATGAAGGTGCCTGAGAAAAATGAGAAAGTTGTCCGTTGCGCCTGGGCCAGCAACGAACTCTCGATTCCCTATCACGACCGTGAATGGGGCGTTCCGCAACACAACGACCAGGTTCTGTTCGAGTTCCTGATTCTGGAGGGCGCGCAAGCCGGCCTCAGTTGGGACACCATTCTGCGGAAGCGCGAGAATTATCGCGCGGCCTTCGACGGGTTCGATGCGCAGAAAATCGCGCGCTACGACCGGCGGAAGACGCAGCGCCTGCTGCGCGACGAGGGGATCGTCCGGAACCGGCTGAAGATCGCCTCGGCGATACGCAATGCCAGGGCGTTTTTGGCGGTGCAAGAGGAGTTTGGGTCGTTCGACCGCTACATCTGGCGGTTTGTCGGGGGAAAACCGCTGGTGAACTCGAGGCGGTGGGGGAAGAAAATTCCGGCGCGCACCTCTCAATCCGACCTAATGAGCAAGGATCTGAAGAAACGCGGCTTCAACTTCGTCGGCTCGACGATCTGTTATGCCTTCATGCAGGCCACCGGCATGGTCAACGACCATGCGGTCGAGTGCTTCTGCTATGCGCGGCGGCGGGGATGGAAACCAAGGTACTCTACTAAGGGCACAGGACTTGCGAGCACAAGTCGTTGACAATCGCTTCGGCGCTGGGCTATCCTATAACTCTTTGGAAGTCCTGCGGCTGCCCGCCTGGAACACACCTAGCGCGCGTTCTGCGTGGATAAAGATTGAATTAGGGCATTCAGCAGCTTCATAACGTTCTTTAATTTCTGGGAGATTCCGATGTCAACCTATTTCCCCAAAGAGGGAGATATTGCGCGCAAGTGGTTTGTGGTGGATGCTACCGGGCTTCCGCTCGGGCGCTTGGCCTCGCGCGTAGCTCGCATTCTGATGGGCAAAGAAAGTCCCAAGTACACGCCGTTTATCGATACCGGCGATCACGTGGTCATTATTAATGCCGAGAAGATCAAGATCACCGGCATGAAGGCGGATCAGAAGGTTTATCACCGCTACACCGGGTATCCCGGCGGTTTGCGTTCGGAAGAGATGAAGAAGCGCATGGTCCGCAAGCCGGAGCTGGTGATCGAAGACGCCATATCGCGCATGCTTCCCAAGAACAAGCTGGGCAAGCAGATGTTTACAAAGCTGAAGGTTTACCGCGGTGACAAACACCCCCACGAGGCGCAGAAGCCGGAAGCGAAGGTGTTTGCGTAAGACTAAGACGCTGTGTGGTTGCGAGCCGCGGGCTCGGAGCAAGCAAAACAGATTCTAGATCTTGGAAAGGTTGATAGGCCAGAAGCTTCATTCTTCGCGCACGCGGGTGCTCGAGGCTCGAAGCTCGCGGCTCAAAGCTAACAATGGCAGAAACTGTTCAATACTACGGAACCGGACGCCGCAAGACGGCGATCGCGCGTGTTTTTCTTCGTCCCGGCAGCGGCGAGTTCAAGGTTAATGGCAAGGCATTCGATGAATACTTTGTGACGCCCTCCCAGCGCATCAGCGCGAAGCGGCCGCTGGTCTCGACCGACAGCGCGGCGGCGTTCAACGTGCTGGCGAACGTGTGCGGCGGCGGAGTCTCAGGACAAGCCGATGCAGTGCGCCTCGGCATCACGCGCGCGCTGATGGAGTTCAATGCTGAACTCCGAGCGAAGCTCAAGGCCGAAGGCATGGTCACTCGTGACCCGCGGGGCAAAGAGCGCAAGAAGTACGGACAAAAGGGCGCAAGAAAGCGCTTCCAGTTTTCGAAGAGATAGTCGATGGTCGCGAGTCGATGGTCGTGGCACACGATCATCGAGCAACGAGCAACGACCAACGACTGGTTTTAGGGTGTTCAAATTCATCCCCCCACCTCCCTGAGGCGGGGTGGACGGGAATGGCAATCCGGGTCCTTTCAGTGTCCGGATGCAGACCAACTGAGGAGGTTGATTGGCAAACATTACGATGAAGGAGTTGCTCGAAGCGGGCGTTCACTTCGGGCATCAGACCAAGCGGTGGAACCCCAAGATGAAGGAGTACATCTTTGGCGAGCGCAATGGTATTTACATTATCGATCTGCAGAAGACGCTGAAGATGTTCAAGGAAGCGTCGAAATTTGTGCAGGACCTGGCCGCCGAGGGCAGAATCATTCTCTTCGTGGGCACCAAGCGCCAGGCGCAGGACGCGATTGCCGAAGAGGCGCAGCGCTGCTCGATGTTCTACGTAAATCAGCGCTGGCTGGGTGGCCTGCTGACCAACTGGGTCACCGTGCAGAAATCCGTGAAGCGGCTCAAGGAACTCGACGAAATGGCCACCGACGGCCGTTACGATCTGCTTCCGAAGAAGGAAGTCATCAAACTGGAGCGCGAGCGCAAGCACTTGCAGGCCAATCTCGCCGGTATCAAGAACATGACGCGGCTGCCGGATGCAATCTTCGTGATTGATTCGAATAAAGAGCAGATCGCGGTGCGCGAATCGCGCAAGTTGGGCATTCCCGTGGTTGCCGTGGTCGACACCAATTGCGACCCGAGCGAAGTGGATTACGTAATCCCAGGCAACGACGACGCCCTGCGGGCCATCCGGCTGTTTACCTCGAAGATATCGGAGTCGATTGCCGAGGGCGTCCATGCCAGGGATGACAAGCAGATGGCGGACGTTCAGGCAGTGGCTGCGGCCGAGCCGGCCATCGAAGCTCCGGGGGCTGAAATCGAGTTTGCCGAAATCGTCTCCGATGGTGGGGTTCCGGTTCCCGCTGCGGGATCGGACGGCGCAGGCCTCGAAGGCGAAGAGATCCGCATGGAAGATGTGCTCGGCAAGGGCACGCGCAAGCGCCCCTCGGCCGCCACCGAAGACGTCGACGAACTTCAGGCCGAGACGCGACGCTTCTAGCCCGAGAGTTTCGTATCCGCGTTTCGTAGAAGGTTTTGCAGAAGGCCTTCGTACCGGCGTTTTGTAGAAGGGTTGTCAGGGTATCAGTTTCGCGATACCGCCCGCCTTGCGAAATTGGGCGCCACTTCAAGGGACTGGGCATCCAATTTGCAGGCACAACATCTGGCCCGCGCGGCTCGACTGTGCGCGGGTCGAGTTTTATCGACGGGTTTCTGGGGTCGAGAGTTTCAAGGTTCAATTTCCGATGGGCTCTCCAACTGACCTCCTTGAAACTCTAAACCCTCGAGACTTTGACACCTTATAACCAGAGGTTCTGATGAGCACTGCTATGGCAAACATTTCCGCTGCACAGGTAAAAGAGCTCCGCGAAAAAACCGGAGCGCCGATGATGGATTGCAAACAGGCCTTGACGGAAGCCAAGGGTGACCTGGAGGCAGCGGTCGTGCTGCTGCGAAAGAAAGGCGTGTCCGTCGCTGCCAAGAAGTCTGCCCGCGTGACGAGCGAAGGGTCGGTCGCGCACTACATTCACGCCGGCGGCAAGATTGGCGTGCTGGTCGAAGTGAACTGCGAAAGCGATTTCGTGGCACGCACCGAAGACTTCAAGGAACTGGTGCACGACATAGCCATGCACATCGCGGCGAGCGATCCGAAGTTCGTCCGCAAAGAGGACGTGACCCCGGAGGCGTTCGAGCGCGAGAAAGACATTTATCGCGCTCAGGCCGCAGCGACCGGCAAGCCCCCTGCCGTGGTCGAAAAGATCGTGGCCGGCAAGATGGAAAAGTTCTACGAAGAGGTCTGCCTGCTCGAGCAGCCCTTCATCAAGGACCAGACCATCAGCATCTCGCAGCTGATCGCCGCCAAGATCGGCAAACTCGGCGAGAATATCGCTGTGCGGCGCTTTGCCCGGTTCAAGGTCGGCGATGCCGGGGAGACCGTTGCCGTTACCAAGCCCGCGCCGGAACCAAAGGCAGAATAAGAAAACACGACGGGAAACGCTTTGCGGGTCGAAACTAACTCGCTTGCGTTTCCCGTAACCGTCATCGGGCCCAACCTCTCCGCTCGTGCCACACGCTCGTGCGTCGCGTAGTTGTTTGACTGCGCAGGTCGAGTTGTTCCCTCGCACATTCGCGTTCCCTGTGGCTGCCCGCAAAAGTTCTGCCATCCTTGCTTATCACTACGGGAATAAGGGTGCAGGTAGGAATGGCGCGCGCTTGAAGATCGGACTGAACTGGCACTCGAAATGCTTGTCCCGACCGGACGGATTTCGAACTGATCGACGACCGTCCTTTGGGGGGTGGCCTTTCCGGGCAGTTTGGCCCGGGCGGCAAATGCTACACTAAACCTTCATGTCTCGACCGATCTTCAAGCGCATCTTGCTGAAAATCTCCGGCGAAGCCCTCGCCGCCACACAAGGCTTCGGCGTCGATACCGCCCGCATTCATGAAGTCGCGGCTGAACTGGCCGATGTGCACAATCTCGATATCCAGATGGCCATCGTCGTAGGTGGCGGCAATTTCTTTCGCGGAGTCGCCGACCAGGCCAGGAACATGGACCGCGTCTCTGCCGATCATATGGGCATGTTGGCCACGGTCATCAATGCCCTCGCGCTCCAGGACGCGCTCGAAAAACAGAATGTCTTCACCCGAGTGCAGACAGCCATTGAGATGAACCAGGTGGCCGAGCCTTTCATCCGGCGCCGCGCCATCCGGCATCTCGAAAAAGGACGGGTTGTCATCTTCGCCGGCGGCACCGGCAACCCCTACTTCTCAACCGACACCGCCGCCTCGTTGCGCGCCATGGAAATCAAAGCCGACGCCATCCTAAAAGCCACGAAAGTGGACGGCATTTACGATGCCGACCCGATGAAAGTGAAAGATGCCAAGAAGTTTGAGACCCTCACCTACATGGACGTACTGAAGCAGGGCCTGAAGGTGATGGACTCGACTGCCATCTCTCTATGCAAGGACAACAATCTGCCCATCATCGTTTTCAACCTGAATCAGCATGGCAATATCCGGCGTGTAGTGCTAGGCGAAAAAATCGGCTCCCTCGTAAGCGCTTAGAGAAGGTGAGGGGTCCGATTACGGCTGCAACAGTCCCTCCCGTCGCCTCTTAGGTGTCAACTCTGCGATCTGACCTCCGACCTCTTCCAACCTCTGACCTCAACCTCTGACCTCAGTTAACCCTCGGACCCAAGCCTTGTTATAATCTACCGTTTTGATTCCAATGCATTCTAGGAGCCCCGAGCTATGGCTCATCCTTCCTTGAAAGACGTCTTCGCACAACTCAAGACGCGGATGGACAAAGCGGTAGAGGATTTCCGTCGCGAAATGGCCGCCACGCGCACCGGGCGAGCGAACGTCCACATGCTCGACACCGTTTCGGTCGACTACTACGGTTCGCAGATGCCGCTCAACCAGATCGCTCAGATCCATGCGCCCGAGCCGCAAATGATTACCGTGCAGCCGTTCGATCCGTCGCAACTGGGGGCGATCGAAAAGGCGATTCGCAGCGCCGATCTCGGGCTCAATCCGATGAACGACGGCAAACTCGTGCGCGTCCCCGTTCCCGCGCTCACCGAAGAGCGTCGCAAGGAGATGGTCAAGCACCTGCACCGGATTCTGGAAGAGCACCGCACCGCGGTACGCAACATCCGTCGCGACGGCAACGATGCCCTCAAGAAGACGCTGAAAGACAAGAAAATTGCCGAGGACGACGAGAAGCGCGCGCTCGACGAAATCCAGAAGCTCACCGACGACGAAATCAAGAAGATGGAAGAGATGAGCAAAGCCAAAGAAAAAGAGGTGCTGGAATTCAAGTAGTCGAGTGTGGTGGACAGGGCTCTGCCCCCGTCCAACCTGGGCAAGACCACCCTTCCACGCGACCTCATGATTGCACCCTCACCCCAGCCGTAGTCCGTCCATGCGTTATTTTGCGGAACGACATTCCCAAGTGATTGCTTGTGGGGGGCGCGCCTTTTCGAGATTCGCCCTGTGATTCCACTCCCATATAATCTTGAGAATGAAGCGCGTCGTCCACGCCGCCTGTCCGCACGACTGCCCTGACGCCTGCGGCGTGCTGATTACCATTCAGGATGGCCGCGCGACCAGAATTCAGGGCGATCCCGAGCATCCCGTCACCCGCGGATTCTTATGCGCCAAGGTCTCCAAGTATCTGGACCGCGTGTACTCGCCCGATCGGGTGCTCTACCCGATGCGGCGTACGGCTCCGAAAGGCCCGCGTGGGGCGGACGGGGACGCCCGCGAGGTTTTCAAACGCATCTCCTGGGACGAGGCGCTCGACGAGATTACGCGGCGCTTCTGTCGAATCGTTCGAGAATTCGGCCCCGAATCAATCCTTCCCTACTCTTACGGAGGCACGCTAGGCGCGCTCAACGGAGCTTCCATGGACCGCCGTTTCTTCCACCGCCTGGGCGCTTCGCAGCTGGAGCGCAGCATCTGCTCCGCCGCTGGCGAGGAAGGCCTGAAGTCGGTGATCGGCATCAAGCTCGGTACCGAGCCGGAACAGTTTGCGCATTCGCGCTACATCATAGCCTGGGGCGCGAACATTCACGGCAACAACGTTCATCTCTGGCCCTTCATCGAACAAGCTCGCCGCCAGGGCGCAAAGCTGGTGGTCATCGATCCGTATCGCACGCGCACCGCGAAGTTGGCGGACTGGTATTTGCCTATCAATCCTGGAACGGATGCCGCTCTTGCTCTTGGCTTGATGCACGTCATCGTGAATGAAAATCTTTTCGACGCCGATTATGTCTCGCGCTACACCGTTGGCTTCGAAGACCTGAAGGCTCGTGCGCAACAGTATCCGCCGGAAAAAGTCGCCCACTGGACCGGCATCTCGGCCGACGACATCCGCACGCTTGCCCGCGAGTATGCCACCGAGCGCCCGTCGGTCATCCGCGTCAACTATGGCATCCAGCGCTCCGAGCGCGGAGGCATGTCGATGCGGGCGGTCGCCATGCTGCCCTGTTTGATCGGGTCGTGGAACGAACTCGGGGGCGGACTCCAGCTCTCACTCAGCGGTTCTTACGGTTTGAACAAGCAAGCGCTCGAAATGCCCGAGTTGATGCAGAAGGCCCTGGGACGTCCGGCCCGTGTGCTCAACATGGTGCAACTCGGCAGCCTGCTGAATTCGACCGTGATTGCGCCCCCGATCCAGGCGCTCTTCGTCTATAACGCGAATCCCGCAGCAGTCTGCCCCAACCACAACGCAGTTGTTCGCGGGTTCATGCGCCCCGACCTTTTCACGGTAGTCCACGAGCAATTCTTTACCGACACGATCGACTATGCCGACGTCGTGCTCCCGGCGACTACATTTTTCGAGCACAAGGATCTGCAGACTGCCTATGGCCACTACTACCTCCAGGTTTCGAATCAGGCGATGGATCCACTCGGCGAGTGCCGGTCCAATGTGGAAATGTTCCGCGCCCTCGCCGAGCGGATGGGGTTCGATGAAGACTGTTTCCACGAATCGGTCGATTCGATGATCGACCGCGCCCTTCAGTCGCCGAACCCGATGCTCCAAGGGATCACGCGCGACCGCTTGGAGAGCGAATATCGAATCCGCCTGAATTTCGAAAGCTCCCCGAGCGAGGTGGGGAAGGATGGGTTCGGCGGGCCGGCCGAGAGGAGGTCGGCGGAAAACTTCGCGCCCTTTCTGCCATTTGCGGAAGGCAACTTCCGCACCCCGAGCGGCAAAGCCGAGTTCTCGAGCGAAACGCTGAAGCGGCAAGGACTTGATCCGGTCGTCGCGTTCACACCACCCGACGAGTCGCGACACGGATCTCGGCAACCCGGATCGGGATCGAAAGCCGCATGCTTCCCGCTCGAACTGCTGGCCCGCAAGCCTGACAACCATCTCAACACGTCGTTCGCCAACATCCCCTCCGTCCGCGAGATGGAACCTCGGATCGGGGATTTGGAGATGAATCCGACCGATGCCAAGGCGCGCGGTGTTCGCGATGGTGACCGGGTTCGCATCTTCAACGAGCGCGGCGAAGTTGTGCTCCAAGCCCGGGTGGACGGTTCGGTGGGTCCAGGGGTCGTGGCCGCGCGGCTCGATTGGGCGCGATTCAGTCCCGGCGGTCACAATATCAATGTGCTGACCTCAGAAAAACTTACTGACATGGGCAACGCGGCCACGTTTTATTCCGTCTGTGTTGAAGTAGAACTTTTTCGGGCGTGACTTTTCGACAACAATTCAGGGAGAAAACCGCTCCTTTGGCTTTCAGCTGGAAAACCAGGAGCTAAAGGCCAAGGAAGATTTCTCCGCTTTGGACGGTTCTGACTCTCTACCGTATAATTACCGTTTTCCTAACTCTAGTTTTTCGAGGTAGTTGCAATTCATCGCCGCCATCATGCCATCCCTGTGCGGGCCCCGCGACTCGGCCACGGCATGGGCCCGCAGACAGACCTGTCATGGTCTCCAACTTCTTCCACTACAAGAGGTTGGAAGCACGGTTCTGTCTGGAACCGCCTCATCATTTTATCGATCCTGCTGCTCCTGGTGGCCCCGGTCGTCGCCCAGCAGGACCTGATCGTCAACATCCAGGTGCACGGCAATCGCCGCATCCCGACCGATTCGGTCAAGGCTCGGATCTTCAGCAAGCCTGGCGACGTCTATGACCCCGCCGCCATCGAACGCGACTTCAACGCCCTCTGGAACACCGGCTATTTCGAAGACATCCGGTTTGAGCGAGAACAGACCCCCAAAGGCTGGATCGTCCACATTTACGTCAAAGAGCGGCCGACCATCCGCGAGATCAACTACCTCGGCCTGAACGCGGTTTCGACCAGCGACGTGCTCGACCGGTTCAAGGAGCGCAAGGTCCCGCTCTCGGTCGAGAGCCAGTACGATCCGACAAAAGTCAAGAAGGCTGAAGTTGTCCTCAAGGAATTGCTCTCCGAGCACGGGCGTCAGTTCGCGACAATCCGCACCGAAATCCGGCAGATCCCACCGAACGCTGTCGCGGTCACGTTCGTGATCAAGGAGGGGCCTAAGGTCAAGGTGGGGCGCATCCGCTTCCGATGCAACAAGCACGTCCCCGACCGCACGCTGCGTGCCGCCATGAAGAACCTGAAGCCCATCGGCATCCCCCACTCCATCTTCCTCGAAGACATTTTCTCTAAGACCTACGACGCGACCAAGCTGGAAGAAGATACCGAACGCGTCCGCGCCGAGTATCAGAACCGGGGCTACTTCAAGGTGGTGGTCGACGACCCCAAAACCGAGATCCACGACACCGGGCACACCGGCTTCCACATTCCTTTGCTGCAGCCGGGGCTCGGCAAGTCGGTCGATATCACCGTTCCCATCGAGGAAGGCGATCGCTACCGCCTGGGCAAAATTACCTTTCGGAACAATAAAGCCATCACCAACGTCGCCGCCCTGCGCAGCCTTTTTCCCATGAGAGACGGCGACATTTTCAGTCGCGAAAAAGTCGCCAAGGGTCTGGAGAACCTGCGCAAGGCCTACGGCGAAGCCGGCTACATCAACTTCACTCCTGTTCCCGATACCAAGTTCGATGACGAGAAGAAGACCGTAGACGTGATCATCGACGTGGACGAAGGCAAGCAGTTCTACGTGCGCCGCATCGAGTTTCAGGGCAACACCACCACTCGCGACAAGGTCATCCGCCGCGAGATTGCGCTTGAAGAAGGCCAGATCTACAACTCGCGTTACTGGGAACTGAGCCTGTTGCGCCTGAACCAGCTCGGCTATTTCGACCAGCTCAAGCCGGACGATCCGAACACGACCGAACGCCACCTGGACGAGAAAAACGGCACCGTCGATCTCACGTTGAAAGTGAAAGAAAAAGGTAAGAACAGCATCGGACTGCAGGGCGGCGTCAGCGGTTTGGCCGGCGCCTTTGTTGGCCTCAATTACAGCACCAACAACTTTCTGGGATTGGGCGAGACACTTTCCGTGCAGGCCAGCCTCGGCAGCCGCCAGCGCGACCTGGTGTTCGGGTTCACCGAACCCTACTTGTTTGACCGGCCCATCCAAGCCGGCTTTAACGTTTACACCCGGAAGACCAACTACGACCAGGCGAGGCAGTACGCCATTCTAACGGGACAGAATCTGAACCTGCCCTCCGCCTACCTGCAGAACCTGCAGAACTACTCGCAGTCGAGTACCGGCACCAGCTTGAGCGTAAGCTATCCGCTGCGCGGGAAGCGCCGGGCTGCCAGGCGGCTTGGCATCAGCTACTCGTTCGACCGCTCTTCGCTGGTCGCCGTCAGCAACGCTTCCAAACTGTTGTTCGAGAATCTCAACTTTAGGGGCATCACCGGCCCCAACGCGCTGAGCGGCATCATCACCAGCAAGATCACTCCCAGCTTCACGATAAACTCGCTGGATGCGGCGTATTCACCGCACAGTGGCAAGAGCCTGTTCCTCGGCGGAGAGCTCTCTGGCCTCGGCGGCACGGTGCACACCATCCGCCCGGTCGTTCAGTTCAAACAGTTTTTCCCCGTCCAGAAGCGGCGCAACGCCGTCGGCTACAACGTGCAGGCTTCGTTTATCACCGGCTATGGTGGGATTGTCGCTCCCCCCTTCGAACGAGCCTACCTCGGCGGCGAAAATGATCTGCGCGGCTTTGACATCCGCACCGTCTCCCCCATCGCCTACCTGCCAAGCGTCCAGAGTGTAGCCCTCAGGAACCCCGATGGTACCTTGGTTCCAGCCAACCCGCGGTTTCCAGTGGTGACCGCCTCGAACGGAGCATGTGTCGCCAACTGCTGGAGTATTCCGGTCCCGTTCCAGCAACTGGTGACGCCCGGCGGCGATCTCAGTATCCATGGCAACGTGGAATACCGCATCACCATCGCCGGTCCCGTAGCCATCGCTCCCTTTGTCGACCTGGGCACAGATCCGATCCTGCGTACTTCCCAGTTGCAGATCAACCCGGTCCAGTACGGAACCCTGCTGAGCACCCTGTTTGGCTGTCCAATGCTGACCACGGCTTATAGCTGTACCGGCGGGCAGACACTTCCGGCCACCGAATTGCCGCAAGATCTCAGGCCGGTTCCGGGCACGAACTGGGTTGCGCGCATGTCCACCGGTCTCGAGTTGCAAACCATGCTTCCGGTCGTCAATGCGCCCTTCCGCATTTATTACGCCTATAACGCTCTGCGCCTCGACAGCAACGCATCCCCCCCGGTGCCGATCACCCGCGCCATGTTTCCAATCGGGGGCGCGGGCCTCTATACCTACCAGACCACGCTCTCCACCCTGGGCTCCACATACCGGCTCCTCGAACCAAGAAAAACCTTCCGCTTCACCGTGGCCACAACGTTCTAAATTGCCTCGCTAAGGAAGCCGCCCTCGGCCCTCGCAGTCGAGCGCGACGCGACGAAAGGCTCTATTCTCCACAGTATGCTGGTCTTGAATGGGATTGGTCTTGCGCGGAAAAGCGGACAGCCGAGGGTGGCCGTCCCTACCTGATGCTACTCAATATTCACCAATCCGCCAGCAGCCCCGGACGCCGGCGCCGGCCGTTGCGGGGCGCGCCAGGCATCCAGCACCGATACCTGGTGCACGCAAGATACCGTGCAGTGGGGCGCGCAAGACTTCTCCGTATGAAACTCGCGCCGTATATCCGCAAGCGTGTATTTCTCCAGGGGAATGGCCGGATACCCGCGCTGCTGCGAGCAGTAATGCACCAGGCCATTCTCGCAAATATATAGGTAGCGCCCGCCGGCCCGGCAGCGCCACTGATTCGGGCGTCCGAGCGCGATGTTGTCCTGGAACGCATTCACCCGCGTGAAACTGCGTTTCTCCAGTTCTTTCATCTCGTGGTACACGCGCCGTTCCTCGTCGTTTAAGGGCTGCAACTGTCCCGAGCCGTCGTGAATGATTCCAATGGTCGAACTGAACCCCAGTTCGAGCGCGCGCTTGCCGATGGTGAGCGCGTCCTGCGGATGGCTAACCCCGCTGCCCACCACCGAATTGATATTCACGTGAAATTCCGCATGCTCAGCCAAAAGTTGCAGCTTGCGGTCAAGCACCTTCAGGCTTTTCTTCGAAACTTCGTCGGGATTCACATTATCAATCGAAATCTGCAGCCATTCGAGACCAGCGCGATTCAGCTTCTTGATACGATCCGCAGTCAGAAGATAACCGTTGGTGATCAACCCCGACACGATCCTGCGCTTCCGCATATGATGAATAATGCCGTCCAGTTGCGGATGCAGCATCGGTTCGCCGCCGCTGATCGTGATCACAGAAGTGCCGAGATCGCCCAGAAGATCGACGCGCCGCAACATCTGATCGGCCTCGACTGGCTTAGAAAAATCATCAAACTCGTTGCAGTAAGTGCAGGCCAGATTACAGCGCCGGATCGGGATCAGATGCGCCAGCAAAGGGTGATCGGTCGACACCACGGCCCTCAGGATTTGCCACAATCCATGAACGTTCCGCTCCGCCGCCTTGAGTTTGCGGCGCAATCGCAATGACCTGGAGACCATCGATTCCCTCGACCTCAACGATCAGTTCAACAACGATCAGTCCAACAACGATCGACTCAACAACGGTTCGCTCAACAACGGTTACCTAAACCTCAACTCAGTCCCGGAGCCCCGCTCGAACAGCGCCCGACGCTTCGGGCGCTCGAAAAAGCCGGCTCGACCATTCGAAGCCCGGGAGAGACCTCTGAGTCCTCACCCACACTCGTCAGGCTGGCCAACCCGGGCCAGACTTTTCCCGCGGCGTGCTCCGCCGCGGCCGTTCAGGCCCCATAAGTTGGAGCCGGATCGCGCTGCTCGGAAACCCATTGGTATTTCTATTTCAACACAGCACCCTGCCCAGAGCCCAATTGACCGCAGTATTCGGCGAAAAAGCAGGGTCGAATGGCGATTGGGCCACGCTCCCCGAGTGAAACAGATTGCATCCGCGGCCTCGAACGGTCGGGCCTAGAGGGCAATGTGGCGCAGCCGCTACTGAGAGTTACGCGGAATCGACGGGCAGCCCAAACGGCCACAGATTTGCTAATATCGTCCATAATGTCTATTTTTTTTATTGGCATTGAATCGGGGAGCGTCGGTTGGCCAATTCGAAGATCCATTCCAAGATCGACGTTCTGATTATTGGAGGCGGATTCAGCGGGACCATGCTTGCGGTTCAATTGTTGCGACGCCGTAGGTCCCTCTCAATCGCGGTCCTCGATCGAGGCTCGCTCCCCGGCCGTGGGCTCGCCTACAGCTCTCCTCACAGATTTCATCTGCTCAACGTGCCCGCCGGACAAATGAGTGCGTTCCCGGCCGATCCCGAAGATTTTCTCCGCTGGGCGAAAAGCAACTACGTCGCCTCCATGCAAGCACGCAGTTTCCCGCCCCGCGCGCTTTACGGAGAGTATCTCGGAAGCGTGCTGGATCGCACGCTCGCCGAAAGCGGCCGCGATGCCTTTCGATGGATTCAGGATGAAGCTCTATCGCTCCAGCGGCGCAGAGGCAAACTGGCCGTCCAGCGCAAGAATATGGACAGTTCCGAACTGCTGGCTCGCACGGTGGTTCTGGCGACCGGCAATTTCCCACCCGCCACCCCCAGGATCCCCGGCCTGCAGCCCGCCAGTGCTCGGGGTAGTTCTCTCTATGTCCAGTTCGCGTGGGCCTCGAGCGCCCTCGAGAACCTGCCCCGGGAGGGCAGCGTGCTGCTGCTCGGCTCCGGCCTCACCAGCGTCGACATGATCATGGCGCTCAAGTCGAAGGCCTTTCAAGGCATCATTCACATCCTCTCGCGCGAGGGCCTTGTTCCCAGCCGTCATCAGCAAACCAAAACCAAACCCTGGCCTCTGTTCTGGAATGATCGATCTCCGCGAACTACGCGCGGCCTTCTCCGTCTCATTCGCGATCAGGTCGAGGCGGCCTCGGACGAAGGCGTCGACTGGCGAAGCGTGGTCGACAGTTTGCGTCCCGTGACCCAGCAAATCTGGCAGTCTCTTCCGCCCAACGAGCGCAGACGATTCTTGCGCCACGCTCGTGCCTACTGGGACATCCACCGTCATCGCCTGGCACCTGAAATCGCCGACATTTTTTCCGACATGGAGGCGGAAGGGCAAATACGGTTTCACACCGGCCGGATCACGCGCTACACCGAAGATCGCAATCTTGCCGAGATCGTCTATCAGGAACGCGGTGCCACCATGGAAAAGCGCCTGCACGCCCATCGCGTCATCAATTGCACTGGCTCAGAAACCGATTGCCGCCGCATTGACGACTCGCTCATCACGAGCCTGTTCGTGCAAGGACTGGCCCGCCCCGACCCTCTGTTTCTAGGTCTCGATGTGGATCGGAACGGCGCCCTCATTGATTATCAAGGGAGACCTTCGCTTTCGCTCTTTACGATTGGACCCACTCGGAAAGCGCATCTGTGGGAAACGACGGCCGTTCCTGAAATTCGCCAACAAGCCGAGCAACTCGCCCTGCACCTGCTGAAAGTTCTGCACAGTCACGAGCAAGATCAGGATGATCTGCTCGAGCCCGCCGTGTAGAAGAACCTGCGACCCGTTTCGCTCGCCCGAATGCCATATTCATTCCGGCCTCAGTTTCGGATCGGGGTGTCGCATTCGCGATGCCCGTGAGGTCTCGAAAATCGAGGTGCCCCCAGGGAGCCAAGCGCGGAAAGCCGAGTTGTCCCCCGAGTTGCCAGGCCTCTGCATTCGTTGCCAGCCTCCGCCCGGCGAAGGCTTTTTCTCTCGATCCTACCGGGGAGGCCCCGTCTAAGCCTCTCGAAACAGGCCTGATTCAGCGCTTGACAATATTTCATATTGCGATATTATTATCGCGATCTGTTATATTGCGCGGATCTCCAAATGACGCTGGGAGAAAAAATTCGCTACCTGCGCGAGGTCGAGGGTTCGCTCCGCGGCATGAATCGCCCGCTCACCCAACAGGAGTTGATGAAGGGCATTCAAGCCGAGACCGGCAAGAAGATCAGCCAGTCCTACCTTTCGCAGATCGAGCGCGGCAAACGTCCGCATATGACGCAGTCGTCGCGCACTTTGCTGGCGCGCTTTTTCAAGGTGCACCCGGGCTTTCTGGTCGACGACCCCGAGGGCTATCACACCGAACTGGTCTCCGATCTGCGCACCACCGAAGGGCAGCTCGATGTCTGGCTGCTGCAAGGCTCGGAGCGTTTCGCGAGCGATCCGGAGGTGAGCGAAGTCCTGATCAAGGTTGCGCGCGACAAGGACACCCGGCGCTGCCTGCTGCTGCTCGGCGAAATTCTGAACACGCCCGGGCTCGCCGACCGCCTGTTCGAAGCGCTGCGGCCGGAACTGGCGCGCGCGACCGGCGCCGCCCAGAGGAGGCGAAAATTATGACTTGGGCTGATTTCTACCTGATCTGTTTCGCCGTCGGTTTTCTGCTCAGCGCCATTTCGGCCATCCTCGGCGGCCTGCATTGGCACGTGCATCTGCCGCACCTCCCGGATTTTGGCGGCCACGCCGATTTTGGGCATGCTCCCGGCGGGGCAGACAGCGCCGCTTCCGGATCCCACGCCGGCCACCCTTCGCCTGTCTCGCCTTTGAACTTCGTCACCTTGACGGCGTTTCTGGCGTGGTTCGGAGGGACTGGGTTCCTGATCGCGCGTTTTTCGACGATCTGGTTCGCCCTCGGATTATTGATCGCCCTCGGAGCTGGACTGTTCGGCGCCGCGATCGTTTTTCTGTTTCTCTCCCGCGTGCTCGTCTCGCGCGAGGAAAACATGGACGCGGCCGATTACGAAATGGTTGGCGTTTTGGGACGAATCTCGATGCCCATCCGTGAACAGGGCACCGGCGAAATCATTTACTCGCAGGCCGGAACCAGGCGCACTTGCGGCGCTCGCAGCGAAAACGGCTGCGCCCTCGAAAAGGGGGAGGAGATCGTGGTCACCCGCTACGAGAAGGGCATTGCCTATGTACGGCTGTGGGACGAGATGAGCAACGAGGAACCGCGCCCCAAGAGCTAGAGGCTGAATCATGAACGATGCATTCAAACGCGATCGATTGGCGCCCGATCGATTGGCGGTAGAGACGCATTCCGGGCGGGCTTGGAGTCTGATCCTCCTGCTCGGAATGATTGGGCCAGTCCTCGCGCTGTCGCTGTCACGGAGAGCAGAGATCTTCTGGCCGATGATCCTCGCAAGCCTCGTCGTTCTCGGCGCGTCTGCGATGGCCTGGAGCGGGTTTCAGTACCGGTTTTTGCGCCACGGAGTTGAGATCCGCATGCTTGGATTCCGCATGCGCTCGATTCCGAAGCAGTCGATCGTGAGTTATGCGATCGAGCCCTGGTCGTTCATTCGCGGCTACGGCATTCGCGGCATCGGCAGCACGCGAGCTTACGTCTGGTGCAACCGGGTCGTGCATATCAGCACTTCAAGCGGCGAGATTTTTCTGGGGCACAGCGATCCGGAACGGATCCTGCGTGACCTGGATATGGTGACGGCGTCGTGACAAGTGGTTCGCGACGTCGCGGAAACATCGGACTTCGTATCAGGGTATCGCTCTAGCGATGCCGCAAGTTTTTGAAAGCAGCGAGCAACGATTTTCGAGGAGGCGATATGTATTTCGCGTTAGCAGATACGTACTTCGGCATTGCAATCGAAATCTGGGTGATCGCGGGACTGATGGTTCTGGCCATCTTGTTCCTGATGAGCATGCTGGCTCGCCTATACCGCAAGGCGGGACCGCATGAAGCGCTGATCGTTTACGGCTTTCGCGGAACCCGCGTGGTCCAGGGACACGGTACGGTCATCTTTCCAATGGTCGAAAACTGCAAGGACCTTTCGCTCGAACTGATGTCGTTCGACGTTGCTCCGCAGCAGGACCTTTACACCAAACAGGGCGTCGCGGTCACGGTCGAGGCGGTCGCTCAGATCAAGGTAAAGTCCGACAAGGAATCGATCCTGACCGCGGCCGAGCAATTCCTGACCAAAAGCGATCAGGAGCGCGAAAGCCTGATCCGGTTGGTGATGGAAGGCCATCTGCGCGGCATCATTGGACAACTCACCGTGGAAGAAATTGTCAAGCAGCCCGAGATGGTGGGCGATCGCATGCGCGGCACCTGCGCCGACGACATGAACAAGATGGGCCTCGAAGTAATTTCCTTCACCATCAAAGAGGTCCGCGATAAAAACGAATACATCACCAACATGGGCAAGCCCGACGTCGCCCGCATCAAGCGGGACGCAGACGTAGCCACCGCCGAAGCCGAGCGCGACACCGCCATCAAGCGCGCCATCGCGACGCGAGAAGCAGCGGTAGCGAAAGCGCAGGCCGATCAGGAGCGCGTGCTTGCAGAAACGCTCTCCCAGGCCAAACAGGCCGAATCACAGCGCGACCTCGAGGTCAAGAAAGCGCAGTACCTCGAAGTAACAAAAAAGCAGCAGGCTCAGGCTGACAAGTCCTATGACATTCAAAGCAACGTGATGCAGCAGCAGGTCATAACCGAAAGCGTACGAGTGCAGCAAGTAGAAAAAGAAGGGCAGGTAAAAGTCCAGGACGCCGAAATCAGCCGCCGAGAAAAGGAGCTCATCGCGACCGTATTGAAAGGCGCCGAGATCGAGCGTCAGCGGATCGAAACCATCGCTGCCGCCGAGAAGCAGCGCCTGATCGCTGAAGCCGAAGGCCACGCCTCGGCGATTCGCGCCCAGGGAGAGGCCGAAGCCGAGATCATCTTCAAGAAAGGCGAGGCCGAAGCCAAAGCCATGAACGTAAAAGCCGCAGCCTATCAGGAGTACAACCAAGCCGCGGTGGTCGACAAACTCATCACCGGGCTGCCGGAAATCGTGAGGGCCCTGGCCGCGCCGCTCGCCAACGTGGACAAAATCACCATCGTCTCCACCGGCAACGGCGACACCGCCGGAATGAGCAAAATCACCGGCGACATAACGAAAATGGCGGCGCAAGTGCCGGCGTTATTCGAAACGCTAAGCGGCATGCCGCTTGGAGAGCTGTTAGGCAAAGTCCGCCAAATCGGCGATAAATCCTCGAGGCCGGAGGAGAAATAGCAGATGGGGGACGGCTCCGCGCTCATTCGCGCCCTTTGCCAAGGAGCGGGTGGCGCGAACGACCCAACACCAGATTTCGAGGAGGCACGAACGTGTCAGAAGAACTTCATCACGCCCGATCACTCGCCCTGTCCGTGGCCCTGGGAGCCGCCATGGGCGCGGCTCTCGGCGCCGGCACCGGTCACATCGGCATCTGGGTCGCCGCCGGGATTGCAGCCTATATCGCGATCTCGCTCGTAAGCGGCGTTTGCAACAGAGACCCCAACGACCATCGACCAACGAGCAACGACTGAAGAACCAACGCTAGAGCAACGACAACCAAAGCAAAGGAGTCCCTTATGGCATTACTCGAACGCGTTTCCACCTTAGTCCGGGCCAATCTCAACGATTTGATCGACAAAGCCGAAGAACCCGAAAAGATGATCAAGCAAGTCATCCTCGACATGCACAACCAGCTCTTGCAGGTCAAAACCCAGGTCGCCATCGCCATCGCCGACCAGCATCTGCTCGAAAAAAAGAAGCACGAGAACGACGATCGGATCCAGGAATGGATGCGCAAAGCCGAACTAGCCGTCGACAAGAAGCAGGACGACCTTGCCCGCGCCGCTCTGCTCCGCGTCGAAAGTTATCGCGACCTGAGCGCGAACTTCGCGCAACAGCTCGAAGACCAGAAAGCCCAGGTCGAGAATCTGAAATCGGCCCTGCGCAATCTCGATCAGAAGCTGGCCGAGGCCAACGCCAAAGCCGATCTGCTCATCGCGCAACACCGTCGCGCTCGCGCCGCCCATCGAGCAACCGACGCCCGGTCTGGCGGGAACGCCAGCAGCAAATCGGCCACCTTCGATCGCATGAAGAAAAAAGTGGCCCGCGAGGAAGCCCTCGGCGAAGCGAAAGCCCAGCTTCTGGCCGAAGACGTAGAAGACCGCCTCGCGGCCCTCGAAAAAGAAGATCGCATCGAGCAGTTGTTGGCAGAGCTGAAGACAAAGCGGGGAGCGTAACTCATGTCGGAAAATGCGAATAAGGCGCGTTGGATCGGGATGCTCATCGGCCTGGCGGTGCTCATCGGAGCCTTGCTATTGAGGCGTCTTCTGTAGGGCGAGGTTCTCGGTGGAAGAAACCCTGTTGTCCGGTACCGCAAGTTAGAATGAAAGCGAGGGTCTCATGCGCAAGATCTTCCATTTCGACTCGCCCGCCGCCCCATACATGGCCGACGCGGCCGTGCTTTGCTGCTTCGATCATCGCATCAGCACCGCGGTGCGAAAATTCCTGAAGAAACAAGCGATCGTGCGCGCCGACATGATCGTAGTCGCCGGAGGAGCCAAGACACTAGCCTCCCCGCACAACGATTTCGAGCGGGATTTCATTCTGGAACAGGTGCGCATGTCGATCCGCCTGCACCAAACCAAACGCGTGCTGGTGATGAGCCACTCCGACTGCGCCACCTACGGCGGACTGGCCCATTTCAAAGGAGACAGAGCGGCCGAAGCCGAACATCATCGCAGCGAACTGCTGCGCGCCGTAGACCTTCTCATCTCAAACTTCCGCGACATTTCCGTCGAACCTTACTTCGTGAACTTCGACGGAATCTGGGAAGTAAAAGACGCCCGCTCCGCGGGGACCCCGGGAGCATTTTCAGATACTGCCCGTGTAATCGCGTAGCGCCGGAGTTTTGCGGATTGCGCGGGCGTGTTCTCGTTGGCTGACGCGCGCCCGGATACCAACGAAGGCCGACTCCTGATACAAATACTGTTCCCATGAAGATTCTGTTCATCGGCGGAACCGGAATCATCAGCGCCGCCAGCGCTGCCCTGGCCGCCGAGCGCGGTTTCGACATCACGCTGCTCAGCCGGGGCCAGCATTCCTCACAACTTCCGCCAAGCGTCAAGACTCTCATCGCCGACGTGAACGATCCCGCTCTACCCCGGAAACTGGAGCACGAGTCCTTCGATGCGGTCGTCGACTGGGTCGCGTTCACCCCCGCCGACATTGAACGCGATCTCAAGCTCTTCCGCGGACGCACCCGCCAGTTCGTATTTATCAGTTCCGCCAGCGTTTACCAGAAACCGCAGACGCTTTACCTGATCACCGAGTCTACTCCGCTGGCCAATCCGTATTGGGAGTATGCACGCAACAAGATTGCCTGTGAAGAACGCTTGATGCTGGCCTATCGCGACCAGGGATTTCCCGTCACCATCGTGCGCCCATCGCTTACCTATGGCGACACGCAGATTCCGCTGGTGCTCAACAGTTGGCAGCAGTCCTACACCGCCGTCGACCGGATGATCCGCGGACAGAAGATGGTCGTGCCGGGAGATGGAACCTCTCTATGGGTGGTAACGCACAACTCGGATTTTGCCAAGGGCTTGGTGGGCTTGCTCGGCCACGAGCAAGCGATTGGCCACGCCTTTCACATTACCTCCGATGAGGTGCTGACGTGGGATCAGCTGTTCCGCATTGTAGGTGCAGCCGTCGGCGTGGAACCACAACTGGTTCACATTCCATCCGACTTCATTGCCGCCTGTATGCCCGAAAAGCAAGGCACGTTGCAGGGCGACAAGTCCGTAAGCGTGGTCTTCGACAACACCAAAATCAAACGCTTTGTTCCCAGCTATTGCGCCACCACCAGGTTCTCGGAAGGGATCCGAAAGTCTCTAGCATGGTTCAATGCCGATCCTTCGCGCCAACAAATCGACCACCAGGTCAACGCCGCCCTGGACAAGCTGATCTACGCCTATGAGAAAGCAACGAGCGAAGCCGTCAAAAGCTTCGCATGATTTCGGGGCTTACGATTTTGGGCCTGCGGGAACCAACCCAAGAGTGGCCGGCGTGGGAGGACAAATGCTTACTCCCGACCCGGTCGCAGAAAACACGGAAAGAGCGGGGCACTCTTGGGAGTAAAGATCAGTGAAAGGGCCCTGGGCGAGCCCCCACTCAGTCGTTTCGGTCAGCGCGGAGAGCCAAACCCGCGTTATGCCTGCTCGTTAAAAGTGGCCTGCCGGAAAAGTGGCCTGCCGGCAGTCTGATCGCCCAGCTGTAGTTAGGTGGGCGGAGGCGGACGAATGCGTCCGGCCCCAAAGCGAGCTACAACTGGCTCATCTTCGCCAGGAACTCGCTGTTCGACGCCGCTTTGGCTAGCCGCTCGATCAACAACTCCATGGCTTCTACCGGCGACAGCGGGTTCAGCACCTTGCGCAGTACCCAGATTCGCTGCAAGTCTTCTTTCGGAATCAGCAGTTCTTCCTTGCGCGTACCGGAGCGCTGGATGTCGATGGCCGGGAAGGTTCGCTTGTCGACCAGCTTGCGGTCGAGGATGATTTCTGAGTTGCCGGTCCCCTTGAATTCTTCAAAGATCACGTCGTCCATGCGCGAACCGGTATCGATGAGGGCCGTAGCGATGATGGTAAGCGAGCCGCCTTCTTCTATGTTGCGGGCTGATCCGAAGAAGCGCTTGGGACGCTGCAAGGCGTTCGAATCTACGCCGCCTGAGAGCACTTTGCCGGAGGGCGGAACGATGGTGTTATAGGCCCGGGCCAGACGGGTGATCGAATCGAGCAGGATGACTACGTCGCGTTTGTGCTCGACCAATCTCTTCGCCTTTTCGATCACCATTTCCGCTACTTGCACATGGCGGGCGGCGGGCTCGTCGAAGGTCGAGGAGATTACTTCGCCTTTCACTGAGCGCTGCATGTCGGTGACTTCTTCCGGGCGCTCGTCGATCAGCAGCACCATGAGCACGACTTCCGGGTGATTCGTGGTAATCGAGTTGGCCACGTTCTGCAGCAGCATGGTTTTGCCGGCGCGGGGCGGCGAAACGATCAGGCCGCGCTGTCCCTTGCCTAGCGGGGTGAGCAGGTCCATGACACGGGCACTGATGTTTTCGCGCACGGTTTCGAGTTTCAACCGTTCCTGCGGATAGAGCGGCGTCAGGTTGTCAAACAGAATCTTGTTGCGGGCCTCGTCGGGCGACTCGAAATTGACCGCCTCGATCTTGACCAGCGCAAAATATTTCTCTCCCTCATGCGGAGGGCGCACCTGGCCGCTGATGGTGTCGCCGGTTTTCAAATCAAACTTGCGGATTTGCGAGGGCGACACGTAAATGTCGTCCGGCCCGGGCAGGTAGTTGTAGTCGGGCGAGCGCAGAAAGCCGTAGCCGTCAGGGAGGATCTCCAGCACACCTTCTGCGAAGATGTGTCCTTCTTTTTCACTTTGTGCCTGCAGGATCTTGAAGATGAGGTCCTGTTTGCGGAGCCCGCTGGCGCCCGGCAGTTCCAACGATCGGGCGATCTTGGTCAGCTCGGTAATATTTTTCTCTTTCAGTTCGGCGATGGTCATATTTACCTACGTGGATTGATTTTCTTCGGGAGGGATTATCTTTTTCTCTCGCGGGGATGGATTGCTTTGCCGCCGTGCGGGCACACGGCGGAGCCGCTTAAGCAGCTCGCCGCTGTGCTTCGGCAAAGTTCTCGGGTTCGCTTAGGATGTCATGACGTTCCGCATCAGCGATTTTGTCAAAAACATCGTTCATGGTTTCTTGAATACGGGTGTTCGGCTTATGAAACTTGCGCGTTGCCTTTGAGGCAAGCTGGCAGAGCATATACCGGTTCCGCAAGGTATGGAGCGCGTCAAATACACGATCGGAGCGCATGTCAGGTCGTTCTCCTTCAACATGAATAATTTAGGCCGCTAATCCCATCGTCACCTGCTGGTTGATGGTCGCCTACGGTGAGCCAAGCTGCAAATCGGGCCAGGTTCAAAGGAACAAAGTGCAAAGGGATTTGCCGGAATCCATTAAAATAGATGCCCCGCCCTACCCGAAAGTTGCTCAATTCTTAAGGAGTTGCCTCAACGCGGGCGGAGGTTCGCCGAGACCGGCAGAAGCTGCTTTCATGTCCCGAGAACGCCCAAGTATAACAAACCGTTAGGCGAGGTCAAGAAGAATTTACGCCCAGCAGATTACCTTCCCGGCACCCGCGCCAAACCTCTATTTCAGGGCGTTCAGCCGGGTCGACAGGCGGGACTTGTAGCGCGAGGCCGTGTTTTCGTGCAAAACGCCCTTCTGGATGGCCTTGTCCAGCGCCGACACGGTCTGGCGGTAGGTCGCGGCAGCGCTCGTTTTATCGCCTTTTTCCAGGCTCTCGCGCAGGTTCCGCAGGGCGGTGCGCAGTTGCGAAGAGTTGGCCCGGTTGCGGGCGGTTCGTTTGGTGGTCTGACGGGCGCGCTTAAGCGCCGAAAAATGATTTGCCATGCGGCTTGATTACCTTTTGCTGTCCTAGATTGCGCTAGGGAAGATGTTCCGACGGGAACCAGCCCCTATTCTACGGGAGCAAGTCGTATGGGGTCAAACGGATATGAATGCCCCTGACAATTCGCCCGATCGGCTGAAGGTTCAGTAGAGCGAAACTGGACAGCCTGGGAGTTGCCGGCTCCGCCATAATCTAGCCATAACCAAAGAATGATTTCCAGCTCCGAGTGGACCGGCGAGACGTGGCCGCCGCTCCATGTTTTTTCTGCTCCGGGACAGCCGCTACACAGCCACTACTGCGATAAACGTCTGAACTGGGGCATCTTCCTATGGCCACGAGGGTGGTAGGACTGACCTCAACGAGTTCACGGCGGCCGGGCTCCCGTCGGCCCGAGCTCGACATCGAATCCACCCGCTAACGGTTGATTCACCCCCGATTACACACGCTACTCCTGCCCGAGCGCATCTCCCAATGTCCCGATCTGCCATAATGCCTAGCGATCGCTAGAGATGCTGGACGATACCGCCCATCGGGACAAAAGCGAATCCTCGCGGAAGCGTCGACGCGGTCGCCGGAGGAAGATTGGAACCCCGAACTACAGCATCGATTCCGGCCATCGGTTGCGTTGCGCGCTGACCACCATGTCGAAGGGATGAATGGTTATGAAATGCAGCAAGCTTGTGTACCTGCCGCTCGTCCTTCTCACTCTCATTGCAACACTCCCGGCTTCATTTCGCGCGCAAACCCCGTCGAACCCCGCAAATCTTCCCCAACGTGATGGTTCTCACGATTTCGACTTCCTAATCGGTGACTGGAAAGCTCACGTTCGGCGTCTCCCGGACCGCCTTAACAACTCCAACATCTGGATCGAGTACGACGGCATCTCGAACCACAAGAAACTCCTCGACAGCAATGCGAACTTCGAGGATTTCGATGTCACTACCACCGACAAAAAACTCCGCATGAAAGCGCAGACTCTCCGCCTCTACAACCCCACCTCGCATCAGTGGAGCATCTATCTGGTCGATGTGGATAACGGGACGCTGGGCTTGCCCCCCGTGGTTGGCCAGTTCGCCGGCAATCGCGGCGAGTTTTTCGATCAGGAAGACTTCAAAGGCCGCGCCATTCTCGTGCGCTACGTCTGGCTCAACATCTCTTCCAACTCAGCGCGTATGGAGCAGTCATTCTCGCCTGATGGTGGGAAGACCTGGGAAGTAAATTGGATTTGTGAGCTTTCGCGATAGGGGGCGGATTATGAATGAGGTGAGTCTCGAATGCGAGGGGCTGCTTCCATTCTGAGCCAAATCCTGGCGGAACAATGTTGCAATCGAACGGCGCTTAAGTTACGTATGACCGCTTGGATTGTGCTACACCCCTCACGCTACGTTCGGCTGGCCATTGCGTCGGTGTTTCTTTTGTGGCCAGCGCTATGTGCTAGCCAACCGCAGGCCCGAGGTGTTCTTTGTAGTGACGGGGACGGAAATTATGATGCTGCATTCCGCACCGGGGTCAAGGTACATGTTGGTGCAGCAAGGCATGGCGGGCCCGCAACATTGGCAACGCGCGCCTGCGCTGCAAAGCTTGATTGGGAAAATCAAGAGTTGGTGGTCGCCGAGGGCGCTTCGAAGCTTGACCTCGATGCATTCGGCGTGGACTTGGGGGATGGCGTCCCCACGGCTGCTTTTCAGATCAAGCAATCCGACTCCGATTGCTGCGTGGAATACCGGGTCTATTCCCTCGAAAGACCGCCGCGGTTGCTGCGTTCCATCCGTGGCGGAGATTTCTTCAGCGCATCCGACACAGATTTGGATGGCAGCGTCGAAATCTGGACCGATGATGCCGCCGCGGTGGACGGCTTTGAAAAGCTGACCTTAAGCGAATTCGACTCCGCTCCGACCGTCGTTTTCCGTTTTGCACACGGTCAATTGCTAGATGTAAGTGCAGAGTTCCAATCCTATTTCGACAATGAAATTGCTGGGATACGAGCCGGAATTCTTCCTCAGGACTTGGAAGAGTTCAAAAACAACGACGGCCAATTGGCAGTCACGCCGATTCCGGCGTCTGCGGAACGATTGCACCGCTTACGATCCGTCAAGATTAAAGTGTTGGAAATCGTTTGGGCTTACCTTTACAGCGGGCGCGACGGGGATGCGTGGCGTTCGCTTGCCGAAATGTGGCCACCTGCGGACCTTGATCGAATTCATGGAGCAATACTGAAAACACGCGAACTGGGCATCCACAGTCAAGCTGACGGTACGTCCACAGGCCCTCCACGGCGCAAGAAGAAGCATGCACCCGTTTTCGATGCGGTCGGCAGGTCAGGGCCGGGGAGGAAATTGGAGGTTGTTCCGCCTGAAGCGATCCTGTTGCAGCGCCCGGCCACATCGCAACAACAAGCGCAACCGGAGTTTCTGGATCTGGTCGTCGATGAGTCTGGGAA